>Ga0180434_10009323_pt1 | contig 10677 bp, 22 predicted proteins | sample SS_ome_7_FD_132453 | JGI IMG/M metagenome (GOLD analysis project Ga0180434, IMG submission 132453) | Hypersaline lake sediment archaeal communities from the Salton Sea, California, USA - SS_1_D_2 metaG | ecosystem: Environmental > Aquatic > Non-marine Saline and Alkaline > Hypersaline >... | reverse complement strand
CATAGCATACGGCTTGCCCTGTTTTTCGCAATTAACTCCCGAACATAAACCAACATATACCGCCAATAATAATTACAAGCCAAAATATCATTATTACTACTAAACAACTGCAACCGTTTAATATATGCCAGATCATCGTATTTTATACTTCCAAAACGCCATGAATGGCCAACTCAAAATGGCGACGCCGGTCAACGTGTCCGGCTCATAATTCCGGCCAGCAATCACCGCGGCGCCGAGGCTAAATATCAACAAACTCGTGACTAAATACCAAAACCACGTCGTTCGCGGTCCATCGTATAACAGGCGTATTATGAGCGATCGCCAAAACATTGATCATCCTTTTGACGATTCCGGTGAGGCGCCCGGCGTTTCCCCAAAACCGGGCGCCTCTCTCCAAACCGAAAACGAATAAAGCTCAGCCGCTTTGGATTTTGCCCGTACGGGCAAGACGGCCGTAACCAACGATTTGTGAGTCCATTCCTACTTGCCAACTTCTTTTAATGCGACCCGCCCGCATTTGGGGCATGTTCCGCCCGGATTGCTTAACAACACGCCGCCGTCCGCTAATACATGACCATCGGGGCGTGTTAATCGCTCACAATTAGGACAACGCACCGACACCGTAATATTGTCTTCATATGTCACCGATACCATGTTTTTTACCTCGATCATAATGCCCCTTTATCTCAACGTTAATTACGCCGCCGATGGCACCATAACCGCCATGAGCGGTTAATAATGCGTATATCGAGTAATTGATAATACGCTTCGAGTCCATAAATCATATGGTTTGTGACCGGCTATTTTGTGCCGGTTTTGTCATCGTGTTTTGGGCCATTTCCCGGCGGGTGTTTTATGGACGATATCAATACCTCGCCTCACCTTACCTTACCCGAACGAATCGCACCGAACCGTGCCGCATCAGACCTCACCTTATCATACCGGACCCAACCCAACCATACCAAACCTCACCCTACCCGACCTGACCACACCTGCCCTTACCTCACCTTACCCGACCACACCTAACCATACCCCTCATTGAGCACCCAACATACTCGGCGACCACTCTCGACCGCCAGCATCGTTTGACATTCTCGGGCGTTTCTTTTTAATGGGTTTTGCAAGCCTAGAATTAATCACCATTTGGTTGTGCGCTTTCATCGCCCGCATGAATTTTTTATCGCTGGCCGGTACGCCATCGTAACTATACGCAATATCGATCGTCTCTATAACTTTGGCCGTCGCATTATATGCGCGTTTGGCTTGATCCTCGACGTTGTCGGCGACCGTCCTACCTTCCGCCATAACCACACCCAAACCACGCGCCGGATGTGCCAGCGGGCTATATAATCGCTTGTCGGCCAACATAGCACGGCGAAACATCGCTTTTCCCCGCTCGTCCATCGCCACATCGAAAAACCGCTCTAGCTCTTCCCATAAATACGTTTCGCCATCTTCGAGCACCTTGATTAGTTCGCGCATGCGCAAATAATCAGACGATGCCCTTGCCGATGTTCTTGGTTTGTCTTTTGGTTTTATATTGCTAGACATCTTTCCACGTTTTTATTTCGGCCGTGTAACACCCATAATAACCGCCATTTTGCGGCCTAAAGCGACCGATCCCGATTAATTGACCCGCAATATTCAAATGTTCTTGAAACACGTCGCGCGTAATGATGTCATCGGTAATATAAAACGTCATACCGCCACCCCATTCGTCAATTACCGGAAAACATTTCTCGACACGGGTACCGCCGCCCGGTTTGCCATCGCTCGGTACTAAATACCATTCGCCGGGCACATCTTGCCATTTCATCGGCAACACTATCGATTCGTTAGTCCGCACACCCGAACGAAAACGTTTGTTGTATGTGGCATTGCGCATACCGGGTATTTTCATGCCTAAATATCCCGCCGCGTTTTGTACCGACTTAACCAACATCATAGGCGGTATCAGCACATTGCCGTCCTTGTCACGGTGTATACGCTCCTGCCAGCATCGTTTTTCGTAGTCTACCGGCAACTCGCGCGGCAACTTCTCCGCCGTTATGTATTTGGACATGCTCAACGGCGACGTCCCAGTGATTTCGACTCTCGCGATTTTCATATTTTGCCCCCTATATATTTATTTACTGTCGATAACGCCGGTGCCCCCACACTCTTCGCATTGCGTTTGCAATGCCTCGCCGCCCTCATACCAACCAACACCGTCGCACCGATCGCACTCAATAACCATATTGGAGTGTTTCACGTTTATGGCCATGTCCTCGACCATTTTGTTTATTTCCCTCAACCGATACATACCATCGGCAAATCGATACATGACATCGAATTCGCCTTTTCTAAAATCGCCATAAATAAACAGACCTTTACCTTGCCCCTTCCCGTATCCCGCCTCTAAATGGGCACTACGCCCGGACGGCAATATCAACAAAACCGTGTCGGCCCAATCAAGGTGTTTTTTATCTTCCTCAAAGGCTTTGATTGTCCGTGGATCACTAATAAACTCAATGGCATCGTAATTCATCAAGTCTTCCTCACGATCGACAAATTCGGTCCAATGAAACACATAACGCCCGGTCGAACCATCGCAAAAACAGTCGACCGTATGGCCAGCGCGTCGCAATTCAGCGGCGACAATATTGCACAACCGCTTATTTTTCCAGCTTGATGCTACGTATATTTTTCTCATTTATTCCCTCGAATCTTTGTTATTTCGTGCGTGGTCGCTTTCATCATATCGGCGCACCGGTCGATCGTCTGCAGTAAATCGTTGGGGATACCTTTGTCAAGCGCCGCTATTTGCCGCATGACATCCGCCTCATGCATCCAACGGGCGTTGGTCATATCCCAAACGATGCCCAATTTTTGCAATCGATCCGCAAACCGTTTTGCGGTTTGTTCTGTTTGTTCACACTGGCGGACTCGATCGCGCATATCCTCGAATCGCAAGTGTATATGTGCATTGACAAAATATGCAAGCTCCCGTCGTTTCTCCGCGGTTTCGACCCATTCCCGCATTTTCCCCAAACGATCCGGTTCGGCAATAAATCCGGCGTTGGCCGCGTGCATGTCGGCGACGATCACCGTTCGCGCCATTAACACGTAATACAATAAATCTAAATGCTTGCGCGGCTCGGGTTCGTATCGTACCGCTTTTAATTTCGTGATCAACTTTTCGCCGTTTAACGTCGTCCAGATCAACCCAACGCCGCGGGGCATTTCCGACTTTTTTATCAGACCGGCCGGGCAAACGAAATAAAACTCGTGCACATAGGGGGTATACCGCGTCCATTTGTTATCCCGCTCATAATCCGATCGATCGACTTTTATTTCGTATCCAATCGTTGTAAGCGGCGACCAGCTACGGCGCATCGCCCACGCGTCCAATATCATAAGTCGGTTGCCCCCCCAACTTTGCCCGTTTTTGCACTCGGTGACAAATATATCCTTCGAATGTTTAACAGCTAATAGCCGCTTGATATCGTTGGCGGTGATTTGTTTCATATTATCGCCCTTGCTATGGTTTTTATCGTTTTCGCTATCATTGCCGCCTCATTCCTTTACGGCCCGCCCGCCCGGCCAGCGTGCGCGCCGCGTGTTGCACTTTTTTGCGGGCGCGGTTGCGCCCCATGTTGGCGATGATATGATCGGCATCCTTTGGCAATATGTCGGCCCGGTTTTTGGATATCCGCGCCTTGATTCGCTCGACCTGTTGGTCGGTGTATCCGTATAAATTCCCCACGGTCACACATTCGCCGTGCATGAATTTCGCCATATTATTGGCCATCACCCCCCCTCAATCGCGTTAAATTGTCCTTGATCACGATCGGTATATCCAATTTATCGACAAGTGTCGCCACGAGCTCGTCAATCTTATCGGGTGACGGCTCGGGCAAATTATGCCGCTTGCTGTCGGCGCCGACGGTCACCCATGACGGCCGGGCGACTTTGATCAAGGCGATCATCTGATCCATATCAAACTCGACAATCGGTTCGATAGTAACCATGGTGAAAAACCGATCCGCGAGCGTCCCGAGGACCGCCGCCCGCGCCTCGGGGATCGGCGCGCGGCTTAACGCATAACACGTCCGGTTTGTTTCGATGGTCGTCGCCAGCACGGTGTTATTGGGAAACACATCGGCAAACGGCACAAAACCGGCCGGGTTTTTGCTTTGGAATAAATACCAGTTATCGGGATAACTCCGGGTACGGCGTATCACAATATCCTTGGTTTCGTATGGAATGTCGGCGGCAAACAGATCGCACGTATGGCACACAAATATATATCGATCCTTGCCTAAAGAGGCGCATAATTCTTTGTGATCGAAATGGACCGGCTCGTGTGCATAGCGTTTCATATAACAATATGTGCACGCGTGCGAGCATCGCCCGCGCACCGGCGCCCACATGTGCGTGACAAACGGATACATGTTGCCGTGCGCTTTCTTAACCATGGCGTACCGCCGGTCGTCGTTTGTAATGCGGTGTTGTACGTTTGACCCGCCGCCGGGTCCGGGGTTGTTCGTTTATGATGCAGATAGTATCTTGAATACGACCCCGTAAACTCTCACATTCATTCGACAGTTGTTGCATATCCCCCACTAATTGCTTGATGTCCGGTAATTCCGTGTCAACCGCCGGGATATGGTCATCGTCGATAATTTCGATCCGCGGCGTTTTCGTTTCACTTTTCGGCCGTTTCGTTTCACTATTGTCGCTATAAAGCACCACAACACCGCTCACAAGTAACAAACATACAAGCGAAAACAACGTGAGGACAATGGCGGCAATGATCGCCACGCCGGACGCCCACACATACACGATACAAATCGGCGCCGCGGTATACACGGTTATTGCCGACATTTTGCTGATTTGGTCCCATTTCTCGTTTTTCATCCTATATTCCGCCTATATCTATTTTTTTGACCCTTCCACCATTTGTTCTTGCGCATGTCTTGCGCGCTGTTTGTTATCGAGCTAACATCAAACCCGAATATGGTGTGATCCGCCGCGGCCTTTTGTTCGCCGCAGGCGATGTTTACCTCGCCGATAGCGATCAAACAGCGCTTGCAATATACCGCCCCCTTGCGTTTGTGCAATGGGTCTTTGTCTTTTTTGCACCGGCTACACTTCGGCATGGCCGCCCCCGTCGACGATGAATTCTTGCGTTGCCAGCAAATTGGGGCCGATGCCGGTAATATTGAATTCATCCAATAAACCGGCGTGCGTATCTTCAAACACCGCCATAAGCCCGCCGGGGCTCGCCGCGATTTCCTTCAATTGCCGCCGCAACCAGAGGAAAAACCACAATTTTAATTCGTCCATGTCGCTCGCATCAACTTGATACCACACCGGCCATGCGTCCGGGTTATCTTCACAATACGCCGCCTCGTCTGTACGCTCGTCGAAAAACTTGAATTCTATGGCGTTGTCCGACATTCCGGCGAATATATTGATTTTATTCATGTCTGCCACAATCACCCCCTATATTTCGATTGGTGAGGCGGGGCGCCGTTTTCAACGGGGTGCCGTCCGTGGAAAGTGGGGGGCGCCCCGGACCTCATGATGTCTGCAGTTATTCCCCTTTGATCATCTTGATTAATATGTCGGCTTGTCCCAAAAACCGCCGACGGGTTTCCGGCGAAATTTCGTCGTCATCGCCCCATATTTCGTTGATGGTTTCGTCCGATTCGTCCCAATGCCACGCCGCCAACTGTTTGGCTACTCTATCCCGCATGATTCCCCCCGTTGGTATTTAATATTTTGTAAACCGTGCTCTTGGGCACGCGCGCGATCCTCGAAATTTCGAGGTAACTTGCGTCCGGGTGCTCGTCACGCGCGCGGATCACGCGCTTACGCTTGCGCTCGGGTAACTCCGGGCGCCCGACGCGACTCCCTTGTTTTATCGCGCGGCGCATGCCCGCCTTGACTGCCTCGCGGTGCCCGCTCAACTGTATGTCGCCAACGATCGCCATGATTTTGTACAACATTTCCGATCCGGGCATCATGGTGTCGATCGACTCACTATATGACCGGAAATGCACCCCGCGCGCTTTGAGGCGTTCCCAACCGTCGACCATTTGCCGGATGTCCCGCCCCAAACGATTGACCGACCACACCAACACCATATCGATAAGCCCGTGATCGACATCGCACATCATTTGCTTATATGCCGGGCGTTTGCCGTCGGCGCCCGACGCCCGGTCGACATATTCGAATATTTCCCATTGCATCTTGAGGCAATAGGTGCGCAATATATCAAGCTGTGTTTCCGGGTTTTGCTGTTTGTCGTCGGTTGATACCCGCGCATAGATTGCGACGCGTTTAATTTGGTCAAATGTTTTCATCGCGTGTTTACCTGTTTGTATTTGTGTTTACATGTGATCACGATCACCGTCGGGAATTATCACGGGCGTAATGCCGCGTTTTACCAGTTCTTTGATGGTTTCCTCGGTCGCCTCGCTTTTCCAGATCAATTTTTCGATCCGTTTGCAGCGAAATGCGGCAAACACGCCGGGCCGATATTCCGGCGCGAGCGGCGCATCGACTAGCCGCGGCTGATAACCATCGCCCGCCGCCCCGGCGGCGATTTCCATGGCCATTTGGACAACATCGGGCGCCGGTTTTATTTCGACGGCGATCGGGTGCGTCAAATAGATAAACGACTCACCGGCCTTAAATCCCGTCGGTATGGCACTTATTCGCTTGCTCACCCCCTGTGCTATTCCCTCGGCAATAAAATCGGCCGGTGTCGGATAATAACGCTTGCCAACACCCATCAAATAATGAGTACCGGCGGGCGGACGACACACCGCGCAATATTCCGGGTTTGACTCGGTACACGGTTGATGGTCCCCCCACAGTGCCCGCGGCTGGATAGCTCGGGTGCCGCGCGTCACGTGCAACCCTTCCCCGCAAACCGGGCACGCGCCGATTTCGAGCGGTAACCGATCACATACGGCCATGATTCCATCGCTCACCAAATAAAGCCCGCCGACTTTGCGAAAACCGCAACCGCGTTTTGCCTCAATCGCCATGGTTGCCCCCTTTTTTCCTAGTGTCTTTTCCTACCTCAGATACAAAAGACGAGCTCACCGAATCGCCTCTTTTTGCCGTCTGTTTTGCCTAGTCCTCGCCGCCGACCTTCTTGCCGCCGCGCCACATTAAAAAGATCATCGGCACGGTCAACAACAATATGGCGAAAAACGCCAGACCGCTATTGCCGATTTTGTCCGCGACGATCAACAGAACGATGCCGATCAACATAGCGACGATTGATATCACCGTCGCATTCAATGATGTGATTAATTCCCACATATTCGCCCCCTTAATGGATCAATTTGTCGCGTCGATACGATACTATCGAGCGCCTCAAGCGCGCACCCGGCAATAATGCCGAACATGTCCGCTTTTGTGGCGAATTCGCCCGTTTCCCATTCGGCACTCGGAAAACTGTCGCCCAGTGGAAACCGCTCCCAATCGGCGATCAACAATTCGACTAAACGCCGGATCGCCTCGGCATATTCCGCCGGGGTTTTCGGCTCTAATGGAATACAATCGCGTAATGTGTCCCAATCTGTATTTGTCACGGTAATTCCCCCTCGCATGCGCCAGATTGACCGATGTCGATCATGTCAAACAGATCGACCCGGCCGTCGCCGTTGACATCTTGCGGTATAAAATACGGCTCGCCGACTTCCCCGAAATGCACCCGTATTTTTTCCAGCGCGTCATAACACATCGTTTTATAGTCCGGCGCGGCTTGCGCCGCTTTCGCTTGCCGGTATCGCTCGGCGGCCGCCGGGTCGACGGCCATACGCCCGTTGCTCGATTCCGGCGCCGGGTCGGGGATCGGGGACGGCGCGACACTATCAACCGGATTAGAGGCGGCACTGTCGACCGGCTCGATGATAGTCCCCGAGCACCCGACAACGACCAGCAACACCGCCAGCGTCGAAATAACCATAAATAACGCCGGTTTGGGCCGGTAATAATTCGGCCATGGCCATGGGTTGCGGTGTATCTTCATACCGTTTCGTATCAGACCGTATACGATCATCGGCAACACCGCCGCCAGCCATATGAGCTCGATCCAATATTCGTGATATTGGTCAAACCTCAAATTAACCGCCCCGTCGGGTCCGGCGGCGATCATTATTCGCAACGTGTTTGCGACCACGGCCAACGCCGTCGCCATTATTATCAATTGCATGATTGCGCCACGGTTTGCGAGTATCATTGAATTCGTGCCCCCCTACTTTGTATAGATTCTCTTGACGTACCACTAGCCGCGACCCGTCGATAAACCCGACCTCGTAATAACTGTCGCGGCCCTCGCGGTGAGTGATATGTGCCAAAACAATGGCGTACCGCGCCTTGATCGTTGTTTTTATATTCAACGTGTTGTAATTCACATGGCGAGACAAATCACACCAAACGAGCTCGCCATATGCGAACATGCAATAATTGTTAAACCCGTGGTTATTCCGAAACGTCGGCGGCGGCGGTTTCCTCGTCATAATCCCCCTCGATTTCCTCAAACGTCGATGGTTTGAATATCGAATCACCTTTGCATATGAGACATGGCCCGACAACCGTTTGGTTTTCCGGGTCGGGGCCGGGCGCCTCTTTCAAATACCGGACGGTGCCGCATTTTACGCATTCATAGGGATACCAGTCATCGAGCATTTTTTTATCACCCCGCAATTTTTTTCTTGGTTTCTTAAAAGAATCACCCGCCGCGTCCCCCTTTTCAAAAGGGGGACTATAGGGGGTTTCATGATTAGGATTAGGATTAGGATTAGGATTAGGATTCAGGACGTCAATTGACGTCAATTGCTGACAATTGACTACAATTGACGACGGGGGTGGCGGTGTCTTGCGCTTATGTAGGCTCCTAATGCGTTGATGCTTGGACCATTTTATAAACACCGAATACTCATGTCCGTCTACGTACCAGCGGGCAATCAAATTATTGCTCACTAGCTCGTCATGCCACGCCTCTATTTTTTCGATGGTCGCCTCGTCCTTGTTGCGCGGCCAGCACTTGCCTTGAATGATATCGGCGTCCGACTCAAAACATCCAAAATCGTCGGGTTGAGTCAATAGTCTGAGAAAATGCCCTTGCGCGAGCAAACTGCATTTGGATAGATTCGGGCTTGCGCACAATGACTCTTTGATGATACGATCCGGCATATGTCCCCCCAATTAATCACAATACGAAAAAACTGTCGGTGTACCCGCCGACCGGCATTTCCGGCCAGTCGGCCCCCGGTGTCCCGGTCAACCGGCGCCAGTCCGGCCAGTCGGCCCGGCGATAAAACACCAGTTGATTGACTAGCAACAAATAAGTGGTATTGTCCGCGTCTGCGGTAATGCTGATATATAGGTGTTGCGGGCTCGGTGCGTTGTGCATCGTCATATTGCGGCTCACTCCCGTTTTTTGCGCCCCTCGCGAAACCCGAGCACCGCCGACGTGCAAAAGGATATATCCAGAACGGCGACGAGGATCGCACGCGCGGGCACGCTCAGCGGCAACATGGCCAGAATATAATTGATACTCACGATTAAAAAGATCGCCACCATGGCCAAAATGAGGCGGTAATATCCTTGATTGGTCACCGGCCGCCGCCCCCGTTTATGGTGTAATATAGCCAGTCGCATTCGTCTTGCCGGTCATCGATCGACTGTTGGTAAATATCGGCTTGACGCTCGGCATTACTTATCAAGCGGCCGACGGTATCGATCGCAAAATAAGCGACGCCGAGCGTGATCAACAGGACTAACAATAAGATCGATATATTTCGGCTCATGGTATATGCAACCGGTTTTTATAATGCTCAACGGTGAATAATTCCGGGCGCTTTAGTGCCAATAAGACCGCCCGCCCCGACAGGCGATTGAACGATCGTTGCCAGTCGCCATCGTGCCAATTACCTTCGCAATGGGCGAGCTCATGCAACACCGTGCCGATTTGGGCCTCGCCGATATCGTCGAAAAACGCCCGGCCGCAATGGCTGACGTTAAAACCCAGTTGATTGGCGCCCCAATTGGCGATACACCGGTCGGCTTTGTTGCGGTAAAACCGGACGTCGATCGTCCGACCGATCAATTGATTGCCCATAGCGATGGAAAACGCCCGGATCACAAGCATGCCGGGCGTTAAATCCTTGTCATGCAATGTATAATCCTTTATATCGCCGTTGCCTTTGGTATACGATGGAAAGACCCGAGACGTGTGTTGCATGTTCGTATGCGCGACTATTTGCTCGCGTTCGTCCGGGGATAATGTTTTCGGGTGTACGACCGTATACCCGGCCTCGACCGCCCGTTGGTTCGACTGTTTGTCGGTACTGGCCAACAATACATGCTTGCCATATCGTTGCTCGGTGATATGCCGGACCGCCTCGCCGTCCGCCTTCCCCGACTCGATGGCTTGCCGGACCCAACTCGCGCTCATATTATCGGTCGGTATTTCCGCGTATGTGGCATTTAACACCGCCGCATATACGCGTTTGAGGTAACTATCCCGCACCATGTCACGATTGGGCGGCAACGGCACTTTTTGGGCGATGTCGACCAGATAGGGGCAATCGATCGGTTGCACCGGGATTCCCAACTCGTATAAATACCCGGTGCCATTGGTCGGTTTGTATATGTTTATATCCGTTT
>Ga0180434_10009322_pt1 | contig 10679 bp, 6 predicted proteins | sample SS_ome_7_FD_132453 | JGI IMG/M metagenome (GOLD analysis project Ga0180434, IMG submission 132453) | Hypersaline lake sediment archaeal communities from the Salton Sea, California, USA - SS_1_D_2 metaG | ecosystem: Environmental > Aquatic > Non-marine Saline and Alkaline > Hypersaline > Sediment... | reverse complement strand
TCCTGCTCCGCACGCCGTGCACCCACCAGTGCAACCGCGGCGTGGTCTGGTCCGGCGTGATGGCGCTGGCCTACGCCATGACCGGCAAGCAGGAGTACCTCGACGCCGCCCGCGAGAACTGGGCTCACGTGGCGCCCGTCGTCTTCCAGGCATCGGGCCAGGTCTTGGAGGGCCCGGGCCCCGACCACGTCTACACGCCTGTGTCCATGCGCTACGCCCTGCTCTACCGGCTCATGAGCGGCGACGCCGACGTGGACGAGTTGCTGCTGCGCTCGCTCGAGTGGCTGCCTCGGCTCTACGACGCCAACGGCCTGCCCTTCACCGGCATGAGCACCCGCTACGACTCCTGGGATGGCAGGGGCCTGGGGGCGTACCTGGCTGCGCTGGAGCACTACGCACCCCGCGAGCCGCTCTTCGACCGCCTCGCCGGCGACTACCTGGCTTACCTGGAGGAGCACAGCCGGGCCTTCACCGGCTCCCACGGCGGCGCCCACGCGCTGCGCGCCGCCCTCTTCCACGGCGCGCGGCCCGACGTGAGCGGGGCCGAGGTGGCCGACTACCTCGAGATCTACCACGCCGACGTGTCCGCCTACGCCGCGGTGCGCCGCCGCTATCAGACCGTCGTCACGCTGCGCAGCCGCATGCCGCGCAACGGGCTGCAGACGTGGACCTACGACCGCGAGAAGCCGGTGATCTGCCCCACCCGGGACTTCGCCAGCGGCACCGAAACCTGGGCCTACTCCTCGCGCACCGCCGACGCCGGCGAGGGCGGCTACCGCGTCTGGCATTCCGACCTCGACGCCCTGGCCGTCGAGCGCGAGGGGCACTACGCCTTCTACATCTTCTCGCCCGTCTCGACGGTCGTGATCTACGCCGGGCCGAAGACCGAGCGCCTGACCCGCTGGGTCCTCAGTAGAGACACCGTGGCCGAGCCAGTGATCGAAGAGGGCCGGATCGGTTTCGCGGGTCAGTCTGCGGCCCTCTACTACGAGGGCGCGCCGCCCGCGCTGCGCGAGGAACGGCGGGCCCGCCTGCTGGAGTTCGCGCGCGACCTGCCCTTCGACTGGTACGCCTTCTCGGGCGGGGCGTTCGGGCGGACGTCGTTGTGCGAGCCGGTCGAGGGCGCCATCGCCTTCGGCTTCAGCGACGCGACCGGCGCCTACCTGGCCTTGTGCAACCCCTCGCGCTCGACGTGGAAAGGCGAGGTGCGTCCGACCCGCGGGGAGCGGAGTTCCCTCCAGGTGGAACTGGCCGGCAAGGAGGTCCGCGTCATCGCCCTGGGCGGCGAGGAGCAGCCGTGATGGTCAACGTCATCCTCTCGTTCGACACCGAGGAGTACGAGACGCCGGGCAGCCACGAGGGCGCCCGCCTCTGGCTGGACCTGCTGGAGAAACACCGCCTGCCGGGGTCCTTCTGCGTGGTGAGCGAGAAGGCGCGGCTCCTGGTGGCCGACGGCCGCCGCGACATCGTGCAGCGGCTGGCCGGGCACGAGATATCGAGCCACACCGACCGCCACTGCCGGCCGCCCATGCACGCCGTGTACCTGGACGGCATGGAATGGGAGGCCGGCGTCGAGCGCGTCGTGCGCGAGGAGGCGCCCGGGGTGTCGGACCTGCGCGCCATCTTCGGCCGGCAGCCCGCCTCCTGGTGCAAGCCCGGGGCGAGTTGGGGGCCGCAGTCGTGCGTGGGGTTCGAGCGCCTGGGGGTGCCCGTGTTCAGCGATGCGCCCTTCGAGGCCGAGCCGGGTTGGCCGCTCTGGTACTGCGGCCAACTGCTCCTCAAGTACCACATGTCGCTGGACGGGTTCCGCGGCCGGACCGACCGCGTGTCGGGGCTGGCGCGGGCCTTCGAGCAGACGCGTCGGGGCATCGTGCGCGACGGCTACCTCGTGATCTACACACATCCCTGCCTGCTGGTGATGCGCTCCTTCCCCGACAACTTCCGCTACGGAGCGGACCCGCCGCGCCACAAGTGGGTGCCCGCGCCGCTGCTGCCCGCCGACTGGACCCGCGCGTGGGTGCGCGATCTCGACGAGTGGCTGGGCTGGCTGAAGACGCGGCCGGGCGTGCGCTTCGTGGGCTACCGCGAGATGCTGGAGCGGTTTCGGGAGCCCGAGATGCGATGGCTCACGCGCGGCCGGCTGGCCGCCGCGGCCGGCCACGCCGCGCGCCGCCTCACGCACTACGCGTCGGGGCGGCTCGGCCTCTCGCCGGCCGAGATCTTCGGCGCCGTGGTGTGGGCCCTGGCGCGCGCGGAGCAGGGGCGCCTGCCCGCGCGCACGCCGGTGCGGCGCCCGCTCGGCCCCACGCGCACGCCGCCGCGGTTGAGCGGCCCGGTGCGCGTCTCCAGCGAGGAGATACTGCGTCGGTGCCGGACGCTGGATCGGCGGCTCAGCGAAGAGCGCGCCCTGCCCTCGTCGTTGGGGCTGGGCGCGGCGCGGGTGGGCCCCGGCGCGTTCCTGCGCGCCGCCGCGCGCCTGGTCGCGCGGCTCGATGCGGGCCGGGCGCTGCCCACGTCCATGACCCTGCGGCCGGCGCCCGAACTGCCCGACCTCGCCTCGCGCCGGGACATCGCCGGCCTGCGCTTCAAGGACACCTGGTCCATGTTCCCGCGCGACTTCGAGGGCAAGCGGATCATCCGCGCCGCCCGCCTCCAGACCTGGACGGCCAGGCCCGCCCTGGCGCAGCGTGTCCCTCCGGCCGGGCAGGCCCGGCGCCGCCGGCGCTGAAGGACATGGGGGCGCGACGGCAACGTGGCTAGGAGACACGCGCGCTGAGGAGTCAGTCCATGAAGGGTATCGCCGACAGCGTCATCGAAGTCATCGGGCGCACGCCCATCGTGCGCCTCAACCGGGTGGCCGCCGGCTGCGACGCGACCGTCCTGGCGAAACTGGAGTTCCAGAACCCGGCGGGCAGCGTCAAGGATCGCATCGGCATGTCCATGATCCTCGCCGCCGAGGCGGACGGCCGCATCGAGCCGGGCAAGAGCGTCATCGTCGAGCCGACCAGCGGCAACACGGGCATCGCGCTGGCCATGGTCTGCGCGGCCAGGGGCTACCGGCTCATCCTCACCCTCCCGGACACGATGAGCCGCGAGCGGCGGATGCTGCTGCGCGCGTTCGGCGCGGAGGTCGTGCTCACGCCGGGGGCGGAGGGCATGCGCGGCGCGGTGGCCAAGGCCGAGGAGGTCGCGGCCGCCACGCCCGGCGCCTTCGTGCCACAGCAGTTCGAGAACCCCGCCAACCCCAAGGCCCACCGCGAGACGACGGCCCGCGAGATCCTCGAAGCCACCGGCGGGCGGCTCGACGCCTTCGTGGCCGGCGTCGGCACCGGCGGCACCATCACCGGCGTGGCCCAGGCCATCAAGCCCAAGTTCCCGCAGGTCCGGTTCGTGGCCGTCGAGCCGGCCGCGTCGCCCGTGCTCTCCGGCGGCGAGCCCGGCCCCCACAAGATCCAGGGCATCGGCGCGGGCTTCGTGCCCGCCGTGCTGGATCGCTCTCTCATAGACGAGGTCATCGCCGTCGCCAACGACGACGCGATGGCGATGGCGCGCCGCTTGGCCCGCGAGGAGGGCCTGCTCTGCGGCATCTCGTCGGGCGCCGCGGTGCACGCCGCGGTGGAGGTGGCGCGCCGCCCCGAGAGCGCGGGCAAGACCATCCTCACCGTCCTCCCCAGCACCGGCGAGCGCTACCTCTCGACCGACCTCTTCGCCGACCTCGCCGACTGACGACGCCGCACGTTGACTTTCGCCGGGGGCGCGGGTACACTGAGCGACGTGCATCGGCGCGGCCGTTCGCCTCGCGGAGAGGTGCCCGAGTTGGCTTAAGGGGCGCGACTGGAAATCGCGTGGGGGGCCAAAAGCTCTCTCGTGGGTTCGAATCCCACCCTCTCCGCCATTCCGCGCGTAGCGCGGAATGACCCTGAGACGCGAAGCGTCGAAGGGCCATCCCGTGAGATCTGGCGATGGACGCGACGCCCGACTGGTACGTCTACATTCTGTCCTGCGCCGACGGCAGTTACTACGTCGGCGTCGCACAGGATGTCGAGCGCCGGGTGCACGTGCACAACGCCGGCCGCGGCTCCGTGCACACGGCCCGCCGCCGTCCGGTGCGTCTCGCCTACGCAGAACGCTGTGGCGCCAAGTCGGCGGCGCGCAGACGCGAGAACGAGATCAAGGGGTGGAGACGGGAGAAGAAACAGGCGCTCATCCGCAAGGGCACGCTCGGGTGACCCTGAGACGCGAAGCGTCGAAGGGCCATCCCGCGCGCAGCGCCCGGAGGGCCGGCGCGCTGCCGCACGCCGGCCGCACCCCGAACCGTTCCGGATGGCGCCTACGGCGACGCCTGCTTCGCGCCCTCCGTCACGTCCGCCGCCGGGATGATGACCGGCATGCTGTCGCCATAGGGGCTGTCCGAGCCGCCCGCATGCTGCGGGATGGACCGCACCACCACGATCCCGATCACGTGGCCGTCCAGCGCGAAGACCGGGCAGCCCAGGCCGGCCATCATGGTAGGCAGGCCGGGCACGTAGAGCCGTCTGGGCTTCTCGACGACGGCGAGCACCCGGTCGAGCGAGGCCGACGGAACCAGGTTCGCCGCCTCGCTCATGCGACTCAACACCAGAATCTCATCCAGCACGCCCGCCTCCGCGCTGTCGGCCAGGTCCACGGCGGCGAGCGGCGCCTCCGGCTTCTCCGTGGGCCGGATGTACACCAGGTCCAGGTCCTTGTCGCGCAGCACGATCTGCGCGGGGATCTCCTTGCCGCTTGCCAACCGGATCTTCAGGTCGGTGACCTCGATCTCCATCGTGAAGTCCGGGTTGTCCTGCATGCGCATCGCGATCACGTGGCTTGGGTCCACGTCGGTCAGCGAGGCCACCACCAGGCCCGAGGCATCTATCACGGTTCCCTTGGTCTCGTTCGTATCCTCGTCCTCGTTCATCTCGCGTCCCTCGGACGCCATCCGGGTCTTGAGCACCATCTTGAGCGTCACCACCGCGTCGGCGCACTTCGTCATGATCTGCCGGCCCTGGTCCGCGGCGTCGTCGGCTCGCGCCGCCGTGGGAATCGCCGGGCACAGCAGGGCCGCTCCCAACAGCCCCGCCCTCAACACACGCTTCACAGCCATCGCCGTCTCCTTTCGGCTCTGGATTACGCGGCCGGCGCAGACGCCCCCGGCCTGCCGCACTACTCGTCGTCGTGCCACTTCGGTTGGAACTCCAGGTACAGATCGTGGATGCCGCGCCGCACGTGCAGCACGACGATGTCCGGCCGGTCGCTGACGACCTTCGCCATCGCCTCCTCCAGGTCGGCGGCGGCGGGCGTCGGCTGGCCCTGCACCTCGAGGATCAGGTCCCCCACGGCCAGGTGGCCCAGCGCGGCCCAGCCTCCCTCCCGGGCGCTGATCACATAGGCGCCCTGCTGGCTCTTCGACCAGCGCTGGCGCGCGCGGTCGTCCTGGCCGATGTCGCGCACCGAGAACTCGAACAGGTCGTCCTCGTACTTCTCCAGTTCCCGCGCCGGGATGGGCGCCCGCTCCAGCGTCACCGTGATCTTCCGCTCCTCGCCGTCGCGGATCACCGTGAGTTCGACCTCGGCGTCCACCGGGTACTTGCGCACCATGGACGGGAAGACGTCGAAGTGCTCCGGCCGCGAGGCCGGGATGGGCTCGCCGTCCAGCGCGACGATGAAGTCCCCCGCCGCCAGCCCGGCCTTCTCGGCGCTCCCCTCCGGGTGCACCTGGGTGAGCCGCACGCCCGTCTTGTCCAACTCCAGCGCCTCCGCCAACTCGCGCGTCAGCACCTGGAACTCGACCGGCAGCCACGCCTTGCGGACCTCGCGTCCCGGCTCGGAGGGCTTCTCCTTGCCCACCTTCACCACCGTCATGTACTGCAGCGCCGTCCGCTCGAAGGTGACCACCACGGGCGTCGGATCCTCCTTGCCCTCCGTGATCTTCCGCGTGGCGGCCGCCAACTCGTCCGTCGTCTTGACGGGCTTGCCGGCCACCGTGAGCAGGATATCCCCCTCGCTCATCTTGGGCTTCGCCTCCTGGGCGGGCCCGCCGGGGCGCAGGCTGGTGATCATCACGCCGTCGCGCGTATCGCGGCGCATCTCCGTGGCCTCGAGCATGGACAGGTTGCGGCCCGTGAGCCCCCACTCCTCGAACTCCCGCTCCCGCGGCCGCCAGCGCTCGCGCCGGTCGGGCGTCACCTGCAGGGTGATCGTATCGCCGCCGCGCTCCACCGTCGCCGGCGTCGGCTTCTCGAGCGGCAGGTCCGCCGCCATCTGGTTGAAGACCGGCAGCTCCTCCGGGATGCGCACGCTCACGGCCTGTCCGGCCAGGGAGAGCAGGATATCGCCCGGCGCGAACCCCGCCTTCTCGGCCGGCGACCCCGGCACCGTCCCGCTCACCAGCGCGCCCTCCTGCCGCGCGTCCGATCGCAGCAGCGGCTGCAACTCCAGGCCCAGCCAGGCGCGCGTCACGCTGCCCTCGGCGACGAGTTGCTCGGCCACGCTGCGGGCCAGGTTCCCCGGGATGGCCCCGCCCAGGCCGAACTCCATCTCGTTGATCCCGATCACCTCGCCCGCCAGGTTGACCAGGGGCCCGCCCGAGTTGCCCGGGCTGATGTCCGCGTCGTGCCCGATCCACCGCACGATCGTCCCGATGTCCTCTCCCTCCACCTCGAACCGGTAGGGCCAGTACAGGTCCGGCATGACCAACTCGGTGTTGCTCACGATCCCCATCGTCACCGACTGCGACAGCGCCAGCGGGCTGCCCATGGCCAGCACCGCGTCCCCCACCTTGAGCCGCGACGAATCGCCGAACCGCGCCGCCGGGAACTCCTGCGGCGTCTTCGGCCGCAGTTGAATCACCGCGATGTCGGTCAGCGGATCGGTCCCGATCAGGTCGGCGTCTACCTCGGACCGGTCCGCCATCGTGCAGACGATCTGCTTGGCGTTCCCGGCCACGTGGTGGTTCGTGATGACGTGTCCTTCCTTGGTGAAGATCACGCCGCTCCCCGCCGCCTCGGACTTCATCTCCCGGCCCGACCAGTACTCCACCTCGATCACGTGCAACTGCACCAACGTCGGCGTCACCCTGGCGGCCACCTGCTCCACCACGCCCGCAGGCGGCGCCGTCTCCTCCGCGGCTGCGGCGGCGGGGCAGGCCCAGCCTGCCAGCAGCATCGAGACGCACACGGCAACGACGGATACCGTTCGCACTACAAGCCCCCTTCTCGCTGCAACAGGTCCCGCAGCGGACGGACTCCTGTTGGCTGATGTGATGCCGCCTCTTTCTGCCCCCCGCGCCCTCTCACCTTCGCGATGAGGTGCGACTTCCCGCTTCCCCCGCCTGCATGGGCGGCAAGGTCTGGAGGTCCCAGGCATCCGGGCGGCCCTGGCGGGCGCCGCCAATCACTCCACGAAGAACGAGTAGAGCCGCGCCCGGCGCAGCCGGAAGCGCAGCCGGACGGGCTCCCCCGCAACCGCCGCCGGGTCGGCGCCGCCGCGCCACCTCACCGCGTGGCGCAGGCTGTCGCCGGTGACGGGCTCGGAAGTCATCTGCACGCCGTCGCCGCCCAGCACCTCGACCACCAGGCTGCCTGCGACGTCGGCGTTGACGCAGAGCCTCCCCGCGCCGAGGCGCAGCCGCCGCGTGGTGAGCGCGCCCTCGGCGTCGCCCGCGTCCACCGAGACGAAGCCGTCCACCCGCAGCACGCCCAGGCCGATGGCGCCGTCGGACACCTCGGCATCGTGGCGCACGCTGCGGCCGCTGTAGTAGAACCACAGTTCGTCGCCCACGCGCAGGGGGGCGTTGCCGGCGGGCGCGTTGTTGCCCCAGTCCCACGCTCCCTGCTCCGCGGCGGTTGGAATGAACGGCTCGCGGATCGGGCGCTCCCAGCGCTTGCCGTTGCGACTCACCGCCAACTGGACGTCCACCGTATCGGGATCGCCCACGTGGTACATGCGCAGCAGGCCGAGGTAGAGCCCGTGGTAGGGGAACACGATCATGGCGTAGATCTGGTCCTGGGGCAGGTCGCGCTCGTCCACCGTCGCCATCAAGCACGTGTCGCTCCAGTGGACGAGATCGGGGCTCTCCGCATATCCGCGGGCGCGCTTGCCGTCCCGGATGATCTTCACCGACGCCATCCACACCTCGCGCTGCGGGTCCCAGCGGAAACTCGTGCTGTCATATCCCTGCAGCAGCGTCAGGCCCCGGTCCTCGAAGTGCAGCCCGTCGCGCGAAACGTAGAGCCGGTGCCCCCCCTGGCGGGTCACGATCTTGTAGGGCGTCTCGGCGTCGCGCGGGTCGTAGAACGCCGAGGTGTTGCTCATGCCGTATCCGACGACGATGTTATGGTCCTTCGACCCGCGGTAGTCGTAGAGGCCCAGGCTCGGCTTGCGCCAGGTGAGGCCGTCCTCCGACTCGGCGTAGCAGATGAACGACTTCTCCTCGGGCCGGTCGTGTTCGCGCGCGTAGGCGGAGTTCCACGCCAGGTACCACATGCGGAAGAGCCCGCCCGGCTCGCGGTGCACTCCGCCATAGAGCAGCGCCGCCGGACCCTCCCAGGGCCGGTCGGCGACCAGCAGCGGATTCTTCGGGTGCTTGCGAACGGGGTGAAGGGTGCGCGTGACCCCGTCTAGGTCCTCGATCAGCCAGTCGTCCACGAACAGTTGGTGCTCGCCGCCCACCGAGATGACAGCCGGCCGGCCGGGCGCCTCGGCGCCGGCGTCGCAGAGCGCCGGCTCGGGCGGGGCCACCTCCGCGCCGGCCGCCAGCGGCCTGCCGATCCGCACGTCGTCCCAGCAGCCGGCGCCGCACGCGGCGCCGCCCGCCCCGACCACCACGGCATCGAGCGGCAGGTCGGCCCGCAGATCGCGATAGGCGCCGATGCGCACCTCCTCGCCCGGCGCGCCGATCCACAGGTCCACGGTGCCCTGCTCCGGCCGGCGGTGCATGATGAAACGCACCCACCCCGCCTGCGGCAGCCCCGCGGCTGCAGGCCGCGGGGCGCTATCGCCGCAGCGCACCTCCACGTCGTAGGTGCCGCCCGCTGCGGAGCCCCGAGCGCGCAGTTCGATACCCACGCCGGCGCCGGACTCGCGCTCCTCGCCGCGCCACAGCAGCCAGTCCTCGAGATCCACAGCCTCCGAAACGGCCGCGCGAAACGCGAACTCAGCCACCGTCTCGCCGCCGCCCGCGGGCGCATCCCACCGGCGCTGCAGTCGGATGCGGACGCCCTTCGCCTCGGCGCTTCGGGTCAGCCGCAGGCAACGCGATCCGCTCAGCCCGAAGTCGCGCGTCACCTCCGCCTTGCCGTCGCCGCCGCCGGGGATGAGGATCTCCTGCTGGCCGACGGTCATGACCCCTGCGTCGAGCGGCGCATAGACGCCGTCGGTGAAGTGCTCGAAGTCCGCGTGCAGGACCCTCCCGTCCGCGCGGGGCGCCTCGGTGGGCCGGCCCAGCGCCCCCGCGGCCAGCAGCCCGATGACGCCTACGGCGCAGGTCACGTGCAGCCAGAGCATCGCTTCACCTCCGCGCATCTCAGCCGTCCGCGACGATCGGCGCGACATCCAGCACGTACATCTGGCGGCTGTCTTCGTGCGCGGAATCAATGCACACCTGGCGGCCGTCGCGGCTCCAACGCGGATGCAGGTCGCACCGGATCGGCCCATCCAGCACCTTGGGCGAGAAGAAGCGCCCCACATCCACCCGGCGGCCGTCCGAGGGCCGGTACAGAATGAGCGTGCGCATCCGCTCGTGGTCGGGGTAGGCGTCGGTCAGCACCCAGCGCCCGTCGGGCGAGTACGAGCAGTGCCCGTCCTCGGTCAGCACGCCCTCGCCCACGATTTCGAACTCATCCGAGCGGTCGCCGAACAGGTAGTAGTGGTCTCCCGTGTCATCCCGGTGCGCCCAGGCCAGGATGCGGTCCGGGCCGCACCAGTCGAAGTGCGAGACCATCTCCTGGGTGGGCGCGCACCAGAGGTCCGAGCCGTCGAGGTTTGCCGTGAACATGCGCGTCCAGCGCCCGCCGCCTGCTCGCCGCCATCGGTGCAGGAAGATGAAGCGCCGGTCGTCGGGGCTCGGAAGCAGATGGTTGAACCAGTGATGCACCCCTTCCATGGTGGCGTCGGGGCGGAACCCTGCGATCTGCGCCAGCGAGACGATGAGCCGGTGCTCGCCGGTGGCCAGGTCCATCAGGTAGATGCCGTCGCCGTCCGGGTGCGGCTCCTCCGCCCAGGGGTCCGGCGCGCCGCCGTAGCCGTAGCCCGGCCGCGTGCGATTGAGCCGCGCGAGGTTGACGCTCAGGGCGCGCGACCCGTCGCGCGTCAGCGCGTAGATGGGCCGCGGCAGCGTGCGGCTGTCGCCCGTCTGGACGTCGCGCACCACCGACACCAACTGATCGCCGATGCGGTCGTTCGAGACGATGAGCCGGTCCGCCGCGGACGGCACCCATTGCAGCATCGTTCCCTGCTGCCAGTTCCAGGCCCGCGTCTCCGCCAGCGCGTGGAACTCCGGCCCCTCGTCCAGGTCCACCATGCCGATCAGCGCCGACTCGTTGGGCGTCGGCGCCCGGTCCATGAACGGAACCTCCAGGGCGAGCAGCCGGCGCCCCGTCGCGTCCCACGGCGGCTTGTCGTAGTACCCGAAGAAGTGGTGCCTGGGGCCGGTGGTCACG
>Ga0180434_10009319_pt1 | contig 10680 bp, 7 predicted proteins | sample SS_ome_7_FD_132453 | JGI IMG/M metagenome (GOLD analysis project Ga0180434, IMG submission 132453) | Hypersaline lake sediment archaeal communities from the Salton Sea, California, USA - SS_1_D_2 metaG | ecosystem: Environmental > Aquatic > Non-marine Saline and Alkaline > Hypersaline > Sediment... | reverse complement strand
CTCATGATGTCGGACTGGACGGCCGAATCGATGTCGCTGACCGGCGTCCGCCGCGCCAGCACGGCCTTCAGGAAGTTGCGGTAATGATGGTTGTCCTGGAGCAGGTGGACCTCATCCGGCCGGATCTTGACCTTCAGAAGCGACGGCGGGTCGGCCTGGATGCCGCCGCGAGACGGCGCCACCCACCCCTCGGTGCCCACGAAGGTCGTCTTGTCGCCGCCGGGCTTCAGGGTAAACTCCACGCCGCTGGCGTACCGGCCGCGGACGTCCCAGTGCACCACCGTGTCGAAGAGACCCTTGGTCGGGATGACGCCGGTGCCCTCCACCTCCACGGGCACGTGCGGGTACCCCCAATGGGCGATGTCGAGCGGATGGGCGCCCCATCCGGCAATGAAGCCGATGGCGTAGTCGTAGATCATCCATCGCCCCAGGCCGAAGACCCGGTCGTGCGTGTATGGCGCCACCGGCGCCGGCCCGAGCCACATATCGTAATCCAGGCCATCCGGCACCGGCTGCGGGGTGGGGTCGCCGCCCGTGGCGCCGTCGGGCGCCACCACGTGGATCGCCTTGAGGTCGCCGAGGTATCCGTTCCGGACGAGTTCGCACGCGAAGCCGCAGTGCGTGTTGAAACTGCGCTGTTGCGTGCCGTACTGGAAGATCGCGCCGTACCGATGGACGGCTTCGCGCATCGCCTGATCGTGCTTGACGCTGATGCCGAGCGGTTTCTCCACGTACACGTCCTTGCCATGGCGGACAGCCTCCAGGGCGATGGGGACGTGCCAGTGATCCGGCGTGGCGATGACGACGGCGTCGATATCCTTGCAGGCGCAGAGCTCGCGGAAATCGTTGTACGTCCGGCAATCGTCCGAACCGTAGCGCTTGTTGACCCGCCCGGCGGCGGCCTCGCGGCGTTTCTGGATCGGGTCGCAGACGGCGACGCTCCGGCCCTCCTCCAGGCCCAGGAACCCGCGGAGCAGGCCGCTGCCCTGTCCGCCGACGCCGATGTGCCCGAGCGCGACGCGCTCGCTGGCGGGCGGGCGGCCTTCGGCCCCCAGGGCCGACGAGGTGATCATCATCGGCGCCGCCCCTGCCGCCGCGGCGGCTTTCAGAAACGTCCGACGGGTGAATCCCGTTCCATTCCTCATCGTTTCTCCTCTCATTATGGGTTCGAACCGAAACACATTGCCTCACGCAAAGCCGCCAAGCCGCAAAGGACGGCGAACATGGGGTGAACATGGGGCAAGTCAACGGCTTTTACAGGTGGCTCATTCGGGTAATCCGTTCACCACACGGGTTATGCCGCCGCGGATCATCGACGCACCAAAGTTGATCAGCAGGCTCAGCCGCTTGTCCGCCAGCCGAAGGTACGTCAACAGTTGCTTCTTGTGAATGGATGCAACGTTCTCCACCGACTTGAGTTCCACGACGACCTTGTCCGCGACCAGCAGGTCGACGCGGAAGCCCTCGTCAAAACGGATACCGTCGTAAATAACAGGCACGGGCACCGGGCTTGGCGACAGGGAGACCGGCCGTCTCTATCTCGTGTGCCAAGATGCTTTCGTACACGGATTCAAGCAGGCCGGGACCGAGTTGCGTATGTACCTTGTAGGCGGCGTTCACGACGATCTTGGCGATGGCGTTTTCGTCAAGCAAAGCGGTTTCGCGTTGCGAAACATTTTCATCGAGCTCTTTGGCCACGTGCCGTTTGCCGTTACTCATTAGTATCTTTGTCTTTCTTGGCGTCTTGGCGCCTTTGCGTGAGGCATTGCCGTTATTGGCCTTGTCTTTCCTGCGCCTTTGCGTGAGGTTGTCGCCGGCTACAGCCCCACCAGCCGCTCCCACGCCGCCCGCTGGGCCTTCAGGAACGCGACGGGGTCGTCGCCCTTGTAGTGCGTCTCGATCATGGTGAAGCGGCGGAAGTCGGCGGCCTTCAGGAGGCGGAACAGTTCCTCGTACGGGTAGCCCTTCTGGGTCAACCCGCGGGTGTGGACGTGCTGGATGTACGGCTCGCAAAGCCGGAAGTACCGGCGGATGGAGCCGTCCTCGATGTCCACGCCGTTGCAGTTCCAGCACAGGCAGGCCCAGGGGTGGTCCACCTGCTTGATGATGGAAGCCATGCGGTCGGGGCGGCTCGTGCCCCGGCCGTGGCATTCGATGAAGAGCATGACCTTGCGTGGCCCGGCGTACTCGGCGCAGGTGCGGATGGCGCCGGCGATCTGGGCGAGGGTCTTCTCCTCCGGCACGCCCCTGGGCAGCCCGTTCGGGCGGATCTTCACGCCCCAGCAGCCGAGGTCGGCCGCCAGGTCCACGAAGCGTTTGGTTTCGTCGATGTTCTTGGCCACCACCGTCGCCTCCGGCGAGTGGTACTCGCACGACGAGCCCAGGGCGTACAGGCGGACCGGCGAGTCGGCGAACATGGCCTTGACCTCGCGTCGGCGGGCCTTGGAGATGCGCGGCTCCACGCCGTGGGCGTGGGTGGACCGCAGTTCGACGCCCTCCATGCCGCTCGCCTCGCACACGGAGATGAGCCGAGGCAATTTCATCTTCGCCCCCACCATGTACGTGACGAGGCCGAGATGCATGCGTGGCTTCGATTCTTCCCCGGCCGCGCGGGCGAGCCGCGGGCGCAAGAGGCCTCCGGCGGCCACTGCCCCGGCCGCCGCGGCGCCCGTGCGGAGGAAGGTCCGGCGGGTCAGGGCCCTCATGGCGTTTCCTTTCGCGTGTTCGGGTGCGTTTCCGAGGAGCCGGGCTACCGGTCATGTTGTACCCGGTGCCGGGGGGGCTGTCAAGACCGCCTGCGGCAGCCTGGCGGCTCGCGGCACCGTTTTGCCTTGCCTCGTCCGGGGCCGGCCGATAGACTGCTCCGTCCAAGATGGCGTCCTGCGTCGGATTTGGAAGGGGCTTCGCACAAGGAGGATTATTGGCGTGATGTTGAGCAGCAGAAGAGGGTGGCTCGCGGCTGTCCTGGCGGCAGGGGCGGTTGGACTGTGCGGGGCGGCCGGCTGCGCGCCGCAGCCCTGGCGCAACGAGGACGGCACGGTCCGCACCGGCAAGATCGACTTCCAGAAGGAACCCACCACCGGCCGGACGTACCACCTGTACGTCCCGTCGTCGTACAATCCCCGCCGGCAGTACCCGCTGGTCATTACGGCCCAGGGCACGTTTCCGTTTGACCAGGCGGCGGGCCAGCGCGACCGATGGATCGACGTAGCAGAATGTTATAACATGATCATATGCTCAGCGGATTTCGACTCGGCCACCGGCTGGCTGGGCGTGCCCGAGGACAAACCCGCGCCCGAACTCGTCCGCGACGATAAGGCGGCCATGGCCATCATCCGCGAACTCAAGAGCCGATACAGCATCAACCCCGACGCCCTCATGATTACCGGGTGGTCCGGTGGAGGGTATACGGCCCATTACATCGGTATGAACCATCCGGACCTGATTCGCTGCATCGTGGGTCGGACGGCCAACTTCAAGGAGCACCTCGTCAGCGACGACGTCGCCCGACGCGCACGCCACATGCACGTGTACGTGTTCTTCGGCCAGGGCGACCTGCCCGGCTTCGACCAGATGAACCGCGACGCCAACTTCTGGTACACGGTGCGGGGCTTTCGGAACTTCGTCATCCGCCAGTTGCCCGGCGGGCATAACCCCAACCAGGTGGAGGCCGCTCGGTACTTCCTGAACATCGTCAACCACTGGCCGGCCGTCCATATCGACGCCAGCCGCACCAAGGGCGTGGCGCCGCTGACCGTCCGGCTCCGGGCCCTGGTGCGCGACCCGGATTCCCCGGATGGTCGCGTCGATTCCGTCCTCTGGAATCTCGGCGACAATACGGTTTCGGCCAAGGCCGAGGTCGTCCACACCTACGAGCGGCCGGGACTCTACAACGTGTTCCTGACGGTGGTGGATCTGGACGGCCACCACGAGTACGCTCAGGAATGGATTCGCGTGCGGTAAGCGCGTCAGCGCGGCGGGCCGGTGAGCGCGGTGGGCAGTCTTGCCCACCCCGCGGTAGTGGAGTAATGAAGGCGGGGCGGAGCCGCGGTTCAAGGGGCAAAGTTCAAGATTCAAGGTCGTCGGAGGCGCCGTTCCCACAGGCCGAAGGCCTCCTTGGTCATGGGGACTTGGGCAGTGGACAGTTGCGTGCCGCAATCCCCCTCACCCTGTCCTCTCTCCCATCCAGGGAGAGGGAGCCACCTACCGACCGAGGCCACTTCCCCGCCCCTACCCGATTGGCCTTGATTCCCTGCCGTTTTTCGCTAATATGTCGGTCTTGCCCCTGTCGGGTCCGGCCCGGCAGGACCGTTGGGGAACTTCGTAACCCGAAAGGAGCGCCAGCGTGCACGAGTCAAGCGGTCCCGGCAACCCCACCTACCGGTTGCCCGAGGGCCATACGCTGTTCACGAGCGAGGCGGTGACGGTCGGCCATCCGGACAAGTTGGCCGACCAGATCTCTGACGCCGTCCTCGACGCCATGATCGCCCAGGACCCCCGCAGCCGCGTCGCCTGCGAGACCCTCGTCACGACGGGCCTGTGCCTGGTGGCCGGCGAAATCACCACCCAGGCCGACGTCGACATCCGGGACATCGTCCGCGACACGGTCCGCGACATCGGCTACACCGACGCCGCCATGGGCTTCGATTACGAGCACTGCGCGGTCCTGATCTCGCTGGACCGGCAGAGCCCGGACATCGCCATGGGCGTGGACGAGGGCGAGGCCAAGGAACAGGGCGCCGGCGACCAGGGGCTCATGTTCGGTTACGCCTGCCGCGAGACCCCCGAACTCATGCCGATGCCGATCCAACTGGCCCACCAGTTGTGCACCCGCCTGAAGGAGGTCCGTGAGACCGGCGACCTGCGCTGGCTCCGGCCCGACGGCAAAAGCCAGGTCACCGTCCAGTATGACGAGCACGACAAGGCCGTCCGCGTCCACACGGTCGTCGTCTCCACCCAGCACGCCGACGAACTGGGCGGCAGGAAGGTCTCGAACGAGGCAATCCGCCGCGGCGTCATCGAGCACGTCATCCGCCCCGTCATCCCGGAGGCCCTCCTCGACGAGGACACCATCTGCCACGTGAACCCGACCGGGCGGTTCGTCGTCGGCGGGCCCCAGGGCGACTGCGGCCTGACGGGACGCAAGATCATCGTGGATACCTACGGCGGCAAGGGGAGCCACGGCGGCGGGGCCTTCAGCGGAAAGGACCCCTCCAAGGTCGACCGCAGCGCCGCCTACATGGCCCGGCACGTGGCCAAGAACGTCGTCGCCGCCGAACTGGCCGAGGCCTGCGAGGTCCAACTCGCCTACGCCATCGGCGTGGCCGACCCGGTCAGCGTCCGCGCCAAGACCGGCGGGACCGGGACGGTCTCGGACGTGGCCCTGGCCAAGGTCATTCGCGAGGTCTTTCCCCTCAAGCCGCGCGAGATGATCGAGTACCTGGACCTGCTTCGGCCGATCTTCCGCAAGACGGCCGAGGGCGGCCACTTCGGCCGCGAACTCCCCGAGTTTTCCTGGGAGAACCTCAACAAGGTCGACGAACTCAAACACGCCGCACGAAACTGTTCGTAGCCGGCGGGGCGGCCGCCCCTCCCTCCGCCCACGGGTCAAGGCAACCGGGCCAAGCCGTCTCACACGTCACACGTCGCACGGTTGGGGCGGGCACGGCGGACGCATGAGACAGGTCATGAAGTGGTCACGCGGTGCGGTGCTTCTTTCCTTGGTCGTGCTTGGCCAGGCCCGGGCGGGCGCTGCCCCGGCCGACTTTTACGCCTACCATACCCGGTTGGGCGGTCGTCATCCGGCTGACAACGGTGCCGGCCGCTTCGCCGACATCGTGGTGAACCTTGGCCCGGGACGGCGATGCCTCTTCAGCCGAGCCGAGGGCTACCGGCCGCTGTGGCGCACGCCCGCCGGTCGCTTCCGCGTCGAGCCGATGTTCCCGGACGCCGATGAAGACCCGCATTGTTATTACACCTACGCGCGGCTGATGGAGAACCGGCCAGACCGCATCGTCGTCCATTGGCGCTACCTGCCCGATAGCAAAACGCTCGAGGAGGCGAACGAACGGCTCGACGTGCTGAATCCACAAGGCATCACCGGCGTCGTGCACGAAGTATTCACGGTGTATCCGGACGGCCGCGTCGAGCGCGAGGTCCGGCGGGCGTCCGGCACCCGTTACCAGGACTGGATCGATCCGCGACTGGCCACGCGACAGACGTTGAGGCTGACCGCCGAGGGCATTGAGAGAGGACAGGTGAAACGGGGTCGGAAGCCGCCTTTCTATCCCCGGCCGGCCGTGCCGGGCCATCCCGTGAAACCCGTGCGGGGCCTGCCCCGACCCGCCCACTGCTGGACCTTCGACGACGGCATGAAACCGCACACCGATGTTGTCGAGGATTCCGTCTCGGGTGCGGCGTGCCCCCTCACCGGCCTGATGACGCTCTATAAAAAAGGCGTCTCCGGCACGGCGCTGGCGCTCGACGGGTACTACGGCGGTGTGACGGCGCAATCGCCCGCGGGCAGGAAAGAGGCCCTGACCGTTGACGCATGGGTGGCCCTTGATGCGTATCCCTACAACACCTCGCCGGTAGCACACCAGTCGAAGGACTTCGGTGATCGGGGCTGGTACCTCGGCCTGGATGCCTACGGGCATCCGCTGCTGGCGGCGGACGGAACGCTCGTCCTGGCCGAGGACGTCGTGCTGCCGCTGCACGAGTGGGCTCACGTGGCGGCGACGATTGGCGGAGGCAAGACGCGTCTGTACGTCAACGGCCGCGAGGTCGCTTCGGGCCGCGTCGGGAAGACGATCTCATTGCCCGACCGGCCCATCCTGCTCGGCCGCAACAGCGACACGCAGCGCTGCACCGATCCGGTGCGCGGCCACAGACAGAATATCCCCGTCCGCTTCGGCGTGCAGGGGCTGTTGGATGAGGTGCGCCTGTACGATACGGCGCTGTCGCCGGTGCAGATCAAGCGGGCACACGAGGCGCTTCGACCGGCGAATGCGGCGTCCGACCTGGCCAGAGGCGTTCTGCCGGGCCAAGCGGGTACGGCCGAGCGCTTCGGCGCCGCCTACCGCAGCCTGCCCGTCAGCGAGGTGTGGGATCGGCTCTGGCGCGATCCGGCCGGCGCGGAGATCGTCGTCACGTTCGACAGCCATCCGTGCAGCGTGGTTTTCTGGCGCGGCACAAACTACGCGCCCAACTGGGTGACCGACAACAACCGCTGGATGGCCGACCAGAGTTCCGAGATCGCCGGGCCGCACGGTTGCTCCGAGCACATGGCGGACAAGCAGGTCCGCCACTGCTACTCGCGTCTCATCGAAAACAGCCCGGCGCGCGTCGTCGTCCACTGGCGGTACCCGTGCGTGGACGTCGGCTATCGCAGCGGCGGCCCCGGCAACTGGACCGATGAGTACTACACGATCTATCCCGACGGTGCCGGCGTCCGATGCGTCGCCTGGAACGGAGGCGGGAACGGGCCGGGCTTCCAGGACATCCAGTTCCTGACCAACCCCGGCGAGTCGGCGCTGGACGTCATGCACCTGCAGGCCTTGACCCTGGCCAACCTCGAAGGCGAAACGGAAGCCCTGACCTGGCGGCCGCCGAACAACGTGCCGGTACCTGAACTCGACAACGCCTGTATCGAATGGCTGAACTGCAGGTCGCGGCACAAGGTCTTTGCGATCTACCAGGGCGGGCACATCCACCCCTGGGGCCGAAACGAGCAGTCCGAGTACACCGCCGATCCGTTTGCCGGCCCGTGGAACCATTGGCCGATGCACCTCGTGCCGTCGGACGGGCGCTACGCCGTGGCCAACGACCGGGTGACGCATTTCGCCATCGGCGCCAACAACAGCGCCCCGAAGCACGGTGCCGTCGTGCTCTACGGGTTCACGGAAAAGCCGATCGGCGCCCTCGTGCCCATCGCCCGTTCCTGGGTCCGTCCGCCCGACGTCGGCCGCACCAGCGGCGCCACGAGCCACGGTTACGACAAGAGCCAGCGCGCCTACGTGTGGACCGCCACGGGCGCGGCGATGTCCTTCCAAATCGTCGCCTCGGCGAAGCGTCCCGTCGTGAATCCCTGCTTCGTCATCAGGAATTGGCAGGGGCCGACGAAGGCGACCGTCACACAGAACGGCCGCCACGTCTTACCGGGGGAGAGACTTCGCCAGGGCCTGGTCCGTGACACCGACGGCTCCCTGATGCGGGTGATCTGGCTCCAAATGACCAGCACGTCGCCGGTGCGATTCGAGATCCGCTAGGTTCTGCCTGATGAATCCGTCGTCGGCCCGAGAGCGAGCGAATTTGTCCTTGGCAAGAGATGAGAAGCAGGCGATTCGTTTTTGAATCGGCGATGCAGGGCGACGACGCCAGGGGCGAATGCAGCCGCTCGAAACCAGATCGGATTCGTCAGGCTGAACCAAGGCCGACCCCCCGGGGGAGCCCGACGGGGAAAAAACGTCACCGGCCGTGTCCGATGCAACTCCCTGGCTGCGAAGGGACGCCGCACCCACTCTTCTCAACCCCTGGCCGTCCGCCGGCGGCAAACGCCTCGGGTTTCGCGGCGGCTCTCCCGGCCCGCCGCGTCCTTTTTGTGAACCACTGGCGGCTTGTCCGCCAATGCGATTCTGTTTCCGTTGCGCGGCGGGTCTTCTGACCCGCCGCGCGTTCCTGCGCCCCGCTGAGCCGCCGACGGCACGTCGGCGGCTGTTCACGGCGACCTTCCCCCCTTCGCCAAGGCTTCGGCGGGCAGGCGGTCGCCGGCTCAACGCATGCCGCGGCCCGCCCGTCTCAGAACGTCACGTAGGGGACGGCGCGGCGGAGACGTTGGTCGAGCCGACCCACCTGGCGGAGCGACCGGATCCGCCTGCCCTCGGCCCGGCACCGGAGGATTCGCCCCACCGTCACGGGACCGAACCCCGGCACCCGCAGCAGGTCGTCCCGCCCCGCCCGGTTGATCGCCACGGGAAACCGTTCGGGATGCCGCTCGGCCCAGAGCGTTTTGGGGTCGGCCTCCAGCGACAGGTTCCCGTCGGCCTCGACGGGGATCTCGTCGGCCTCGAAGCCGTATTTGCGCAGGAGCCAATCCGCCTGGTAGAGACGGTGTTCGCGGGTCGCCAGGGCGTCCGGCGACGTGGCCCGGCGCTGCCCGGGCAGGTCATCGCTTCCGAGTCCCCGCTGGTAAGCGCTGAAGTACACGCGGTTCAGCCCCCACCGGCGGTAAAGGCGGAAGGCGGCCTCCACGATCTGGGCGTCGGTCTCCTCCGCTGCGCCCACGACGAACTGGGTCGTCTGTTTGACCCGCGCGTACGGGCCGCCCGCGGCCGTCAGCCGGCTGATTCGCCGGACCGGCCGGACGATGTCCTCCTCGTACCGCTTCGTGCTCGTGAGCCGCCGGAAGGACGAAGCCGTCGGCGCCTCGACGTTCAGCGAGACGGCGCTCGCCACCGCCACCGCCGCGTCGATGGCGGCGTCGGAGGCGCCGGGAATGATCTTCAGGTGCAGGTAGCCGCGGAACCCGTGCTGACGACGCAGCAGATGCGCGGCGCCGAGCATCCGGTCCATCGTGTCGTCGGGGGAACGGAGCACGCCGGAAGTGAGAAACAGCCCGAAGACCTTGCCTCGCTCGTAGTACTCCATGAAGAGCCGGGCCACCTCCGACGGGTCGAGCGTACAGCGGCGGACGTCCCGGCCGACACGAAGGGGGCAGTACCGGCAATCGTTGGTGCAGGCGCTGGAGAGGAGGGTCTTCAGCAGGACGGACCGTCCGCCCCGCGGCACGGAGGCGGGGTAGAGCCACAGGCCGTCGGGCCCGCGTCGGCGATGGTCCTCGCGCCTCGCTTTATGGCCGCAGGCGCAGGAGAGGTCGTACCGCGCCTCGTCGGCCAGCAGGCGGAGTTTTTCGTGAGCGTCCATGTACGCCTATGTGATGATATGCGCGGGGGCCCCACCTCCAGCGGGTAAACTGGCGCACCCGCCGCGCGCTGTCATTCTGAGAAGCCCGCATGGGCGACGAAGCCTGCCCTGAGCGAGGCGCAGCCGAGTCGAACGGGAATCTCGCCGGGATGCTTTTGACGTCGTCCGTGCCGGAGGCAACACTGCGCATTCCGCGCGGCGGGCAGTCCTGCCCGCTGCGGACGGGCTGCGGCCTGAGTCTCAATACTTCCTCAACACCCCGATAACGACGCCCTGGACCTGGCAGTCTCGGACGTAGATGGGCTGCATGTCCGGGTTGGCCGGCTGGAGGCGGATGCGGGCCTTTTCCCTGTAGAAGCGTTTGAGGGTGGCCTCGCCGCCCTCGATGAGGGCCACGACCGTCTCGCCGTTGCGGGCCCGGCTGCGCTTCTCGACGATGACGTAATCGCCGTCGCGAATCTGCTCCTCGATCATCGAGTTGCCGCGCACACGCAGGACGAACGTCTCGCCGGGCCGGCCCTGGAAGAGGTCCTCCAGGTTCAGGACCTCGGGGGTCTCGACGGCCTCGATGGGGCTGCCGGCCGCGATCGTGCCGACCAGCGGCAGGGCGGCCCGCCGGGGGTCCAGGTCGGGCGCCAGTTCGATGGCCCGGCTCTTGAGGGCCTCCCGGTGCAGGGCGCCCTTGGCCTGGAGCGCCTCGATGTGCTCGAAGACGGTCGGCCGGGAGACGCCCAGGTGGTCGGCGATCTCCTGCATCGT
>Ga0180434_10009317_pt1 | contig 10682 bp, 7 predicted proteins | sample SS_ome_7_FD_132453 | JGI IMG/M metagenome (GOLD analysis project Ga0180434, IMG submission 132453) | Hypersaline lake sediment archaeal communities from the Salton Sea, California, USA - SS_1_D_2 metaG | ecosystem: Environmental > Aquatic > Non-marine Saline and Alkaline > Hypersaline > Sediment... | reverse complement strand
GAAGTCTACGCCGAACAGAGGCAGTTATGTACACCCGCCTGGCTCCTGCATCGGGATCACGTATCAACTCGTCGCTAGCCACGCGGGGCCATTCTTCGGTCACATAGGTCATGTCGTCCACAGCGACCTTGAAGGCGAGTTCATTCGGCATGTCCTCCACTATAAATACAGGCCAAACGGCCAGGTACCTTCCCGGAACTACTCCATGGAAATAGACGAGCGGTGTCTTTCGAAGTAAGGCCTTCCGAAGGCCAACATTCTCGTGGTGCTGCGGGTCGGTACCGCGATATCTGTAGAGAAGCAGCCCGTCCGGACCGAAACTGTCATCATATGGACCACTTGGAGAAGTGGTAATGCTGATAGGCACTTCCTTCAGGATTCTTGGCTTGAAGATACCCTGGGGGCCAAGCATCGGCACACGCTGCCCGCGAAACTCAAACCCGCTGGCAAGAGTAGTCCGGAGTAAAACGTCTCCGTACTCACCAACGCATCGGGCTAACCACTCAAACGCTGCTAGTCGGACTTCAGCGTCCAAATCTCTTGTGGGACCGTCAGTCATACCTCTTGGTACACCTCTCATCTATTTGTGCAGTTGAATCCGTCTCGGCGGATCTCGGAAAACCTCTTTCCGGTGCCATCTTATGAACAGCGGAGCGGGAGCCAGATCGGGCTCCAGAGGCGGCGCGATCGCCTTACCTCCGAACCGGATCAGAGTGTCTTCCACCTGGGATCCGCCGCGCAGGTGCTGTGACACGATGATCGTTCGATCCTCAGAAAGGCCCAAAGCTCCTCGGTCAAAGGCCTTGTGATGGAGTGAGCACATGACGACCCCGTTCTCTGGAACATCGGGGCCACCATAGGCATGCCATCTCACGTGCACCGCTTCCAGGGCAAAGTCTGCAATGCCAATTCGGCCATCGAATCCACAAACAGCGCACCGACACTCATAGAGCCGAATCAGGTCCTCTCGGAACTCGGCAGATCTCCGGCTCTTTCGGGGGCCCGTCGGGACCCAGGGCATGCCGACCGCGTCGAGGATGCTCTCGTGCAATGAGGGAGGAAAATGCTCCTCAAGGATCTCCGCCGTGAGTTCTCCAACCTGATCGGGGTTCGAGCAGAGGGCCTCATATACTGGCTCGGAAAATCCCCCACGTGCATTCACCCTCCGCAAAATAGCCGCTGGCACATCTCCGGTTCTGAGCCTCTCGCCCCGCAGTCTTATCGTTTCCTCTCGCTCCGGGATCTCCCAGAACCCGCCGTCATTCTGCAGTCGCCAAAACGGGTACTCCGGATGGAACGACTTCCGGGGAGGACCGAAATCAATTAGGAGGTTCTCGAGGCGTTCCTGAATGTCGGCAAAGCGTAGAAACCGCCCCTCACCCCTTTGGACCCCCGCTAGGGCCAACAGTAGAAGAAGTGGTTTGTGGGGTGCCCGCTGTGAGCCCCTCTTCCAGACCGAGATCTGCCGGAGCCCTTCGAGAATTCCCGAATTATGCGGAGCCACCATCAGTCTTCTCCGGACCCTCCCCCTAACGGGGTGAATGACCGGCAAGCGCCGAAGGCGATTGTCCGGTCAATTCATTTGTTCGGCCTCTTCTTGTTCCCCAAGGGGGCACAAAGGTTGACCCACAAAGGGATACCGAGCTATCAAAGCGCCCCCATCGAGGCAGGCCTGACTTCCAGCCCATCGTTACTTTCATTCATGAACACCCCACAGAACATGTTGACGCGAATGATTTGAAAGCAGCGGCAGAACGGGAGCAGTGACGGTTGTCATAGGGCCTCCCGCAGGTCGATGACGCGAAGATCGAGCGCGTTGAGCTCGTCTGCGTTGATGGAAACATCCGTCGGAATGCAGAGGAAGAGACGATCGCGGGCGCGGCTTAAGGCAACGTAGGTGAGGCGTTTCTCCTCATCTGCCGAGGCGGTCGAGGGATGCGTGACATGCCGGACTCGGTCGGCATCCTCGAAGTACACAGCGATGTTCTCCCCTTCGCTCCCTTTCGCCTGGTGAATGGTCCGCACATGACGCACCTCTTCCTGCAAACGAACCGATCCTGAGAGGTGCGAGTACAACGTGGCCTCCGCGAACGTCTTGAACTTCCCTGCCTTTGCAGCGGTCAGGGTCACTGCCGGATACGCGGCCGTGACGCAGGTTCCGCAGCGGACGTACGCCTCAAGCAACGTGCCGCCGAAGATCGTGGCGTGGTTGGTCAGAAACTCCTGCAGCACGGTGACAGCGATTCCCTTCCGGTGGACGTCGCTCAGGTCCCTGTCACATTTGAGGGGCTTCCTCACCCGCCCTTTCCGTCCGATGATCCGAGCCACTTCTCGGTGGGCAAGCGCGTACTGGCCGCGTTTCGCGAGTTCCGTCCCGGCAATGACGTGCCCCATGAAACGGGCACGTTCGCCATCGGCATCGTAGAAAGACTCCCACGGCTCTACGGTTCCGGGCACGAGGGCCGATCGTACGCGGTGGGCATCCTTGTTCTTCCGCGTCAGCACGTGGAGGACGGCATCCGGGGACAGGTCGGCACGAATTGCCGCGAGACTGCGGTCGACGTCGCCGATGAAAACCGTCACGGGTTGCCCATCGAGTTCACGGAAGCAATGTTGCCGTAGGCCGTCCGACCGCACCTGGTCGAGGGTCGAGATGATGCGGCGCGTGCTGCGGCGGTTGTGACTCATGGTCACGTCGAGGTAATCGGGCAGCGAGAACGACAGGAAATGCTGCGGCTGGGCGCCGAGGAAGCCGTAGATGGATTGTTCAGCATCACCGATGACGCCGACCACCGTCCCTGCGCCGGCGAGCCACTGTACGACATTGGTCTGGATCGGCAGCGTATCCTGGAATTCGTCGATGAACAGGTAGCGGTATCGGGCACTCAGGCACTGACAGACGAGTGGGTGTTCTTCGAGGATGCGGTGCGCGAAATAGAGGATGTCCTCGTGATCGACGATGCCCAGGCTCCAGTATCGGCGTTTGTAGCCGATGAGGTTCGCGCTCGTGCAGATGGCGTTGAGCATCTTCCCCATGCGATCGAGCGTTCGCGGTCCAAGTGTCCAGACGCCGTCCCCCGAACGCTGCCACACCAACTGACACAGCTTGTCCTTGAGAATATCTCGCTGCCCCTCGAAGGTCCGATGTAGGATCTTGGCCTGCCCAATGTTCCTCAGCCATTTGTCGACGATGGTGTAGGACGGGTGATGTTCATCGTGACCGTCGACCGATGCGAACGCGACAAGGGGCTGCCCGTCACCATCCCGCAGCAGGTGCAGATACGGGCGGACGACGTTGCGATAGAGGAAGCTGTGAATCGTGGAGACATCCACCTGAGTGGTTGCCGAACCGAGCCGCGTGACAATCTCATTCACAGCGACGTTCGTGTACGAGATGCATGCAACGCGGGACGCGGGAGAGAGCCGCTTGGACCTGGCAACGACGTGCTTGATGTGGTTCACGAGCCAGTGCGTCTTACCGGCCCCCGGCCCGGCCACGACGCGGAAATGGCGCTCCATGTCGGTAAGGAGTGTGCCGGAATCAATTTCCAGTTTCTCAGGCATGGGGAGCCTCCGGCGTATCGAACACGCAGGTCCAGTGGATGGCATCTTTGATGTAATCCGGACACACGAATGGCTTGCGGTCTGCCTCCGGCTTCGAGGCGTTCTCGCGGAGCTGCCGCCCCAGCACAAGGGCATGTTCCCCCTTTGCATCCTCAGCGCAGAGCAGGTAGCAGGTGGCGAACCGGTGCGTCGCTACGTCCGGACTAGCCGCCAGCGCGGCGAGGGTATCGGATCTGTCCCCGGCGAGCAGGGACTGGAGGGGCGCCGGCACCGTCGCCGGAGTCTCCGCCAGGGCGCGAAGATCCGCCTCGTGCTCGCAAGACGGCGTGACAAGGAGGGGGAGTCGTGCGTTCGCCAGGGCCAGGTCGTACTCCAAGGTTTTGCTGCCGACGCAGATCTTGATATTGCCTGGCGATCGGTCTCGCATGGTCTGCAAATTGGTGACGACGCCGGACACGGGGAAGTAGTCGTAGGTGGCGCAGTCGCGGTGCAGGGCGTACGGCCAGCATTTCTGACGCCGCGCGTCCTTTATCTTCTCCTTGCGAGCCGGATCGGCATCCACCATGCACGCGACGGGGCGACACAGCGCATAGCGTCGGAGAGGTTCGACTTCCCCCGCACCGAAAAGCGGCAGGAAGTGCTTGAAGGTCACGCCTCCCACGGCAATAACCGCGACGTGGTGGGTTTCGATGGGACGGTCGATGCATTGGGAAAGACAGGGAACGAGCAGTTGCTCCGCTATTCCTTCCACGAAGATGACACCCTTCGCGAACAGCATGTTTGATTTGGTAGCATCCAGGTACCTTTCGACGTAGTTGCGGGACGCTTTGCCTCCCTGGCCCTCGCCGAAAACGCGGGCGGGATAGGCAACGTGGACGCCGCCATCGGCTTCGGAGAGGCTCAAGCAGATGATGGGTTCAAGTCCCGCGGCAGCGGTGATGTGCGTCGAATGGGTCGTGAGGAATACCTGCCGACTGGTCTTCTCAGGGGACAGCCGCTTCTGGATGTACTTAAGCAGCTTGTACTGGAGCGACGGATGGAGGTGCGCTTCCGGCTCCTCGATGAGGAGCATGGGGAAGAGGACCGCATTCTGGCCCCGCCGGGGCACCGACGCTTTGAACTGCAAACTGGCCAAGAGCAGGGAGATGTACACTAGGTTGTTGTACCCGAGACCGTTGTGGGTTGCGGGGACCGTGAAGGGCGCCCGGTCGATGTAGAGACGTAGAGCGGCAATGAAGTCATCTTCGTCGATGGCGTCGCGCAGGGTGGGGGCCCCGCCGTCAGCCGCTCCCGTGTCCTTAGCGAGCTGGAAGAGTGCGTCGAGATTCATGCGGTCCGTGAGGTTGGAACGGGCATCCTGCGTCAGGGTGCGGAAATGGCTACGGCGCTTGAGGGTCTCGGCCTCGTCGACATCATGGTCGAGCACCTGTCGCAGCATCGTGCCCAGCAGGGGATTCGTGCCTGCGAACAGTTCGGATTCGACGTCACGGATCGCATCGAGGGTCTGGCAGTCGAATTTTGCCAGGGCGTCGGGCTCGGCCACGAGACGATTCTCCGGGAGCCCGGCGAAGATGCGGGCGACGTACTTGGGCACGAACTGCTCCAGGACGCGGAAGAATTGGTCGCGGTCGGGTGCCGCCCCGCACGCCGCGGTGAATGCCGGAATCGCTTCGTCGGGAAGGAAGAATTCGTAGGTGAGCTGCGCTTCCCAGGGGGCATCCAACTTGGTGAGCCAAGTTGCCACGAGGGCCTTGTCGTCGATGGTATCGGCCGTTGACGATCGCAGGGTCGCGGCGATGGAGATCGTTGGGGCTTTTGTGAAGTCGGCGATGCCCTGGTAGAAATCGGGGAGGTCGGGACGCAGACGGCCGGAGCGGTCGAACACGAGCCGCAGCGCGCGTAGGAGGGCTGTCTTACCCGCGTTGTTCTCCCCCAGGATCACGTTGATCCCCGGTTGGAAGTCGACCGTCGTTTGGCGGAAGCAGCGGAGATTGCTGATGACGAGCTTGGCGATGTACATATGCATCCTCGATTACACGGGGCACGATGGCTGGTTACGGATCGACGTCGATACGAGCGACGCATCCGGCGTCTCGTCTGGGCAGTCCTGCGCAAGCAGACATAACCATCAGGAAGTCCGAACTTGCGGCTTTGCCGCATTAGGCGGAACGGACAAGCCGACAGTAGTAATGCTTCTTAATTCGTTGTCCTCCTGCCTTGTTTGTGCCGAACGTCGCGCTAAGCTGCGGGCGGGCGCAGGCCGACCGTCGGCTTCAGCGGCTAGTTAGAAAGCCCCTCCTTCATTTCGCTGACAAATCGGGAGGTCCTACCGTAATAGCACTGTTTTCTGTGCTGATACCTGAACGCGGTCTTGTCCACCTTGTGTACAGAGCTATCCCATTCGATCCATGAAACCAGGCACAGACCTAGCAAAGCCCTAGTTGCCCCCACGAACAGGAGGCGCCTCTGTGCCTCGATTGTGTCTATCCCCCGAGAGTCGTTCGGAATCACCCCATCTACCAGTCCCATAATATAGACGATGTCAGCTTGCAGCCCTTTGGACTTGTGGATAGACATCACATTTACAGCACTAGGGTCGAAATTCGCTTGCGGCTGCAGTTCCTTCAGAAGCGATTCAGCAGAACCCGATGGATCTGCTTCGTCTAGCCGACTGACGACCTCAGTGAATTCAGGGCGCTCAGCTACGAACTCTTTTGGCTCTGGCGGGTTACCAACGTGCCGGGCGAGACTGTCGTCGTACATTTTGGCTACCGTCGCCAGCAACTTAGCCTCGTCAAATCCCTGCGCCAGCGCCTCGGCAAGAACCCGCTTTAGCTTCTTGCGGAAGTGTGCCGTGAGACTCTTCCACAGCAGAAGAAGATTCAGAAGCCCACGGGCCGTATAGATGGCCCGCATCCACCAGACGAGAGAGTAGTCATCGGCAGCCAGGTCGGTATTCCAGAAATCTGCGTATGGTATGCCGCGGGCGTCAAGAGCGGCCGTGACGCCGTCGACGCAAAAGCCGGTGGGGCTAAGAACTAGGAATGTCGCCTCCGGACTCTCTGCCCTGATCCTCACAACGTCGGCCACCACGTGTTCCACCGCGTCGACTTGAGATCGGACCTGCACGAAATCGAATGTGCCCTCCTTGCCGGTGCGTATCCAAGGCTTTTCAACTCGATTCGTGTTCTTCTGGATCAGGTTCGCAGCGTGCTCTACGACCACATCAGGACACCTGTAGCAGTTGTTTGCGTGTTTGATTTTTCCGACACTGTCGTCCTGGTACCGCCGGATGATTCCTTCCGGATCCGCATCCTTGAACCCGTATATCGACTGGTCATCATCTCCCAGAAGAATGCAGTCCGAGGCGAAACAGGCGATAACATCGATCAGGTCACGTTCGACCGGGTTGAAATCCTGGTACTCGTCCACGATCAGGAGGTCCATCGACCCGATCTGCTCGGTAGCGTATACAGGATTGGTCTGGAGGAAGGCCAGGCACTCGGCGATCATCGCATTGAAAGTGATGCAGCCTAGGCGCTCGCAAAAGAACGAGAAATCGATCTTGATCGCCTCTGCGAGGTCACGCAGTGGGTCCTCTTCGGCGCGACCGGCAAGAACGTATCGATCGGTGTGATGGCTAATCTTGATCGCGTATTTATGGAGCGTGAAACACTCGATGTTTTCGTGGTCAACGAAGTCGGCCGTAAGATCGTTGACCGTCGCGTTCGTGAAAGAGAGAACCAGGATCCTCGCCGCCTTGCCGTAGTCCGACGCTATGATGTCTTTCACTCGCGTGGTCTTGCCGGTCCCCGGGCCAGCCAACAGGATCTTCATCCCACCCCCAACGTCTTTCTAACTATTACTTATGCGGCCGAGTTCCTCTGTGATAGCCAGCCAGTATCGTCGTCTTAATCACCAAGCTATTCTTGTCTATGCAAGCAAAGTTCGTCTTTAATACTCCCTCTGTCGGCTTAGGTTGTTCAACTGAGTTCCTCAAGGAGATAGGCTGCCTGCAGGCCAGCCTATCTCTCTCCTGGCATAGGCAGCGATAAGAGTCTTACTTCCCGAATCATCCACTATACCCAGAAAGGGTTGGCGCTCGGCCAGATAGCCATTCCATCGGTTGTCCGTAACCCCGACCCAGAACTTCATCTGTACCCCGACCTGTCTTCTCGGACTAACGGAGCCTCATACATCCCCAACATCTCCCCCGCCTCCCTCCGAATCTCCTCCCGCAGGGAGGAGGGCGCAAGCACCTCGGCCTTGGCCCCCCAGGTCATGATCCAGTACTTGATCTCGTCCGTACCGGCCACCTCCGCCTCGAAGAGGAGGGAACCGTCCTGCTGGGGGCGGATCTTCTGGCTTTCGTGCCAGACCTTCTCCTGGATGTATCCGGCCGCTTCCGGGGCGAACCGGATCTTCACCTTCCGGGGTTTGCCCTGAAAGACCCCGAAACTGGTGCTCAGGAAATCCTCGAGCTTGAAATCCTCGGCCACCTCGAAGGTCTCCTCTGTCGGGCTGAGCATCCGGATGCGGTCCAGGGCAAAGGTCCGGATCTCGTTCCTGAGGTGGCAGTACCCGATCAGGTAGAAGGTGCCGTGGAAGAACCAGATCCGGTAGGGGTCCACCTTGCGCTTCGTCTTCTTCCCCTGGCTCATGGCGAAGTAGAGGATCTCGACGCGCCTCTTCTCGAGGGCGGCCTCGTTGACCTGGTTGATGATCTCCCGGAACTTGCCGTACTCCTTGTAGGGTTTAAGGCCCACGTGGAGGACCTGCTGGACCTCGTCCAGGTAGGCGAGGGACTTCTTCGGCAGGGTGGCCTTCACCTTCTTGAAGAGGGACTCCAGGGAATCGTGGAAGTGGGTGTCCTTGAAGACCTTGAGCATGTCCCGGCTGAAGTACAGGGCCATGAGCTCGGTCAGGGTGAAGGGGATGGGGAGCTGGTGCTTGACCGTGTCGAGCAGGGACCAGAGGCTCTTGCCGTCCTCCCGGTCGGTGTAGATCGGGAACCCGGCGATCTGCAGGGCTTCGAGGTCGCGGTACACGGTCCGGGGGTGGCACTCGAGGTCGTCCGCCAGCTCGGCCGCCGACTTCCCCTGCTTGGAGGAAATCAGGGTCTGCAAGACCCTCCACTGTCGCCCGAGCTGGTCCCCCCTGGCCATCTCGACCCCGTGTCAAGCTATGCCGATGTTACAAAATACCACTTGAAATGATATATTCTGGACTTATGCCACAATATTATCTATTCTTGTAGTATTATCAGACGGAACAATCCATATCAAGTACAGGATCGTCAGAATCCGGGCCTAGCTTTATGGATAAAATAACACGCCCCTAACGAACATTCAACCAAGAAGAACTCCACAATCGGGTATCTCACGGAATGAAGAAGATCGACTTTGGACGAGACTTGTCAGGCATTGGGGTGCGCCTTCGCCAGGTACGCAAATTAGCCGGCTTTTCCCAGAGCAAGATGGGAGGACGGGTCGGTGTGGACAATCAGAGTACCTATGGGAACTACGAGGCAGGGCGGGCGGTCCCACTCGATTTCATCGTGCATTTCCACAGTGTGTGCAATGAGGAGCTTGGTATCTGCTTCACGCTGGACTGGCTCCTGAGAGGGGAGGGACAGGAACCGGCTGATGCGGCCTCGCGGCAGGGCGTGTCATCCCCGGGGCCTGCTGACATCGACCGGCAGATCTCCGAGGAACTGGAGATCGCAACGCAGGTCATCAAGCAGCTCTTTCACAGAAAATACGGAGAGACGGAGCCTGCGATCCTGCATCCCTTCCTGCGCGATGTTCCCTTCGTGATCTTCGATCAGATGACGGTGATACGCTATGCGTCACCCGGTCTGTGTGAACTCCTCAAGGCAAAGCCCGAGGCGGTGATCGGCCAGTCCACGACCCGGTTCCTGCCGCAGGGGGAGGTGGACAGGGTCATTCCGGAGCAGATCCAGGCCATGGAAGAAAAGGGGTACTGGGCAGGCGAGATCCTCCTGCAGACGAGCGACCTCAAGAAGATCCGGTGCCTGCACTTCCAGTTCCTGGTGCGCGACAACGACGGGTTGCCCTGCATGGGAAACATTGTCATCCCCATGGGCGACATCAGGGAGATACGCAAGGATATGGACATATACCGGGAGAAGATCATGCGGCATGTGAGGTGGGAAATCAGTGTGGCTCAGGAGCCTCGATGAGGATGACGGAGGGGGGGGGACGATCATGCCTGATCAGAAGGCACGAAGCATCGTAGACAGCCTTCTCGAACAATCCAGGGACCTGGAGGAGGCGTTCGACAGCTTTCTGGACGAGGAAAAGGCGAAGTTGGCCGGGCTGCTGGGCCAGAAACATCTGGTCGCTACACGGGAAGCAGCAGGCGCTCTGGCAAAGCTGCGCTCCACGGTCTCGTTCATCCTGTTCGATTACGCGGGGGTGATCATCAACGCCAACGCGACCGCCGCCGAACTCCTTGGGTTGCCGGTGGAAAGGGTGCTGGGCCGGCAGGTCATGGAATTCTACGCACAGGAAGCGGGCGGCTCCCAGGAAGAGTTCACCCGGGCCGTGGAGTTCTTCTGGGACCATGGCTACTGGTTCGGCAAGGCCGGCTTCGTGTCGGAGGCGGGCGAGCGTCACGATCTCGTGGTCTTCACCTTCTTCACAGAGGGATCTTCCGATCATCCTGTCATCGGAAGCGTGGGCTTGCCGATCGAGAATTTGAAACCCTTCACAACATCAGACCTGTCGCACCACAAGAAGCGCTACCTCGAGATGGCGGCCAAGCAGCGGGATAGGGGGCGGGGGTAACCGTCTTCCGCCAGCCACTGGACGCAACCCATGAGAAGCCTGGGTTCAGGCCGCATCGCTATTCGTCTGGGATTCCAGTGGAATCGTGCCCTGTTAACAGAACTGGCAATTCTGGGCAGGGTCAATACTTGAGGAGAAGATTGGAATACGGGATATGGGTTTTCCACAAATTCATGTTGGGAGACGAGATCTGGAAAAGAAGTCCAAAGAACACGATGGTCTCACGGACGGCAAGGCATCGATTCCTCAGTTTCCACTGTTTCAAGTGAAACCTTGATTATTCGGCAGGTCCCTACCTTCCGTTGGTGT
>Ga0180434_10009316_pt1 | contig 10683 bp, 6 predicted proteins | sample SS_ome_7_FD_132453 | JGI IMG/M metagenome (GOLD analysis project Ga0180434, IMG submission 132453) | Hypersaline lake sediment archaeal communities from the Salton Sea, California, USA - SS_1_D_2 metaG | ecosystem: Environmental > Aquatic > Non-marine Saline and Alkaline > Hypersaline > Sediment... | reverse complement strand
GGCCGGCCTCTTCCGGGCGACCTTGTCGGCCTGATTCTTCTTGACCGCTTTTGTCTGTGCTTTCCCTTTAGACATGACTGCTCGTCTTGACACGGTCCGCTCTGCTGTACAGAGCATCGATCACTTCCGCAAGCCGATCCTTCCCGCCAAACAGGCCCGGCGTGAGGGGGCGCCCGAGTTTCAGGTATTCACAGGCGACGGACAGCAATATGTGCTCGAATGAGATTGTCGACGCACTCCCCTTCTTTTCCTGCCGGTGGGTGCGAAATGCCGAGTCGATGACGACATTGCGAATGTTGCCCCCCGCCAGCATGAACTTCTCCGCCATGAAATCGAAATCCTCATCGGTCAATGTGCTCATTCCCGGCTCGATCATGCTCTTCCAGATCTTGTTGCGGCTGGCCTGGTCTGGAAAGGGGAAATCGATCATGACCTGGATCCGCCGCAGGAAGGCCTGATCGATGTTCTGCTGCAGATTCGTGGCCATGATGACCACTCCGGCGTACTCCTCCACCCTCTGCAGCAGATAGGCAACCTCCTGATTCGCCCAGCGGTCCTTGGCATCCTTCACCTCGCTCCGCTTTCCGAAGAGGTTCTCGGCTTCATCGAAAAACAGGATCGCATTGGAATCGGTCGCCTCGGCGAACACCCGCGACAGGTTCTTTTCCGTCTCTCCGACCCACTTGCTCACGATGCGCGACATGTCCACCTTGTACAGGTCGAGGCCCGCCTGTGACGCCAGTATGGTTGCGGCCATGGTCTTCCCGGTTCCCGAGGAGCCGGTGAACAGGGCCAGAAGCCCCTGCCCGAGACGGTATCGCTCGTCGAATCCGAAGTCGTGGAACACCCTGGAGCGATTCGAAATGCGATAGGCGAGCCCGTCGAGCTGGCGCATGGTGCCGTCCGGAATGATGAGATCCTCCATGGTCATCCCGGGAGCCGGCGCACACAGTGTGGCCAGGGCGTGGAGCCTGCGTCCCGCCTGCCGGCGACATCCGGCTTCCAGATGGGTGATGTCCAGGAGGGTATCCGACGGGTTCTCCCGCACCGCCCGCGACCGCGCCGCGGCCAGAGCATCCAGGATCTGGCCCACGGTGAGGTGGAAGGCACCGGCAAGGGTTTCCGCGATCCCCTCGAGGCTGCCCGGCTCCCTCAGCTCTTCGGGAGAGAGATACTTGCACCACACCCTCTTCCGCATCTCCACCGACGGCATGGGAATCCCGAACCGGACGAACTCCCGCCCCCGGAAAAACGCCTTCGGGTGCCAGGGAGTATCGCCGGTGAACACCGTGCGCACCTTCGCGTACTCTGCTTTTTCAAGGAGAACCGCCTTCATGGAATCGGGCAGCTCGGGATTGTCAAGGGCCTCGCATCCCGTCCACACAAGGGTGGCCTGACTCCGATGCAGGTGCACCTCCCGGTAGCACAGGTCCACGAGGAGGGGCCAGCGATCCGGCTCCTTCACGGCGCTGGCAACATCCACCATCAGGAAGCAGGAGTCCCCCTCGTGGCTTCCGAGTGTCCGTGCGGCCAGCCCGCGGCCGCTGCCGTAGGGGCCGTACACGAACACCACGGCGGATCGACTCTTCTTCTGGCCGCCCACGTATGCGGACAGGGCCTTCAGGTTATCCAGCTGCTCGTCCTCCAGGATCAGGCTGTCCCACTGCAGGCGGGGCAGGGGTCCGGTGACGATGCCCGAGAGGCGGTCATCCAGACAGTCGTTGCCGAGCACATGCTGGACGATGCGCTCGTCCACCTGGACCGGCGCCATCATCACGGGGCGCTCTCCGCCCGGTTCCTGCTCCACCACGAGGATGCGATTCGCCCGGAGGGGGCCGTCCGGCAGGAAAGCCGTGTGCGCCTCGGCCGGCGTGGGGTACACGGGTTGCAGGATCTGCAGGATCAGGTCCACCGCCGGCAGCATCCGGGTTCCGTCATCCTGCAGGACCGCGAACAGGCGGCGATACCGGCTGTCCAGCGCAGGCAGCATTGCCACGAGCAGAAGATCGACGTCGTTCTGGCCGAGGCCGATGTCCTCCATGAGATTCCGGAGGGGCAGGCGGACGTCACGGGGCGTGTTTTTCACGGCGCGGTCGATCAGCTTTCTGTACTTCCGGGCGTACCGCACGTACCGGTTGATGTTCCGCTGCACCACGGCCGGAAGCGCCCCCGGAGGCGTGAACCTCGCGGTCATGAATGCCTCCACTTCCGCCGGGTTCACGGTCACCATGCCCCAGGCCTCGGGTGGCTTGTTCACGGCGATGGTCAGGTACCAGCGGCTGGTCTGGGCTCGAACCAGCATGTCCACGTACCTGAGCATGTGATCGAGGTGCTCATCGGGATCGCCGTACTTCGAGGGAACGCGCGGCAGTCGCGGAATCGGAAAGGAGCGACGCCTTCTGGCGGGAAGGGGCGCCATCTCATTCTCGAAGGGAATGTCCTCCCTGTCGCTCCAGAGCTTGATCAGGCCAAGCGTGAGAATGAAAACGGCCCAGTATACCAGCTTCATGATACGATCCTGATCTCGGAGTGATCCAGCCAGGGAACCCTCTCCAGGTCCGCCGTGTATCCCACCATGTCGAGAACGACATCCAGGGGTCGCGGCTCGAGACGCACGGTCAAGCCCCGGGAGTCACGACGGACCTCCCCGCCCCGCCGGATGAAATTCCCGAGCAGGCAGGAAGCGCTCGACTCCGAGAACCGCCTCAACCACCGGGCCCAGAGACGGAGCAGGGCATTCGCCGTCAGGAGCAGCGTCAGGTCGGCCTCCGGCAGAGAGAGGGCACCCGCAGCCATGCTTTCCATCATGCCGGCGAGGTTGTGGCGACTCGAGAGATGAGCGGCGGCACGGGAATCGTCGGACGGAAGGCCTGCAACCACATCCAGTGTCGCCTCCTTGCAGCCGGTGGAGGTGAGCCAGGACTCGATCCACTCCTCCACCACGGGCGAGGGGTCCCCACCCGCGGTGGTGCCGAGCGGCCAGAGCTGCCCCGATGCGTCGCCGAGGACGAGGAGGGAGGAATCCGCGTCCGGGTCGAGACGGTGGAGGTGAAGGGCCTCGCTCCGGAGAAGGCGGTGGCTTCCGAGCATCTCCAGGAGTGCACGCTGAAAGTGAGCGTGCCGCGCTTCAGGAACCGAGGCCCATACGCGTTTCAGCTCCGGGAAGCCCGCCGGACGGCTCGGGCCGGAAAAAAGGCGGACTCCCTCATCCTGGAGCCCGGGTTCACCGTCGAGGCCCGCCCACCGGAGGGCCAGCCCGGCCAGGAGCGCACCCTCCGCCCCCTTTGCCGGGTACTCCAGCGCCGCGGCCAGAGACATCAGCCGGGAGTCGAGAAGGGCCCGGATCAGAAGGAAGAGGCCGGCCGCCCCGGTCTTCACTCCTTCCGGCCGCGAAAGGCGGGAGGCGCTGGTAATCCGGCTTTCGAGTGTGGGTGCGGCCTCCTTCACCATGGCCAGAAACCGGTGGGCCACTGGCCGGCCCGATGGGGTTTCGTCCCTGAGCGGGCCGGAAGGCGTGAAGGGCATTTCACCGGGGCCGGCCCCGGTTCGCAGCACGGTGACAAGGGCCTGCAACCATTGCTGGATCAAGGCCGGCGCCAGGGTGTCCCCCGCCCATTTCGGGGAGTGAGAGACAAGGGCGGTGTACATGCGCAAGGCCGTTTCCGGGCGGCCGAGCTCCGATGCGTGCAACCTGATGGAGGTCTTTGCAAGAGCCTCTGCCAGATCCTGAAAAAGATCCCCCTGCCGGGGAGTGAGGCGCATCCCCGGGTTCAGCACAGGGAACTCGGGTGGAGGTAGGGTCACCTCTTCGAGCAGAATCCGCAGCCCTTCCATCAACCAGGGAACATCCAGCCAGTCCCATTCCCCTTGCAGCAAGGACCTGCCGAGGAGGCCAGGTTCCTGCAACGGCAGGAGTCCCGGCCGATCCTTGAAGAACCGCACCACGTCCATGACGGCGGAAGCCAGCCCCCTCGGATCCCGCCAGTCAGGGATGGGAGGGGAGGCGGCAAGGTAATCACGGAAGAGGGTTGCAAAGGAAGGGGGAGGCTCCTGCCACAGAGAGAGGTGTTCAACGAGTTTCCAGGCCGCATCGAACAGCGGCCGGAGGGAAGCGGGGGCCGCGGCAGGGGTTGCGCCCAGACCCTTGATCCAGAGGGACTGAAGGGCCGGACTGTCCAGCGCATCGAGCATGGAATCCAGGGCATCCAGCCGGTCCAGCACGCGGAGGATCTCCGGCAGGTGTTCCAGGTTGTCGTGAAGCACCATGTTCACGGCATCGCCGGCCGGAAAGGCCTGCAGCTCCTCGAACACGGCGTACACCCGGCCGGACCAGGCCTTGCCGCGCAGGAGGTCGTGGATGAACCGCCCCACGTACTCGGCCTGGCCGGTGAACTTGACCACGCCGTCTCCCCTGGCAAGCGCATGGAGAACGGCGGCGGCCAGGTGTTCTCCCATCCTGCGCGAAAGAGCTCCGTCATCCATCGCGGCCGGATTCCTGAGGCGAAGCTCCGAGCGCACCTCGTCGATGACGTACACGGCCGGATCGTTTCCCAGCACGGCCTGCAGGATCTCATCCAGCATCTCCGGGACGCGCTGCTCGAACAGGCCGTCCAGCCGGTCGGCCTGCGCCCGGCCCGTGGCGGGATCGCCCAGGATGCGGGTGTGGAGGTGGAAACCGCGGATTTCAGTTTTCACCCAGCACCTCGCAGAGTTTTTTCACCCAGTCCTCGTCCGCATACTTCTTGATATGACCGGCGAGGTCGGCAATCGATTTCTGTTTCCCTTCGGGCTTGATGGGATAGGTGTCGTTCATGGCCTTGATCATGGGTGCGATGCCGTTCTCCTTGTACGCATCGGTGACATCCACCATCAGGTCGGCAATGGCCCTGAGTGCTTCTTCCCCGGGTTTGTGCTCGAGAATCCACGTGACCACGCCCTGTGCAAAGGAAATCTTGCGACAAAGGCCCTTGGCGATCCACGCCGGTCCGTTCTCGTGGCCCAGGATCTTCCTGATCAGAACACCCTGTTTCTCGTTCTTTGCCAGCTCCTCGACAAGTTCTTCAACAAAGGCATTCAACACCGGATCATTGACGATGATCAGGTTGAGGATGGTTTCTCTCGATTTGGATTTTGATACGGCGGTTTGAAGGATGGCAAGCTCGCCTCTGAACAGGCTCTCTCTGAACTCCTTCAGAAGCTCTGCGCGTCTGTCCGCGCCGCCCAGCAGGATGCCCGAGAAGAGCATGTTCTTTGCTGCAGGGGTCAGCTCAGGGGATTCATGGCTTGATTTGAAGGCGCCCTGCACCTCGACATCACCATGGAAAACCGCCCTCCCCTCGTTCTGAAAGGTAGCGACCGGCGTGAATTTCTTGCTGTCTTCCTTGAAGTACCCGATGGTGAAGTGTGCCTTTGCGCCGTTTGCATCCGGAAGCGCCAATCTCCACTCGTTCAGATGCGCGACCGAGCTACCGCCCTTCTTCTCGGTCTTCTTTCGATACAGCGTCCATTCCTTCTCGGCCCATTCCTTCTCGGACGATTCATCCATTTCACCCGCGAACTGAAGTGCCCCGTTCTCCAGGCGAACATCACCGCTGATTTCCGCGTCACCGTGACACTTCATCGTGGGTTTGCCACTGGAAACCTCCACCTCCAGAAGAAGGAACTCCGGCTCCTCCTCCTTGCCCTGGTTCCCCTGAATGCTCTTTCCGGCTTCCAGTGATCCACTGCCTCCGGGAACACACAGGGCGAACGGTCGATTCTCGGATGACCCCACCTTGATGCAGGCTCTGTTCGATGGTGCGGTGACGCGGGCTCCGATCAGGCCGGACAGCATCCGGCCGGACAGATCAACGGAGTAAGGTGCATCCGGATTGGAGAAATTCCGGATCATCTTGCCCAGAAAGATACACTGCTCCTTGACAGGCTCGAAGCTCGAACCTTCTTCGCAGATCTGCAGGAAAGGGGATAGCTGGATGCGGTCGGAGACGATTCCTCCGGAATCCCGGCAAACGGAGTATCCTCTCGGCCGCCCGGTTCCTGCATCCTCTCTGTACCCGAGATGAACTTTCAAGATGTCGGAATCCCGGCGGTCAAAATCATCATCCTTGTTGAACTCATATCTCCGGGACAGGCGAATCACCACGCCATCAGGAGCCACGGCCACACCGGGCGTGACAACAAACCGGTCGTTTTCTTCGCCCCACATCAGCTCCAGGCCCTTCACGATGCCGGGATCATGGAGTTCGGTCGCATGAGACTGGATCGCGTCCCGGTGATACGCCTGTTCATCCTTGAAATCCCTGGAGCCGAGGTACTGTTTTGAATAGTACTTCACCCGTGTGTTTGTTTTCTCACTCATTGATGAAGACCTCTTTAGATGTGACTGCGTACACGATATTTCCAGCCGGACCCACGCCGAGAGCGAGAAGGGCGATCACGAAAGAGTCGTGATCCTTGCTGAGAAAACGCCATTTACAATCCACCGACTCCCCCCCTTCATTTGCCGATGCACGCGCATCGAGCGAAATGCCGCAGCATACCTGCTCAAGATGGTCCGGTTGAGGGTGGCGTGGATATGTCACGGACTGGTGGATCTCGACTCCTGTCAGATCGACGCCGCCGACATTGGTGACCCTGGCAATGTACCGGATATTCTGCTTCACCTTTTCCAGGATCTCGATCTCGACCAGCAATCTCCCGGACGTGACGAGCTCCATGACCTTTTTGATGAAACGCTCATCCGAGAAATCCGCGTGAATCGGGCTTTCCCGCAGGACCCCTTCCACCACCATGGGTTCGCCGGCGGCGTTCGCCTTCCCGCCGGCCGTGAATCTCGTGGTGCCGTCCATCCTCACATCGAAGAGAGGGTCGGCGGCGCCATTCACCTGGATCGCAAATCTGTAATCGCTGCCCGTGGCATCTCCGCCCGGGTGCTTCAATTCCATCCGGAGGGATTCAGGGGGGCTGCCGTCTTTTCCCTTGCCGATGCGGTACATCTGCCAGGGCCTGGGGACAGGCTCCTCGTCCTCCTCGACGGCCGGAACCGGTCTGAACTCCAGCACGCCCTGCAGCCTCACGTCTTCCTTGACGCTCATCGGCCCCTGCATCAGCATCCGGCTCCTGCTGGACTCTGCACTGTATCTCACTGCGAGCCGCCGGTCTGCCAGGGTGCCCTTCCCGTCGGCCAGAACCACGGAGAACCGGGAGAACTCGTCCCCGGGATCGGTGCCGATGTGCATGACGGCATCCCCGGAGGGGGACCTGACCTGTTCACCGATCACACCGACTTCGGGAAGGGGATCCAGCTCCTCCAGAATCCAGCCGTTTTTTGGGTTGTTCTCCAATCTGCACAGCGGCACCATGTCCAGGCCCGGTTCATCGTAAACGCAGCCCGGAGGTGCCTGTTCGAGGGGTTCGATCGCCTTCCCGGGAATCGATTCCGTCCCCGGCAATCCCCGGGTCAGGACCAGGATCGTCTCCTCACGGACACGATCAGCCCCGGTCCCGGAGCGACCTCCTTCCGGCCCGGACGGAACCAGCATCCGCCGCAGGCATAGATACAGAACTTCCACGCCGGGGAACTTATCGAGGAGACGGCCTCTAGCATGAATGAGATCATTGAAGATTATCGACCTCGGACCGGTCACCTTCAGCACTCGATAGCCCGGATCAACGGCCACACCCGGATCGAGTGTGAGGTTGTGTTCCTGTTCAAAGACCTGCAATGAACCGGGTGCCGGTTTCGAGGATCCGCTCGATCGGAGCTGAAGCCCGCGAACCACGCCCCGGCCATGACCGAGCCGGAGGTGATCCTGCATGAGGCCGATTCGATACTCCTGCTCATCACGCAGGTCATGAACGGTGAGGCACTGTCCCTCCCGGTACAGGACACGCTTCCGGGTCATACTGCTTCCTCTTGTTTCTTCCTCTTATTTCTTTTCATGGACCTTCTTGAAAGCCACGATACGGCTGCCGAACAACCCGAGATCAGACCAGATGACCTCGAGATTCGTGTCGCAGCCCGCGGAGAGTATTTCTCCGGGTTCCTGGATGAACAAGGCCTCGAGAACCGTGGGATCATCGAGAATCATCGGCCCGTTGAACGTGACGCTCTCCACGCCGAGGGACTTGATCTCCGGACATGCCTCCTCGTATCGCTGCCAGATGAACCGGCTCAGGTCGATCTTCCCGGATACGACGCTGTCCTCCTGTGGTGACAGGTTCCGGCGATGAGGGGGAAAGTCATCGATGCCCACCACGGAGAAGTCGGACCCGTTTTGCCGGAGCCACACCCGCGCCAGCTTGATTCCCGGGTGCGTGCAGTGAACGGAGCAGGAAGATGCGAAGTAGCGGTTTCTGCAATCCTGGACGAGATAGAACAGCAGCCTTGAAACCGTATCCTTCTTCCACTTTTTGTTCTGAATCTCATCCTCGATGCACCTGTTCAAGAAATTGAACGCTGCGGGCGGACATTCCTCGATCCAGCTCCTGAAGAAATCCCCGAGAGCATCAGGCGTCTTGGGTTTCTTGTCAAAGAACCCCTCGAGGCGCTCAAAGCACTTCAGGTAGTCCGCCGGCAATCCTGTTTCCTCGTTCTTGCTCGACTTCTCACCCGGAACCTGGACCACTTCCGCCGTCTCGATGACGCGCGAGTACTCGCACAGCCTCCGCTCGCCGCACTCCCCCGGTCTCAGGGACGGCCTGGGATCCTCCGGCTTTTCCGCGTATTTCAGGAAGAGATCCACGAGGACGAGATCCTTGTCGTCATCCGGAGGGCACAGGGAGCCCGGGTTCTTGCCTTTCGGCCCCTCACCCTGTTCCGGATCTTCGCATTCTTCCGCCTGCGAAGGACAGGCCGCCTTCAGGGAGACGACCTGGTCGCAGGGCAGGACGAGGTCATTTCCGCACGGGCCCACGCCGTATCCCGGAGCCACGATGACGTGGCCGCTTTTTTCCGGATGGATGCGGACATGAAGCCCGCAGGCCGCTCCCCAGCCGGTGCGAAACCGCTGCAGGGCCAGCCTCTCCCGGGTCCAGGCGACCAGTTCCTTCAGATCCTCATCCGACAGAAGCTGTCCCCGGAAGAACCGCGGCCGCCTCGGCCTTCTCAGCGGGCAGGATTCCGTGTCCGGAGAATGGCAGCCACTCCAGGATGGCGGTGTCTTCGGTTCTCCACAGGGGTTGCCTTGGCCTTGGGAAATCATTCTGCACCGTCCTTATGAAAGGGTTTATAGGGCCCGTAAAAAAACCAGCTCTCGAACATTCCTCCGGCATGGCGGTTGCCCGTGGGAAACCCGGCCCGTAGATAGTTGCCGTCAACAGGCACATCATGGCAGTCCAGGATGAAATCGCATTTGAGTTGGATGGTGACCACCGTGCCATAGCACCTGCTGTAGAAATCACGGGGAAGAGGAAACACGGCCTTGTGCCCGTCGTCCGGATGAAGATACGGTTCCTCCCTCGGAACCAGGACCTCCGGGTTGGATCCCGCGTGGCGGTATTCAACCCTGAAGGTGTGCTCGTTGATGCCGACACCCCTGGACCTCAGGTCCTTCAGCGGCCGGCTGAAACGCACCCAGAGCTCGGTGAGTTCGTTCATGTCCGGATCGACATCTCCCCCGTGCTTCCAGCTCGTCTCCACGATGTGGGTCCAGTGCTCTCCAGGGAGATGGAGGTCCTTCTTCCCGCTCATATCGATTTTGATTTTTGATTCACCTTCCACCAAAATCTCGATGAGTGCGAGCGGCACCCAGGGGCCGCAGGGACAGTCCGGGCTGCAGCGTGGCGGTATCTTCTCCGGCTCCTTGTCTTTTTCCTTCTCCTTGCACCTGTTCTTTCCTGGGTCTCCGGCCGGAATCCCCTCCCAGCAACCCGGCCCGAACTGATCACCGGGAAACGGGATCACCTCGATGACCGGGTGCTCCTGGATCCGGTTGGCCTCCTTCAGATCGGGATCGCAACCGCTGTCGGCGTAGAGAACGGGAACCGGGTCCACACTCTGCTCGCAGTACCGGATGCACAGCAGAAACCGCCGCGGCGGCTTCTTCCCGGGCTCCGGGGAATCCTCACCGTCGCCCTGGAACGGCTGCTGGTTTTCCCCCTGTTCCTGCCCGGCCGCCATCGGGTCCGTCCCGGCCTCCCCTTTCCCGGGTTCCGCCTCCGGAAGCTTGACGGCCCGGGGGCCATCCAGGATGATCTCCCGGCCGCAGCAGTCCAGGGCGATCCCCGGCTGGACCACCACCCAGTCCCGCCTGCATTCCTCCCGCGGGTGCTCCTCGACCCTCAATCCACAGGCAATCCCCCACCCCACGAAGAGGCGGTTCTGCAGCCAGCGCCTTCTCAGGAAGTAGTGCTGGTCCAGCCGAAAATCACAGGCGGTCATGAACTTGCCGGAGAAGAACCGGTTCCGTTCCAGAGCGTAGCCGTCGGCCTCGCACCCGCCCGGGCTGCTCATCTCTTCGGGTGTCAGGCAGTCAGATGTGTTCTTGTCAGCCATGGTAGACCTCACAATAGTTTTTCTTCGATGCCCATGCGCATGTCGGCATTCAACCGGATGCCGCGTTCAGCGGCAGGCGCGCCTCCCAGCACGGTGTCATATCCCAGACGGTTTCGGGGCGGCCGGCTCGGAGGTTCGTCCTTGCCGTCACGGTCGGCCAGGTACGCGACGGGACAGGATCCAACAAG
>Ga0180434_10009315_pt1 | contig 10684 bp, 8 predicted proteins | sample SS_ome_7_FD_132453 | JGI IMG/M metagenome (GOLD analysis project Ga0180434, IMG submission 132453) | Hypersaline lake sediment archaeal communities from the Salton Sea, California, USA - SS_1_D_2 metaG | ecosystem: Environmental > Aquatic > Non-marine Saline and Alkaline > Hypersaline > Sediment... | reverse complement strand
CGGGCCAGTGGTAGTGCATGAGAATCTTTTCTGATTCCGCTGCAAAGCAAATCCCCGGCTTCGATAACTGCCGGGCGTATCTTTTCAAAAAATACCGTGCCAAAAGCAAGATGTCCTCGCCCCTTTCCCGCAGGGGCGGTATGACAATGGGAAAGACATTTAGTCGATAAAACAGATCTTCGCGAAAGGTTTCTTTGGCGACTTTCTGCTCAAGATTACTGTTGGTGGCGGCGATGATACGGACATCAACGGCGATCGGTTTGTGTTCACCGATGCGCGCAACCTCTCCGGTCTGCAGCACCCGTAGAAGCTTCACCTGCATGTCGACCGGCATGTCGCTGATTTCGTCCAGCAGCACCGTTCCGCTGTTGGCCAATTCAAACTTGCCCGATCTTCCTCCCCGGACGGCCCCGGTGAAGGCCCCTTCACTGTAGCCGAACAGTTCGCTTTCGAGAAGTTCGCGCGGGATAGCGCCGCAGTTAATCGCGACAAAGGGGTGGTCTCTTCTTTCGCTGTAATTGTGAATCGCCTGCGCAAAGAGTTCTTTGCCGGTTCCGGTTTCGCCTAAAAGAAGTACGGTTGATTTGCTCAAGGCCGCCAGCATGGCGAGTTTTTTGGCTTCCTGTATGGCCGGGCTGACCCCGAGAATGTTTTCAAAAGTAAATTTGGCCTGAGAGCCGGCCATTGCATTCACAAGTTTGCGTATTCGTCTGATTTCGTTGAAAACAACGATGATGCCTTGCGCATGTCCATGCGGCGGAACGATTGGATTGGCCGTATAAATCAGGTGAATCAGGCCCAAAGGACCCTTGATGAAAATCTCACGGTCATTGTAGTTGAAACGGCTTCTCATCATCTGCTTTAAATCAAGCTCTGTTCCAAATAAGTCGGCAAACGGCTTTCCGATCAACTTTTCTTCCCACTGCAGAATCTGTTCGCCCTGATTGTTGATCTGGACGATAAAACCGTTTTTGTCGATGGTCATCACACCGCTGTCAATGGACTCGATCACCGCCTGCATATAATTATTGCGAAGCAGAAGTTCCTTGGAGGTTTTTTTGATCCGCATTTGATTTTCGATGGCCTTGGCCGCTGTAATCACCATGCCCAGTGTGTGCGGATGAACATGCCGGCTGCCACCGGACATCGCTAACACACCGGTCAGGTTGTTCTCTTCGTCGTAGACAGGACATGCGGAACAGGTATGGCCGTAGCCCCGGACGCAATAATGTTCATCCGCGTTGATCTGCACCGGAATTTTGCGTGCCAATACAAGACTGATGGCACTCGTCCCGACATCCTTTTCCGTCCATCGATATCCCGGGCAGCAGTTGCCGGATGCCAGTTTTTCCAGTGTCGGCTTGTCGCCGATCATTTTGAGGATATATCCTTCTCCGTCGGAAATGGTGACCGCAAAGCCGGCGCCGGCGACAAACTGATAAAGCTCTCTCAGTTGAGATGCAGCGATATTTAAAAAATCACCGTTCCGCAGGCATTTTTCGGCAAGCTGTTTATCACTCAGATGAATCTGATCGATCGTTACCTTGTTGGACTGGTCAATTCCGTACTGCCGGCAGCGTTCATGCGACGCTAGGATTTCCTCGTGCATGGTTTCGGCATCCGGAATAAAATAGGATGACATAAGGGTCTCCCCTATCCACAGGAACGGCTGGTTGATGCGGGTCGTTGCAGAGGCCGGACCTTATTTTATCTTTTGACTACCATATGCCGCTCAAAATCGCAACATGCCGAAAAATCGCGCGGTTCGTTTTGTCTGATCAACCAGCAGATCCTGCTCCGGCCCGTCTTCGCTCTTCGATCTGCGCCGCGGCAGGCGGCAGGGCTGACAGGGCCACTTTTCTGGATTCTGATGTTCGTCAGAATGACGCCACAAGTGTTCCAATGCAACATTCAAGCCTATAAACATTCGAAACTTTTAACCTGCACCCGTACACCGTACATGTACACCTTACACCTTACACCTTACACCGTATACCGTATACCTTACACCGTATACCTTGCACCTCATTTCTTCAGATGTTTCTCATAAAGATCCACCGAATGAATCGGCACATCCAGCAGTCCGGCGATTTTGCTTTTAGCGGCGATGCCCATGTATTCGACATGATCCGGGATGACCGACCCCAGGCCGTTTTTATTCCTGACGTCGGCCATGACGTTTTCATCGGTGAGGTCCCGTATGGACAAATTCAATTTTTTGGCAACATATGCTTTGGCCGGATGGATTTTCATCCTGCGCGTCAGCTGCATCCAGGCGACCAGATCTCCGGCCGTCCGCATGCCGCCCATGCAGGAAGATACAATCTGGGCAATGGCCACCCCATGCGAATCACCGGTGCCCACCTACAAGCCGTCGGCCTTGCCGATCTCCACCAGTGCCTTGGCGCAGCGGGTGGAGCATCCCACCGGCGGCAGCAGCGTCATGGGCATGCCGCCCACGCCCATGCCGGAGTTGGCGTGCACGGGTATAAAGGAATGCGCGGTGGCGGCTTTTAAAAAGGTCACCGCCCGGGCCAGGTTGTAGGGGGTGGACGCCCCGGTGTCGGAATTGACCGCCAACCCGAAAATGTCGACCCCGGCTTTGGCGGCCGTTTCAACCTGCCGGTGCGGATACATTCCGGCCAGGCGTTCGTTCTGATAGGTCAGGCGGCCGTGCATTCCGATGACGTCCTCGCCGGCCATTCCCATCACCACCGGCAAATCCGGCAGCCGGGATTTGATGTCTTCGACCACCATCAGCGCGCCCCAGAATTCCGCGTCGCCGGCCGAAGCCGTGGTGTCGAGATTGATGGCTTCGCACCCCACCTCATAGAGCTGCTCGGCCACATAGCGGATGTCCGCGCGCATCATTCGGGCCGCCTCTTCCTGGAATTGAAATCCTTTTTCGTACTCGTACTTGGAAAAGTAGTCAAAAGGGTTCGGAAACGGGCCGCCGGGGTGGTAGTACATGCCCATGTTGGGCTGGGAGCCGTATATCAGGGGTACGGTGGTGAGCATGGATATGGCCTTGTAGTGGGACCTGGCATATCCAATGGCCGATTTGACCGGCTTGTAGCTGTAGTCCGGAAATCCCAGACCGCACGTATCCGCGCAGTACACGCGCTCATACATCAGAATGCTTTGATGGTCGCTGATGGGGATCGCATGCCCCGCGCTGGGCCGGCCCCAGCTGGCCATGAGACCGGCGCCGTCGTCACTGACGATGACTTCCCTGCCCGGTTCCACGGACACGGTTTTGGCGGGTTGGCAAAAGATGTCCACCAGATGGTTGATGTCGGCCTGGCTCAGTCCATCGATGTTGCCCTTTTGCGCTGCATTTTCACTGCCGGCGACAATGTCCCGCTGCAGGTCGTCTGTGGTGAGGGCGATTCTTTTTCCGTCTCCGCTGCTGGTGATTATTTCGTGCATACCGAGCATCCTTTCTGATCATGAGATCACGTTATATTCTTTTTCCGTTTCCCGGATGATTTCGTCAATTTCTTTTTGGGCCTGGCGGCTGATGGGGGCGACCGGATGATGGCGGACGATGTCCCGGGCCTTGACCAGCGCTCTGGCGTGCAGGTCGGTTGCACCGTTTAAACGCCACTGCTCATAATTTTCGCGATTCATCAGCCGCGGCGCCAGCGCGTCCCGGAAACGGTTGTAAGTGCTGGGGTGGGTGAGAAAGTTTCCCGCATGGCCCACTTCCCGGATCAGGTCGACGGAAAGCGTTTCTTCGGTGACGGTCAAACCTTTCAGCAGATAGAGAATGTTCTGATTGATTTCATCGTCCATCAGCAATTTGCCGTAATCCAGGGTCATCCCGCTGTCCACCATGCCCGATCCGTAAATCAGATTGGCACCTGCCAATGCCGCCGGAAGGGCGGAGAGCAGGGATTCAAAGCCGGCCTGGGCGTCGCACATTTTGCTGTCCACCTATCCGCCGGAAACCCGGACCGGAATATGGTAATACCGACCCATCTTTGCCAGGGCGGCATTCAAAAGGGCCCCTTCCGGCGAGCCTACCGCCGCGGCGCCGAAGCGCATGTCCAGCGCGGTGGTGGAGCTGGAGTAAAACATGGGTGCCCCCGGTTTTACCAGCTGCCCCAGCGTCAGACCGCTCAACACTTCCGCATTGTGCTGCACCACGGTTCCGGCCAGGTGGATGGGCGACGTGCCCCCTGCCAGACACATGGACAGCACGCTGGTCGTAAAGCCGTGTTCAACGGCGGCCATCAATACTTCACTGCATTCATCCACCAGCTGCAGGGGGCTGACCACGCACACGCCGGTAAAAAAGAAGGGGCGTTTGCGGAAGGTGTCCTTCCCTACGGCCGCCTCGCCGATGCGCGCCATTTTGGGGATCAGGTCCGCCGTGGGGGGGATCGCCTCCACCGGCTTGGTGGTGTTGGCCAGCATGGCAGCCAGTGTGTGCAGGCTTTCCGTCAGCGGCGACTTGTCGGTGGCGTTCAGCATGGAAATCAGTATTTTTAAGCTGTCCAGGGTGTCCATCACCCGCGTGGCCTGGGCAACGTCTTCCTTTAAAGCATCTCTGCGCTGCCCCGTATAAAGATCGTTCAGATACACGGTGCTGCCGAAATTGACGAACCCCAGCCGGTTTTGCCCCATGATGTAGTCCCGCGAGGGATCGCGGCCGGGGATGCGTATCGTCGACGGCATGCCGGCCAGGGCCTTTTCAACCAGGTCCGGCGGCAGGCGGACCCGGCTGGTAGAGCGATCGACGATTGCACCGTGATCGGCAAACACCGACTGGGCCCTGGGACTGGTGACCACGATGCCGGTGGTGTTCAGCACCTCCAGACTGGCTTCATGAATCTTTGCGCAATCCGCGTCGCTGATCACCTTGAGGCCCGGGACACCCGGCGGCTTTAGATCAATATTGTGTTTTTCGGCAGTGTCGGCTGCCGCGGCTGGTATCATTTTGTCCTCCTGTGGCTTTATGCGTTCAATATCTGTTGCTTCGCCGTTTGTTCAATGCTGTCCAGTTCTTTTCGCACGGCCGCATCCAGGGGCGGTACCATGTGATTTTCAAGAAGATCGGCCACGCGCTCCCGGGCCTCCCGGGCCAGGCTCTTGGGATCGCTGTACCATTCCGCGCCGGGACGATTGGCAATGACACCCGGCACGAACTGTGCCTCCCGGCGCAAAAACCGCAATGTGTGATCGTCGCTCAAATATTCGTTGCTTCCGATGGACACGCGCTTGATGGCATCCAGGGCAAAGGCGTCCTTTTCATCGACGAATCCCTCCAGCAGACGCCGCGTGTGGCGCCATATATCGTCCCCGATGACAAGCCCCTGCTTGCTGATGCCGAGCGACATGTCCACACAGCCGGTGGAGGCGTTTTCAAAAGCGCCGGCCAGCGCGAAAAGATTCACGGACATGCCGTTGCCGAACACCACATCCTCCAGCCGGGCCCCGGTGGTTTCGAAGGAAGAGGGCGCCGCCGGCAGGCGGTAGTGCCGCGCCATTTGGATCAGGGCGAGCGAGCAGATCACGATTTCGGGACTCATGAAGATGCTGCCGCCGGTGCGCTTGTTCATGGCCTGTACAAAAAAATAGTACCAGGTGGGGGTTCCCGGACACAGGCAGTGAATGAGCGCAACGGCGGCAACTGCTTCTGCATTGGCCTGGACCATGGTGCCGGCGATGGTGGCGGGCGCATTGGCCCCCATCATGGGGACGACGGGCACTTTCACGGGAATGCGGTAGCGCCCGTAGAGAAGCAGTCGCTCGATTTCGTCGTGGGGGAATATAAACGGCTCCAGCAGGGTCACAATTCCGTGGCATATGGGCCGTTTTGCCAGGGCCTTTGAAGAGCCGGCCACGGCCAGCATCATTTCCAGCTGGTAGGTCAGGTTCTCGGCGCTGTCGGCCAGGGCCCAGATGTGTTTGCGTCCGGATGTCAGCATGGTTTTGAGAGCCTGGATGTCATACACCGGCAAAGCGGCGTCGGAAGGGGTCTGGGTGGCTGTGAACGCCGTGTTCTCAAGGCCGTCGACAATGTGCGCAATGTCCCGGCAGTCCGCAAGGGTCAGCGGATGTCGCTGGTTGGTGACGAAATCGACATGGTTGACGGCGCCGCCGGTGCAGCGGCACACGGGCGGGGCATCAACAGCAACCCTGAAATCAAACACAGGCTCTCTGCCGGCGCATACAAATTCCCTGGGGATGTTTTTAAGGGCCTGCTCCACCAGCGCCGGCGGAAAAAAGACCCGCCGGCGCTGAAAATTCACGCGGGCACCCGCTTCCGCCAGCATTTCCAACGCCGCTTTGTGCTGAACAGCGATGCCCGTGTTTGCGAGGATGTCAAGCGTGTGCGCGTGGATGGTCCGGAGCTGGCTTTGGTTCAACACCTGGTAGGGGGGTAAGGCCATTTAGATGATCCTTTTCTATTTATTTGTATACAATTTTTGTATATAAAAATATTTCTGTCAACCCCTTTTTTCCGCTGTTGTTTCGTTTCATCCCCAGCAGCGGGCTTGACGGGTAAATTGGAAAAATATAAACATATCCGCACGGTTGATTTTTAACAGCAAAATAATATAACCAATTGTCAATATTACCCAAAGACAAAAATGTTGCGTTTTGGTTTATGATCATTACAGTGCAGCGGATCAAGCCGATCCTGCCCGAATCATCCTTCACAGACATCCAATCCATGGAGACGCTGTTTATGGAAAACAATATCGAAGCCTTCAAGCGCATACTTGATGTGTCGGACAATTCAACCGGCGGCGGCACAGCCTCCTGCGTCGCCGGCGCCATGGCCGCCGGTTTGGTCGGCATGGTCGCGCGTTTGTCCATGGACAAGGCGGACCTGATGCCGACGGCGCACTACCAACGCATCGCCGGACGTGCCGAGCAGCTTTCCCGGGAGTTGTTTGACGGCGGACGGGTGGATTCCGAAGCATTTGACGCGGTCCGTTCGGCCTTTAAAATGCCGAAGGAAACACCGGAACAGAAGCAGACCCGGAACCTGGCCGTTCAGAAGGCCATGCTGCACTGCGCCGAAGTTCCCCTGGCCAATGCCCGGAAATGCCGGGAAGTTTCGAATCTGGCCGCGCAGTTGGCTGATAAATTCAACCCCAACGCGGCTTCGGATCTGCAGTGCGCGCAGTATCTGGTTTCCGCCGGGCTGAAAGGCTGTGCCGCCAATGTCAGGATCAATCTTCCCGGGATTAAGGATTCGGCGATGGTCCAGAAGCTGGAAGCTGCCTTGATGGAAATACTCTCCGGAAAGTAACCCGACAGACAGACGCACGCGCCACCGTTTTCCGGGAACCCTAACTATATTTAAGGAGATGTTGTTATGAAAGCAATGCTGGTGTCAGCCGCTATTTGCGAAGGACGAAATGAAGCCAATGTAAAGGCGATTGTTAAAGCCATTCAACAGGTCGATGGGGTGAAATTAATCGATTACTCAATGGACCCGGACCACAATCACTCAATGTTCGCGCTGGTTGGAGACACGGCGTCCGTCATAGAAGGCAGTAAAAAAATGGTGTTGAAGGCCTTTGACGTCATCGATATGCGAGATAATGACGGCGTTCATCCCCGTTTGGGCGCCGTCGATGCTGTCCCGTTTATCCCCGTTGGGGACTCGACGATGGCGGAAGCGGTTGCTGCGGCTTACAAATTTGGAAAATGGCTGGGAGACCAGAATGTCCCGGTCTGGTATTACGGAGAAGCGGATAGAAGGCCTAAAGTTAAAGGCGCAGAGTACGAAATACACCAGATCGCCCTGGGCGGCTATGAGAACCTGGCGCAAGCCGTAAAGAATGAAAAACACCCGCCGGATGAAGGCCCGCGGGACTTTGATCCGAAAATCGGTGCGGTAACGGTGGGGGCCAGGGACTATCTGGTCAGTTTCAACTTTAATCTCCGAACAACCGATGTATCCATTGCAAAAAAAATCGCCAAAACCATCCGCCAGAGATCGGGTGGACTGCGAAATGTCATGGCCATTGGCGTACCCCTGGAAACCAAAGGGCAGGTGCAGGTCAGTACAATGACGGATCGATGCGTCAACAGCCCGATTCCGCTCGTGTTTGAACTCATCCAGAAATTGGCCGAACAGCACGGCGTCTCCTTGTGTGAAACAGAAATCGCCGGCGCGATACCCATGTCCATCGTGGAAGATGTTTTTAAATTTTATCTCAAGGCACACACATTTGTCCCCAATCAAATCGTGGAACTGGGTTTGATTGATTAGCGCTTTCCGGGCTTCTGAATCGCTTCACTGTCCGCCCGGTTTGCGTACCGCCCGGGAACGTGCCGGACGCGATCTTCATCCCGCCCGCCTTTTCACCGTCCCGTCGGCCGCCCCGCCGCCTGTTGACCACGCTTCAACAGGGTGAGGCGGGTCGGCCGCCCGGACGGCATCCGACCGCCCAACCCTCTCCGGCCTTCGGTCTTTCATCGTTGATTTGTATGCCGATTTTGAATACAATGGTGCCTATCAAAAAAATGACAATCGTTGTGGCCGGAAAAATGGGAACACAGAAAAAAAACGCCGAGGCGCGCGTCTACCAGAAACTGAAACATGCCATCACCAAACGGTATATCAAACAGGGCAGTAAACTTGTCGAAGACGCCATCGCCCGCCAGATCGGCGTGAGCCGGACGCCGGTGAGAGCGGCCATCAAGCGGCTGGAGCTGGAAGGATTCGCCGATTTTGTTCCCAACAAAGGCGCGGTGGTGATAAAGCCTACCCTGGCGGAAATCGAACAGACATTCGCTGTCAGGGCGCACATGGAGAAAATGGGCGCTGATCTTGCCGCCCGGACCATCAATGAAAAACAAGTTGCAGAACTGCACCGGCTGGTGGAGGAGGAAAAAAAGGTGTTTGATGCGCGCCGCCTGGACGATTATTATCAGGTCAACGCCGCATTTCACCTGAAAATCGCCGAGGCCGGCGGCAACGGGGTCCTCTATCAGTACATCGAGCAATTGCTCGAACGCACGAAAATCCACCTCATCTTGTTTGACCCGTTTTTCAAGTTTGTGGTCAATCCTTCCGCGGCGGAGCACAGTGCCATCGTAGCGGCGCTGGCGGCGCACGATCCCCGCCGGGCCGTACTGGCGATTGAAGCCCACCTCAAGAGCGCCCTGAAAGAACTGGACACCCAGGAGCTGATACCGGAAGATTACATCGCGTTGTAGGTCGCGGGCAAGGGGTTGCTGGGATCGTTGGGTTCGTTGGGTTCGTTGGGTTGGAACTGGTTGACGGGTTAATTGGATGAATGGTTGATTGGGAACTGCGATTTGGGGGTTTGTTCATTCGTTTAGAAAAGCCTGCTGCTGCAGTAACCCTAATCAACCATTCAACCAATCCAACCATTTAACCAATCAACAAATCAACCATTCAACCAATGCAACCAATGCAACCAATGCAACCAATTAAACGTTCCCGAAGCACTTGCCTTCTATGCCGTTGAAAAAAAATAAATTCAGGACGGTATTCGAAAATTGCGTTGTTTTTGATTTAGGTCAAGGACAGAGCGGCTGTTTTTGAATAGCATCGAATCCGAAAATCGATTTCCAAGCCAGGCGCGCTTTGGTTTTCGAGGATGAATTTATCAGGCATTGCGGTTCGTTTGACAAACAAACCGCACAACCATTTCACAAAAGGAGGCAACCATGTTTTGTTTTCAATGTCAGGAAACGGCCAAAAATCAGGGCTGTACCATTAAAGGGATGTGCGGAAAACCGGAAGAAACCGCCGATTTGCAGGATGTGCTGATCTATGTCTGCAAAGGCATCAGCGTCTACGGTGAAAAACGGAAACAAGCGGGGACGGTGGACAAGGACGCGGCTGATTTTATCCGCAAGGCGCTCTTTACCACCATCACCAACGTGGCCTGGAACGATGATGTCATCATCGACCGGATCGAGGAAGGTCTCAAGGTGCGCGACGCGGTCAGGCAAAAGGCCGGGGCCGCAACCGGTGATCTGCCGGGCTGCGCCACGTGGGCGCCGGCCGACCGGCAGGCGATTCTGGACAAGGCGCTCGAGGATGCGATGCGCATCACGGCGGTTGCCAATGAGGATGTGCGTTCGCTGCGCGAGATGCTGGTCATCGGCTGCAAGGGAATTGCCGCGTATGCGGACCACGCGGCCGTTCTCGGCTATGAAAAGGACGACATCGACGGCTTTCTCATGGAAGCCCTGGCCTCGACCACCCGGGATCTTAGCGTGGACGAGATGGTCGGCATGGTCATGCGCGCCGGCGATACGGCGGTGAAAACGATGGCGCTGCTCGACGAAGCCAACACGACGACCTACGGCCACCCGGAAATCAGCCACATCAACATCGGGGTGCGCCAAAATCCCGCGATTCTCATCAGCGGCCACGATCTGAAGGACATGGCCGAGCTGCTGGAGCAGACCAGCGGCACCGGGGTGGACGTCTACACCCACGGAGAAATGCTGCCGGCCAACTGCTACCCGGCTTTCAAAAAATACCCGCACTTTGTCGGCAACTACGGTGGGTCCTGGTGGCATCAGAACAAGGAGTTCGAATCCTTCAACGGTCCGATCCTGCTGACCACCAACTGTCTGGTGCCGCTGAAAAAAGACAGCACCTATCTCGACCGGCTTTTCACCACCGGCGTGGTCAGTTATGTGGGGGCCACCCACATTCCGGATCGATCCAACGGTG
>Ga0180434_10009314_pt1 | contig 10684 bp, 2 predicted proteins | sample SS_ome_7_FD_132453 | JGI IMG/M metagenome (GOLD analysis project Ga0180434, IMG submission 132453) | Hypersaline lake sediment archaeal communities from the Salton Sea, California, USA - SS_1_D_2 metaG | ecosystem: Environmental > Aquatic > Non-marine Saline and Alkaline > Hypersaline > Sediment... | reverse complement strand
TGACCGCCCGGGCTTTCCCCCCGATCCGGTTCTGGAGCCTATCAACAATGACGATGGCGACGACACTTACTTTGTGGCATGGGACGACGTTCCGACGGCGTTGAACTACACTTTGGAGGAGGCCGACAACCCTGAATTCAGCGATCCTACCACGCACGATCCGGTTGAATCACCGATGTACGTTAGCGGCAAGTCCGTCGGTACGTACTACTATCGGGTCAAGGCGCACAACGTGAGCGGCTCCAGCCGTTGGAGCGACGTGGAGTCGGTCGTTGTTCAAACGTCACAGACATTTGGTTTCTCTTCGGCTCCATCCAGCCTATCTGCGCCAGCGATGCCGGAACGGGTGGCTGACAGCAACTCACTTACGGTGTGGGTGCGTATAGACAGTGGCGAATGGCAAACTGCCACAGTGACCCAGGATGCGGGCGGCTGGTGGAACTGGACGTACGACTGGACGCCGCCAGAAGAGCTCAGTACTCCACATACCATCCAGGCCCAGGCGCGTGATGCGTCTGGAAATCTCAGCGCTATAGATACCATTACCGTCACAGTGGACAACCAGGCGTACTTTGTGTACTTTCCTATCTTTTTCAATCGTTGGCCACCCATTCCCTACCCACCGACTCTGAATGATATAGCCAACAACGACGACGGCAAGGGCAACGGCGACGGCGACTACACAGTCAGTTGGTCATACGATCACGCTACTCTGACGCCAAGCGCGTACACCTTGCAAGAAGCGCAGGATGTGAACTTTACCGATCCGACCGAATATTATCCCGGCAGCGCGAAATCGCAGCAGATTACGGATCAGGCTCCCGGTACGTACTACTACCGGGTGCAGGGTCACAACACCTATGGGGCGGGCGAGTGGAGCGCCGTCAAGTCAGTCACAGTCACGCCTCCCCCCCATGCGCCGACCCTGAGTGATATAGACGATTCTGATGGAGATGGCAACTATATCGTCCAGTGGTCGTACAGCTACACCTATCCACCCGCGGATACGTACACCTTGCAAGAAGCGACAAACGCGAGCTTTTCCGAAAATCTGATCACGTACGAACCTGGCAGCAACAAGCAATGGTCGATCAGCGGCAAAGACATCGACACATACTACTATCGGGTGCGGGGTAACAACGTGTCGGGAGCGGGCGACTGGAGCGCCGTTAAATCGGTCACGGTCAGCCCTGTTTCCTTCCACTATGGCTTTAACAGCTCAAGTAAAATTATGAACCCCTGGCCTATCCGCCGTACTTCTTTCTGGAAAGGCGACGAGGGAACGGATCGTGTGACCTGGACAGAGGAGCACGATGGCTCATTGTTCGTTGTTATGGATGACAAATGGGATTTTACCATCGCCAGTCCAATGGAACAAGCCCCCTCGCCGCCCTATGTCATCAGTGTGCGGGCCAAGCTCCACGATGATACCTATCTACGCGGTTACGGTATCATCTTTGGCGGTAACAGCGGCTCGCCTTGCCCGGCATATCGGGATACCGGCTGCTTCTCTCACTACTATCGTTTGCAGGTTGTCGCGGGAGCCGGCGCACTGAAGGCCGATTTCAAGCGCGTGGATTACCACGAACCTGAGAGCAGCGATGATCGAGGCAAGGGCCGAGGAGTGACTCTGGTTTCGTTTGAGGGTTTGCCTGGAAAACCAGAAGCTTGGAACAAGTGGGATATTAAGGTCAAGTCTGACGGGATTGACATATATCTCAACGATATTCTATGGCACTCTGTAGACGATACTAAATATGTCAACGATCCTTACTTTGGCGTCTATACTGCGAACGATGAGTTTAGGCCAGGCATCGGTCGGTTCGATTTCTACAACGTGGATCCTGACGATTAACGCGCTGCTCCAAGTAATATGATGTTTTGAGGATTGAGAGGGGAAAAATTGCTCCCCTCTCAATCCTTTCTTGTGAGATACCTCTCTTTGTTCGTGAGGATCGCTGCTGGTGCTCTACAGCATTAAAAGGGAAAATGAGACTCTGGCACGCGCTGCTGCGCGACAGGTAAAGGCTTCTACATCCCAATTCGGATCCGGGACACAGGTTATAGTACCCGGCCGATTTTTCACGGCAGGTAAGCCAGGCTGCTCCCGTAGGTAGGATCAGATCCAATCTCCGCCCTGGCCGCCTCCACCGCCTCCTGGGGAGAAAGCCCCTCGACGGTCATACTCTGGAGGAGATGAAGCATAGACTCGTTGTTGTGAGAAAGATCGACCATGTCATCCCAGCCGATGACTAGGGAAGCGCCGCGCTCCAGAAAAGCTTCGGCCAGGTCAGGCTCGGCCAAGCTCTGGCACCCACCGATAATGATCACAGTATCCAGAAAGAAACCATTCATGCTGGACTGGACGAATTTAGGTCCGAGGGCGAACAATCGAGGGGAATCCTCGTAAAAGAGCTTGCTGGCCCGCAGTTGATCGTCCATCTGCAAACGGATGTACCGGTGCATCTCGTACAGCTCGGTGGTGAAGAGAAAGGGACCCGGAGAAGGCTCGTACTGGCTCACATCTCCCCCGCCTTCAAGCAACACCTCGCTAGTCGCGTGAGTCTGAAAAAGGATCAGCCGGTATCCTCGATCGGGTAAGGTGGTAAAAAAGTCGACCGTGACTTCTTCCGGCGGATAGACATCTACTACGTATCCTGCTTCCTCCAGATATTTCTGGGCCTGGGCCATGAACTCTGGGCTGGGGAAGGAAAAGCCCGTCTGATCCACGATGGCGGCCTTGGGCGGAGCAAACGTAGGTGAGGCCACGGGCGTGGCCGTGGAGCCTGCAAGCAACCGTTGCACCGCACGGGGCGCCAGCAGGTTGGCCACGCCGAGCAGGAACAAAAGCGCCAGAACCATCCCGCCTCCCCAAAGTAGAATTCGAGAGCTATCTAGTTTTTTCTTCTCTTGACTTTGCTTCTTTGCCACGATCAACCTCCTGGAAAACCAGCCACTTTGAAGTAGGGCATTATCCAACTGTCCCGCCAGATTGTCAAGTCTGACCCAACCACGCGGTCGCGGTCATCTTGGCCTGGACACGAGCGGCAGGAAAACCTGCTCCGGCCAGGGGACAATGTCCCGGTTCAACCGCAGCGCCGGATCGCCCAACAGGACGAAGGTGTCCACCAGATCCAAATGCTGACCGGTGGCGGCCAGGGCCAGTTTCCCTGCCAGCGCCGCCCCTCCCACTGTATCGGCCTCCTGGACAAAGACGTTGCGAAAAAATCCTTCCGCGAGATCGGCGTGCCCCGTGCTCACTCCCAATCCCGTCGCCCCCCAGACCGCCGCTGCCCCGCCGTCAGCCAGCATAACCAACGCCTCGTCCAACGTTGGCTCTGGCCGCTGAAAAGCCCCGGTGAAACATGTCATCTCTACCACCACAGGCAGACGACGAGTGTTGCGCAGCGCGTGCAGGTCTTCCAGGTGGAAAAATCTTTCTGCGGCCCACTGCTGCCACGAGGCATGTCCGGTGAACTGGATCAGGAACGCGCCCCGGTTCCAATCGCTCAACAAACCGTCGTACAGATCCGCCGTTTCCTGCGCTGAACAATCGCTTGTGTAGCGATTGAATCCCGCACAATAGTGGCGCGTGGCGGCAAAAGGCGCGCCGACGTAGACGGCGGCGTGCTCGTCAGAGGAGATGGCAAAATCCCCCGCCGCGTCGGCGTCGTCGGCAGCCAGGAGAACGTCCGCGTTCCAGCCGCCAGGGAAAGGTTCCGTCTCGTAGCGGACGATCTTGTCCACTACGGTTCGGGTCTCCTCCACCGTCTGCACCGGCAGGCGGCCCAGGAGCAGATCGGGCAGCGCATCGTCGCCGTCCACACAGACGTAGCGGTTATCGGCGGCGGTCTCTCCGGCCCACGGATCCACGTCGGCCAGGTAGGGCGGAACGAAGGTGGGCGGCGAATCGGGCCGGTAACGCCGGGGATCGAAGGAGCCATCGCCGACCAGGAGCAGGTAGCTCGGACGAGGCTGCCAATGGGCGTACACGTCGGCGATAAAGGCGCGAATGGCCTCTGGATCGGGCCGTCCGTCGCCCCAGACATCGTAGATGCCCTCCACATCCACGACGGCGGTGGAAAGTCCTTGAGACTGGCGCAGATTTACCAGAGGTTCCAATGCAGCGGCAAAGGCGGGATGAGTGACGATCAAGTAATCGGCCCCGGCAGGCTCTGCTCCCGTGCCGGTGAGCCCAAATGGATTCCGGGCCGTCCGCACCTGCGCCGGACGCAGAATCCCGCTCTCGGCGGCCAGAAAGTAACGTCGGGGATTGCCACTTGCCGGATCGCCCACCGTGACCTGGTTCCCATACTCCTCGAGATCGGTCAACCTCCGAGCATTGAGCGGATCGGTGACGTCGTAGGCGTAGTAGGGACCAGAGCTGGCAAAAGCGACCGTGTAGGCCCGCTGGTAGTGGGGCGGACTTTCCAGTCCGCCAAAACGGAGCGAATCCCCAGCCGCCACGCTGGAACGCGCGTAGTGAATGGCAAAAGCGTCCAGCCAGGCCCCCTCCACACTCACGCCAGGGATGCCCGGCAGGGTCAGCGTCAATGTGTTCGAACCACTCTTCAGCACTCCTGCCGGGATGGGGAGTGGGGCTGTGATGGCCGTCTTGCCGTCCCACGCCACCTCGCCCAACGGCACGCTGATTTCCCCCAGGGCCGCCTCCACGCGATGATCGGGCGCGGCGGGGACGGAGGTATAACCGATCAACGTGACGGTCAGGCTGGCCGGCTGGCTGGCATCTACCGCCGGAACGTGGAAGGGATAAGAGGTCGTCGCCCGATCAGGACGGCGCAATTCCTCCCAGGCCCAACGATCGCCATCGTGACCCGGTGGCAGAGCGCCGCAGAAGCAATCCGGGGTGTAGATGTGATTCTCCTCGAACGCCTGCTCCACCCAGGGGACGCCGGCGGGAAGACCGGTCGGGTCGGCGCTGCGGGTCGTCATGCGCGAGCCAGACGTGTCGCCGGCGACGAATTGGTAGACATCCCCGTCGGTCCAGCGGCTGAAGCGAGGCTCGGCGTAAAAGAGGATCCCCTCACCTGGCTCAAAGAGAACATCGTCATCCCCCTCCCACTCGTAAGCCACTTTTTTACCTGAACGAACGAGTTGCAGATTGTGAGGGTCCGTGTCTGTCAGGCCCAGGCTGTCCAGATCCTCGTGGGTCACGCGGTAGACGCCGGTGGTCGTGATCTCGACAAAGGCAGTGAGTACGGCGTAGGTGGGCTGAAGTGGGACCGGTGCGACGAGGCGTGGAGCAGGCGTAACATCCCAGGGATTTAGCACGGCCTGCTGCACTTGTTCTAAAAGGGGATCGGGCAGCGACGAGTGCGAAAGTGCGAGGCGTTCCAGACCTTCCCAGGAAACCTTCACACAAAGGCGCCGGATCAAGCGCAGGAATTGTCCCTCGGGCAGGACGGGATAAAATGTCAAGCGGGCCAGGCGCACGCCGCGTACGACGCCGATCTCCTCCAGTACAGCGGACTGGAAAGTCCACCCCACGTTGGAATGCCGCGCACGGGTTTTGGCAAAGGCTCCACCGATCGGATACCCGCTGCGATCTCGCAACACTCCCTCCGGCCTGGGCGAAAGGGCCACAGGCGCTGGAAGGCGCTGCACGGTCTCTTCGATGGAGAGAAAGGAGAGGCGAGGGCGTGCGTCGGGAGGCAAGGCGATCAAAACAGAGGCGAAAGGGAGGCGAGGCGACCCCGGGTGCTGTGTCTGTGGCCACGCTCCGTTGGCGTCATCTTTGGCCGCCACCTCCACCGTACCATCGGCCAGCGGCTGCACCTGCACGGACGGCGCGATCCATTCCACCGTCAGGCCAGAGAGATCGGCGTGGATCAAGCGCATACCCGACGGCAGGGAAGAGGAGACGTCGGGCAAGGGCGGCGCCAAGCCGCTGGCGCCGCCTACCTCGATGGTCTGCGCGATCAGGATGAGCAGCAGGAACGCGCGTGGCCCAGCTCTCATCTAGCGTGATGCATGATGCGTGACTGGGCGCTCGATACCTTTTTCCCCTGCGACTTGGCCCCCTTGCTCCCCGCTCCGCTTGCCACCAGGGGCAGGTAGACGCGGTGAGGCTGTGCGGTCGCCTCCACGACGGTGCTCACAGGTCCGTGAAGGGTCTCCCGGCCAGAGGTGTCCACGTCCGCCAACCAGTACCACCAGGGGCCAGGGGTCGGCGCGGTATCGACGTAGGTGTACGTCGCCCCGCCGCCGCGCGCCAGAGAGGGCACGAATCCCACCACGACAGGCTGGAAAGCCTGCCCCCCTGCCCGGTAGAGGTTAAAGCCGAAATTGTCCACCTCCACCGCCGTGGCCCACTCCAGTTGCACCTGTCTTCCATCCACGTCCCCCATCCGGAAGTAGAGCAACTCCACCGCCGTTGGCACGTAACTGACAACTGCATCGTCCTCCACCTCTTCGGCCACGTTGCCGTACACGTCTTCCGCGCCGCTGACGGTGGCAGTGTTGACAGTCGTGACGGTGATCGCGTCGTCCACCACGCTAAAGACCGTGGTGAGAATAAAGGATTCGCCTGGAGCCAGATTGCGGTCGAAACCGTAGGGCGCCGGTCCGGTCAAGTCGTGCCATGCCAGGTCACCATCGTCGTCATCCTCCTCCGGGTATGGCACGCTATCCACAAAACTGATGTTGGAGGGATCATAGAGATCTCGCAACGGCACCCGGTCCAGAGTGCTGACCCCGGTGTTGGTGATGACGATGGTAAACGTGACGTAGCGGGGCGTCCCAACGGTGTCCTGTCCCACCAGTCTCTTTTCCACCACCGCGGCCGGGTCCGAGATAAAGACGGGAACGTCGTCGGTGTCGGTGATGACGCCGCCGGGATGCTTCCCCTCCACCAGGACCATGTTGGCATACGTGCCGGTGATGCCCGACGCGGCGGTGACGACGAAGCGAACGGTCAGGTTCGCACCCGGCGTCAACGGGCCGAGGTTCTGCCAGGTCAGGGTCGGCTCGGCGACGACGTCCGGGGCGGAGGGGCTGGCCGACCCGGCGACGTAGTGAAAGCCGGACGGCAACGTGTCGGTCAGCGCCAGCGGATCCAGGGTCAATTGGCCCGTGTTGGTGACGCGGATGGTGTAGGTGAACGGCTCCCCAGCGACTGCCTCGTCCGGAACGACCGACTTGACCATCTCCAGGCCGGGCACCAAGGGCGTGGTGTCCTCGATGTCGTCGTCGTTGCCGGGGTCGTCGTCGGTGGTGTCGCTGTCCACAAAGACGGCGTTGGTAAACGTCTGGGTGACGTCCAGGCTCACCTGCACCGTCACGGTGACGCGGCGCACCTCTCCGGGAGCCACGTCGCCCAACATCCAGGTGAGCGGGTCGGGGCTGGAATACGGCGGCGTCGTCCCGACGAGCGTCACCTGCGGCGGCAGCGTGTCGGTCAGCACCACGTTGGTCGCGATGCTGGGGCCATGGTTGGTCACCACCAGCGTGTAGGTGAGCAGCGTGCCGACGGGGACCGGGTCAGGCTCGCTCGCCTTCGAGACGGCCAGGTCGGCCCGCGCCTCTACGGGCGTGGTGATCTGATCGGTGCCGGTCACGCCGCCCGTGTCGGTGATGGCGGCGCTGTTCAGCAGGAGCGTGCCGGAGAGGACGGCAGGCTCCACCTGCACCACCATCGTCACTGTGCCAGAGGCAGGCGGGATCTGATCGCCCAGCGACCAGACGACGGTACCGGTACCGCCAACGCCAGGGGCGGACGAGGGGGCAGGGGTTGCGGACCAGAAGGTCGTGTTTGCCGGGGTGGGGTCGGAGAGGGTCACTTCAGGCGCAAGCTCGTCGCCCGTCACTGCCCAGTCGATGGTGTAGGTGAGCAGTTCGCCCGGTAGCACCGGCGAGGGGTGGGCCGTCTTGGTGATCGCCAGACTGTGCCAGCCCGCGACGGTCGTGGTCACGCCGTCGGTTTCGGTGATAAATTCGGTGTCGCTGATGGTCGCGGCGTTGCGAATGCTCAGACCGTCGGTCAGCGGGATATTTGCCCGCACCACCAGCGCGATGACGGTCCCCGTCTCTTGCGTGATGCCCGTGCCAGCGGTCAAAAAATCACCCAGGTTCCAGACCACCAGGCCCGTGCCCCCGACGCCGGGGTCGCTGTCGGCGGGCGGCGTGGCCGTGTAGAACGTCGTGTACTCCGGCGTCTCGTCCGAGATGGTCAGGTCGTAGACCGGCTCGTTGCCCGTCACCGTGTAGGCGATCGTGTAGGTCAAAAGCCCGCCCGGCGAAACAGGGGTCGGCGTGACCACCTTGCTCATTTCCAACATGTGCCAGCTCTCCACCGGCGTGGGCACGGGCGGGGTCTCGGTGATAAAGCCGGTGCTGTCGCTGATACTCGCCGAGTTGTAAAGTACCGTGCCGCTGACCAGAGGGGTCGCCACCATCACAACGAGAGTGACTGCGCCGCTATCGCCAGGATTGGGGTCGCCTAGAACCCAGGTGATCACGCCCCCCGATTCGCCGCAAGGTGCGCCGCTGCACGCCTGGAAAGTGGTAGTGGCGGGCACCGTGTCGCTGATGGTCACGCCGGGAGCAGGCTCGTTCCCCGCTACTGCCCAGTCGATGGTGTAGGTGAGCAGTCCGCCCGCCTGCACCGGCGAGGGTTGGGCCGTCTTGGTGAGCGCCAGGGTGTGCCAGCCCAGGACTGTCGTGGTCAATTCGCCGGTGTCGGTGACAGTACCGCTGGTGTCGGTGATGGTCGCGACATTGCTGATGATCGAGCCATCGGTCAACCCGGCGCTCGTTTGCACCACCATCGTGACGGCGCCGGTCGCCTGCATGGTGTAGGTCAGGAAATCGCCCAGCTTCCAGATGACCACACCACTTGATTCGGTGCAAGGAGCAGGCTCGCAACTCTGGAAAATCGTGTGCTCCGGTGTTTCTTCCAAGATCGTCACGTCATAGGCCGGTTCGTTGCCTGTCACCGTGTAGGCGATCGTGTAGGTCAAAAGCCCGCCCGGCGCCACTGGCGAGGGTTGCGCGGTTTTCAGAATGCCCAGGGTGTGGCTGCTCTCGACCGGCGTGGTGATCTCGCCCGTGGTGGTGACGCTGTCGCCATCGCTGATGGTCGCGACGTTGTGAAGCAGCGTGCCGCTGATCAGCGGGCTTGCCACCTGCACCACCATCGTCACTGCGTCCGTGGTTGGCGGACTGACAGAGCCAAGCTGCCAGGCGACCACGCCTCCCACCGCCGTGCATGCCGGCGTGCAACTCTGAAACGTAGTGCTGGGGGGCACGGTGTCGCTGATGACCACGTCCGGCGCGATGCCGTCGCCGGTGACGGTGTAGCGCAGCGTATACGTGAGCAGCGCGCCTGCCCGCGCGGGAACGGGCCAGGCCGATTTGGTCAGGGTGATCTCGTGATCGCTCACGATCTCGACGGGCGCTGTGTCGGTGGGCGGCGCGGTCACGTCCGACCAGTTCGTGGACGTTACGGTGGCCAGGTTGGTCAACGTCAGGCCATTAGGTAGCGGGATGTCGGCCTGGGCCTGATAGGTCACTGTGATGATCCCGCCGACCGGCAGTCGCACTCCCTGGGTGACGACCATGTGCCCGGAAACTGGGTCGTAAAAAGCGGGATCGCCTCCGGTCGAGGTGGTATAGGAGAGCACGGTCTGCTTCCAGGAAAGCGTCGTCGTCCCCTGACGTTCTGGCCTGGATTCATAGATGGCAAAGTTGTCGAAACGGTAATAGTCGTCGGATTCCATACCACTCAGCGCCCAAACGTCCAGGGTGATAGGAATACTGACAAGAGACATCTCTCGGATCGTGCAAGTGCCAGTATACCACTCGGTCCAGACATTCCCCCCTGCCTCCACCCGGTATTGATCAGTGGCATGATCCGCAGACCCAAACATATAGTAGCGTAGCAAGGGAGCTTCAAACGCCGAAAGGTCTGCCTGCCGCGACACACGTTTATCCCCTCCTGTATTTGTCATCGTCAGGCAGGCCGGTGGAGTGATAACCGGGCCGGTCGACGTAAAAACCTGGATATCTCCACTAGTAGGGAGACCGAGGGGATCGTCGCCAAACTCGGTCCAATTCGAATCCCAATCCAGGGAACCATCGTTGCCGGTGTAATACGTGGTCTGAGTGGCGTTCAGATCGAAATCATCGGCATAGTAACCGGAGAAGCGGGCGGTATGCGTGACGGTACGGGTTACCTCCTCGATCTGGGCGACGGGCCATGTGAGACCCAGCGTATCAGAGACGTACGTCATCTCCAGAGGAAGCGCGTCGGTGATCGCCAGGTTCACCGCCAGGCCGCTGCCATTGTTCGCCACGACGAGCGTGTAGGTGACGCGATCACCGGGCCGGATCAGAGTCGGGGAGACGGTTTTTTTGATCGAGAGGAGCGGCCGTCCGACAGGGGTGTCGGTATCCGGGTCCTCCGGGTCGTCGGGGTCCTCCGACCAGACACGATCGGCGTTGATCGCGTCTACCCATCCTTGATTGGTTATCTCGGTGACGGTGAGAGGAATACTGGTATGCAGGCGAACGCGAAAGGTTATAGTCACGATCTCGCTTGCCCCAATGGTGTTCCAGGTGATGCGAATCTTTTGGGCGTCGGTAACGGGAGTTCCAATCCAGTCAATCCCATCATAATATGAAATTGCCTCTGTCGGCGGTGGGATGGTGACACCAAGGCTGTCTA
>Ga0180434_10009313_pt1 | contig 10684 bp, 4 predicted proteins | sample SS_ome_7_FD_132453 | JGI IMG/M metagenome (GOLD analysis project Ga0180434, IMG submission 132453) | Hypersaline lake sediment archaeal communities from the Salton Sea, California, USA - SS_1_D_2 metaG | ecosystem: Environmental > Aquatic > Non-marine Saline and Alkaline > Hypersaline > Sediment... | reverse complement strand
TCAATACCCAATTCCTTTTGTATCTTCTCAAGGGAAATGCCTTTTGTTTCCGGCATAATAAATATCACCCAGATTAGTTGCAAAACCATCATGGCCGCATAAAATGCAAATACATGTGCTCCGGTTTTTTCAGCCAGCATGGGGAACGTCCAGGCGATACCCGCACACATAAACCAGTGGGTAAACGAGCCCAGGGCCTGTCCTTTTGCACGAACGCGGTTGGGGAATATTTCGCTGATAAACACCCATATTACCGCTCCCTGGCCGAAAGCGTGAGCCGCGATAAACAGAATGAAGCTGGCCAACACTATCGCCCCTCCCTTATCGGTGTAAAATGCCCAGGCAACGGTGGTTAAGCTGATTATATACCCGATTGAACCTACAAGCATCAGTTTCTTTCGGCCGAAGTGGTCTATTACCGCCATCGCAAGCATCGTAAAGACAAGATTGGTTGCACCGACAATCACACTTTGCAGACGCGCGATGTCGGCGCTTGCCCCGGCCATCTCAAAAATCCTTTTCGAATAATAAAGCAAGGCATTTATACCTGACAGTTGATTAAATGCTGCAATCAAAAAAGCCAGCATTATAGGAGTCAGATATTTTTTATTAAAAAACGGTTCTTTCATCGTGTGGTGAGCAAGGTCGATCGAATCCTGGATTTCCGCCATTTCCTGTTCAATATTCTCTTCGCCGAGCTGCTGCATTACACCTCTGGCGTCATCACTTCTGTTCTTTGTCATCAGCCATCTTGGACTGGGAGGATTTAAAAACAGCAACACAAAGAAAGCCGCCGCTGGAAACGCCTCGACACCGAACATCCAGCGCCATTCAAGCTGTCCGAGCCTTAAAGTTCCTATGATATAGTTGGATAGAAATGCCAATAATATGCCCAGTACAATATTAAACTGCATTAATGCGACAAGTCGGCCACGGCTTTTCGCGGGAGATATTTCGGCAATATATATCGGCCCTACCACAGAAGAGCCGCCAACAGCTAATCCTCCGATAAAACGGGCAATAACAAACGACCACCAGTCCCAGGCAATAGCGCTACCCACAGCAGAGACAAAATACAGCAATGCAAGAATCGATAAAGTTTTCTTTCTTCCCATGCTGTCAGATGGTTTACTCGCCAGCCATGCTCCGATGATGGTCCCGATCAGAGCGCTTGCGGTGGTGCATCCATGCCAGAAGCTGCTCCTGCCCAGCAAAGCAATACCGCTCATGCTCGTTGCCAGGGATTCATAAGTCCCGGAAAACAACTGCTGTAAATTTTGCTCTGCACCGGAAATAACCGCGGTATCAAATCCGAACAAAAGCCCCCCCAGTGCTGCAATAATCGCGCTTCTAATTAGAAAAGCACCTATCTTCATATCGATACTCCTGTTAAGCCTGAACAATTTATTTCCAGATTGACTTCAACTCATAAATTTTAAGTGAAGTAATCCCGGTGTTTCCTCCTTTTGTGAAAACCTCGAGGCCTCGTTCGTCCGGCCCGGGAACAGCACGAATCGGCATATACACCCGGCCTTCGTTGGCGAAAATCTCGATTGATACCCGGTCAACCAGGATACGAAGGTGGATTTTTCCGTTGATTGGTTTGAGGCTTGCTTTTTCGCCCTCACAGGAAAGCTCTTTTTTCTCTACGTTGTATTTAACCTGAAAACCATTAATCAGAAATCCAAACTCATCGGAGTCTCCGACCTGGAACTCGGCATCGATATCAAATAATTCACCAACGACACCGACATTTGATAGAATTTTTTGTCCCGGCTTTAGATGTATGTCAGCGGTCCAGAAGCGCTTTTTTACATAGATGCTCTCGATCTCCTTAACGGGGTAAGCGAACATTCTAAGCCCCTCATCGGTTGTGTGCAGGGTAAGCTCAACGGGGAAAAGCAACTGCTGGTTAAACGGCATACCTTCCATCGGAATCGTTCCCCAGCCCATCTGGATGCGCCGGCCGTCTTCAGGGGGTATGTTGCTGAACGTCTGGGATGCATAGAAGCAGTTTCCACGGCTGTATTGCGTTATACCTGTTTCGGGCCTGAACCGCTTCCCGTCAAAATCCCCTATATAATATGCTCCCGAGCCTCCGTAGAGTATCCATTTTTTGTTATCCTCATCACCGTCCACGGCCAACTGGAACAGTTCGGGGCAGTCAACCAGATGACGGCTTTCAAATTCGCTCTGCTTTTCCCATTTCTTCAGGTCGTCCGAGGTGAAAAAAGCCATTGCGCGCTCGTCAAAATGCAGCACCATCACCCATTTGCCGGTCGGCTCATGCCATAAGACCTTCGGGTCGCGGTTGATGTATTCGATATTCGGAAGGACCGGATTGCCCTGGTATTTCGTGAAGGTCCTGCCGCGGTCGTTGCTGTAAGCAATCGACTGGCTGAATAGTTTTCCTCTCGACCAGGGGCTTCTGCCGCCGGCGGATGTATAGGCCGCTACGATAGGCTTTTCTTTGCCCGTCTGGAAGCCGGCACTGTTGTGCTCGTCAAGCACTGCCGAACCGGAATAAATAGTGCCCAGATGGTCCGGGTGAATTGCGCCGGCCAACTCCGTCCAGTGAACCAGGTCGGTGCTGACCGCATGACCCCACGTCTTGTTGTAGTCGTTCCGGCTGTGGTCCCAGCCGTAGGGATTATGCTGATAGTAAAGATGAAACTCACCGTCGTAATATATCAGCCCGTTGGTGTCGTTGATCCATCCCCGCCTGGACGAAAAGTGAAACTGGGGCCTCAGCGCCTCGCTGTACAGATCCTCCGCGCCCCGGATACCATCTTCCACCGATATTTTATCCAGAATGTTAGCATTACCGAGCGGGTGTTGACGCGTACGAATGAGCAATTCTTTGCCCAGCCAGGGGGTAAGGTCTGTTACCACCCAGTAATCGATTGGCCCGGTGGCCAGTTCAACATCCATGGCGCGGACCTGTTTGCCGTCAACAACAAGCTCAATGTAGTGTCTGGCTGCACCGGTCTTGACAGGGAAGTTCAGTGTGGGTTTGGTAACTTTAATTAACCGTTCAAGAACAGGACGCTCGGCGGGGACATCGCTTTGAACAATGTGATCGACTAAGATGAAAGCAGGGCTTCTGGGGTCTTGGTCAACGATACGAATACGGGCTTTTTCACCTTTAAAGTCGGTAACGTCCCAGGACTCCCAGAACATCGCATGATAACGTAAAGGCGTTGTTCTTCGGACAATATCGCCGTGTACGATAAGTTCAATCGCAGTCTTTTGTTCGGGACCGTCTATTTCGACAGCCCCCACCAGCAAATAAATCGCTTTGCTCTGGATAGTAAAAGCCGGCGAAGTGAGAGTACCCACCCCTGAGCCGCCCGTGCTCGCCGCAACCCTGCTACCCAGCCTGCCTACCATGTCTTCTTCTCTGGGACCTTTTCCGAAGGCATCCCCCTCGGATGTCCATTTCCCAAACGATTCCGCCTCGAAATCTTCAATAAGTATAACATCTCCGGCAGGATGCTGAACAGACCGGGCACAGGCAGGTAAAGTAAACATTAAAACGGCCAGATAAAGTAAATGTGTGGTTTTTATTATTTTTTTTGACAATTGTCTCTCCTGACTAATTCCAAATCTAATGAAACCCTTTCAAAAGTTCTCATTCGCAAAAATTACGCAAATGCAAATTGTTGCCCAAACGAATTTCGCGATTGTTGCCGCTCCGGCTTGCTACGCCCGTTTCAGCTCAAGCGCACGCCGGCTAAAACCAATTTACAGACACAATGCTACACTAACTCACGGGCGGAGTCAATTTTTAGTTTTTGGGTATTAATTCACCGCCCTTTGGGCTACCCTTACAACCGGCTTTGCGGCACACTCTGAAAAAAGACCCGCCAAAACAATAGTAAGAAACTCAAACTGACCGCTCTGAGTCGGGTATTGGCTTTAAGTGATTTATTGATAAGCTCATAAATAATCTTGTCATTCCAAGCGCCCACATGTCATTCCGACCGCAGACTATTGTCATGCCGGACTTGCCTGTCCTCCGTAGCCTCGTGCGAAGGAGGAATCCGGCATCCAGTTCATTTAGCCCCGCGTTTGACGCGCCGTCATTCTGAGCGAAGCGAAGAATCTCAATCATTCGAAAGCGAGAGATTCTTCACCCCGATAAATCGGGGTTCAGAATGACAGGGTGTACGTCTGGCGCTCCAGTCAGCATGAAAACAAAAAACGGTCAGTTTGAGTAAGAAAAATAACAGCCTTTTTAGACATAGTACTATTCATGCATCAATATCAATCTTACCACGGATTTGAAGGGTGCATTTTCCATGCATCTAATCTCGGAACTTTAATCGTGCCACCCTTGGCAAACACTGCAACACCTTGACTATCATCGCGCGTCGGATAAACCCTGTGAGTCAAGGCGAGCCGATTATTCACAAAAACCTCCATAACGGACCGGTCCAGGAATATATGAAAATTTAGAGACTCACCGGATTTTAGCTCCAATTTTGCTTCCTGCTTATAGCCGTGTTCTTCGTACCTTTCCATCAGTTCTTTATCTGAAGATGTCTTTGATAAATCTACACAAACGACTTTTCTCCGACTATCATAAATAATGTCGGTCTCCTCAGAGCCATCAGGCGAGCAGCAAACCTTGATTCCGAATTCTTTTGCACCTTGCGGCAAAATTGTGATATCCAGTTCCACCGTGTCCCCCGAGATCGCACTAAGCTTTAATTTAGAATCTTCAAGAGTAAAATCCGTTTTCTGAATGTGATTTGCCCTTAAAGCCTGAAGCTCTTGGGCCGGTTCCATAAGTAAATCATTATTCTTATCCAGACTAAGAATCCGCGGAAGTGTCAGTACACCGTCCCAGGCATGTCGTGTCAGATAGTAATTGTCCCCCCAGACAGGCCGGCTGTCATACAGGGCCGCCCACATAATCCGACGGCCTTTATGGTCTAATAAAGATTCCGGTGCATAACCGACACCGCTTTGCCATGTCATTGTCCCTTGCTTTTCGGGATGAAATTGCTCGTTCTTGAACTCTCCAATCTTGTATTTCAGTCCTTCATGCAAAAACAGCAGGACATATTTATCACCAAGCTTGAAAAAGTCCGGGCAATCCAAAACGCCGGGAGTTTCGCCATGATGGAAGAAGTCGCCGACTAATTTCCAGTTTTCCAGGTCTTTTGATTTCCAAAGTGTCGAATTATCAGCCGGCCAACCTTTAACCTTGCCCGAATTATCGCCTGAGATACAATAATAGGTATCGCCGTCGAGCCAGGCGTGCGGGTCCCAGACATCATATTTTCCGTATTCCGGAAGCTCATCCAATACTGTCCTGAATTCCGCCCCGTCATTGTCCAGCGCAAATTCGGGATAAGGTATTACAGGATTTGCCCTTAATTTTTTCCAGTTATCCAGATTGTCATCGGTTGCCTTGGCGATACATTGACCGGCCCCTAACCCCTGGTAGATAATCGTCGGCACTCCATTTTTATCCAAGAAAGCATTACCACTATAGATTGCAACTTCAGGGTCATCTTCTCCCGGCTTCAGGGCGGTGGAATGAAAGCGCCAGTGTACAAGGTCGTGACTGGAAATATGCGCCCAGCAGTCCCCCCTGTGTCTTTTAACCGGCTGATAAGGCTGGAAGACATAGAACAGATGATACCTGCCCTTCCAATAAATAGCGCCGTTCGGGTCAAAAGGATGTGCCATCCCTTCCGGCATCACAAAATGGTATCTCGGCCGATGTTTATCTTTGATTAACTTGTCACGATACAAATGCATCGAATAGATGGCATCTTGAATGACTCTCTGATTAAACGCATCTTCCTGCGCAAGAACCTTCCGGTCAAGACTCAGGCCGGCGGCTACTCCCGCAGAGCCGATTAATGTTGTTTTCATGAAATTCCTTCGATCAATTTTTCCAGACATTGTGTTACTCCTATGTGGATTTGAGTTCTTAAATTTGTAGTTTCGTTAAATGAGCATCGGCAATATACAATCGGCCGTTATCGACATAAAGCTCAACTGAAGCTCGATTCGTTAATATCTGCAAAAAACATTTTACCATCTTCAAAGTTGAGGAAGGCATCGTTGAGCCGATTATACCTTGCATCATATTCTATTTCAAAACCATTTATAACTAATTCAAAAACGCCGTGGCTTCTTACCGGTCCCGTCGCAAACCCCGCCTTTATGTGCAAAAGCTCGCTTAAATCTCCGTCTAATTCTTTTCATAAAGAATACACGGTCAATCGGTTACATCATTTACTTGAATCTTAAAGCTCCAGGCATGGTCGCACGGCAGCGGGTCGGGAAGCTCTTCAATTACAAGATCATCACCGTCCTGGTGCCAGGGCAAACTCATATTACTTCCGAGCATCAGGATTTCCGAATCCTTTACTGGCCTTACTCCCGGAACGGTATAGGGAGTGTTTGGCGGATCGCTGTCTCCATAATCAGCAAAACCCAGAGTTGTGGGCCATTCGTTCCCCAACTCAATCGCATATAGATGGTTTCCTTTCTCGGTGTATCTAAGAGAACCCGCCCTCCAGATATCGGCTCCACCTTCAACAAAATGTGCAGGCTTAGCGGCGTACAGGGCCTCTTTGTTAATTGCCATCCATGCACCAAGCTCTTTCAGTCCTTCAATCTGTGCTTTCGGCAGAGCCCCATCGGCCTTTGGAGCTACATCGAGAAGAGTTACACCGTTTTTGCTTATCCTATCTACAATTCCATCCACCAGCATGTTAACCGGCCTGCAACCAACGCCTTCAGCGTAAGCCCAATAATTACCAATAGGTACATCCTTCTGCCATCGCTGCTGCTGTGGTTCTTCCATTCCCGCCCATTCCCATACACCATCGGGAAAAATACCTCCTTCTATATCGAGCACTGAGCATGATAAGGGTGCTTCACCGTGCTTCTGGGCAATCATGACCTGCTTACCCCATTTTTCTGCGGTATTAAAGTAGTATGCCAAAAAGGGCTTCCAGTTTTCTTCCCCGCAAAATTCATCTTCAAACCATACCTGGTCCGGCTTGTATTTGTCCACAACCTCGAGCAGCTTTTTGTTTTTCACACTAATATCGTCTACCTCATACAATTCCTTGTATTCAGGATTGTTGACACTAACTCCTTCAGGACAATACTTTCTTCCTGCCTCGAACATCTCTTCGGGTGTCTCATGAAATGTAGCAACAGTTTTCATTCCAAGTTTCCTGGCTGCTGCAAACATTTCACCTAAAATATCCCGCTGAGGCCCCATGTCCATGCAATTGTATTTGTCGAATTCAGTATCCCATAAGACAAAACCATCACAGTGCTCTACGGCAACACCTGCAAAATCGGCCCCGGCTTCTTTATATAATTTTGCCCAGCTGTCCGGATCCCAATTCTCGGCCTTGAACATCGGAACAAAGTCATGGTATCCAAACTCGGCTGGGTCGCCATAAGTCTTGCGATGATGGTCATAAACACCATAATTCGGTTGCCCCGAGTCGTTGGGTACATACATAAACATTCCATACCATAAGCCGCTGTCAACTTGTTCGGCACCGTCGTTAAACCGGTAGCCCGGTACTGAGTAAACGCCCCAGTGGCAGTATATACCCAAAACCGCCTCATCAAACCACTGCGGAACTTCCCACTGCGAAAGCGACTCCCACGTAGGTTCGTATTTTTTCACCTGCACCTGCCGATGGCAGGACGACACAAAACTTAACATAATCAAAACTAATACGAGCTTCTTCATTTCTTATTCCCTTTAATACATTGCCAATGTAACTGTTTATTTAAAATTCACACGTAAACTTCAGCAAGACTAACTGACTTTGGTTCAATAGCAAAAAAACATATTTGTTTATCAAATACCGATTGTCGGCTTACTACTTCTCAAGCTCGAACCTCACTGATGAATCAGACCTGTGTTTGACCCAGATAATTTTGTTCTTTGAGCCCTGTGTATCTACGATAACACCCTGGCGAAAATCCCTGCCCTGTTTTACCTCCCGGCCATTAACCTTCAATCCCGCAGCCGAATCTTTACTCCAATTTTTTATGATAAAGCAGGGATTAAACACGGGTCTGTCCTGGGTGCCGGCTAACTCGAACGACACCTTATCGGCCAAAGCGCTCAGGTAATAGGCCCGCTCGCTTTGCTCATAGCCCTCGCTGCCGCAACCACTGGAGTTGGTAATATAAGGCGGATTGTTCCACGACCGTGCCAAAGGAAGAGGTTCTTTAGCAGGCTTATCTGTAAGTCCGTACATCAGGAAATCCTTTGCGGGAAAGCCCCATACAAGCGAAGAATGCGCCGCCCGGTCGGCTGCCAAAGCGCCCCGGCCATCGCTTGTGATCTGAGCGACGGGGAAATGGTTCCACCAGTGAAAATGAGACCGCCGGCTGTGGCCGTCGAAAGTTTTGACACTCGATCCGGTCGGATAAACATTGTACATCTTATACTTGCTCTTGGTGTTCACCATCGAAATAAGAGGATTGGCCAAATCGCACTCGGGAGAACCATCCGCCCATGAATATGTCTGACTCTCGCCCTCGTTATTGACAAGGGTATAAGCCGTAAGTTCGACATTGTCTTGGGGCCTTGTCCCCGGTTCACTGAAAAACATCGTCTCCACCCAACTGTCATACCATATCTTGCCGCGGGCCAAGTGTCTGATAGCCACACCGTCAGGATAAATGGTCCAGTACTCGTCAACCCAGTCGCCCCAGCCGTTGTCGGCTTTGACAAAAAAGTATCGAGAATCCACCGCACCGTAACGCCAGTGGACAACCACACGAGCATCTGTGCTCTCGATGATACGAACGTGAGAGTGACGGCACTGCTTGTCCGACATATGCTCGCAACAACCCTCAGCCTGGCCCTCCTGTTCAACCATCCTGTAATTCTCGCTACTTTGATCTCCGATCCATTTGCCGTTGTCTGTAACACAAATGGGACCGTAACTTGTGCCACGCCAAAAAACTATTCGACAGGGCATCTCGTCAAAAACCACGAGTATGTCAGGGTGCTCGCTAACCCGCCAGATGTTATCCCATGTTTCGTAATACTTGAACTTTGTGTATTCAGCGCCGAATTTATTTGCCGATTTTCCTCTCGGATTGGCAGGAAAGTGCCTTGCCTGCATATCCGGCTCATCAACTAACTTCGGCGGCAAAGTTAACAGACGATAAGATTTGATTACATCCGAATCGCTAAACGCCCTGTTATGGATTCTCACCTCGTCAATAAGACCATCGATACCGAACATCGAGGGCCACTTGCCTCGCCGAACACGACCTTCAATCGGCGGCATCTTCCGGCTGTTTAAACCGATTAAAACTTCGTTTTCGGTTTGAGTGATGCTTTGTTTGGGTATTTGCTTCGACTCAACCCGTTCTCCGTCAATATATAATGCTGCCCGGCCGGCTTTTGAGTCCACAGTAGCAACCAGATAATTCCACCGGAACAAGTCCAACTGTCCCTTTCCCAGAACCGAGTGCCATTGCCCCCCGACCGCCGTGTGAAAACCCACCCGCCCTTCCTCATCAATGCCGAGATAATAACCGCTCTTTTGCCAATCACTACTGTGAACCACCGGTGCCCAGCCGAATGGATACGCACCAAGGGCAACCCACGCCTCCACCGTCAGAGCCTTATCCGGTTTCGGCGCCTTCGAGGCAGAAAGTGTAACACCCGAATAGTAACCGTCAAACTGCAGGGCCGTTCCGGATATCCCCTTCTTCCAGAGAGTCTTCGGTCCTGAAATCACACAATCTGTTCCGCCCATCTTCTCGACGGTTAACTCCTTTTTCTCATAGGACCGTCGAACAAGCCCCTCATCGAAGCTCCACCACGCCGCGGGCTTTTTGTCCCCGAAGTCCTTTAACGGTAAACCCTCCACAGCCTCAGCCGCAGCACGACTCAGAGAGGATTTCTTCAACGAAACCTCCTGAATACCGTTGTCTTTCAGTTTCAGAACCTGGGTCGTAACATTAGCCGGATCAAGCCAATCATCAAGTTTTTCCGTACCTTGTCGTACCGAGCGATTGACCTGTCCGTCCGAACCGATAATGAAATACTCGTCCACCACCCCGGTCAGTCCGGGATTATCGAAGTCAGGTACGTAACGCCAATGAACAACGGCCCGATTGTCATCCGCCTTTATCAACCGGACATGTGAATAGCGGTTAATCAAATCGGGCATATGCTCCTCCCCGTCGCCGCTTCGGGAGACGATTTCATCGAACGACCACCGCCCGGTATCGGTCAGCCAGTAAGGAAGATAGCTCGTCTTTCTTTCAAAGATTACCTTCCCACCACTTCCCAAAGCGACCACAAGGTCGGCCCATCGGCCGCTGATTTCATCCTCGTAAGCCAGAACGGTCTCCCGATTGGGGATAAGCCTTGTGTAGTAGGCAACCAGACCGGAAGCCGACGCGAAGGACGCGGCAAAAAACAAGAAAACCAAGCTCGGTATGAGGTGTCTGCTTCTCAACTTTTTTCCTCCTGACAATAGAATATAAAGACCAACGTCTAACCCGCATTTCTCACAGGCCCGTTGAAAAAAGCTCCTTGTTCTGGTATAAATTTTGTATCAAAAAGAAGTTAAGGCAGAAACAAGGAGCCATCCTATGAAAACACACTGTAATCAAAAAACCTTTGAATTTCAAACTGAAAATCCCCGAAAAATCGTAG
>Ga0180434_10009311_pt1 | contig 10685 bp, 11 predicted proteins | sample SS_ome_7_FD_132453 | JGI IMG/M metagenome (GOLD analysis project Ga0180434, IMG submission 132453) | Hypersaline lake sediment archaeal communities from the Salton Sea, California, USA - SS_1_D_2 metaG | ecosystem: Environmental > Aquatic > Non-marine Saline and Alkaline > Hypersaline >... | reverse complement strand
TCGTCGCCGGCTCGGATAGCACGGCGTTGGCAAGGATCACCAGCTTGGCCGCTGCGTCCCAGCCCTCCAGGTCCCAGGAGCCGTCGCCCTCCAGGACGCCTGCGTCGCGGGCGTGCCGCCTGGCCTCTTCCCAGCTCGTCCCATCGGCCAGCATATCCATGACGTAGCCCGTACAGAGATTGGGGACAGCCTCCATGCGCCTCACCAGGGCGCCGCGCAGGTCGCGCTGGCCGATGTAAAGGGCCGGAAGCCCACCGGCGACGGTGCCGTCGAATCGGAGCTTGGCGTGGTGCTCGGCGGCCAGATCGTGGAGTTCTCGGTAGGCCACCACCAATGGGCCCTTATTCGGGGTTGCTACGTGCATACCGCGACGGAGGGCGGTCCGGATGGTCGACAACCCTGGCTCGGCGCCCTGCTCCAGGTTGACGGGCGAGGCTTCGAGGATGACATCGGCCCGGGCTGTCGCCACCAGCGAAGGTGCCAACCAGTCTCTCCTACCCACCTCAGGATAGTCGGCCACCGTGCCGCCGTCCATCTTGAGCTTGACAATGGTGCCGGGGCCGAGGCCGTTGACGGGATCGTAGGCCGCCCCTCGGCTGTCGGCGGCCCCCACGAGGACCAGATCCAGGTCGTACCGCTCAAGCAGCGTGTCGTGCTTGTCCTCGAGCACCTGGCAAAATCGCCGACCCAGGTTCCCAAGGCCGATCAGTACGAGTCGCACCGTCTTCATTCGTTTCCTCCGTGCACGTGTATGCTGTGTCCCCTCACCGTCCATCGATGGCGGGTGAGGGAGACCAGGGTTTACGGCTTTGAGTGTGTGACCCACAAAGGGCGCGAGGTGCCGGCTCCACTTATGGTCCGAAGGTTGCTAGGCGTCGTCGACGGCGGACGGACCGTTCTCGGGTAGTGCGTACCCGCAATCCCGAGCTCTGACGAACGCTCAACGGGTCCAGAGATGTCCTAGTCGTTCAGGGAGGCGCCGCAGTGTCGACAGAACTGGTCATCGTCCCCGACGGATTTACCGCACTGGGGGCAGAAGCCCTCTCCCTGATACTGGTCCTCGTCCTCCAGGTCCACCTCATAGATGGGCAGGCCACCCTCGCTGAAGGCGTTGTAGAAGGCCATGCCGGCCCCGGTCAGCCCGATCACCACCCAGATGATGATGAATGGGCCAAAGACGCCTCCCATCGGCCCCCCGAACCGGGTCATCATGAGCAGCCCTACAAACATCACCAGCAGCATCGCGATGCCCACGAACAGGGAGCGCGTTCTTCCCGGGCGAATTCTCACGGTCGTATCCTCTCCTCACCGCCTTGGATTGCCTGAAGGCATATCCGTCTGGCGGCATCAGTAATCGTGATGTGTGACTCGCAGCCATTATAGTTGACGGAAAGGCAGCACACAACTGGCGACAAGCACGTTGCCCAGACCATCGTTGAGGCGATAGATCGGCCGGAACGCATCTCTCGAGCGAGTGAGTGTGCGTGGGAGGGAGGTGATTGTCCATCGCAGGGAGGGGGCCGCCAGCCTGCCGCAGGACCGAGCGGGTGTGTGCTCGAGCCCGCGGTGTCTCCTTCACCGCGGGCGAGAGGGGGTAGCGGAGACGGCCGCTCCGGGGGCCGGTGCATGTAGCACGAACTCGAGCGGCTAGATCGTCAGGAGAGCCCGAATGCGCTCGATGGTGCGAGGCGCCGATCCCTCGTAGTGGTTGTTCACGTTGAGGTAGACACTCACGCCGCGCCGTACTAGATCCTCCATCATCGCGACGATGGCGGGCAGCTCCTCGTCCTTGGGCGCCACGATGCGATCCCACTGCTCGCCCGTCTCCTTCTCGATGCCTTTCCGGTCCGGCCCCAGGAGGCGGATGACGACGGTGTCGTGCTCCGCGATAAGGTGCCCCCAGTCCGCATAGACGTCGTCGACGGACGGCATCCAGTAACCCTGGAGGAGCACCGGTCGCAATCCATGCTCAATCAGAAACTTGAAAAACGACCGGTTGAGGTACTTGGCGTTGCGAACCTCGACACCGTACACGTAGTCTTTGGGGATGTCCCTAGCGAACGCGCCGAGGAGCTGCTGGAACTCAGCCTGGGAATCGACCATCTGCTTGTTGAGGTAGCCGAATTGGAGCATCACAGGCCCAAGCGTGTCATCGAGGGGGTCCAGCAGGGAGAGGAAACTGCCGAACAGGGATGGCGAGAGGAAGTGAGGGTTTTTGATGAGGGGATAGGACTTTCTCTTCCTGTAGAAGTGGGTCAGCGTGATGCTGTTCGGGGCCTTGACCGTGAAGACGAAGTCGTCCGGGACGGCCTCTCGGTACGACCAGACATCGCCCGGGTCTGGCAGTCCAATGCTGTCCTCACCAAAGAGGGACCAGAACCAGCGGTCGATCTCAACCGTATTGTACTGCTGGGCGTACTCTTTCAAGTAGTTGATGCCCTTGGGCGCGGAGTAGACCAGACCCTCCCAAGAGGGGTAGCGCCAACTGCACGTGCCTATCTTCAGCTCTGCTGCCATCACATACCTTCCTCTCGGCTCAGTGTAGCCAGCCAGCTTGCATAACTGAACGACTCCCCCGGTCGCAGGATGAAGGGGCATGGGGCCGCCAGTGCTTCTTCCGCTACCGCGACCAGGGTGTCCAGGAGGGTCGCTTCGTCTCCGAAGGCCTCTAGAGCCAACGTCCACCAGGCCTGCCCGAGTGCCTCGACCCGGGTCAGCTCCAATTCACAGCCACCGGCCGAAGTCCTGCCGGAGACGACGTCGCCGCCGCGTAAGTCGTAGGTCTTGAGCAGACGGACTTTCCTGACACCCACCCAATCCGACGTGATCGGCACGTGAATGCTGTCAGGCTCGGCGGTCTCCCGGATGGCGAAACCCCACTTCCTCCAGCGCTCCACAAGGCCCACTGCCTCCTGGGCGAACCGGATCTGTCGACCCGTGGCCAGGCGGCGTTTGATCTCCAGCCGTCCCTCACGCAGCTTGACGTTGAGCCCACCGCCGCCAGTAGGTTGCAGATAGCGATCTACGCGGACCGGTTCTGCTCGTGAAGAGGGCTCACGTTCCCTGAACCAGGCCTCCACCGGCTGCGGGACCTGACCGGGCTGGAACCATCGGACCTCAGCTGTTGGATACACCGGGCACCTCATCTCCGGGCTGGAAGCCGCCTTCGGCCCATTGCCGCGTGTAGGGGCAGTGGGCCTTCTTTGCTGGAGCCGGCATCGATGATCCGCGCCGGCGAGCAGCCGCGAGGTTCTGCGGATTGCGCGCCACGAGGGCCGGCCGTAGCCTATTCACCGTGACGCTCGAGGTCTTCAACGGTGCGAGGCCAGTCCTGCTTCAGGAGCCGCGAGAGGACGCGGTCGGCCAGGACGCGTCCCTCCGTCTGGCAGCGCGGGCAGTAGTTCGTCTCGCGCTTGGCGTAGCGGATCCGTTGGACCTCGGTGTTGCAGACGGGGCAGGGCTCACCGTACTTGCCGTGGACGCTCATCGCGTGGCGGATCGCCCGGGTCTCCTTCGGGAATCCCCCGCCGGCGGCCTTCCGGACTCGCTCCGTCCAGTCCATCAAGACCTGGCGGGTGGCGGTGTACAGTCTCACGGCTTCGTCGTCCGTGATGTGCGCCGTCAACGCAAATGGGGAAAGGCGGGCACGATGAAGGATCTCGTCCGAGTAGGCATTCCCGATGCCGCTCAGGATCCGCTGGTCAGTCAGGGCCCGCTTCAAGGTGTGGTTCTCCTCCTTGATCCGCGAGGCGAAGGCCTCCAGCGCCCCATCCATGACCTCAAGACCACCGCGATCGAACGATGCCAGGAGCTCGCGGCCTCTGACCACGTGAAGGGACGCGCGTTTCTTGGTTGATGGTTCGCTTATCAAGAGGGATCCGTCAGGGAAATCAAGTGCCGCCAGACCGCTCTTCCGCGGGATGCTGCAGCCTGGCTCCCTCCAGTCCAGCCGCCCGCTGATCATGAGGTGGAGGACGAGGAAAAGCTCCTCCTGGAGGACACATATGATCTGCTTCTGCAGGCGCTGCACATCCAGGAGAACCTTACCCTCCAGAGCGGAGAGGGGAGGATCCGCTGTCCTCAAGAGGAAGGGGTGAGCAACTCGGATGCGCTCGAGTGTCTGCCCCTTCGCTAGACTCGATAGACGCTCTACTGCGACGACGACCTCTGGATACTCCGGCATGGTTGTCTCTCTGTCATGGACCGTGCACTCTGATCGCGTCCAGGGTTGGTTGACTACTGACCGTGCCCGCAGGGGTGATGTAACCCGTCCGCCGGCGCCGCGGGGGGGGGCTCAAGCCCGCCGGAGCAGGGCAAGCCTACGTGCCACGGCTTCTCTCACAACGGTGGAAGCCGAGTCTCAGTCCGGGAGCCCCGTCAGGTAGCAGCGGACGGGCAGGTCATTGGCGATGGCGGCAAAGCAGCGGTTGCAGGAGACACAAGACGCCGAATCTGTCCTTCCCAGGCTGATTCGCCGGGCCAGGGCGGGCTCTCGGATGAAAGGGCGGCTCATCCCAACAAGCTCCGCGTGTTCGTGCTCCAGGACGTGGGCCATCTGGTTCACAGTCCGTACACCTCCAGTGAGGATCAGCGGTACCGAACCCAGCTGGGGCTTGATTAGTCGCGCCGGTTCCAGATTGTAGAGTCCGTCCAGGTCATATCGTCCGGCCCACCTTCTGACGATCAGCCGTGCCAGGGGCCGCTGCCACCATGGGACGCTCCGCACGATACCCTTCACCGGGACCTCACCCCGGCACATGTGGAACGGCGCGTAGATTGGTGATCCTCGACTCACCTCCAGCGCGTCGATGCCGAGCTCGGTGAGCCGCTCAGCGTAGTCAACTGCCAATTCAGGCGTGATACCCTGTTCGGGCGTGTGATCGCGCGTGTTGAGCTTCACAAGCAGCGGGAGCTCGTCCGACATCCGACTGCGGACCTCTAGGATGACCTCCTGGAGGAAGCGGAATCGGTTCTCAGGCGTACCGCCCCACGAGTCATCCCGGACGTTGAAGTATGGGGACAGAAACTCATTGACCAGGTAGCCGTGCGCGGCGTGGATCTGGATGCCGTCCGCGCTTGCCGCTTCGGCTCTGGCAGCAGCGGCGCCGAATGCGTTAATGACGGTGCGGATCTGATCCCCGTCCATGGCCTGGGGCTTGACGAAATAGATAGGGTCCCGCCCCCTGCTCGAGGGGGCCAAGGGCCTATGTCCGATGAGCCCGGGGGCCGTCTGGCGCCCGGCATGGGCTAGTTGGAAGACGATCCTGCCACCCTCATCATGGACTTCCCGGGTCAGTCGGCGAAGGCCTGGGAGGAGGGCGTCGTCGTGGAGGCCGATCTGGTGGCGCGCCGCTCGGCCAAGAGGATGGACGTAAGCGTGGCCCGTGATGATGAGGCCCACCTCACCGCGGGCCAGCTGACGATAGTGAGCGAGGAGGGCGTCGGTCACGGCGCCTGACTCGGTTGCCATAGCCTCGTAGGTGGCCGAGCGGACCAAACGGTTCTTCAGTTCGACGCCGCGGAGCTCAAGAGGCTCGAAAAGGGTGTCCATCAGCCCTGCCTCGGCGGCCCATACATCTGGTCGGGCGTCAGGATCTCGGGGAAGTGCCCGCGGAGAGCGAGGCGCGTCTGGTAGCAGAGGTGACAGGCATCGGCGTAGGCGGGTTCGTGCGGGATGGCGTAGTGTCTGGCCAATCCAGCCGGCCCACCCTGGAGGAGGGGCCCGATGACAGGGTGGTGATCCGTATCGATCCGGGCGCAGAGTTCCTTGAGGGGAGTGGAGAAGAGATTCCCAAGCGAGATTCCTTGACAGACGTGCGCGTGTCCCAATGGATCGATATGGATCCGCCCGGGGCTCCGAAGATCTTCATACGGGCAGGCGTCGAACGTGTCCCATGCCCGGTGCAGGACGGCTCCCGCGAGTTCGACGGCGGCTCGGCCGCGATACATCAGAGCGTCGATAGCGTCACCCGGCTGCCCGGGCTGCCCGACTGCTATGGTGCTCATCGGTATCCCCAGGCCGGCAGCGGCCTCTTGGGCGTGCTGGGCCTCCTGGTTGAAAAGCTCATCACCGTGGTAGAGATCGGTGCTTACGGATAGATCCTCCACGAGCCCGGTCAGGGGCCGGAGCCACGCGCCAGCCTCCTCGACGCCGGTGGCCCAGTAGGCGTTGGTCACCACCCCGACGCGAAACCCAGCGGAATGGGCTTCACGGACGCCGTACACCAAGATGGGGTAGTAGAGGAAGGGCTCGCCGCCCTCAAAGTAGATCCATTCGATGCTGGCGAGTTGCTCAGCTTGACGGAGAATCTCGCGAATGGCGATGAGACTCAGGGTACCACGCTGGTGCGGGCTGCCCCACACGAAGCAGTGGTCGCAGGCCTGGGTGCACCGATAGGTGAGCAGGAGGTGAAGGGCTGAGAGTTCCATTAAGCTAACTTGGCTCCGGCCAGCGTCCCAGGCAGCTGAGGGGGCCGTTTTCCTCGCTTTGGCCCCGGGGCCCGCTACGCTGCGGCCACGGCGGCCACGCCGACGACGCCGGCGCCCGTGTGCACCGCGAGTCCAGCCGTTAGGTCAGCCGTGATGATCCTATCGGGGCATCTCAGGCTCTCCCGCAGCAACCGTTCGAAGTGAGCTGCGTCCTCCAGCGCATCGACGTGGACGATCGCCATGCGCTCCGCTCTTGCGCCGCCCAGAGCCTCGCGCGTCAGATCGATCACCCGTGCCCATGCTTTTTTGCGCGTCCGGACGCGCTCCAGCATCTGCAGCTCCCCATCCCTTAGTGTCAGGATGGGCTTGATGCTCAGCAGGCTGGCCATACCGGCTGTCAGGTGTCCGACCCGTCCGCTCATGGCCAGGTACTTGAGGGTCGAGAGGGCGGCGAACAGAGAGACCCGTTCACCGACGCATTTGGCGCGTTGGATCACCTCGTCTATGGTGCCCCCAGCCCGTGCCACCTCTGCAGCCTCTATCGCCATGAATCCCTGGCCCATGGATATGTTCTGGGTGTCCACCACGGTAATGTCCCGATCGAGCATCAGATCGCGTGCCGTCCTGGCGGCGTCATACGTTCCGCTAACTTCACTGCTGACGCAAAGGCAGACCACCTGGTCCGCTCCTTCGTCGAAGGCGGCCTCGAAGGCGGTCAGGAAATCGCCGGGGGCCGGCGCCGATGTGGTAGGCAGCTGGCCCTCCCGGTCCACACGCCGGAATAGCGCGGCATCGTCAATGTCCACGCCCGACATCAGCGTCTCGTCACCGAAGTGTATCGCGATGGGCACCTGGCCAATCTGGTAGTGAGCGGCGACGTGCCGGGGCAAGCTGGCGTCAGTGTCTGTGACAATAGCAATCGACGGCATATGGGCCTCCGTAATCTATCCTGCAGCTTGGAATCTGCGACTCCGGGCTAACGTATACGACGAAAGGGACTCTTGGAGGGGCAGAACCACGGTCTTCCAGAGCCTCGAAGGGATCGACCTCATTCTAAGCCGCGGTGCCGGGTTCACTTGTCCACGACCACGCACGCAGCATAGTCCCGCATACAGCCGACTCGAGCCTCTACGCCGTGTTCTCTCATTAGCGCCTGGATGTGTTTGGCCGAGAAGAAGTGGCTCCTCATCAGCGTGAGCTTCTCGAGGAGCGCCACTATCTTGACAGGAAGGCGTGTGATGTCTGGTTCCTCAATGACCAGTCTGCCGCCCGGCTCCAAGACGCGGAGGAGCTCGTCGATGGCTGCGCTTTGGTCGCTGAAATGATGGAATGCGTCGACGGCCAGGACCCGGCCAAAGGAGTGGTCGTGAAAAGGCAACCGTTCGACGTAGGACTGAGCTGGATAGAGGGCGCCCTTTCCCTTCGCCTCCCGCAGCATGGGTCTGGAGAGATCGTTGATCACCAAGGTTCCGACCATGGGGGCGAGCAGCGACGCCACGCGCCCAGTCCCGCCGCCCGCCTCCAGCATTCGTCCCCGGATGGGGAGACGGAGCAACTCTTTCAGTCGCTCTGGATCTGGTGGGGGTATGACCCAGTCGTAGATCGGAGCCAAAAGGTCGAAATGGTCGATCAAAGGCATTCCCAGTCTAACACGGGCAGAGGTATGGAATAGGCCAGAGCGATCGTTCAGGCGTCAATGCCCAACACACTTCGGATCACGAAGCCGATGAAGAAGCTGAACAGCGCCACGCCGAAGCTGAGACCGGCCATCTCCAGGAAGCGTTCCTTGAAAGGCTCATCGTTGGCCACCGACACGTAGTAGTTGAAGATCCCGATGATGGCCAGCGCGGCGACCAGCGTGCACGCCAGACAGATGAAGTAGTTGTTGAGAACGAGATAGGGAAGAATGAGAAGGAGAACAGTGATGATATACGCGCCCCCGGTGTAGACTGAGGCCCTAACGGGGTGTTTCAGGCTCTTTTCCGTCCGGGTCGACAGGTATTCCGACGCCCCCATAGAGAGGGCAGCGGCGATCCCCGTGATCGAGCCTGTCAACGCGATCAAGTCCGTGTCCTGGAGTGCGAGGGTGAGGCCGGCCAGGGCTCCGGTGAGCTCGACCAGGGCATCATTCAAACCCAGAACAATCGAGCCAGTGTAGCGCAGAAGCTCCTCGTCGAGCATCGCGATGAGGGTCTCCTCGTGCTCGTTCTCGTCCGCGGCGATGGAGGAGGCTTCCTCGATCTCATGCCCGACGCTTTTGTAGTTCTCTTGAGCTCCCTCCTCACCACGCTCCATAAGCTTGATGCCGAAGGTGAACCCGAAGATACGGCTGATAAGGTAGAACTTCCAGATCCGCCATTGATCTGGCTCAACGTCCTCTTGGGTATACGCGCGCCAGTCGCGGTAATGGCCCAACTCGTCTTCGGCGATCTCTCGGAGGATGCGGCTGTTCTCCGGTGAGTCGACCGCCTCCGCGAGCTTCCGATAAATGTGGTACTCGGTGATCTCGCTCTCCTGGTAGCTGAGGAGCTTCTCTCTGGTCTCCGGGCTAAGCGCTGGTCGACCCTTCTGCTTCATCTTACTCTCTCCTGATCCTCGGAAGGACCGGTTACGTCCTCTCAGGCAAACTTGAGGTGGGGATGGTTCACACTTTGGTCCACCCTCGGAGGTCGTCGTGGGCGTGTCTCAAACGGGCGATCGTCCATATTGTCCCCGTCTTGACCGCCCGCCGGGAGCGGGCTCGCCACATCAAGCCTCGGTGTCCTCGCCTGGCTCGAAATCGAGCGCCACCGAGTTGATGCAGTACCGCTTGTGCGTGGGTGGGGGGCCGTCGTCGAAAACGTGACCCAGGTGCGCGTCGCACACGGCGCAGCGGACCTCCGTTCTGGGGGCGGCAAGCTTACGGTCCTCCTGGTACGTAACGTGCCCCTCGTCCACCGGCGCCCAGAAGCTCGGCCATCCACTGCCGGAGTCGAACTTCGTCTCGGAGCCAAAGAGCTCATTGCCGCAGCAGACGCACTTGTAGATCCCCTCTTCGTGGTGGTCGTAGTACTCGCCGGTGAAGGGCCTTTCGGTACCGCCTTTGCGCGTGACCTTGTACTGTTCGCGGGTCAGCTCCTCTTTCCATTCCGCGTCGGTCTTACTGACTTTTCTCATGAGGACCTCCCGGATTCCTGTCTTACGGCCGATTATGGTTCGCAGTTGTCAGCGGAGGCTGCCATTGTCTTGCAGAACGGACCGCTTCCTGCGTGCAGCCCACCGACGGATTGATGGCTCAAGGCCCAGGGGCGGCGACTCGCCCCGCATCTTGGGCAATCGGTCTATGCTTTGAGGATTATAGCGCAAGGCGGGGAGTTGTACAACGATGATCGTCGGACGGGGCCGCTGCCGCTCGGCACGCGCGGTCAGGCCCTCGAAGACAGGGCGGGTTCCTCCTTAGGTTCGCGTCCAACGAATCATCGTCCAGGGAGCGGAGGCTTCAGGTTCTGGGGACGCGACAGCCCCAATTTGGCGGTTCTGGCTCAAGGCATCCGTGAACTCACGCCTGCTGGCACGGACCGAGGTTCTCCTCCCTGATCGTGGATCCCGATGGTTTCGCCAGGGCCCGCATGGCGCGCTACGCACCGACTCCCCAGCGCTCTGCCGAGATCCGCATCGTTCTCTCGCCTGCTTAGGTCTCAAACACGGTAGAGCCACAGGCTCCACGCTGGGTGTTGAGGTCCGAGTTGTCCGCGGAGAGCTGGCACGCAGACACGAAGACTCGCCATCTAGCGGTTGGTCACAACCGATGATTCCTCTCTATGCTGGACCGTCCCAGGAAGTTCAAGTTGCGGTGGTGTCCATGGTTCGGGTAGTAGGGTTTGCCCACCGACGTGTCGGCTGAGGATCGTGCGGGGTGGACCTGGGGCTTTGATTTGCGTGCCATCGTTGTGGGCGCGGTGTCCGAGGTCCTGGCCCTCGTGCCGAAGAAATTCACCCCGGACGGCTTGTAGCCGGCTGTCTGCTGATGCATGTCTCGTCTCTTGTCCATCGCCTATCTCCTTGCGTCTGCTCTTGTTGTGCCACCTTGCCCAGGTTGCCCACGGGAGACAACAAAAAAGCCCCCCGGCTGGGGGGCTTCTGAGCTTGTACTCCTAGGTGTTTCTGTGCTTCTAGCTTGACACCCACCCAACCGCCGCTGGCATCTCCTCACCAATAATGGCAAGGGGAACCAAGACAACGACAATAAGGGCGAGCGCCAAGGCGTTGATCATTTT
>Ga0180434_10009308_pt1 | contig 10687 bp, 7 predicted proteins | sample SS_ome_7_FD_132453 | JGI IMG/M metagenome (GOLD analysis project Ga0180434, IMG submission 132453) | Hypersaline lake sediment archaeal communities from the Salton Sea, California, USA - SS_1_D_2 metaG | ecosystem: Environmental > Aquatic > Non-marine Saline and Alkaline > Hypersaline > Sediment... | reverse complement strand
TGATAGACAAATATGGAATCCTCCAGTAGCGGATATAATTCGCTCGAGATATCAGCTTCTATAATGTATGGTCCGAATAGATCTTCCGTATCGGAGACCGGTGTATGACTGATACGAGGTTTGAAATACAAAAGAGCCTCGAGACAATTCACTATTCCCCATCCACATGCATTATCGGGTGTATCCGCCTGGGTTGCCGTTTTTCGAAGGGCATCGATGATTTCCATGTTTGTGATTCGTGGATTTGCCTGGAGTATCAACGCGGCGGCTCCAGCGATCTGCGGGGCACACCATGATGTACCGGGCTCGGGTACAAATGAATATCCCTCGCCGGAGGCTGATACAGTGTACACACCTGATCCGAGAGCCATGACATCGGGCTTGATTCGTCCATCCGCCGTAGGCCCCATACCGCTGAAGTTCCCATATGCTCCTGATGGCAGAACTCCCCCGACGGCAAGTACGCTGTCTCCGTCCGACGGGGCGCATAACGTGTTGTCCGGCGGATTCGAAGGACCCAGATTTCCCACCGCATTGACTACGAGAATCCCGCGACTTGCCGCAATATCCGCACCAATAGTGGAAATGGCGGTGTTCCCGTCCATATCTTCCCAATCGTATTGGTATTCGCCGGGAAGGAACCAGGCTCGATACCCCAGAGAACTCGAGATGATATCCGCACCGAGACTGTCCGCCCACTCTGCACCGGCAATCCAGTTGTCTTCTTCTATATGACTGTCCCAGCTGGAACATTCAGTCTTCGCAAGAAGGTATTCAGCGTTGTATGCCGGACCGATGAGATCCCCCGGTGCATATCCTCCGATTATGCCGAGTACCCACGTGCCGTGGTCCGAATTACCTTCATCACCAGGTTCATCTCCGACATCGTCGTCGCCATAGAGGAAATCTTTTCTATCGATGACGTTCAGATGCTGAAATGCCTCATGTGAATCATTGTCAAATCCACCATCCAGTATACAGATACGGATCGACTCGCCGGTGAAGTTGAGGTCATGCACTGCGGGTACGTTGATCATGTGTGATTGGTGAAAGGAAGGCCCGTAATCCAGGGTATGACAGGGTGATCTGGACATAGACCAGGTATCGATGAATTGCTCTGGAAACCGGGAAATCGATCCCGGCTTTCTAAAAGATTGAACGAGACCAACCCTCTTGATCCACGGCATAGCTGATAGTCGGTTGAGCTGCTCTCCGGAAATTTCGCAGGAAATCGCGTTCAACCACCTGGAAACATGCCGGATTCTTTGTACTCTGCCACGGATACGGCGAATATATTCAGCATTGACCGGAAGATCATGAATATCACAGAGAGGCGTTATCCGGTTACGGTTTCGTCGCCGTATGTTTCGCGGTAGAAGTGTTTTGCTGAGTTCGGCCAGTCTTTCATTCAGATGTGAACCTTTATCGGATACGTAAATCCACACCGGATACGTTGTTTCGTTTCCGCCTTCCCGGTATGCTGTTTCCAGATCCCGGTCCCATTCGATATGCGGCGAGTGAGCGGCGGGAACGGGGGCTAACAGGAATGAAATCAGAATGAGGCCGATGATGGTACATGACATTCGAGTCCTCCGGATAGATCTGAGAGCGAGGTATGGTATGAATTACAGATTGCATGATGTATTCCCGATTGCGCGACAGTATTGAAGCGATTTCCCTGCAGCATTGGATTCGAGTGTACGAAAACAGAACACCTTGTCCAATTATGAACATATGAGTCATCGGAACGATTGTAAGACATTCCGGTAATGGTATGTGATTTCCATGGAAATGCACGATTGTGGAAGAAACGAGTGAAGTATGGTATACATGGATAATGCTTGCCAACGCATGGGAACAGGTACACCTTGTTGAACGTCCGTGCGCTGACATCTCAATGGTATCTTCCCTCGGAGGAATCACTCATGTGTCGAAGGCTGATGTCGCTGCTTTGTATAATCGGTTGTTTCCATTGCTCCGTTCTTGCTGAGGAGAGCGGGGAGTTTACTCTCTTTTTAAGAAAGGCGGACGGTTTTCTCGTGCGGTATGTTCAACGCGGGGAAGTGAATTACGATGCTATAACCGGAGAACCGGCCACCCTCGAAGCATTATTATCGACACTGGCGGAACTGAAATCCATGCCACCCCGGGGGAGTACTCTGGACAAGGCATTCTGGATCAATGTGTACAATATCTGTACCATAGACATGGTGAGATCGTTCTATCCCATGGGGAGCCCGCTGGACGTAGGGGATTTCTTTGATCGAAAGGAACATGAGATAGGGGGAGAACTATTTTCCTTGAATGAAATCGAGCGGAACAAGCTGATTTCGGTTCACAACGATCCACGTATCCATTTCGCCATTGTGTGTGCCGCGAAGGGCTGTCCACCCATATTAGGATCGGCCTATTACCCGGATAATGTCGATTCGCGATTGGACGAGAGAGCTCGATTCGTGATCAATGATGAACGATGGGTACGAGTGGATAGCCCGTCAAAGACGATTTATCTCTCAAAGATATTCGAATGGTACAGAGAAGAGTTCGAACGAGATGCCGGTTCACTTGTCGGCTATGTCGGCAAGTATCATGCGGGGGATATACCGGACGATATTGCCGTTCGATTCATGGAGTATGATTGGTCTCTGAATGCCCTGTCGGGGGAAGGGATTGATCTTCAGTCGTATACGCCGGGAAAATTGCTGCTTCCGGGACAGATTGAAGTTAAAGAGTTTCTCAATCTCTACACGCAGACCGAATATTTTGATGATGACGCAGAACGTCGGAAACAGAACTCACGGTCCACCTATTTCACGTCCACAACTTCGGTAGGTTATGGATTTAAACGGAATGTAAATCTTGGATTCGATCTCTATCTGAAATCCGTTCTGAACGATGATGAAGATGCATCCGCATTTGAGATCCTGTCCTTTCCTTCTGATGATAATGCACGAACCGCGCTGACCGGGATAGCACCGAAGGTTAAGATCTCGCCGATCCGATCCATCCCAACGCTTTCCATTCAGACTTTGCTCCTGATCCCCTTCGGAGATGACTTCGAGGATGTGCCGTTTCTCGATTACAACGGGGTTCAGTGGTGGACGCAGCTGTTTTATGACTATTCAGTTGGTGGGGATTTTCTCGTCTATGTTGAAAGCGATTACTATTGGCGCCTGGATACGGACATTGAGACCTTTGTCACGCCGCTCAAGCTGATTCTGCAATACTACCCGGCAGACCGCTGGACGGTATACGGACTTGGTGAATACTCACCTTCATGGAATGACGGATCCATGAGTGCATATTATACGCAACTCGGATTTGGTCTGAAGTACCAATTGCTGCCGAATCTCGAAGTTGAAAGTCTTGTATCCATGTTTCCCGCGGGCCGAAACAAGGGTGCGGGATCTACGGTGAATCTCGGCCTGCGTTTTCTGCGATAATCTCAGGATAGTTTGATGCATTCTATATCAGGATTTCGTCTCATGGACACAGTACCGTTCGTCTGTACTGCGATCCTGTGTTCAATTGTTCTCTATCATGGAGTGTTTGCCGAGGTGCAGACCATAGCATCCATTCAGTTCCATGGTCTGAAAAAGACGAATGAAGACTTTGTTCTCCGGTTCATTGAGAGCCGATCCGGAAGTCTCTATTCGGTGGAACGAATGGGCCGTGATATCCAGATTCTCAGAAATCTCCGGTTGTTTTCGCATGTAGCACCCGTGGTGACTCAATCGGATTCAGGCTATGACATCCATATAGCGATCAGGGAGTTCAGGAGTCTGGTCCCCCTGGTCAATTTCGGGGGTATATCCGGGAATTTCTGGTATCAACTCGGTTTGTCGGAAAATAATGCATTCGGACGAGGATATACCATCGGCGGATCGTACCGGTATTACGATCGTCATTCGTTTGAATTCAATTTCGATCTGCCCCACCTGATCTCTCATTCCTGGGGATTTTCCAGCATACTGGCGAGTCATGCAACTACCGAACCAGCCTATTTCGCAACGGGAACAACACAGTATGATGTTGATCGACGCTCCGTGAATCTCATGATTTTGCATGCGTTTTCTCCCCGTTTTTCCGTCAGGACCGGTGGTACGTATCTTTCCGAACGTTACGAGAAAAATACTGATGAAAGCGGTGCCGATGCTCCGGGACCTGAACTGGCTGAATTTACGAAATATCTTGGGAGATCGATTATTTCTCTCGATTTCCTCGATTACAATCTCTTTCATGTTCTGGGGCACTCCCATCGATTGGAGGGCGAGATCGTTCGCACCAAAGATGAGGATGATCTCTTCTGGAAAGCGTTATACGTAGGTAAAGTATTTCACCCGGTGTTTGGAACCGGTGACACGGGAGCCCGTCTGCGTCTCGGATTGGCTGAAAACAAAGAAACAGTATTCCTTCCATTTGTTCTGGACAGTTATATCAATGTCAGGGGCTCCGGAAACAGGATAGCCCGGGGTTCCGCGGAATTGACCGTGAATCTTGAGCACCGCCAAACCCTGTATGAACGTCCGTGGTGGGGGTTACAGGGAGTTCTATTCCTGGATTGGTCAGGGTGGAGACGCGCTGGAAAAGATGTTTCCACCATGTTCAACCGGGAAAACATCGTTACATTTTCCGGTCTCGGCATTCGATTCCATCACTGGAAAGCGTATAATATCATCTTGAGAATTGACTATGGGTGGGACCTGAACGATGTTTCCAATGGTGGATTTGTCCTTGGATTCGGTCAGTATTTCTGACATTCGTTATTGTGTATAAATGTTCACGTGGTTCCACCCGTCTTCACCAGGAAGCCCCGTAGTTTCCGTCGCCGCCACATTGTCGAACTCATGACTATGCCGTGATGAGTCGTTGCGGGGAGGAATGATTCGTAGGCTAAACGTAGAGCTTAATGCGATGTGCAGGCTATGCCGTGGTTTTACCTCCCATGAAGGAAGCCCCGCACTCAACAAGTGGGGTACGCGACCAGGTCCATAAGCTTGCTTGTGGGAGGTTTCACCGCAGTTCCTGAGGAGATCGTATTGTGGAATATCCTATACTCGTACTATACTTTATTGCCTTAAGTCTTCTTGGGCTCTTCGGTATTCACAAGCTGTTCCTGCTGTATCTACTTCGTAGATATCATACCTCGAGTCCACGCGAACCTCAGATTCCGGGACAATGGCCCCACGTTACAGTCCAACTTCCGATTTATAATGAACGGTATGTACTCAAACGACTCATCCGATCAGTAGCGAACCTGGATTATCCCCGGTCGCGACTTACCATACAGGTTCTCGATGATTCAACCGATTGTACCACGAAACTCGCACGCAGACTTACGCGGGTGATGCGCCGCAACGGATTTTCCATTCAGCATATACATCGTACCAATCGTGTGGGATTCAAGGCAGGGGCGCTGGAAAACGGGATGTCATATTCATCCGCCGATTACCTGGCTGTATTCGATGCCGATTTCATTCCTGACCGGGGATTTCTCAAAGATGTGGTTCCCTATCTGTTAATGGATGGTATCGGTATGGTTCAGACGCGATGGGGTCATATCAACCGGGAAGATACTTTTCTCACGCGTCTTCAGGCCATATTTCTTGACGGGCATTTCATGATCGAACATCCGGCACGGTTTCTCTCCGGCAGGTTTTTCAACTTCAACGGAACCGCGGGTATGTGGCGCAGAAAAGCCATTGAGGATGCGGGGGGATGGCAACATGATACGCTCACGGAAGACCTCGATCTCAGCTATCGTGCACAACTCTCGGGATGGGGATTCATTTATCTGCCCGATGTTGTGGCACCCGCTGAACTTCCCACGGACATCCATGCGTATAAGTCACAACAGCACAGGTGGGCAAAGGGATCCGTGCAGACGGCGATAAAGCTGATACCACGGATTATGGCGTCACCGATACCTTTCAAGGTTAGATTGGAAGCCGCGATTCACCTGCTTGCCAATATCGGGTGGCTTCTCATGGCAATCCCCGCATTTTTACTTATCCCCACACTCAAATATCAGTTTGATCATAACCTTCGATGGCCGATCATACTATATCTCGCGGTGTTTCTGACGGCCTCGGTTTCTGTATTCATCTACTACGGCGTCTCGATTCGCAAATCGCTTGGCAGGCTATGGCCTCATGTGCTGTATATTCCACTGCTCATGGCCATGGGTATAGGGCTATCATTGAACAACGGACGGGCCGTTGTAGAAGGATTGATAGGCAGGAAAAGCGATTTCATCCGTACGCCGAAGTTAAATGTTTGGAGATCCAAACGATATCAAATGAGGAAACGATACTTCTCTCAGCGTAATCCTTTGACGGTATTGGAGTTCTTTCTAGGTCTGTACTTCGCCGCGGGCATGGGGTATTTCCTGATGCACGGCGTTATCCTTTCGGTTCCGTACTTCGTCCTTTTTCAGATTGGATTCTTCTATCTTTCCGTGGGTTCGTTCAGGGAGCTGCGTCGTTCCCGATGACGACCGAAGTCATCGTCTTCGGAAATCATTGGCTTTCAGCGATCAGCTGTCAGCTATCAAACGGGATGTTGGAGCGGCGTGAACCGCGAATCAGAGCGAGGTAACGAATCCCCAGAACGCGGGTTTCGGTTCAAACTCCTCATCGAAAAGCAACGGCCAGTCAAGCCGATTGAAACAGTATCTGATCCAGCTGTCGGCGTCCGATATGCCCCATATGGTAATGCCGAACTGCTGATCACGGGGAATCGTATTGTAGATTTGAACAATATCCGAATAGCGCTCTTTCTGTCGAATTTTCATTTCTTCAGTTAATTCAGAGTATAAACCGAATTTGTTAAGTGAAACGTCCAGTTCGGAAAAATGAATCAGGAGATCCCGTGATTTGACGCTGTCCACTGCAGCCTGGATGTATTCGTTCAACGGTTGATCATCCGAGATGTGCATCTGGAAGCCGATCCCATCGATTGGTATTTCGGGATCCCGGCTCCTGAAATCATCTATCATCTCAAGTACGGCCTGCATCTTCTGTGCATTGTATGAGAGGCTGAAATCATTATAGAACAGCTTTATTGACGGACCGGCTTCTCGTGCCCACTGAAAGCATTTCGCGATGTAATCATCGCCGATATTGTCACGCCATATGGTATGTCGAAGCTGCCCGTTTTCCTCAAACGCTTCATTTACAACATCCCATGAATCCACGGATCCGGCAAAATGTGTAATAATTGTCTGAATATGATCCTTGAGTATTGCTTCCCACTCTTCGGGCGTTCCTTCGTATTCCTCCATCCAGGAAGGAACCTGCTGATGCCAAACGAGAACATGCCCGTGGACCCGCATCTCATGTTGATTACAAAAATCGAGTATCTCCTCGGCATTATCCCATGAGTAGCTATTCTCGTCGGGGTGCAGGGCATCCATCTTCATATCATTACCGGGGGTGGCACTGTTATGGTGATGGGTGGCAAGACTGCGATAATAGATATCGTCATCGAGCATATGGGGACTGTCGATGGCTACACCGATGGGGTAGGAAGCATACGAATGGATCGGATCCTCCATGATTGTGAGCATTTCATCCGGATCGTTATCTTCACTTTCGCCGCAACCGCCCGTGAACAGAATACATACACAACATGAAATCATAAGAAGAATCCTGAAGACTTCGCTAATCGAAGGCATACAATTCTCTCCTCAAACGGCAGACATGGAGGTTCTTGAGTTTTACCGAGCATGGTGAATAAACCATGCACATCTATGAGGCAGCGGTTAAGATGATAGAATCGTTTAACTGAATACTCCGATGGGGGAGAAGTCAATGAATGTTCATAGAATACTTGTGGCCATCATACTGCTGATAAGCGCGTGCAAAGATGTTTCGGGTCGAACACATCGCGGAATTCATATACTGGACCAATACATACAAGAGAAGATGGATAATGATACGATTCCGGGATTGGCAATGGCTATGGTGCATGGAGACAGCATGGTGATGTCAAAGGGATACGGATGGGCGGATATTGAAATGGGAATTGCTATGAGTGGATCAACCGTGGTACCCATTGCATCAGTGACAAAACCAATTATTGCAGCGGCGGTACTGCAGCTATGTGAGAAAAAGAAAATCGATCTCGATGATGCTATCAATGCGTACCTCCCCTTTGCTGTTTTGAATCCCCGATTCCCGGATAAAAAAGTCACGATCAAACAGATCCTTACTCATACGTCATCGATAGGTAACGGTCCCTGTCTGTGGCGTTTGTACCACTGTGGTGATCCTGACGTGACGTTGGAAGAATGGGCGCAGGGCTATTTCATGGATGACGGGCAATTCTATGATCCCGGAAATTTTTTCGAATTTTCACCCGGTAAAGGTCATGGATACTCAAACGCAGGATATGGACTGCTTGCATACCTGGTTGAGATAATCTCCGGCCTGTCCCTGGAAGACTATTGTAATACAGAAATATTCGATCCTCTCGGTATGTCCGAAACAACATTCCATCTGAAGAATGTGGACTCGGCTCGTCTCTCCGGGTTGTATGCGTTCGAATCAGAATGGGACCTTGAGGGAGATCTGATTGAGAGATATGGAATATCCACGTCCATAGGTGAGTTGGATGTACTGTGCCCCTATTCCTCTCCCGTACTCGGTGCCGGAGGACTGTATACCAGCGTGAATCAATTGAGCAGATTCATGATCGCTCTCTTGAATAACGACAATGTCGAGGATACGCGCATTCTAACAACGGGAAGCGCAACAATGATGAACACTCCACTGGTCGAACGGGATTCGATGTCGGGGTGGTTTCATGATTTTGGATTGGGATTATACTCAGTCGGCCTCGACAATGGCGAATCCGTATGGGGTCACAGCGGAGCTGATCCGGGTATCTCCAGTTTCATGTTCTTCAATGTTGATATCAAATTGGGAGTTATAGTCGTCACAAACAGCTACGTTGATATACGGAATATCATTCAATGGGCATTTGCAGAGGGGTATCGGGAATTCTGTTCAGAGTACTCTTCGTCGTCACTCCCCGGATGGGATCGATATGTCATGGAGTCCGACGCGACATTGCGGACGAATAGATCAGTTCGTGTATCCGTACTATGCACCGATATTCCGGACGATCAGCGTCTTTACATCGCTGGAAATCATAGATTCCTCGGTAACTGGTCTCCACGGGAAATCGTTCTACAGTACATGGGCGATGGCACATGGAGCCGCGATTTTACCTTTCTCAATGGATCGGTCATCGAATACAAGATAACCAGGGGTTCGTGGGATACCGAAGCGCTGGATGTTGAGGGGAATATTCCGAGTAACCATGTCTTGAATGTCAATTCCGACACAACACTCAGTCATACGATTACTCAATGGAAGGATTTCTATTCTGAAAGCGAGGATTAGAGAACCATACGATAATCGAGACCGGATCATTGAATGAACCGCACTCTTTTCAGGTATACATTATTGAACAATGACAATGAATCATTGGCTTGGCCAGGAAGTCCCTGGCATGCTACGGGATAGTCAGAAAGAGAGTGTAAACATGTCGGAACAACGGACACGGACCGAGGAGTTCCAGGTAAGCGGAGATAAACTGATCGAGAAGATAAAAGAGATCATTCACAGCGGAAATATCCGTCGGATAAAGATCGCGAACGAAGAAGGAAAGCCGCTTATCGATATTCCACTGACACTGGGTGTAGTGGGTGTAATTTTGGTTCCACAAATGGCTGCTATAGGCGCTATTGCGGCCATTGTGACGAAGTGTACCATAACCGTTGAGAAGATCGAGGAAGAAGGATAAGCGTTTCCTGAAGCGGCTAACTTCCGGATAGCGATATGTCTTTGTTGTGATATTATCGTTACTCATCTTTCGTTTTTCCAGCTGTTGATAGCGGCGTAATATCGGAGGATAAAGATGTCGGAAACTATAAAAAATCATGTTCTTACGATGTTCAATCCGGAAGATCAAATGCCGCGCTGGTTTGGCGGTCCGACAGCGGTCAATAGCGTTACGGATGTCGATGCGAATTGTGCCGTATGGAAACCCGCCCCGGATAGGCATTCGATCTGGGAACTGGTATTGCATATAGCCTTCTGGAAGTATGAAGTCCGAAAAACGATTAGTGAAAACGCACCGGAGCCATTTCCCAGAAAGCCGGATAACTGGCCGGAGATGCCATCTCAATTAAATGAAGAGAATTGGAATAAGGATAAAGTGATTCTCGTAAGCGAACACCGAGACCTTGTGGAATCAATACGACAATTCGATGAATCACGAATGGGTGAGAATCTCAAACTGTATCCCGACCTCACATACGCCGACGTCATATCAGGAATCCTTCACCACGATCTCTACCACACCGGACAGATTGTTCTCATGAAACGGTTGTATGCGAGTATCGTACAATCTCCGGAATAGAGGTTGTCGGGCACTATTCTAATGTTAGAATAGTGCTCTGGATTCGTCTTTTGTGATTAAGGAGGGCCGAGGAGGAATTGTAGTCACGTCGCTCCGCGGCGTGCTTGACCCGGACCCGGCGCAGAGCGACGGGGCTACAGCCGGATGTATGGAGGGGATTTTTGTAGTCACGCCGCTCCGGGGCGTGCATTACCCGGCGCAGAGCGACGGGGCTACAGCCGGATGTATGGAGGGGATTTTTGCAGTCACGTCGCTCCGG
>Ga0180434_10009307_pt1 | contig 10689 bp, 8 predicted proteins | sample SS_ome_7_FD_132453 | JGI IMG/M metagenome (GOLD analysis project Ga0180434, IMG submission 132453) | Hypersaline lake sediment archaeal communities from the Salton Sea, California, USA - SS_1_D_2 metaG | ecosystem: Environmental > Aquatic > Non-marine Saline and Alkaline > Hypersaline > Sediment... | reverse complement strand
GCCCAAGGTGGCCTTCAACCACCGGATCGTGCCCATCTACGTGCCCAAGGAGTTCTGGATCACCGACACCACCTTCCGCGACGGACAGCAGGCGCGCGCGCCGTTTTCCGTCGAGCAGATCGTGGACCTGTACAAACTCATGCACCGCCTGGGCGGCCCCAAGGGCATCGTGCGGCAGTCGGAGTTCTTCATCTACACCGAGAAGGACCGCCAGGCCGCGGAGGCCTGCCTCGATCTGGGCTACGAATGCCCCCACGTCACCGGCTACATCCGCGGCCGCAAGGACGACTTCCCCCTGGTCAAACGCATGAACCTGAAGGAGACCGGCATCCTCTGCTCGGTGTCCGACTACCACATCTTCCGCAAACTCCAGAAGTCGCGTCGCCAGGTGATCGACATGTACGTCGAGACCGTCCGCCTCGCGCTGGAGAACGGGATCATCCCCCGCTGCCACCTCGAGGACATCACCCGGGCCGACTTCTACGGCTTCGTGGTGCCGTTCGTGCTGGAGTTGATGGAACTCTCGCGCGAGGCCGGCATCCCGATCAAGATCCGCGCCTGCGACACGCTCGGCTACGGCGTCACCTATCCCGGGGCCTCCATGCCGCGCAGCGTCAAGGGCCTGGTCTACGGCCTCAGAGTGCACGCGGGCGTCCCGCCCGAGCAACTGGAGTGGCACGGGCACAACGACTTCTACAAGGTGCTCGTCAACGCGAGCACGGCCTGGCTCTACGGCTGCTGCGGCGCCAACGGCACCCTGCTGGGCATCGGCGAGCGCACCGGCAACACACCCATCGAAGCCTTGGTCTTCGAATACGCGGGCCTGCGCGGCACGCTCGACGGCATGGACACCACGGTCATCACGGAGATCGCCCGCTACTTCGAGGAGAGCCTCGGCCACCCGATTCCCCCCAACCAGCCCTTCGTGGGGGAGAACTTCAACCTCACCCGCGCCGGCATCCATGCCGACGGGCTGCTCAAGGACGAGGAGATCTACAACATCTTCGATACCGGCGCGCTCCTCGGCAGGCCGCCCGTGGTGGCCATCACCGACAAGACAGGAGTCGCCGGGCTGGCCGTCTGGATCAACAAGCACTTCGGCCTCGAAGGCGACCGGGCCGTGGACAAGCGCCACCCCGGGGTCGAGGCCATCTACGCCGACCTCCAGAAGGAATACGACGCCGGCCGCACGACCTCGGTCTCCGATCAGGAGATGCTGGGCCTCGTCAAGCAGCACATGCCGGACTTGATGCAGGGCGAATGACGCGGCGCGGCGCCGGCTGCCTCGGGGACGACGGCATGCCGGCGTCGGCGCGGACTCGCGCAAGGAGGTGGCTATGCTCAGGGCTGCGCTGTCGCTTGCAGCGGGCTTCGTCGTGGCGTGCGTCTGGTGCAGCGCGGGGTGGGCCGGCGACGCAGGGGAGGCCGCGCCCTGGTGGAAGGGCACGTCCGTGCGCATCCTGGTGGACAAGGTGTTCGGGCTGCGCACGCCCGACCTGCGGATCCCCGAGGATGACTTCGCCGTCATCCGGGACGTCGGCTTCAATGTGATATGCCCGCGTTGGGGCGCGGACGACGAGGAGCGCATCCTGCGCGACACCGGCCTTGCCGAGCGCAACGGCCTGCTCTACGTGCCCTGGATGCGGGGCACGCTCCAGGCGCCCAAGGGCGACGCCCACCGGCTCACCTGGGGCGACGGCACCGTGCAGAACATCTACAGCCCCAACGCCCCGGCCCTCTGGGACTGGATGGAAGAGCGCATCCTCGGCTATGCCCGCCTCTCGAAGCGCACCGTGCTCAGGGGCGTCTTCCTCGACTTCGAGAACTACGCGGCGAACTCCCGCGGCAACGGCTACTCGCTCTCGTACGACCGGCCGACCCTCGAAGCATTCGCGGCGCCCCGCAGCATCGTGCTGCCCGCGCTGCAGCCCGAAGAGGCGCAGCCCTGGCTTGAGGCCGAGGGCCTGCACGATGAATTCGAAGCCTGGCAGCAGGCCCAGTGGCGCGAGCGCGCCCGCCAGTTGCGCGAGAAGGTGCACGCCGTCAATCCGGCCTTCCTGTTCATCGTCTATCCCTATCCCGACACCCCGTTCCTGCACGAGATCATCCCCCTCTGGGCCACCGAGCAGGCGCCCGCCGTGATCGCCTCGGCCGCGACCTATCGGGGCCGCGAGCCGCTCCTGGACGACCGCTACGTGCTCGAGATGCGCGCGGCCGACGTGAAGCGCGAGGTGGCGGAACTCGAAGCGCGGGGCTTCCCGTTCCTCTACCTGGGCGGCATTGACCCCATCGTGGCCGGCGCAGACCCCGAGTTCTGCGGCAAGAACGCCTCGATCATCTGCCGGCACAGCAACGGCTACTGGGTCTTCTACGAGGGCCCAGACCCCGACTCGGTGGAGCCCGACCGCTACATGGCCTGGTTCAGCAAGGCGAACCACGATGTCGTGTCGGGCTGCCATCGCCTGCCGGAGGTGCCGCGGGCTGCGTTGCCTTCCCAGGCCGTCGCGCGTAGGCCGGGGGTGCATCCGGTCGCCATCACCGGCGGCCGGCGCGACGTGCTGTTCGGGGTCTTCGGGGAGGCGCCGGACTTCGAGGCCTGCCCTCTCGAAGGCAACACCCTCGAGTATCTGCGCCAGTTCGACCTCCTCCTCATCCAGGACTTCGAGGCGCCGGAGGAGACCCGGGCGCCTCTGTACCGCCTCCTGCAGCGCTACGTCGAGCAGGGCGGCCGCCTCATGCTCGTCCACAAGACGCTGACCGTCTTTGGGACTCCCTTCCCGGAGATCATGGCGGGCGTGGCCGAGCCGCCCGCGGGGGCGCCGCTCTTCCGCGGGTTGGTCGAGGACGCGGCCATGACGGTCGCGGGCGAGGGGCTGGAAGGGTTTGCGCGCGGGGAGGAGTTCCAGGTCCACTGGGCGCCCCACCCGGCGCTTCGGGCGGGGCCCGGTGGCCGCGTCATCCTACACGATGCGTACGGCGCGCCTACCGCCATCGTCGGCGAATGCGGCCGCGGCCGCGTGGCGTTTGTCGCGCCCCACCTCGGGAGAGGCGCAGCGCCCACTCCGCGCCAGCGCGAGTTCACGCTCGCCCTCAGCCGTTGGCTGGTGAGCGAGTAGGACGGCCGGCGCTCAGATGCGCAGCACGTCGGCCGCGTCGGCGCAGAGCGCCCCCTCGCCGGGCCAGGCTGCGACGCCCTCCGCCAGGAAGTCCTCGACGGCCCGGTAGCCCAGGTACACCCAGGACCTCGGCGGCGCCTCGCGACCTGACCGCACGTCCGCCCCGGGGCCGAAGAGCAGCCCCGGCTCGGGCGCATCCAGGCGGCGCCTCACCCGACGCCAGAGATTCCGCTCGTGCTCGCCCAGCCAGCGCAGCGACGCGGGCGACATGTGCAGATGCTCCCGCAGCGGACGCTCGGGATACACGGCGCGCGAGAAGGCGACACTCAACCCCTCGGACACCATGCGGTCACCCACGGTCGTCGCATCGTGCGGCCGCAGGCGTCGCCGCACCCAGTGCGCGACCTCGTGCGCCACGATGATAGGCAGGGGGCGCCACGTCTTGTAGCGCTCCAGGCCGATGCCGACCTGCCATTGCGCGCCCACGCGGAAGACGAACCCGTCGGGGCTGAAGAAGCCGACCAGCAGGTGGACGGTCGGCTCGTCCTGCATGTCCAGAGCGCGGCGGCAGCGGTTCAGCGCCTCGCCTGCGAGGGGCGCCGGGTCTTCAACGGCCAGCAGTTCGCGCAGGTGCGCGTAATGCTCGGGGCGCACGCGCTCGACCCGGGCGCGGCGCGCCTCCGCGTCCAGCCCCACGCACTGCCGCCAGGCGGCATCGAGCACTGCACGATTCGGTTCGAGGTAGTGCCTCCGGTAAGCCGACCAGGCCTCTGCGCTCTGATCGAGGGCGTCGAGGAAACGAAAGAAGCCGCCGTAGAGCGCCTCGACCGGCATGGCTCCGCCCTACCACTCTTCGGCCGGCTCCGGCGCGTTGAGGTCGGCGGCAGCCAGGCGCTCGGCGAGGTCGCCCGGCACCTCCGCCACCAACTCGATGCCTTCGGCGCTGTACTGCTCGGCCGCTACCCGCCCGTGCTCGTGGGCCAGCGACGCCAGGTCCGCGCGCTCCAGCGGCAGCAGCACCTCCACGCGTCGCAGTTGGCGGCGCACCTCCGCGGCCAGGGTCTGGCGCAGCGCGTCCAGCCCGGTGCCTTGCAGCGCCGACACGATCACCGACGGCGCGCAGCGCCGCGCCCGGATCTCGACCGTCTCCATGTCCTGCACCGCGTCGGCCTTGTTGAACACCGTCACCATCCGTTTCTCGGGCACGCCGATCTCGCCCAGCACGCCCTCGACCGCCGCCATCTGCTCGACCATCTCGGCGTGGCTTGCGTCCACGACGTGCACCAGCAGATCCGACTGCGCGACCTCCTCGAACGTCGCCCGGAAGGCCGCCACCAGTTGGTGAGGCAGGTTGCGGATGAAGCCCACGGTGTCCGCCAGCAGGATGGAGAACCCTTCGGGAAGCGCCACGCGGCGGATCGTGGGGTCGAGGGTTGCGAACAACTTGTCCTCCACCATGGCGTCCGCGCCCGAGAGCGCGTTGAGGAGCGTGGACTTGCCGGCGTTGGTGTAGCCGATGAGGCTCGCGGTCAAGATCATCGAAGCCTGCCGCGCCTGGCGCTGCGTGGCGCGGTGGCGGCGCACGTCTTCGACCTGTCGTGTGACGGCCGCGATTCGGCGCCGGATGCGCCGCCGGTCCGCCTCCAACTTGGTCTCGCCCGGCCCGCGCGTGCCGATCCCGCCGCCCAGCCGCGAGAGCCACACGCCCCGACCCGTGAGCCGCGGCAGGGTGTAGTTGAGCTGCGCCAGCTCGACCTGCAACTTGCCTTCGTTCGACCGCGCGCGCCGGGCGAAGATGTCCAGGATCAGCCCCGTCCGGTCAACCACCGGCACCTTGGCGACGTTCTCCAGGTTGCGCTGCTGCACGGGCGACAACTCGCCGTCCACGATCACGAGGTCGGCGCCCAGGGCGGCGGCGGTCTCGTGCACCTCCTGGGCCTTTCCCTTGCCCACGAAGTGGCTGGGATCCGGGCGCTCGCGGCGCTGGATCACTGCCTCGCCCACTTCCGCGCCGGCCGTATCGGCCAGGCGTTCGAGTTCCTGCAGCGACTCCTCCGAGTCGCCCTCCGCCGATTCCAGAGCGACCAGGACGGCCACCTCGGCGCGCCTGACCTGCTGCGTCTCGACTGGCTCGCGTCTGCGTCGGATGGGACTCACCCTCCTCGGGGCGCCTCAGTCCTCAGTAGCGGTCGGCCCACTTGTCGAACTCGTCCAGCAGAGCCATGAAGTTGTCGTACCTCGTGCCCTTGGCGATGGAGTGGCTCGGCCCCAGGATGAATCCGCCGCCCGGGGCGCCCCGGGCCAGCGACTCGCGCACATTGCGGCGCACGTCCTGCGGGGTGCCCTGTATCAGGTGCTCGAGGGCGATGCCGCCCCACAAGCACAGGCGGCCGCCGAACTCCGCCTTCAGGCTGCCGATCTCCATGTCCGGGATGCTCTGAAGCGACTGGTAGCACTGTACGCCGGCCTCGACGAACATCTCCATCAAGGGACGGTTATTGCCGCAGTTGTGCAGGATCACCTGTTGACTTCGCCCTCGCAGCCGCTGCACCCGCTCGCGCATCGCGGGAAAGCAGAACTCGCGGAACATCTCGGGCGAGATCATGGGCCCCTTCGTCGAGCCCATGTCCTGCTCCAGCAGCACGCCGTCCTGGCCCGGCCGGATCGCCCAGGCATCCGCGGCGTTCTGTGCCTGCACCGAGTGCCGCGTCGCCGCGCGCACCAACTCCGGCCGCAGCAGGTACTCCATGAGCCCCCGCTCCATGCCCCCCAGCGTCACCAGCGCGGTCAGGCCGCCCGAGAGGCCTGCGATGTAGCGGTCGCCTCCCAGGTGCTCCACGATGTAGTCGCACGCCTCGAACACCGAAGGATCGGGCGGCTCCGCCGCGGGCGGGTCCTCGAACATCTCCATCGTGTACTCCGCGTCGCGCGCTCCGGGGTCCTCGACGCACACGATCTGGTTGGACAACTCCGAGATCTTCCAGACGCGGCCGTCGCGGTGCTCCCAGGTGTCCTCGTTCACCCGTCTGGGCGGATCGGGGTCGTAGTCTTTGGGCGGCACGCGGGGCGCTTCCTTGAAGGTGATCAGGTCCACCACGTCCACCTTCTGGGAGAACTCCACCGTGTCGCGCTGGTAACTCTCCACCACCTCGTCGCGGCGCCCCTCCCAGAAGGCGATCTGGGTCTCGACCTTGTTGCGCACATAGGTCTTGCGCCCGATCACGCGCTCGATCGTGTCGTAGTCCACCACGTAGAAGCCCAGCGGCACGCGGTCCGTCGGCTTCAGGTTAACGGCGTTTCGGACGCGCTCTTTGCCCGTCATGCGCTGCCCCTCGAACGGCGCGGGCGCCAGTCTGGCTGGCGCCCGCCCACGGTAACCTGCGCGACCCGAGCCGTGGTCATCGCAGCGGGATCTTCTCCTCGATGCGCTTCAGCATCTCGCGGATGCGCCCCTCCGGATCCCCGCCCTGCACCGTCAGCGCCAGCCTCACGAACCCCTCGCCCCGCTCGCCGTAGGCGCTCCCGGGCGTCACCAGTATCCCGGCCTCCTTGAGCAGCAGGGCCGCGAAGTCGGCCGACGTGCCCCCGTTGGGCACCGGCGCCCACACGTAGAACGTCGCCTTGGGCTTCTCGATCTTCCATCCCAGGCCCGTCAGCCCGTCCAGCAGCAGGTCGCGCCGCCGCTGGTAGGCCTTTCGGTTCTCCTCCACGCAGTCCTGCGGCCCCGTCAGCGCAGCGACCGCTGCCCGCTGAATCGCCAGCCACGCGCCGGAGTCCACGTTCGACTTCAGTTTGTTCAGGGCCACAAGCGCCTCCGCGTTGCCCACCGCGAAGCCGATCCGCCAGCCCGTCATGTTGTACGTCTTCGAGAGCGAATGGAACTCGACGGCCACCTCCTTGGCGCCCTTCACCTCGAGCAGGCTCCGGGACCGGTAGCCATCGAACGAGGTCTCCGAGTAGGCCATGTCCAGGCAGACGAGGATCTCGTGCTGCCTGGCGAAGTGCACCAGGCGCTCGTAGAAACCGCGCTCCGCCACGGCCGCGGTCGGCATGTTGGGATAGCAGAGCATCATCAGTTTCGCGCGCCCGGCCACATCGCCGGGGATGGCATCCAGGTCGGGCAGATACCCGTTCTCGGGCAGCAGCGGCATGAACACCGACTCGCCCCCGGCGAACAGCGTCGCCACCTTGTACACCGGGTACGCCGGGTCCGGCACCAGGGCAACGTCGCCGGGGTTCAGGAAGGCCCAGTAGATGTGGTGCAGCCCCTCCTTGCTGCCGATCAGGCGCAGCACCTCGCTCTCCGGATCGAGCGCCACCCCGAACCGGTCGCTGTACCAGTCGGCCGCCGCGCGGCGAAACTCCGGCAGCCCCATCCCGGTTTCATCGTACTGGTGTGTGACGGGATCGTGCGCGGCTTTGCAGAGCGCCTCGACGATGTGGGGCGGCGTGGGCCGGTCGGGGTCGCCGATGCCCAGGTCCACCAGGTCCACCCCGTCGGCCCTGGCCTTGGCCTTCAACTTCGCCAACTCCGCGAACGGATACGGCGGCGTCTTCAACAACCGATCAGCGATCTGCATTCCGTCTCCTCTACACGTAGACCTCGCCCGAAAACACCTCTTCCGCCGGGCCGGTCATGTACACGCGGTTGTCCGACTCGCGCCATTCCACCTTCAGGTCGCCGCCCAGAAGGTGGATCGTGGCCTTTCGGTCCGCCTTGCCGTTGAGCACGGCGGCCACCAGCGTCGCGCAAGCGCCCGTGCCGCAGGCCAGCGTCTCGCCGGCCCCACGCTCCCAGACGCGCATGCGGATCGCACTCCGCTTGAGCACCTGGGCGAACTCGACGTTGGTCCGATTCGGAAACGCCCGGTGGCGCTCGATGGCCGGCCCCACGCGCTCGACCGGGAACCTGTCTGCTCCCTTGACGAAGATCACGCAGTGCGGGTTGCCCATCGAGACCGCCGTCACCGCATAGCGCTCGCCGCCCACGCGCAGCGTTTCGCCGATCACCCGGCCGGGCTTGCCGCGCATCGGGATCTCGGCGCGCTCCAGGCGCGGCTCGCCCATGTCCACCCGCACCGAGGTCACCCGCCCGCCGCGCACGGTCAGCCGGGGCCGGATCATGCCCGCGTCCGTCTCGACGTCGAGCGCCTTCGCGCGCGTCAGGCCGTGCTCGTAGACGTACTTGGCGAACATGCGGATCCCGTTGCCGCACATCTCGGCTTCGCTGCCGTCGGCGTTGAAGATCCGCATCCGGAACTGCGCCTGCCGCGATGGGAGCACCAGGATCAGCCCGTCGCCGCCGATGCCGAAGTGCCGGTCCGAGAGGCGCCGCGCCAGCCCGGGCAGGGACGCCTCCGGCAGGCGCTTGCGCAGCGCCTCCACGAAGACGTAGTCATTCCCCAGCCCGTGCATCTTGGTGAAGCGCAGCGGGCGCTTGCGTCCGCGGGCGCCGGCCATCATTCGTCCTCCTGCTCGCGCTTCGCCTCGGCGAGTTCGCGCAGCGCCGGAGCGATGAGGTCCGGCACCGTCTTCTGGGGCACGACGCTGGCCACGGCGTGCTTGTAGACCAATTGCGGCTTCCCCTCGGATTCCAGCACCAGCGTGAAGTTGTCGAATCCCTTGATGCACCCGCGCAACTGCGCCCCGTTGACCAGGAAGACGGCCACCGGCACGCTCTCCTTGCGCAGGTGGTTGAGCAGCAGTTCCTGGAAGTTCACGCCGCCCTTGCCCATCTCAGCCTCCCGGCGATAGCCTTCAGCGAACGCCTAAGACGACGTGCCGGCATCGGGCTGCGTGTGCGTGCTGCGGGACAGGCGTTCGGCCGCCTGGGCTATGGTTGCCGTGACCTCGGATGTGCCGCCGCCTACGTCGAGCCATTGTATCCGGGCGTCCGCGCGAAACCAGGTCAACTGCCGTCGCGCATACCTGCGCGTGTCGCGCTTGAACGTCGCTACCGCCGTCTCCAAGTCCCACTCCCCGCGCAGATGATCCAGCAGGTGGCGGTACCCCAGCCCCTTCATGGCGGTGAGGCCCTCGCCGAACCCGCGCTCGACCAGGGCTTGCACCTCGGCGAGCAGCCCGGCCGCCATCATGGCGTTGCACCGGGCTTCGATGCGGCGGTGGAGACGCTCGCGCTCCATCGTGAGCCCGAAGGCGACGAGATTATACTTCGCCTCCCGCCTCCGGTCAAGCGCGTGGTGCGAGGAAAACGGCTGGCCCGTAGTGAGGTACACCTCGAGCGCACGCACCACGCGGCGCACGTTGCGCGCGTCAATGCGCTCCGCCGCGGCGGGATCCACCGCCTGCAACTGCGCGTGCAGCCGATCCGCGCCGTGGCGCTCCGCCTCCTCCTCCAGTTGCCGCCTCAGGTCCCAGTCGGGGGCGGCGATTGGGATGTCCAACTGGTCAACCACCGCGCGAATGTACAGCCCCGTGCCCCCCACCATCACGGGCAACTTGCCCTCCGCTCGAACCCGGGCAAGCGTGCGCTCGGCGTCCTCCTTGTAGCGGGCCACCGAGTACTCCTCGTCGGGCTCGACGTAGTCAACTAGGTGATAGGGCACGCGGGCCCGCTGCTGCGGCGTCGGCTTGGCCGTCCCGATGTCCATGTGGCGATACACCTGCATCGAGTCCGCGCTCAGGATCTCGCCCCCCACCCGCAGCGCGACCTCGATGCCCACCTCGGTCTTGCCGGTCGCGGTGGGGCCGCAGATGACGAGCAGGGGAGGGCGTGAGGCGTCGCCGGCCATGGCGCTACCGGTTGAACTTCTTGGCCAACTCGAAGTTCGAGATCGTCATCATGATGGGGTCGCCGTGCGGACACAGGTACGGGTTCGCGGTGTCCCGCAGTTCGGACAGCAGCCGGGCCATCTCATCGGGGCCCAGGGTCTGCCCCGCCTTGATCGCCGCGTGGCAGGCCATCGTCCGCAGCGCGCGGTCGCGGGGGAGTTCGGGCTGCGCCTCGTGGGCGAGTCCCGCCAATTCCTCGACGAGGTCGCGCAGCAGCACCACGGGGTCCTCCCGCGCCAGCACCGCGGGCACGCTGCGGATGGCGAAGGCATTCGGCCCGAACCCCTCAACCTCGAAGCCCAACTGCGAGAGCGTGCCCAGGTGCTCCTCGAGCACGGCCGCTTCGCGGTGGCTCAGCTCGACGGTCACCGGGGAAACCAGTCCCTGCGTCTCGACCTCCGCTACGTCCTGTTCCTTCAGCAGTCGCTCGTAGATGATCCGCTCGTGGGCGCGATGCTGATCCACGACCAGCAGCCCCTCGGGCCCTTCGGCCAGGATGAACGTGGCGCGCAGTTGTCCCACGGCCGCCAGGGGCAGGCCGCTCGAGGCGTCAACAGGCAGCTCCGCCTGGGTCGCTGGGTCCACCGCCGTGTGCGCGCCGAACGCGGACTGCGACGGCTGCGGCGGGCCGGGGCCTGTCGCGCCCAACTCCCTGGGGCCGGCCGCCGAAAGCACGCCCTCCCGCGACAGGTGCGCGCCGTCCAGCGCGTCGGCCACCGCGCGCCTCACCGCCGCGTGGACCTCGCCGTCTCGGCTGAAGCGCACCTCGGCCTTGGTCGGG
>Ga0180434_10009306_pt1 | contig 10689 bp, 4 predicted proteins | sample SS_ome_7_FD_132453 | JGI IMG/M metagenome (GOLD analysis project Ga0180434, IMG submission 132453) | Hypersaline lake sediment archaeal communities from the Salton Sea, California, USA - SS_1_D_2 metaG | ecosystem: Environmental > Aquatic > Non-marine Saline and Alkaline > Hypersaline > Sediment... | reverse complement strand
GCCGTCTATCGCTTCACGATTCGCCAGCGCGTACCAACGCCCCTGTTTGTCGTGATCGAGCGCGCCGATATTTACGAGATCACGTGCAATGGTACTCCCGTTGCTGCTGAGAAGGGCGCCTGGTGGCTCGATCGGTCGTTCGGCAAGATCGACATCGCCGCCGCCGCGCGCGTGGGCACTAACGAGATCCGCATCAAGGCCTCGCCGTTTACCGTGTTTCACGAACTCGAATCGGCGTATGTGCTCGGCGACTTCGCGCTCGAAGCGGTCGACGCGGGCTTCGTGATCGTCCCAGCGCGCGAGCTGGACCTCGGTCGCTGGAACGAGCAGGGATACCCGTTCTACGGCGCCGGCGTCGGTTACCTGGGGGAGTTCGTGGTTTCGAATCCGTCCGGCGAGTACCGCGTCTCGTGTCCGTCGTGGTACGGAAGTGTTGCCAAAGTCAACGTCAATGGTGAGCTGGCCGGGTTCATCACGGCGCCGCCCTGGGAATGCGACGTGACGCCGCTGATTCGGGGCGGTGCCAACGAGATTGAGGTGGTGGTGATCGGGACGCTGAAAAACACGCTGGGTCCACACCACGGCAACCCGCCGCTGGGCCGGGCCTGGCCAGGGATGTTTGAACGGGCGCCGGAGACGGGGCCGCCCGCGGGTGGCGACTACGCCACGGTCGGTTACGGTCTGTTCGAGCCGTTTGTGTTGAAGCGCGTGGTTGATTAGGACCGAAATACCGGGGCGTGCCGACGGCCAGCGTTCTCACTAACCCGGGGCGGTGTGGCTACTCCCCGAACAGTTGCTGAAACACGGCGAAGTCAGCTAGATCCACGTCGGTGTCGCCGTCCGCGTCGCCGGAAAGGCAGAAATGCTCGGGCGCGTAGACGTTGTCGGGACCCTGCATACAGAATGCGAACGGCGCGAAATCGGCCAGATCCACGTGACCGTTGCCGTCGTAATCGCCCGGCGGCGTAAGCGCGTAGACCTCGAACTCGGGGATGCGGGCGTAGTTGTCGATCCCGGGGTCGGTGATGAACACCCGTACATGGCGTAGCGCGCGTGGTTCATAGTAGAGGCGCGCCGTACTGTCTTCCCAGTCGGCGTTGAAGACCGCCGCGTCGATTTGCCACGGTCCCGACTCACTCGGCGCAGTCTCCAGATGAAACGTCCTGGTGTTGAAGTAGTCGGGCTCGCCGCCGGCACCGGCGTGCCGGACGATGAAGCCGGTGACCTGGCGAAGCTGGCCAAGGTCGAGTTGCAACCAGTGCGGCGGAGGGGTGCCGTCGCTGGTCCACTTGCTGTCGGCGGCGATGATTCCGTCGATGGCGTCGCCGCCGCTTGCACCGGAATCGGTCCAGACGCCGACGGAAGCGAGCGCGACGTTCGTTCCATCGGGGATGGCGGCGTACATGAGCGGGTCGGCGGGCGCCGGCTGGGCGGTAGGCAGGTCGAGCGTGCAGGCATACTGGAACGCGTCCCACAGGTCGTTGTCCGGCCCGCCGGGGCCGACCTCGCGCAGGTACTCGATCGAGTAGTTCGCCCACACTCCGCTGTCGTACTGGTAGATGAACCAGCAGGCGCTGCTGACCGCGTGGGCGCCGATCATCTGGTTCCAACCATGCAGATCGAGGAACGCGCCGTGAAGGTACTGCGCGCTCTGGGCCTCGTTGTAGTCGTTGATCGGCTCGACGCGCCGATTCCACTCGGTCATGTGAACGGGCTGGTCGGCGAAGCCCTTGCTGTCGATCACCGCCAACTGGCTAATGTAACCGGCCTGAAGCTCGCCGCGCGCGGTCGGTGCGTCGTACCACGGGGCGGCGTAAGCGTGGATCGCGAAGCCGTCGAGATCCGCCGGCGTGAGCAGGTCGCACATCTGCCCGAGATAGTCGTTGCCTTCGGTGTGACGAACGCCGGCCTGGACATCGCCGGGAGACACGGGGCCGAGCAGGACGATCTGCTCCCCGAGTGGGCTCGGCACGGCTTTGATCACCGCCCGGATCTGGTTGAACATATCGACGTAGATGGCGGGGCTGAGCTCGTTGCTGCCCCACTCGCCGTAGAGATTCATCTCATTGCCGATCTGCCAGATGTGACAGACGTCGGCGAGCGTCGCGGCGGCGGCTTGCACGTCCACGAGATACTGTGTCAGGTTCTCGGGATATGGAACGGTCTCGCCCCAGTTGCGCTCGATCCGCACGATGAGCGTGTGACCGCGGTCCACCATGTCCAGGAACCGGTAGTCACGTTGCCACGCGGCGGTCCACCAGACGTCACCGTTGGTCTGCACGGTCTCCAGCGACCAGATGCCCTTACCGCCGGTCATGGACTCGACCGCGCTCCCGGCCGGGTCGCCATACCAGTGGATGCCGTAGAGCCACGGCGAATCATCGGATCGCGCGGCCAGCGTGGTCCAAATCAGCGTGATCACAACAGCCAACCCACAAGCACGTGAGCACACGTCTGCGCATCGATGCGGATGGGCTCTCCGCGCGGGCTCGGTTGACCGCTGATCGCGCACGTTGGGTCTCCACTCCCTGGGCGCGGCCAGCATGCGCTGGCGGCGCCAAATCTCATTATAGCGAACGGAAGCGCAAGCCGATCGCGCCGTTTGGTGCCGGTTGAACACGCCGATAACCTGCGCGGTGATGCGTCAATCTGGTGCCGGTGGGTACTCGTTGCAGAGCAGGCGTAACGGCGGCTCGTCTTCCTCGATGCCGGGGTAGCGCGGCAGCGGTTCGAGGAAGCGATTGTCACGGGTGTCGTCGTTGACGGCGCTGACCTCGCCGAGGAGGATCGGACCACCGCCCGGCTCGGCCCAGAAGGCGTGGTACTGGTACGGCGCGAGCGTGATCGACTGCCCCGGCTCGAGCACCAACTCCGTGCCCGCCGCGACCTCCATCCGCTGACCGTCCAGCGAAACGAGCACGGGCTCGTCGCTGAGCTCCTCGCTCTCGGTGGCGGCGTGAAGCTTGCAGACCATCCGACCGCCGGCGCGGTTGATGATGTCCTCGGTCTTGCTCCAGTGGAAGTGCATGGGGGTGATCTGCTGCTCGTTGACCAGCATGAGCTTTTCGCAGTACGGCTTGCTTTCGGGCAGGTCGGGCACGCCGTTGCGGATCGTGAACAGCGTCAGGCCGAAGCGGGCGAAGTCGCCCTTACCGAAGTCGGTGACGTCCCAGCCCAGAGCTGCGGTTCGAATCTCGTCGTATTCGGGGCCTCTCGTTTGCCACTGGTCGGGTGTCCAGCGAGCAAACGGCGGCAGATGAAAGTTGTGCAGTGCTGCAAAATCGATCATGGCCTGGATGGCCGCGTTAATCTCGGATCGTTTCATCATGCTGTCCTTGACAGGTCGCGCGGAGTTTCCCGCGCCCATGCTCGCCAGAGCCTGCCGGTCACTCAGCCGCGAAGGAGACGACCGCGGTTGCGACCTTCCTGGGCGGGATGCTGAGCGCGACGGTGCCGTCCGGGTTGACCTTCAGGGCGCTCTGCTCGTTCCCCTCGAAGTCTGTTAGCGCGGCCGACGCGAGCGGTCGGTGGAAGGCCAGCGTCTCGCTGATCGCATCGTCGTAGACATTGTACATGCGCAGCTCGAGCGAGTCCGAGTCGGGGCGACGGCGCAGCGTGCTGACGATCGCCCGGCCGGGATTCAGCGAAAGCTGCCCGAGCGTTCGCGGCAATATCCGGTCGGCTGATGGCACCTGGTTGCGCGGCAACACCTGCGCGGCGCGGATGCCGGCGACCGTCTGTTGAGCGAGCTGGGCCAGTCGCGTCCGCGGCGGCTCACCCGCCAGCGGAACCAGGCGATAGTGAAACTCGTGCCGCCCGAGGCTCTGACCACCCTCTTCGCCGTCGGTGAAGACCGTGCGGCGGAACGCACGGAGCAGTGTCAGTGCGAGCGGACGGGCGGGCAGATCGCGGACGGTGGTTTCGGGCAGGCTCGGAGCGACGATGGCCAACCCGCGCTGATTGTCGAAGACGGCGGTCCAGCCGGCTTGCGGCGTGGTCTCGACCGCCAGCTCCTGGTAGGTGTAGTTGTCGGACGGCAAGGCGATCTTGCGCTCTACGACGTCGAAGGCTGAATCTGCCAGATACGTGTCGGTCTTGGCTCCGCTCTCGAAGAGCACGCGGATGCGGTGATCGCGGACATTGTTGTCGATCACGGTGCGGAGCTCCAGATGATCGGCGCCGGCACGCAGCGTCACGAACGTATCGATCAGCAGCGTGGCGGTGACTTCGCTGCGATGCATCGCGGTGTCAAACTCGAAGCACTGCGGGACCTTCATGCGATTGGTGATGCGCAGCGTGGCCTTCTGGGCACCGTCGACGACCACGGCGACGTCCGCCGCACATGCGGTCGACGAGAAGATCTGGTCGTTGACGGCGACGCCGTGGTACCACCCGTCACCGATGTCCGCCCGCTCTTCGAAGACCAGCAGTCGGTTGTACGTCTGCCCATTGCGTTTGTCGTGCAGCTCGAGCGAGCCGTTGTCCTGGACGGTGACGCGCAGATGCTCGTTTTCCAGGGATCGATCGGCGGTGACGAGCTTCCCGGCGGGATGCCGTGTGTATTCGGCGACGGGCGTGCAAGTGATCGTCGTATAGCCGAAGGCGGGGATCTTCAGCGGCGTCGTCACGTTCACGACGATGCATTCCTGGCCAGTGGCCGTCTTACGGTGCTGCCGGTAGAACCGCTGCCGCGGCCGTGTGTGAGTTACGTAGTCGTAAGGGATTTCCCGGTCGTGGGCGTCGTAGAGCCGGAAGCCGACCTTCGACTCGAAGTTGAAGAACTCGCCGAAGACGTTCTTGGTCTTTTCGTCGAACCAGAGCTCGAGATCGACCGGGCCGTCGATCTCGGCCTGGGTCGGGTTGAAGACGGCCAGGGCGAAGTCTTCACCTTCCAGGTCAGGTAGGTCGACGCGCACCGCGATCGCTTCCAACGCGTGAGTGAGTACCTTTTGGTTAATCAGGCGCGACTGATCGAAACGGTACTCCATGTCCTTGTGGACCTGGTCCGGACTGCAGCCGCAGATCGAGTCGTGGGCGTGATTCAGCAGCAGATAGCGCCACGAGCGGCGGAGAAAGCCGTGCGGATACTCGCGGCCGGTGAGCTGACTGGCCAGGTGGCCGAACGGCTCGGCCCAGAAGCACAGCTCGGTCTCGCAGGCGCGGTTGGCCTGCTTGAGACGAATGCGGCTGCTGAGCACGCCCGGGATGATGCACTGACCGTCGGGCAGGCGACCGGGGTCGCGCAACTCGCCGGCAAAGACGCGGTCGATCTTGTCGCGCTGCTCCGCGAGATCCGCTGCGAACTCCGCCAGACCGGTGTGCGCGACCTCGACGTTGGGCATCGCCTTGCGCAGGTAATCCAGCAGGTCGGGCGTCGACGGCTCGATCGGCATGTGGTCGCCGCCGTCGAACAGCAGAATCGTGCTCAGCCCCATCCGTTTGCGCTGTAGCTCGACGTACTCGACTAGTTTTTGGGCAGCCTGGTCGAACACGAAGGGCGTTTCGCGGTCGAACGCCCTGCGTATCTCGACGCCGTAGTCGAAGTACCCGTTGTCAGGGCCGAAGCGATGGGTGATCACCTCGCTGCCGTCGGCGCCATGCCAGCGGAACAGCCCCTGGTGCGTGTCCTCGTTGACGCCGCGGAAGATGAAAGCGTTGTCGATCCCGAAGCCGCGGAAGATCTGCGGAAGCTGGGAGACATGGCCGAACAGGTCGCAGGCGAATCCGACGCGTGAGGCATGGCCGAATTCGTGGGCGACGCGGAGTCCTTCCTCGAGGTTGCGGATGAGCGACTCACCGGCGACGATGTTCTCGTCGGGAAGGGTGTACCAGGGACCGATGCGCAGGCGGTTCTGCGTCGCCAGGCGGCGCAGCAGCTTCTCCCGCTCGGGCCGGATTTCCAGGTAATCCTCGACCAGGCTCGATTGCCCATCGGTCTGGAAGCAGGCGAAGCGCTCGTCGCGCTCCATCGTATCGAGCAGCTCGTCGAGCAGCTCCACCAGGTGATAGCGAAAGCCCTGGAACGGTTCGTACCATTCACGATCCCAGTGTGTGCTGGCAACGTAATATGCCTTGATCTTCGTGTCGGCCAAGGAATGGCCCTCCTGCGCGAGATACCCCGATGTCGTCTCCGCCGTTGCCCGCAGTGTACCGCCGACGCAGGCGGCAGGCCAAATGAGCCGGGACGACACGGCATCCTTTCCCTAATCGGGTGTCGGCTGTCGGGTAAGACCACTAGAATCGAGTTCGCGAACGGCTGATTTCGGTCATGTTGACGGTTCGATGCAAGGAAGTCCCTCGTGAACGCAAGGTCAATTCTCCTGGCGACGTTATGGTGCGGACTGTTTCCCGGTGCCGCCGGCGCCGCGGCCGAAACGGAGTCGTTCAACGATCCCCAGTCCGTCGATGCGTGGTCGTTCAACAACGGTCCGGAGTGGCCCGGGGCGCGCGGAGCGCTGGAACGCCGTCCCCAAGGTGGTCGCACTCAGGACGGCGTGCTGGCATTGAAGTACGACTTCGAGGACGGCGGCAACTACGTGGCGGCGATCGCCGAGCTGGCTACGGATCGGACAGTCCACGCGGTGCGCTTCTGGGTGAACAAGCCGGCCGCGAATCTGATGACGTTTCGCGCGACGGACAGCGAGGGCGAAACGTTTCAGAAAGGTCTCCGTTTCGATTTTCGGGGCTGGCAGCAGGTCGAAATCGCACTGAAAGGCTGGGTGCACCGCTGGGGCGGCGACGGAAAATTTCAGCAGCCGGCGCGGCAGTTCCACATTCTGATCGAAAACCGCGGGGGCAACCGCCAGGGCGAGCTGCTGATCGACGACGTGCAGTGGGTCTATGAGCCGACACGCCCGGACGATCCTCGCACTCGAACCGCGAGTTACACCGACTCTACCTTTGGCAGCAGCGACGGCTGGCGATGCCGTGGACCCGCCGAGAGTGAGCTGAACGAGAACCGCTGGACGTACCATTTCGACCAGAGCCGCGGTCGCTGCGGCTTGCGTTGGGGCAAGTCTATCCTGGGCCGACCGACAACGATCCGGCTGATCGTTGAGGGCGACGGGTCGGGTCACGAGCTGCGCGCCCGGTGCGGCTCGCACTTCCAGTCGTTTGAGCGCGCGCTGGGCACGCTCGACTTCTCGGGAGAGCGCATCTTCGAAGCTCCGCTGAGGAACATGTCCGGCTGGGAGCACTTCGGTGGCGAGAACGATGGCATCGTGCGCTATCCGCTACGACTGGAGGAACTCGCACTGGTCAAGAGAGGAACGGCCAGCGCCGGGGAGCTCGTTCTCAAACGACTGGAGTTCGTCACGGAGTATGAGAAAGACCGACCGGTAACGTTGATACCGAGTGTGGCGCGCGACACGGATGATCGGGCGGTCTTCACCGCCGAGCTGCGCAGTCTGCACGACCAGCCACTGGCCGGTCAGCTCCGCTACTCGATTGGTGCGCTGGATCAGATCGTGGAGCAGGGTAGCGCAAACCTCGTCGCGCCGCCGGGCGGCCGGACATCTTTCGAGCATGTCGCTTCGTTCGGCGGCCGCGCGCTGCTCGAAGGCGTGTTCGAGTTCGTCACTGAGGATTGCACGACTGGCCCACAATCGATCACCATCGCGAACGCCCCCGAAGCGTCTGACCACTATGAGCTCGATCCGGGCAGCCGGATGGGCGTCGGAATGTACCTGTACCGCTTTCGGGGGCACTCGGATCGCCGAGCATGGCTGGAGCGCACGTGCCGGTTGGCCGCGGCGGCGGGCGTGAAGTGGACGCGCGAGGAGTTTAACTGGAAGCAGATCGAAGTGGCGCCGGGCGAGTTCAACTTCCGATTCTACGATGGATTGGTCGAGACGGCTCGGGCGCACGGAATCAGCATCTACGGGCTGGTTTGCTACGGGACCAATTGGGGGCCGCCGCTGGGCAGCGACGAGTTCGTCGATCGATTCTGCGACTACCTCCGCGTGCTGGTGGATCGGTACCGCGACCGCATCAAGCACTGGGAGATCTGGAACGAGCCGAACATCTTCTTCTGGCCCGCGCCCAAGGAGCGTTACCCCGTGCTGCTCGAACGGGCGTACCAGACCATCAAGGAGGTTGACCCGACGGCCCAGGTCCTCGGTTGCTCGACGGCGGGCATCGATTCGAGTTTCATCAAGATGGTGCTGGAACACGGGGCGCGCTTCGATGCGCTCACGGTGCACCCCTATCGGGCAGACCTCGACCCGCACGGCTTCATCCACGAGCTGCGCGACGCTCAGGAGCTCGTGGGTGGCCGCGAGGTGTGGATCACCGAGATGGGCTGGCCGAGTCAGCTCGGCGGCCCGAGCGAGCGCGAGCAAGCCGGCTACGTCGCGCGCACGTACATCACGGCGCTGGCCTGCGATGCGACGCGCACCGTGGCCTGGTACGACTTCCGCGAAGACGGCACCGACCCGTTCTACAACGAGCACCATTTCGGCCTGGTGCGGCAGGACTTGACGCCCAAGATCGGCTATCTCGCGCTGGCGACGGTCGGACACCTGCTCGGCTCAGCTGAGTTCGAGAAGGAACTATCTCTGCCCGGCCCCACGTTTGTCACAAGCTGGGATGGGCGCGACACGCCTCCAGCGCGCGACGACCTGATCGGCTTCCTGTTCCGCGAGGGTGAGCGACGGATCGCGGCGATCTGGTCGCCGAACCGCACGCGGATGGCCACGTTCAGGCTGAGCGGTGAGAACGTACGGCTTCTGACCGTCATCGGCACAACTCTGCAAAAATCGCATGCCGGGTCGTGGATCACGGTGCTGGAACAAGACCTGCCGGTGTACGCCGTCTCCGACGGGGAGCTCGAAATCGACTGGAGCGAGTTCCCGCTGGCGATCAGGCTGGACCGGGAGACGGTTCACCCAGGCGAGACGGTCACGTACGAGACGTACCAGGATGCGCTGACCAACTTCGAGATTCACGAGTTGCCGCTGGGCTGGACGAGCGGGCACGTCGGCGCCACGGGGAGCCCGATCACGATCACGGTTCCTGCGGATGCGCGCCCCGGGCGCTACGAAGTCATTCACCGGGTGAAGACTCTGCGCAGCGGCCAAGTGTTTTTCCTGCCGGTGGCAATCGAGTTCGTCCCGACGCTGTTGCGCGGATAGAAGAGGTGGAAGCCGGCCCGCTGGTGTGACGCATCGCAATGTGATGCGTATACTGCGGCAACGCTTCGCATCCCACGGACGAAAACCCGGAGGCTTCCGCGTTGCCGAACTTGGGCCCGGTCGATTACAGCATTATCTCGGTCTACTTCCTGTTTCTGATCGTGCTGGGATTTGTGCTGAGCCGCAAGGCCTCGGCGAGCCTGGAGCATTACTTCCTGGGCGGACGACGCCTGCCGTGGTGGGCGCTGGGCATTTCCGGGATGGCCTCGCACCTGGACATGACCGGAACGATGCTGATCGTCTCGTTTCTTTACATGCTCGGTCCGCGGGGACTGTTCATCGAGTTTCGCGGCGGCGCGGTGCTGATCATGGCGGTGATCCTGATCTGGGGGGGTAAGTGGCACTTCCGCTCACGCTGCATGACCGGTGCGGAATGGATGATCTACCGCTTCGGCAGCGGTATCGGCGGCGACTTCGCCCGGATCGTGACCGCCCTGGCAACCATCACCGGTATCGTGGCGATGCTGGCATACCTGATGAAGGGCGTCGGGCTGTTTCTGTCGATGTTCCTGCCGTTCTCGCCGGTGGTCTGCACGCTGATCATGGTCGGCGTGGCGTGCCTGTACACCATGGTCTCCGGCTTCTACGGCGTGGTTTACACGGACGTGTTCCAGTCCGTCATCATTCTGGTGGCCGTGGTCTGGGTCACGCTGATGGCTGTCGTCGCCATCTCCGACCACGGTGGCGACATCGGCAGTCTTGCGGCGAGCGTGACGGGCAGTGCCGACTGGCTCAGCAGCGTGCCGCACTGGCGCACGACGATGCCGGCGGGGGAGGAGTATCAACCCTACCGCCTGCTGGCGATGTTCGCATTCTTCTATCTGCTGCGGAACGTGCTGATGGGCGTGACCTACGGGGCCGACCCGAAGTACTTCGGCGCGCCGCACGAGCGGGCCTGCGGCGCGCTGAGCTTTCTGTGGGTTTCGCTGATCATGCTCCGCTGGCCGATGATGATGGGCTTCGCCGTGCTGGGGCTGTACCTGGTGAGCGACTTGTTTCCTGACCAGGAGGTGCTGGCGCAGGCCGCCCAGCTGATCAAGCAGCATGTCGGCGAGATTCCCCGGCATCTGTGGAATGAGCAAGTCGCGGCGATTATCCACGCGCCCGGCAGCCAACCGCAGGAACTGATCACCGGGTTGCAGCAGCTGTTGGGCGACGACTGGGCCAACAAGCTCAAGCTGGTCAGCTTTGATGGGGGGGTGAACCCGGAGCGGATTCTGCCGGCGGTGCTGCTCTTCAAGATTCCCGTGGGGCTGCGCGGATTGCTGCTGGTGGCGCTGATCGCGGCGTCGATGTCCACGTTCGACTCGGGCGTGAACCAGAGCGCGGCGTACTTCACGCGCGATCTGTATCAGCGCTATTGCCGACCACGCGCCGGGAACCGTGAGCTGATGCTCGCCAGCTATTCGTACATTCTCGTGATCGTGGCGGCCGGGTTCGCGCTGGCGTACGGCGCGACGAGCATCAACGACATCTGGGACTGGATCATCATGGGGCT
>Ga0180434_10009304_pt1 | contig 10691 bp, 6 predicted proteins | sample SS_ome_7_FD_132453 | JGI IMG/M metagenome (GOLD analysis project Ga0180434, IMG submission 132453) | Hypersaline lake sediment archaeal communities from the Salton Sea, California, USA - SS_1_D_2 metaG | ecosystem: Environmental > Aquatic > Non-marine Saline and Alkaline > Hypersaline > Sediment... | reverse complement strand
CGCTCCAAGAAACTCCGTCAAGCGGCTGCGAGAATACAATCAGTGCGTGGACGCTGCCGGCTGCGATATCTATCCTGTGCCGTTCAACTACGGCGTCGGGCACAGCGACCTGAAAGACACCAATCTAACCGCTGTGGGGGCTTACACCGACCGCATGCGCCGGGCGGCACCGAGCAAATCAATCTGGATGGTGTTGCAGGGCTTCGGCTGGCGCGACCTGAGCAAGGACCCCGAGAAGGATACAGACCCGCAGAAAGGCCGAAGACCCAATTTCCACGAGACCAGGTTCATGGCTTACGATGCCATCATGCATGGAGCGAACGCAATCTTGTACTGGGGGACGCACTACATCGAGAAAGACAGTCTTTTATGGCGCGACCTGATGAAAATAGCCCGGCAACTTCGTGCGCTGGAGCCTGCCATCCTGGGAAAGCCGCCCGGGACGGCGCCGCTTAGCGTCGCAGATGAAACGTATGGTTCCATTGACGGCCAAGGACCTCGGCTAATGCTCCGAAAGACCAAAGAAGACTGGGTCCTGATCGCCGTCAACGAACATAGCCAGGGCGTTTCTTTTACTATCACCGCCCTTCCGGAAGAAACCGAGGGCAGGACCTTCTACCGGCTCTATTCGGATGAGAGCCGAATTGTGAGACAAAGAAGCATCAGTGATGGGATTCGTGGCTTTGGGGTCCACGTCTACGCCACGAGCCGCAGCTTTGAAGACAGATAGCAGCCGGTTTCGAGATATGCTCGTCGCAATGGGACGCCGACTTCACACAATGTCCATTCCTGCATCGGTCGTTCTGAATCCGCTGTCGCCATTAGGCTCCCGCTGTTGTCTTCGACAAGAATAGGCTCGGCTCGGTCCCCCACGGTAGCTGCATACTACTCGCGGTATCGGCCGAACTGGAACTCCCTCGTTACGGGCCGAGTTCTGGCTTTTAGCATGGTCCTTTCAATCTCGGCGACAATCGAGGGATGCTCTTGGGCTATGTCATTCTGCTCAGAAACGTCTTTTTCCAGGTCGTAGAGCTGCAGCGGTGCATCCGGGTCTTTGCGCAGGTTGCGTTTGATGCCCTTGTACCTGCCCGTTCGCACGGCCAGTTGGCCGCCGTAACCGGCGAAGTCCCAGAAAAGACAATCATGTTGTTTCTGCCGTTGCGGCTGTGACAAGAGCGTCGGCATAAAACTAATGCCGTCGGTATCCTGGGCGGCTTTCGCGCCGGCAATATCGGCTAAAGTCGCCAATACATCGTAGTGGGCTGCAACGTGCTCGGTCACCGCAGCGGCCTCTACCTTTCCGGGCCAGCGAACGACCATAGGCACCCGAATTCCTCCCTCGTACAACGAGCCTTTTAGTCCGCGCAATGGGCCGACACTATCGAAGAATTCATAATCAACCTGCTGCTTCAGATGGGTGGTGCCGTTATCAGAGGTGAAGAACACGACGGTATTTTGCTCCAGATGCAGTTCTTTGAGCAGCTCCATGATGCGGCCCACTTGCCGGTCCATAAAGCTGATCATCGCCGCGTAGCAGGCCTTGGGAGTCCGGTGCGGCAGATACGATTTGCCGGTATAGGGTGTCTCCGGCCATTTGCCCTTGTATTGGCCGAGGTCTTGTTCGGGAACCTGCAGCGCCAGGTGGGGAAGGACCGTGGCGTAATAGAGAAAGAACGGCCTGTCTTTATTTTGGCGGGCGAACTTGAGCATCTCATCGGCAATGACTTGCGGGGCGTAATGCTTGCCGGTCAGGCCGCGCGTGTTGCCCTCGAGCGGTACTTCTTCGCGGTCACTGATAAGGTATCGCGGGTACAGATTGTGGGCATGACTCTGACAGTTATAGCCAAAGAAGCGGTCGAAGCCTTGGTCAAGCGGGTCGCCTGTAGAGCCGACGCGGCCCAGGCCCCATTTGCCGAACGCTCCCGTCACGTAGCCCTGCTCTTTGAGCAACTCGGCAACGGTGACGCTGTCGGCGGGCAACGGCAACTGGCCCTGAAAACTCCCGCGAGGGCCGACGCCGTAGTTGCTGCGCACGTATGCGTGCCCACCGTGCTTGCCGGTCATCAGGCTGCAGCGGGCCGGGGCGCAGACGGAGCAGGCGCTGTAGTACTGCGTGAAGCGCATTCCCTGAGCGGCTAGCTTGTCGACATGCGGCGTTTGAATCTTTTCCTGGCCGTAACAGCCCAGCTCTTTGTATCCGAGATCATCGGCCATGATGAAAATGATATTGGGCTTGTCCGGCGTCGTCTCGCCGGCACTCCACCTCCAAGTACCGATGCAGCCGGGCACAGTTAACGAACCGATACCCAGGCCAATAGATTTCAATACATCCCGTCTGGCTACGGCTTGGCACCCGTCATGGCACCCGGCTCCGGCTCGGCGCTTCCCGCTTCGGCGAAGCGCTTCGCGGAGACGAGTCGCCGACACGAGCGGCCATGTCGTGACAGGCTTCGCCAAGACGAGTCGATTCGGCTTATAGTCCATGAGAAGCTGCCTCCTTTCGATACTAAGGATTCAGAGTTCACGCGCCTGTTCGCGATTCCCGGCGCGAGGTCTTCAGGATTATTTCTGTTTCACCCAGGCTTCGTTGAACCGGGCATATTTGATGGTTTTGTTCGGAGCGCCTTTGCGGTCGTGTCGGTGGTAGCTGTACACGATGTGCAGACAGCCATCACGGCCCTGGATGATCGAAGGATACGCGCTACTCGTGGTGATGTTTCTGTCGCGGTCGTCCCGCTCCAGATGCCTGGTATACGCCCAGCTACTTCCTTCATCGGTCGAAATCGAGACCGCCAGGCTATGCCGGCCTTGCTCCGTGTCGTTGTAGGCGAGCGCCCAGTGGCCGTTGCGCAGAGTGACCAGATCGGCTCCCGAGCCGGGGTTGGGCAGCCCTGAGTCGCGAACAAGGCTCCAGCTCATGCTGTTGTCTTTGGAGCGACTGACGTGAAGCCGCTTCGGGGCTGGGCCGTTGTCCCGCATGTAGGCGACTAAGGTGCCATCGGCCTTTTTTGCGATACTTGGCTGTATGTTGCCCGGCCCAACCAGAGGCTCGCTAAACTGCCAGGTCTTGCCGCAGTTGTCGGTGATGGCCATCAGCGAAAAACTGAATCCATCCGAATAGAGCGGCACGATCAGCCGCTTTTCGCCGACGATAACCGCCTTGTTCTTGGTCTGCCAGCCCACACGGCGGAAATATGGATAGCCCATTTGCTGTTCGACGTATCCGCCCTCAGGTTTGAAGAGCCGGCCTTTACGCATCATGTTCTCGCCCCGGGCCTTGGCAAGCAGCTCCTCGCCCCAGGCCCTCCATATCCGCGCCATTTGCTCGACCACGTGTTTGTCGAGAGAGTCAGTGCGACTGCGAAAATACGCCTCGTATTCCTTGATCTGCCGTTCAACGGACTTGACGAATCTGTCCCCCGGCTGGATGCCTCTTTCTGCAGGGTCGCCCGGCTTGACGTGGAGCACATCCTGCCACGTCCAGTTTGGCGGTCCTTGCATCCGCGTACAGTCCTCGCTTATCCGGTATTTCGGAAGGGAGGTTTCCCACTGGTTGGCGATTACGGTGTACCACATCAGCCACAGCCGATTCTGTGGGTCCAGGAACAATATCGGATTTATGTCCGGGAAGCCGGGCGTATCTGCCATGACAAATGGTTCACTCCACTTGTCCTTGCCTGCTTTCAGCCGTGCTCCCATGACCGCCACATCGTCCGCCCAGCGCTCTCCCGAACCCTGAAACCACGCGGCCAACAGGTCTCGATTGGGCAATTCCACAATCGTGGAGCCGTGCACGTGCTGTTTGACGAAAGGGAATATCTCCATCGTCTGATAGACAACTTGCGTGCCGTCGCCCTGCTCTTTTGCGCTCTCCGATGTTACCGCCGCCTTTGCCCAACAGGATGCCAGAAGTAGCGCGGGTAAGAGCATCGGAAACAAACACGGACACGTCGGTAGCTTCTCGGTCGGATTCATTTTGGCTTAGCTCCCAAATGCAACAATATCGCTGCCTATTGCGGCTTCACTTGCCCTCGGAGGGCTTACAGATGTCCTCAAAGGGCACTTCCAATTGCTTGCTCTGCATGAGCAAGACCACGGTTTTGCGCCTGCGGTGGACGCGGTCAACAACACACTCGCGTCTAAAGGGTATTAAATACACCGTATCGCCGGCCCGCAAGCTTTCTATGAACTTCATGTGCCGCACGGCCAACGGCGTACCGGCCGCCATTTCCGACACCTTCTCGGCGAGTTCGCCCGCTCGCTCGCTCCAAGGCTTTGGCGCATTTTGCATCTGAGCGGCAAATTCGTGTATCAGTCGTCGAACCTCACGCATGGCGTTGTCGATTTCTTCGTCGGCTTGAGCCTTGAGCCTTTCGCCCTCTTCGCGGACGCGGGCCAGTTGCTCCGAGGCCGCTTTCTGCAATTGCCTTGCCTCATCCAGCGTTTTCTGCGTCTCAGCCCTGTTTCGTTCGGCGGCTTCTCTTGTGCTCTGGACCTGGTTGATCAGCTCGGCAGTACCATCTGCCTGCTCGGCCAGCAGAGACTGCGCCTTGCCGATAATAGTCTGCGGCATCCCCAGCCGTGCGGCAATGGCCAGAGCGTTGCTGCTGCCGGGCGTTCCCATCAACACTCGATAGGTGGGCCTCAGCGTGGCCGAATCAAACTGCACCGAGGCGTTTTGAGCGCGGGCCGTGGTGTAGGCATACGTTTTGAGGCGGCCCAGATGGGTGGTGGCTATCACTTGCCCTCCTTTGGTCAGCAGTTTGTCCAGCATCGCCGCAGCTAACGCCGCTCCTTCGGTCGGATCGGTCCCGGCCCCCAATTCGTCCAGCAAGACCAGCGTTCCGCGGTTGGTTCGATCAAGAATCTGCACGATCTGTCGCATGTGTGCGGAAAATGTGCTGAGGTTCTGCTGGATGCTCTGCTCATCACCAATATCGGCGAAAACCTGTCTGTAAACCGGAATCCTGGAATCCGCCCTGGCGGGAATGTGCATACCACTCTGAGTCATAAGGGCTAACAGCCCGGTTGTCTTGAGCATCACCGTCTTACCGCCCGCGTTCGGGCCCGTAACCAACAGCAGGTCGAAGTCTTCGCCCAGCCGGACGTCAATGGGTACGACTTCCTCCATCGCCGCAGCCACTTCGCAACCCTTCTGCTCGCTTACTCCAAGCAGAAGCAGCGGATGGCGAGCACGCCTGAGCTTCAGACAGGAGTCCCTGCCGATCTCCGGTGCCGCCATGTTATACGCGATGCTGAACCGTGCCTTGGCATACGTGAGATCGATGAGACTGAGTACGCACAGGCCGGCCAGAATGTCTTTTTGTCTATCGAGAACTGCCTTTGTCAGGCACCACAATATGCGGCCGACTTCCTTTTTCTCTTCGTACAGAGCTTCCTCCAGCTCGTTGCTGGGCTCCACCAATTCATCCGGCTCGATGTACAGCGTGGCTCCGGTGTTCGAGCGGTCCAGCACGGTTCCTCGCAGGCTGTGGCGGTAATTGGCTTTGACGGCAACGACCGGCCTGCCATGACGCATCAGGAATTTGTCGTTCTCGACCGCCTTTCGCATCTGCGGGGCGGCAACAATCCGCGCGAATTTTCGGCGGATTTCGCCGCCCAAACGTCCTATCTGCCGTCGTATCTGGCTTAGCTTTTCAGATGCTTTGTCGCGGACGGTCTTGTCGCTCCTGATGCAGCGGTTGATTTCGTCTACGAGCTCATCGTAATCGTGTAAATTCTCTGCCATCGCCCGCAGGTGTACAAAATCCGGCTCCAAGCTACTGAGGAACGCCTTTAGCTGCCCACTGGCTGTGAGTGTATCGCAGATGTCCAGCAGATTAGCCGGTTCCAGGACGCTCTGTTTCTTTCCGAATTGCTTGAGCATTGCTCGGATGTCCCGTAGGCCGGCCAGCGGTATTCTGATATCTCGGTCCAGCAGGGCTCTTAGCTCGGTGGTCTCGGCGAGCCTTTTGGCTATCCAATTGGCGTCCAGCGAAGGGTACAGCGCTGTTGCGGCATCTTTGCCCAGCGCGCTGCTGGCAAACGAGGCCAGCGCCCGGCGTACCTGCTCGAACTCCAGCACCCTCAATGTATGGTCATCTATCCTTCTGCGAGCCATTGGCTGTGCACCCAGAATCCAGAAAGCTGCTGTCTTAGCTTACCGTATTTGGGCAGGTATTTTAATCCAAAAAGGCCGGACCGGCCAAATAGCGCGAACCCTTCTGGGACCGTGCAGGGCCTCAGGGACGGTGCTCCGGAGTTCTGCGGGAACATCTGCTATCTGCGATCAACATCTCATGCGGTTGGTCGGGCTTTCTCCACTTTCTGCATCTCTGCGAATTTTTACTGGCTAAAGCCCTCTGCTTGCGTATAATAGGGTATTCGCGGAAGCGATATTCGGCGATAAGATGCCAGTATGAGCGCGTAAGCCATCGGCAAGTCCTGATTTGCTGTTGTTCGGATGGAATTGCTTCATCGCTTTGGAGGACGAACCATGAGAGACGCAATCGCCCTTCTAACGATGTTTTGCGCGGCCTCGGTAGCTTCCGGCGAGGTCTCCACGAGAGTGTGCTTGGCCGATGGGAGCACGCCGCTCGAATTGGCCGATCCAAACGTCCCGTTTGTGTACCGAGACATCATGGTCGGAACCCGGCTGACGATTATTGTCAGTTCCGATGTTGGCGGCTATTGGGCAGGCGACTTGGCCATTATGGGAGAGGACAGGCTCTACGGGATGCTCTCAGCGAGGGCGTATGATGAAAAGAGTGGTGATTGGACGGGCTCGCACTTGGAAGCTGCAAGTTTTGCAGCCCGTGTGTTGGAGTGGATCGATCCAGCTATTCACGGATTCTCTCTGGAAGGTTGTTCCCGCGCAGAAGCAGGTGATTGGTTCATACTCGACTATACAACGGCAAAAGCGGGACTGTGCAACGTGGCATTCTATGACCGCTCCATCAGTTGGGATAATCCCGTGTACTATCTCACGTTTCTGCACGTTCCCACCCGTGACTTTAGCAACGATACCCGAGTTGACTTTGTTGACTTTGCAATATTCGCTTCCTGTTGGCAAGCCGGCACTTGTGACGATCCAGACTGGTGTGAGGGAGCCGACTTGGATTCTGACGGTGATGTTGACGTCCATGACCTTGCGTTCTTTGGCGAGTATTGGCTGGACACAACAGCGTACGGCATGGACCTGTCCGAGGCCGGTGCCACAGGCGAAACAGGCTGGATTGGTTTTTAACGAGAGGAGGGCATGAATGTGGTTGTCTCCATGCGTCGCGGCGGAGCCGCCCTGTTGACAGTGGGCCGGTGAAGCCGCTGGCAGACCGCATTTTATTCATGCCATGAGCCCAATCCGGAGTGAGGGTGCAGTTACTGCCGGTTTGGCTTGATCTACGCACCAGGGAGGGTGTGGTTCCTAGATGCGCGCGCTGCCGGACTTTCGTTAAGAGGGCATTATTTAAAAAATTCCAAAAAAAACAATCAACATTGGCCGGCCGGCTGCGCCATGGAGGATAGAAGCACGAGGCAAGGACAAGCTTGTTCGTAAGGGAATCGCAGAATGAATCGTTCTGGGCAAATTGATTAATCTTGTGGAAGGAGGTACCTATGAAAGCCGCACAGAATCTACTCGCCATTGCCTGTTCGTTGAGTGTTAGTTGTGTTGCCTTTGCGGATCGGCAATTGGAAAGAACCGAAATCCTGCACATCCTGCAAACGCTGACGGAGCAGCCGCGAACGACATGGATATCGGCAGGGGCTATTAGGGCAACACACCAGGAATACAGGGCGCCGCTGACGACAGACCAGGACCAAATAACCAGTCAAATTAAAGAAAGCATACAGCAGTACCAAGACAGTTCGCATAAGAGGGAATTGACCGAGCATCTGCAGAAAATGAGGCTCGACGCCATCCCGTTCAATGTCCGCTACAAGTTGTCCAACGAGTACACGATGACTTCAACGGTGACCGTGAAATACGATGGGGACCGATTCTATTGGGAGATCAACGTCGACTCACGCACGGACTTTGTAAAGCCCGATAGAGACCTTGCGGACAACTACATGACCGGGCAGTTCGACCTGCGATGGAACCAACGGCGTATATTCGTGTGGGACGGCCAAGAGTATACCACCTATTCGCTTCCGGGCAACCACGTCATAGTGGACGCCACAGGGAATACACCGCACACGGTTAGCGGCCCGCTTACGGCAGGCTTGATTCCGTGGGGATACGGGTGCTACGCCTACGAACAGCTCTGTGCCGCCGAATCCACCGCCCAGGAGAAGTATGTGCAAGGCCAAAGGCGGATATATCTAACGGTCAACAACGCGGACGGCTCAGTGATGCTTTTCGTATTGGATCCGAGCAAGGATTACGCTGCTGTATCGAGCTCGGTCAAGGGGCCGGAGAACGCAACTACCCGGACGGCATACTCGAACTACGAGCTCGTAAAAGGTAATTGGGTGCCGACAGCCATTCTGATAGAGCGGTACGACGGTTCAACCAATCAACTTCTTGCCAGCGACTTCTGGGATTTGACCACGATTAGCGGCGAGACGCCTGAGCCGGATGGCTTCGAGGTGCCGTATGAACCGGATGCATTGGCCGAATACTACTCCGGCCTCACCGATGGCCCCCTTATGTATCGACACTCTGACATCCTCGATACGGATTTGCTCTTGTTGGAGAGATTGACGTTTGCAGCCGCTGAGGGGACACAAGCTCAGAATTGTGGAACAATAGCGTTGCAGCACGTCGCCTCGCAATTCGGCAAGGAAATTCCAGACGATGACCTTGCCGAACTGATAGGTCAGCCGAACAAGACCACGAGCCTTTATGCGATGAAACAGTGCGCGCAGGACCTGGGCCTTTATTGCCGGGCGGTGAAGACCGACATTGAGACCCTCAAGGACCTCTCCGGCTGTGAGGCGATCCTGCATATTCCCGGCAAGAACCATTTTGTTGTGCTGGGATACGTTGACCACAGCCATGTGTGGACGATAGACCTTTCCGACAACAAGTTCTTGCACCGCACGGACCTGAATTTCTTCGATCTGGACTGGACCGACGGCGTGGCCCTGCTAATTTGGGATCAGCCGATCGAAACCGAAGCTGGCATTGCCGAGATCGGCGATGCGCAACTTCACAACATAGTCGGTGGTGAGGGCTACACGTGCACCCGGCTTATACAGGAGTACGATGTGATATTCTGTGACTATTTCTGTGGGATGTGCGGTGGTTGGTACGAGGAGTACTACACAAGATACGGTTGTGAGGTTGCTGAGAGCGGGAGCTGCCAGACATCACAGATGGTTAGATCCCGAGAAGCACCGTGTATCAATGACCCGAGCACGCCTTACAACTGTAGACTTGGTGAATGGACGTTTTATTACATGAGGGCCTGTGAGTAATATTTCTTGTAAAAGAGGAACCAGGAGCCCTATTTTGCCTGCGTAACATGTTGATTTGTCGCGAAGCAGCGGTAGAATAAAGCCCGATGAAAGGAAGCGGTTTTACACTCATGGAACTGATTGTGGTGATCGCAGTGATCGGGCTTCTTTTGGCCGTGTTACTTCCTGCGTTGCACAACTGCAGAGAGCACGCCAATGCTGCTCGGTGCGGCTTGAATGTGGACCAGTTGCTGTTGGGACTGTTCAGTTACGATACAGAGCATGGGACCTTTCCGTGCAGCCTTGATTCAACGCCCTTGGAGCTACCCGGAGGTGGTTATGCCGGACATCCGGCATACGACAGGGCTGGGTGGTGGTGGTTCAACTACGCGTTTGACTATTCCACAAAAAACAGACGAAAGAAGACCATGTTGTGGTGTCCCTCCAGAATGGTGACTGATCGCAGGTTCGAAAGTTGCGTCCTATACGGTAATTATGGCGTCAACATGTCCGTTTGCAAAGCTTCTGATGATATCTTCACCCGCAGAGAGAAATTTGTAGGTACGCCACTAAGCGTTAGCGACATACGGCGACCGGGCCAGACGCTGCTCGTTACGGATAGCGGCTATGCCAAGATAAGCTGGTGGCACGTCACCGATGCGCCGCCTGCGCCCCTGAGCAATATGGCGGAGGACACTGCTTACATACCGGGGCTGGAGATGAACGCCGACAGAGAGTTATGGCCGGGCCAGGAGCAGGACGCCATCCTGGGGCGCCACCCGAACAAGACGGTCAATGTAGGTTTTACCGACGGCCATGTGGACAGGGTAGGTGCGTCGCAGCTTTTTGTTGAGAAGACCGGCGAAGGTTACAGAAATCGAAGCCCACTGTGGAGGCCTGAGTAGAGAGCTGCCTAAAAAGATGCCTGTCGAATGATGTTCTGTACTTGTGCTTCGCTCAAGTACTCGACGACTTTTTCAGAGCGCAGAGTGTATGGACTGCCAGAATGCGTCTTTCCGTAGAATTGGATTTTCTCGGGGAGATTCGTCTTGGGGTCCACAAAGATGCGGCATTTTCTGTAAATAATAGCACCACGGTACGTCTTTTTGGTCCACTCGAGGTCGTAGACTTCGCTATTGCTTCGTTCACTGCTTCCGTCGGTGATCTCTACATGGACCCATTTCGCATTCGTCGGCACATCAGGGATCTCGGTAAAGGGCAGCAGCCCCAGAGCACCACGAATCTCTGCCCGAACTCCGGCATTTATGTCCTCAGGCACGTGTGTCGTCTGG
>Ga0180434_10009303_pt1 | contig 10692 bp, 5 predicted proteins | sample SS_ome_7_FD_132453 | JGI IMG/M metagenome (GOLD analysis project Ga0180434, IMG submission 132453) | Hypersaline lake sediment archaeal communities from the Salton Sea, California, USA - SS_1_D_2 metaG | ecosystem: Environmental > Aquatic > Non-marine Saline and Alkaline > Hypersaline > Sediment... | reverse complement strand
AGTGGTGCCGGTACCCCCCGCCGTCCTTGTTGGACAGCAGCAGCGTGTCCATCAACGACGGGATTGCCCAAGGTGCGACGAGACCGCTGGCCTTGAACTCCACCACGCCGCCTGTGTCCCAGGCGAACACGTCCGACTGCCCCAGCCAGCCCGACCCATCCGACGCGATTTCGAACGTCTGCGTCGGCCCGCTGGCGTACCCTTTCAACCCGGCGCTGTCGATCTTGACCGCGCCGCCGCCCGCTACGATGGTGCCGTCGGTGTCGATGTACGCCTGCGACGTCGTACCGCCCCGGTAGTGCAGCCGCCCGCTGTCGCTGGCGTCCCAGAACAGGTTGGCCTTGTCGGTCGCCACCTCGCCCAGCGTCAGGTCGCCTCCGGGCTCCCAGTGCCCGACGACAGTCGTGAGACCGTCATAGAACCGGATGCCGTTGGTGGGGTCAACTGTGATGTGTGCTGAAGCTGCCGCGTACTGTCCGAGTCCCACGCCGTAAGTATCCGTGGCATAGCCATACAGCCCATTCAGATTACCGATGGCCCATCCCTCCACGATGGCGTCGTACGCCGTACCGCTGCGGATGTTGCCCGCGATGGTCGGACCGTAGCTGCTACCGAGGATACCGCTCACAGAATAAATGTCGATGAACCCATCTCCGGTCGTGCCCGTGTTGACCGCCGCATCCCCCGCGTACCACGCGTTTGCGCCAGTCCCGTCCAAGTCACGAGTCACACTATAGCGATAGCCCCCACTGATCGGCGTCGCCCCAGACGTGATCGCCAACCACTCCAACTTCCCGTCCGCTTCCAGCCAGATGCGATCACCGCTGACAAGAAAGTTATGTTTCACGTCGATGGACGTGTCTAGCGTGCCTACGTCCGCAATCAGCTCGGTTGTCTCTGCCACCACGATGCGCCCGCCAATGGTCGCCACGGTGTCCTGGGCAACAAGCGATTGTACCCAGAGTTCCGCAGCGTGGATGGAGAGGTATTTCGTGGTGAGGCTCCCCAGGTTCACGTCGTAGTTGGTGTAGGGTAACACGTCGTCCCCGCCGGGATTGAAAATCACATCGCCGGTAGGGTCTAGGGTCAAGCTCCCGCCGGGCGTGATGGCGAGATCGCTCAGCGCCGTGATGTCCCCGCTGCCGAGGTAGATGTCACCGTTCTCGAATTGGAATTCTTCATCAGCCACATCCACCGTTAAAACTGCGCTGGTGGTCGCGCCCTCCGTGTCACCTAAGCTAACGGATGCGGCGGCGATCTTGATCGCTTCGTTGTTGGGATCGATCTCGATGAAATTCACATCACCGGTCTGCCCTACGTACAGGTAACCGTCCTCCGTCTCAGTGCCGAATCGTAACCGCGCCCCGCTCTGGCTCACGTCCAGCAGGTAGCTGGGTGTACCCCCAATCCCTACGTTACCGTTGAACACCACGTCCGCCGCGAACCAGTGTTGGGCGGACCATGAGAACATCGCTCCGTAGTCTACACGTACACCGCCCGCAACAACGAACTCCAACCCGCTCCACGAACTCGCTAGATCTAAAGATACCTCCTGCCCACTGAGTGAAATGCCGTTACCCGCCGTCGCCTCATCGTGGTGGGCGTCCGGGTCACTGGTGTGCATGATGTAGTTACTGTAGAACGAGCTGAAGTCGATGTGGTTGATCGTGGAGACGTTGTAGATCGCGTGCGGCGTCATGGACCCCATGTACAGATCGCCGGTCATCGCCCGTGCACCATCTATCCGCAGATACTGCGGGTGGTCATCATCCCCCAATCCCGTCAGCGTGTCGTGGGCGATAGCCCCGGCCAACCGGTAACGCGCGTCTAAATCCGTCTGACTCGCCACGATCGTGAAGCTTCCACCGGCTCCCCCGTCCGTCAGATCGATTCCCCAACCCTCGGTCAAGACCCGCTCCGCACTCAGACGTGCATCCAACCCCGCTACCAGATACGCGGCATCCGTCGGTGCACCACCGGCAGGACCGCCAACGCTCAGCTCGTCGTACAACTTGCCGTGCGTACAATCTATGCGCTCGCGCAACTGCGCGATATCGTGTCTGAGAGCATCTATAGCGCGTTCAGTCTTGTCCATTTATTTTCCTAACTGAATGGGGCGAGTGTGCGGAAGATAGCCTTGCCGCTAACCGTGATCTCGTCATCTGGGATAACCCGATCATCGACGCTTTCCAGCACGATGGCGTCGAAGCGCCCCAGAGTGCTGACGCTGATCAGTCCGATCTTACCGCTGCTATACGTGCTATCCGAAATCGTCAACTGGAGATGTGCAGGATCGAAAACATCGGCGTCGTCGGTCAAATCCGCCACCGCTGCGACGTAGATGTAATGAGTATCCCATCTCGCTAGCACACCGATGACGTACCACGTATCCACAGCCAATGTCATTTCCTCACTATCCAGCAAGGTAACGCTGACGCTGCTCCCTGAATACCGCCGTACCCGGACTAGATCATTAGTGATGTCCAATACAACGACATAACCGATCTCGTTGCCTTCTGTAAGTGAGCCATCTGCCGCACGCCATAGCACCCCTACGTACCCCGCATCGCGCTTGGCACAAACGCGCGCGCGCAACCGAATGTTATCAGGAATGCTCTGATCCAGTAACGCCACTTTCTCGACACCCGCTTCGATATCAAGACACGCCAGTGTTTCATCTGGCGTGACAGCCCACACACCGGTATCGGGCTGGAAATCCCAGACGTCGCCGGTGGCGTTAGGGCACGTAGCATCGTCTGGATCAGCCTTCTCGACACGCCAGTAATCAGCGATCAGGTACTCATTGCTACCATACCACCCCGCCAATGTACCGTTGTAATTCAGGCTATCGATGTGGCCCCACGACGGCGACCCCGACGACAACAGATCGTCGCGTTTCACACAAACGTAATTCCACCCTGCGCTCAACGAGGACCATTCGTAATAGAAGAAGTCCCCTCCATCGCGGTACTCGATGCGAATGTCTTCGATGTGTGTGTCCGCCCAAAAAGCGATACAGATATAATCGTCATCCGTAAACCGGCCATCGTTGCTCAAATCGAGCACCCGCCCATCTTCGTACCATTGATCATAAAACTGACTCGTACTATCGAACGTTAATTGACGCGCTTGGTCCCCCTCGACATAGGTACTCGTTTGCGGACCAGCGTTGGGTGAACTATAGTCCCAGCCTTCGTCACTCTCCATCTGCGCAATGGGCAGCCAAAGGTTAGCTTGGTAACTTCCGAAATCATCATCGAGTAGCGCACCACTGTGACGTTCCTGGATGAAGATTAAGCGCTGGTCTTCACCCGGAGGTAGTTCAACGAACTCGCCACGTGCGGCATGCTGCGGTACGTACAACACATCATCGTCGGCGGCAACAACGTAGGCACGGTGTGTGCTGTGTCCGTAACGGTCAAGGTAGTTTTCTAGCAGTAAGCGATTTGGCGATACCAGCCCCGTCTCATCGTCGCACCATGCGCTGAGAGCGGTGCCGGTCTCCATCTGCGCGTCACTTACCCACACTAAAACGATAGCATCTAACCTGAATTCACTGCTGCCGCTAGTGCTGCCAGCATAGGCGCAATGCCATTCGAGATACGGCCCGTCGTCGTATCCTGTTGTCACGGCGGAGAGGTCCGTTAATGGTAACTCGAACTCGCCCGCGAAGATCAGCCGCCACATCTGTGTAGCTTCTGCGTAGTAGGTATTGGCCCCCTCTTGTGTAACGTTGCCGGATTTTAGTTTGACCTGGTGCGTCCATAGGCCCGTGGTGTACGCGCCGTCGTACCCCACGCCAAAAACGGCAAATCTTCCGTGGCAATCTTGTGGGTTTACGAGGGTAAACCGTAAACCGTGAGGCGTATCGTCGCTGGGAAGGCAACGCATATAGGCGCCATCGCCTCGGTTTGCGTCCGCGATCTCGCTCCACGCAGACGACGGGACAATAACGTCCGCGTCCTCTGCTTCGTAGAGCGTGGTCAGATTAACAAGCGTGCCGTCTGCCGCAGACCTGCGAAAGATGACCACGCGACCCAAGCTCTGCCCGCTATTGGGGGTGATCAGCAACCGCACCAGCGCTGGAACGCTGCCCAGCACGTCGTCACCATCAACCGTGAGCGCGTTTCCAGTCCAGTTGTCGAGTGTGTCGCTCAAATCTGCTAACGTCACAGGAGAATCCGGATCTGACGTAGCGGTGGGGTAAGTTTGCAAGGTGACGTCCACGTAGACGGTGTAGTTACCGTCTGACGTCGCGCTGGCGTCGAATCGATTGTGCCGTTCGTCAAGCAAGCTAGGCGGTGGACTCGGAGCATAGTAGTAATACGTGGCCCGGCTCGCGCCCTCCGGTTGATACTGCACCGTCCCCCCTGCCCGCACCGCCAAATCCAACGCGTGGTATGCTTGCTGGCGGGTCGTTGTGGATGTGGCTTTGATGATCACTGTAAAACGTAGCGGTACGAACGTCTCTGTCGCGCGCCGCGCGCGCGTGTTTTCGTAAGTGTATTGCCACCGCTGTTCGAGCGCCAGGTCCAGCGATCCTAGTTCCAGGCCTAGTACGTAGCCGCTCGTAGCGCGCATCGCGCCTGTCGAGAACGTGAGCGCACTGCGGTTTAGGGGGGGCAACACAAAGGTCGTTCCAGTTCCGTTTGACATTACACTTTGCCTCACATTGCCGCCACTAGACTCTGCCGCTTGAGCGCATCCTTGAAGCGGTCCGCATCACGGCCGGTGCGCACACCGGGGAAGCTCATCCCGCCGTCCACAAAGACGCTGATCCCAGCCCCGCCCACCGGCGAAGCCGACGCCAGCATCCGTTGCACGCCACTCAGTTCAGCGCGTAGTTGCCGCTGGACAACGCCGAAGTCAATGCCGGACGCAAAGTTACGTACCAGCGCCGCACCACGCTTACTCAGGCCCCGCAATGGGGAGTCAGCCGCTTTGGGTTCACTACCCGGCAAGTAGTCGATGATCCCTTCCAGCTTCTGGCGCAGCCAACTGATAAAACTCGTCCACACGTCGAGAATGCCTTGTTTGAGCATTTCCACAATGGCCCCGCCTGCGTTGTAAACCGTGTCCGACCAACCACTATTTACGCCCGACGTAAGCGATGTCCAAGCCTCGCTAAACAGTCCCGAAAGCCAACCGGGGAAATCCTGCCAGGCAGCACTTACACCATCTTTGATCTTTTGAACGAGGGTTGATCCCACGCTCCACAATCCACTCAGGAACGTTGGCGCGTCAGTCGTCAATGAGGAGACCAGCGCCGAAAATTTCGCCCCGATCCACGATCTCAAATTCCACTCACGGTTGATCCCGTCACGAATCTTCGCCAAGAATGTCTTACCAATCTCCGGTAAACGGGTCATCCACGTTCCGCCATCCGTCAGGATGTTGCCTACCCACGTTTCGACCTTCTCTTGAGCGTATTCAAGCAAATCCCACGCATCGTCAACGCCCTCGCGGATTTTGGCAACGAATTCTGCACCGGACTCCACAACGTCTTTCAGGCCTTCCGGAGCGTTTTCCAGAAAGCCTTCCACAAATTCGGCCAGTAGTTCCTCGCCGAATTCAACCAAACCCGACGCCCACCCCGGCCCTTCTGTTTTAACAGTCTCCACCCACTGCCCAATGAAGTCTTGCACGGCCTGCACAAAATCGCCGACCTTTCCCGGCGCGTTCGTCCGTATCCATTCGATAGCGGCAGCAAACAACGCCTGCGGGCCATAACGCACAAACTCGTTGATGTGCGTGGGAGCGTTCGTCGTCATCCACTCAACGATAGCCGTGAACAGCGCCAGCGGCAACGCCGCCATCTTGCGCTGCCACTCTGGCAGTGTTTCGGTGAAGAAGGTAAATATCCCTCCAATGACGGTGCCAAAACCCGCGCCCAGATTGCGCGCCCACGTCGGCCCATTGGTCTGGACTGTGGTAATAAAATCACGGATGAGGTCAGATAACACGCCCGCAATATGGCTGCGCCAACGATTACGGGCCAGACGTAACTGCACCAGCCCTCGCAAGATCACGCTAATCAGCCCGCTACCGATGTCCCGTGCCCATCGCGGCCCGTTCGTGCGCAATACTTCGACGCCACCCTCAATCAACCACTCGAACGTCTCGCGCAGATCCAACTCGCGCAAGTTGTCGTAAATCTCTGTGAGGTCGATACCAGTGATAGCAGACAGTTCTTCGAGAATTCCGTGAATCTTGCCTTCAATGGGCGCATCCAGCCACGCTTGGACGCGCTCGCGCATCGTCTCGAACTCCGTCGAAATACCGCCAAGCGTCTCTTTGAGATCGTCACCACCCTCGAAGATGGAACCCAGATTCCCTAACTCGCCCAGGCCAGACGTGAACGGCAGTTCTGGGGCGGTGATTCCTGCCCCCCCCTTGAGGCCGCTCGTCGCCGCGCTGACCTTCTCCATCGCGCCCGCGACTTTGTCCAGAGCCTTGACCAATTGCAATTGGAGATCGACGCTCTCCTGCTGGACGTTCAAGAACTCTTTCTGCCAATCCACCTGGTCCTGCGCGGCAGCCGCTTCTGCTTCAGCGGCTTCGAGTTGCTCCTTCAGGTGCGCGGGCACGAACCCGGCTTCTTCTGCCGCAGCAACATCTTTTTGTACCGCAGCCAGATTGTCGAGCGCTTGTTGGTACCGCAGTTGGTAGCGTAGATAACTAACGATCTCTTCGCTACCTTCTCCCAACGCCCCGCCGATGCGCGCCAGCACTTCCTCACTAATCTCGCCCGTCTCGCGGAACGTCGCCCACAGTTCGGCTACCGCGTCACGTGCTTGGCCGTAAACCTGCACGAACTCCGGTTCGTCGATGTTCCCTACCGACACCGCGTCCTGCAAGGCGGCCTTGATCGGCGATAGCGACTCCTGCATCGCGCGGAAATCACCCGTCTTAAACGATTGCAAGAACGTGTTTATCACACCACGGCCCCACTCGACGATGTGGCTCAAGGGGCCTTTTTTGGGTGGCGAGCCAGGCTTCAGGAATAACCCTATAAAATTACCCAGGTAAGTCAATGCGCCCGTGAGCACCGACCGGGCCGCGTTGTAGATACCGTTCGCAATCTGCACAACGAGATTCCAGCCCCAAGAAAGTGCGCCGGAGACGAAACGGTCCCAGGTAACGGCCACCCACGTAAGTACGTTAACCAAGGCATCATTCATCGGGGCGAACGAGTCGAAGCCTTGCCCTTGAAGCAGGTTACGTATACTCAGGAGCAACCCGTTAATGAGGGAGAAAACGACGTGGATGTAGTCGCGCCACTGTGCGACAAAAGGCGTGATGTCGCTCTCGGTAACGATGCGGTAGAGCCACTGGAACGCGGGCGCGACGAAATTCCATACCAGCGACCCAATAGACCGCAAACTGGCAACAGTCTGCCGGATACCGGCAAGCTCCTCTTGCCAGATCGCCTTTCCCGCGTTCCCTAGGCTGAAAATGCCAACGAACCGCCCCGCACTACTCAGCGCCTCGTCTGCCGACTGGCGTGCCTGGCGGAAGAAGTTCACGACGCCGCGTCCCAGATTGATCGCGCGGTCGGCCCACTCCGCGAGTTTCTGCCCTCCTCGTTCCAGTGCGCCCGATTGTACGACGAGATCGGTCAACTGCCCCAGCGCCTCGCCACCAACTGCGGTGAAGCGATCCGCTGCCGGTTTGAATAACTGCGTGATCGCAATCTCTTTGAGGTCCTGGAACGTGGACTTCATCCCCGCGAGCGTCTTCGTCATCCGTGCGCCCGCGTCAGCGAAATTGACATCGGCAAACTCCGCGAAGGCGTCGAGCAGGTCGTTCATCGTGTATGTGCCGTCTTGCAGTCCAGCGTTGAAATCCGCCACACTGACGCCCAACTGTTCGGTGAGAATGCCCGCCAGGTCAATGCCGCGGCCGCGCAACTGGTTGAGGTCCTGCGTGAGGAGTTTCCCGGTGGAACGAATCTGCCCAAACACGCGGTTGATCTCGGTGATGTCCTGCGCGGTGAGGGACAGACCGGAAGACACCTGTAAGTTGGCACGGGTAAGTTTAAGGGCTTCGTCGGCAGCAAAGTTATACGCCATTCCGAGGCGGAACGTTTCGACGACGACGCTATTCTCATAGGGAGAGACCAGCCCCAATTGCTGAATCTGGCGCAATAGCCCCTGCGCGGCGACTTCAGCCGTAGCCATCGCATCGCTGGCATTATCAAACTGCCCTGCTTTGACCAACTCCCGCGCAGCCAGCGACTCGAGCGAAATCTGCAAACTCTGCGCGTCACCAACGACAGGCACGATCGCGTTCTTGAGCGCCTTGACAACCTTGACGACACCGGCCAGCCCCAACCCTGCCGCAATCGCAGCCGGATTGATCTTGGTTAGCATACCCAGCATACCGCCAAGGCCGCCCTTGGCTGCCGCACTGCTGTCCCCCGCACCTTTAGCCGCCGTCTTGATCTTGTTCAGACCATCCGTGCTGCCCTTCGTTTGCGCTTGTGCAGAACGCAACGCGCCGCCTAGATCGTCTAGGGCACGACCTACGCGGCGTAAAGCGGCTTCTCCACCGGAGGAATCACCGGCGATTTTGAGGAGGATGGTTTCGGCGCTCATTGTTTGAGGTTGTTCGCCTTTGCGTACTGCTCCATCCAGTCGGGTGGAGTCCAGTCAATGTCAGGTTTCTGTGGCACAGTTGCCAGCGGGGGCACGTCCGCGCCCAACGCTCGCGCGATAGCCCGTGATGTGCCCAGCTCCACGCGCAGCGTCATCAGATGCGATTGCTGTATCTCGTAAGCCTCGATGCGCGTATACTGATCCAGCACCCAGCACACCGAGCGCCGCGCCAGCGCATCGGGCAGGACGCGGTAGAACGCAGCGACTTCGAAGCCGATCTGTGTCAGGGTTTCCGCGATGTTGCGGACTAGCTCGGCTTGGCTGACGGGGCGGTCTTCGGCACCTTCAACCCGGTGCCGGCTAAAAAATTCTCCAGCGACTCCACCAGGTCAGCGGACAGGCTAACGTTGATAACGAAGGCTTTGACAATTGGCGCGATCTTGACACCGTGCTCTTGCAGCCACGCGATGCCCTCTTCATCCGTCTCGAATTGCAAGACGGCAGCACCTAAACGCAACACGTCGTCTGGACGCATCACGGCCAACAGGCCGAAGATCAATGACGTATCTGTGATCTTATCCAGCGACAGGCGTACGCGCCCCTCAGCCCGGACCAGCGCATCCCCCACCACGTTGAGGATGCGCAGTACCACCGCATAATCCGGCTCGACCAGTGAAAACTCGCGTCCGTTTAACTCGACGACGTTGTCAGTTTTCTTGGCAGGCATTAGGATTCATCCTCCTCGAACAGCATACCGAATTGACCGCTATTGAGTTCGATAGTGGTATCAACTTGCAACTTGAATTTGACCGGGATGCCGGAGGCTTCCTTGCCCATCTTGAGATCACTGACATCGACCTGTGTAATTGCGTCGCGGAAGACGAACACCCGCATTCGTGAGGTCTTGGCGTCCTGCTGAATGAAAGCCAAACGCCGTGAAGTAAAGCTGGCCGGTGCATCCAAGGGCAGACTGTGTTGGGCGACGTTACTACCACCGGCTGCAATAGCCGCCTGCGTGCCACCTTGCCACACGATCTCTATCTTGTCGATAGACGTGTCCATCAGCGTGCATTCGCCCTCCATAGCCCAAGTTTCCGGCTCGCCCTCATCCAGGTTCGTCTGCAATTGCGCGATCGGGATACCGTCGAACGTTTCAACGCTGCGGCGCAGCGTAAAACCGTCATCGTTCGTTGGTCCCAAATCCACCCAACCCGAGGCCAGTTCGAAATCCGTGGTACTGATCACATCCTCCATCATCGTGGGCCACGTCCGTGTTGAAACAGCGTACACAGCCCGTGCGGCCCCACGGTAGATTTTCTCGCGGGTAACCGTCATTCCATCCAAAGCAGTCGTTGCCATAGCTCACCCCTGTAAACTTATGAGTGTAAACTTTTACTTTAACCAAACCACGCGCACGACGGAACGTTGCAACGTGCCCTTGACATGTGGGGCCTTCGCATCGCGCACCCGTTGCACGAAGTCGTTAGGGTCAGTACCCGGATGCTGCACCGACCAGAAACGGTATATTCCGGCACCGCGCGGCCCATTTTTCCAGAAAAACCGCAGCGGGTAGCCCTTTGCCATCTGCGCGGCCGACCCGCCCAACGGGATCTGGTGTGCGCGTGTCCCTTTGAGAATCATCGGCAGCAGGAAAGCGTGCTCCCCGCTGACATACATGGTCAGGCGTGTGACGCTCTTTTGCCTTACGTCAGTGCGGAAGCGAATACCACGCGAGAACTTTCCCGACTTCTTCGGTGCTTCAGCGCGCATTGCATCCCGCACCTCGCGCCCGATCCCCCGAAACTCCTCGCGCTGGACCGTTGCCAACAGATCAGAGCGTTCGGCGAATCGACCCTGCGCGTCCCGGTAGCCCACGCCCTCAAGCGATAGCAATTTCGCCATCAGTCCCCCTGCGTAACGAACGTGATCCGCGCACCCTGGAAATAATCCATGTCGTCGGCGTCAAAGGTGTCAGCATTGGCCTGCTGCTTATGTCGTACTGCCTCGGAGATATCCACGGTAGGAACAAAGCGCTCAGGGATATACCCCTTGTAATTGCGCTTGGAGAGCAATGCTTGGTACAGCACCGCCACGT
>Ga0180434_10009301_pt1 | contig 10692 bp, 6 predicted proteins | sample SS_ome_7_FD_132453 | JGI IMG/M metagenome (GOLD analysis project Ga0180434, IMG submission 132453) | Hypersaline lake sediment archaeal communities from the Salton Sea, California, USA - SS_1_D_2 metaG | ecosystem: Environmental > Aquatic > Non-marine Saline and Alkaline > Hypersaline > Sediment... | reverse complement strand
TTCCACCCTTTTCGGGGCGGTCCACGTAAAGCGTAATTTGTTATATCCTGTTAAAACTGAACATATTTTTATCAGAATTTCAAGAAAGTAACAGTGCTGTTCATACACACGATAACCATATTGTGGTAAAAAGTCAGACCTGAAAGCCGTTTTCGCACAGATTGATTTATGAGAGATCTACCAGATGAGTCTGGCCGGAAAGCTATTTTCTGTTTATTCCACCCGGTGTATCAAGACTTTTGACAAAGCTGCCGGCAGCCCTGTTGACAGCCAGCTGGCTGTTCTTCGGGAGCTTCTGAAAACTGCGAAGAATACCGAATGGGGACGAAAGTATGGATATGGTGACCTGCCCGATCCCGAGGAATTTCGAAAACGCGTCCCCGTGATGGATTACGAGACCATGGCACCGGAGTGGCACCGCGCTTTCGAGGGAGACAGGAACGTAACGTGGCCGGGCCATACACGATACTTTGCACTTTCATCGGGCACCACGGCCGGAAACAAGCTCCTTCCGGTTTCCGGCGAATCTATCGCTTCCAACCTCAGGTCCGGGGGTTATTTGATTTCCCTTATGGTTCGGCGAGGAGGTCCAGAAAAGATATCATGCGGAAAATTTCTATACCTGGGTGGTCCGACCGCACTGCGGAAACGTAACAAGTGTCTCTATGGAGACGCTTCCGGCATAATTAGCAAGCATATACCGTTTTACGTCCGCCACAGGCACTTGCCGGACAGGAAAACAGCCGCGATCATCGACTGGGAGGAAAAAACCGGGAAGATAGTTGAAAAATACGCCCGGGCAAAGATCTGTGCTGTTTCCGGGTGCCCGTCCTGGGTATCTCTGTTGTTTGGAAAGATGCAGGAAAAATACGGCAAACCGGTGGGTGAAATCTGGCCGGAACTTTCCTTTTTTGTTTCCTATGGAATGTCATTCGAACCCTACAGGAAGACGTTCGAATCCCTGATCGGAAGGCCCGTGTACTACGTGGACACCTACTCTTCCTCCGAGGGCGGAATGACGGCCATTGCCGGGAATGCTGGGGAACCCATGCGGCTTATAGTTGACAACGGCGTTTTCTTTGAATTTATTCCCGCCGGGAAAACCGCGGGTCAGTCGCCTCCCAGACTGCATCTCGGGGAAGTGGAAGAGGGGGTGGAATATTCTCTCCTGCTGAACACGAACAGCGGCATATGGGCTTATCCGCTCGGGGATGTGATCCGTTTCGAAAGCCTGTCACCTCCGGTCGTCCGGTTTGTAGGCAGGACCAGTACCTGCCTGAGTGCTTTCGGGGAACACGTGACCGTTGAAATGCTGGAAAAGGCGGTGGTGTCCGCTTGCGAGGCCACATCGTCAGCAGTCCGGGATTACTCGGTATGCCCGAGGTTCCCGGCGACGAATCATCCCGTCCCCGCTCATAGGTGGGTGGTGGAATTTGAAAAGAGACCGGAAAAGCCGAATAAATTCATGAGAGTTGTCGATGAGACGATAAGGAATGAAAACGAAGATTACGACACCCACCGAACAAATGATTTCGGCATGGTACCTCCCGTTCTGTGTGAAGTTCCGCGTGATGCATTTTACCTGTGGATGCAGTCGAAAGGACAACTCGGCGCCCAGCACAAGGTTCCTAGGGTGATATGCGAGGAAGATTTCAGAAAATTGACCGGGCAGGAAGCGGTTACCGGCTGAAAGTGAAAAATCAATGCTGCGCCTTTTGAAGATATTTCTTGTTTGCGTGGTTACGATCGGCATTCTCGCCCTGATGGTGTATCTTGTCGGTTACGCGAAGACCCTCGATTCAATCCGGACTGCAGGTGTTTTATCGTTTCTCGCGGTAGGCTGCCTGCAGTTTCTGTTCATGGTATGCCATTCCGCGTCCCTGGCGATACTGAGTTTTCCACTCGGTCACAGAATTTCCTTTCGGATACTGTTCGAGGCGGTCACGGTCGGCCTGGCGACCAATTTTATCACCCCTTCTACGTACCTCGGCGGGGAACCGGTAAAGGTAATCTATCTCGGTGGTAAAACGGAGTTGCCGTACGGGGAACTGGCCGGCACGGTTGTTCTGGCGAAGTACATGGAAGTTCTGAGCTTTGTCCTTTTCCTGGGAATGAGCACGGCGGTTTCCCTGGTGGTATTCAGGTATACACTTTTTTCACCTCCCAACCTAATGATAGGGATTGCAATAATGCTTATAGCGACGGCCAGCGTGATACTTTCCGTCGCCATTCTCCTGGCCCTTTTGCGTCGTCAAAGGCCGCTTACGGCCCTGGTGGAATTCGTGTCCCGATCGAGGTTCTTCAGAAGGTTTTTTGCGAAGCTGCGCAGCCGCACTTACAGGATGGAGCAGCAGATTTTAGAGGTATTTCTCCGGGAAGGCAGGGCGGCGCTGAGGTCATTTTTCCTGTACCTGCTTGCCCATGTAATTCTCTTCTTGAGACCCCTGGCCTTTTTCGGCATAGGTTGGCATACGGGGCTCGATTTCGAGCTTCTCTGCCTGATATTCATCGCGTCTCAACTTTTGCTGGCGATACAGATCACTCCCAGTTCCGTCGGCCTACTGGATGGCGGGTTGATAGGAATCCTGTACCTTGTCGGAGCCGATACCACGATTTCCGATTCGATGACTGCGGCATACCTTTTGTGCCTGAGGTTATGGGACGTGATGGTGATCGGGGGCGGCGCCTGGATAGCCGCTAGGTCTGGCGTGAGCCTTCTCTTCGGCAAGGAAAGACCTTGAGACCGGGGTCGATTTTCCGGGAGTCGTGACGAATGAACGGTGGACAACACGAAAAATATAAGTTAAACCTGCGGTTTCACTTTTGAGAGAAAGACGAGATGCTTACTGAAAATATACTGGAGCTTATAGGAAACACCCCCATCCTGAAGCTTAAGGGCGAAAATGTCTTCGCCAAGGCCGAATACCTGAATCCCGGCGGAAGCATAAAAGACAGGGTGGCGCTGTCGATGCTGGAGGGGGCGGAGCGCGACGGCAAGCTTGGGCCCGATTCGATTATCGTGGAACCCACGTCCGGCAACACCGGCATAGGAGTGGCCCTGGTGGGGAGGCTGAAGGGCTACAAGGTCAGGATAGTCATGCCCGGTGGGATGAGCGAGGAGCGGAAAAAGCTCATCATCGCGCTAGGGGCGGAACTGGTCTTGACGCCCGACAGCGAAGGTATTCCCGGCGCGGTTCGAAAAGTCGAGGAAATGGCTGCCTCCGACAACCGTATATACGTGCCCCAGCAGTTCCGGAATCCCGACAACCCCAGGGTTCACTACGAGGAGACGGCCCATGAAATCTGGCGGCAGACGGGCGGGGAAGTGGATTGTTTCGTGGCGGGTGTCGGAAGCGGTGGCACACTCCAGGGAGTGGGAAAATTCCTGAAGGAGCACAAGCCGGGCGTGCGGTTGGTGGCGGTTGAACCCAAGAACGTTTCGGCCCTTCTGGGCCACGAACCCGGACTTCACCAGATCGAGGGCATAGGTGACGGTTTTGTACCCGAGATCCTCGATGTGGGCATGATCGACGACGTGATGGAAGTGACGGACGAGGACGCGATAGAGACCACCCGCCAGCTCGGCCGCGACTCGGGGTTGCTGGTGGGGATATCTTCCGGCGCGAATGTCTGGGCTGCACGGAAGGCGGCGGGAAAGTACGGGGGGAATGTTGTCACCGTTCTTCCCGACAGGGCAGAGAGGTATTTCAGCACGGCGCTGCTGTAGGTTGTTTTTCGGGACGGGGGCTGTAGGTAATACCATTTGGTTGATCCGATGTCATGTTATAAAGCAAAGATCAACTATTTATCTCGCAATGAAATTTAGGCAACACCTGACGGCAACCTTGGGTGAGTAAATGGTATGAACAAACCGAACAAGGGGTTTTCGCACAGCGATCTTGCCTTTTAACGATATCCATTAATTATGGATGAGGTCATTTGCCGGGCTCCTGTTTGTTTTCTTTGCCGCGGTATCCGTGCAGTTTCTCGCCCTCACCTCAACCAGAAACTGAAGTACAGGTATATCCCGACAACCAGCGCCAGCACCACAACTGTAAGTGCTATATCGAATTTGCCCACCGTCGCCCGGATAGCTTTCCTGTCGATCGAACCATAGGTTAGGTCGCATATTTTTTCATCCGGCGGGGGGGATGTCAGCAGCGAGACACCTGTAACAACCAGTATGCTGAAGAAAAAGAGGAAACCAGAGAAATAAAGGAAGTTGAAATCCCCGATCACCGCCAGAAAGTCCGGGTCGGCGGTTTTTTCCTCTCCGAAGAAGGCCTGTATGGTAAGTTTTATCATCCCGAGCACAAAACCTGTAACCAGCCCGCACACCGCGCCCCGCGAATTGATGCGCCTGGAGAACAGCCCCAGCAGGAAAACCGCTGTGATCGGCGGAGCCAGGTATCCCTGGACGCTCTGGAGATACTTGTAAAGGCCCCCTCCGGCTATCTTGTGCATAACGGATATCCACATGATCCCCAGGACCACGACTACCCCTGTGACTGTACGGCCGACCGTAACGTATTCCCTCTCGCTGCGTTCGGGACGCACCTTTTCGTAAATGTCGACGGTGAACAGTGTCGCGCACGAATTGAACAGGGACGAAAGCGAACTCATCAGCGCCGCCAGCAGGCCCGCGACCACCAGGCCGCGCAGCCCCACCGGCAGCAGGCTCATCACCATGCATGCGAATACCTGGTCACCGTCGATCTTGGCGATAATTTCACCAGCCGCATCAACCTTGGATGGAATGGTTAGCTTCCCGGTAGCATGGAGGGCATAGCCTATAAGGCCGGGGACCAGGAATATCAGAACCGGCCAGACCTTCAGAAACGAACCCCATATCGCGCCCCGCCGGGCGGCCGTCAGGTTTTTCGCCGAAAGGGTCCGCTGGACGATGTACTGGTCGGTGCACCAGTACCAGATACCTATTATGGGAGAAGCCATGAGAATGCCGAGCCACGGAAAACCCCTGGCTTTCCACCACGGTATGCTGGAGCCGGCCTTTTCCAGGGGCTGCCACAGATCGATATCGCCGCCGCGCTCGGCGGTGATTCTCTGGAGTTCGGCCCATCCGCCGATGGCTTCGAGGCCGAAATAAGTGATCGCGATCGAACCGATTATAAGTATTATCGTCTGGGCGGTGTCGGTGTAGAGAACAGCTCGCATCCCACCTAAAATAGTATAAATACCTGTGAAAAAAACCGTGGAAAAAGCGCCCACCCAGAACGGTCCCCATATCCGGCCGAACAATTCAATTTCTACATCCGGCAACAGGGCCTTGAACACGATGGCGCCCGCATAAACCGTTACCGAAACCTTTGTAAACACGTACGCGACCAGCGAGACAACTGAAAGTATCCACCGTGCTTTTGAACTGAAACGCCTTTCAAGAAATTCCGGCATCGTGAAGACACCCGACCTGTAGTAAAAGGGTACAAATATCCAGGCCAGCATCATGGTGACCCAGGCGTGCATTTCCCAGTGCGCCATTCCCATTCCCTCTGTGGCGCCCGTTCCAGCAAGCCCGACGATATGTTCGGAGCCGATGTTTGATGCGAAAACCGAACCGCCGATGATGAACCAGCCTATGTTGCGACCGGCCAAGAAATAATCCTTTGACGTCTTCTGTTTTCTCGATGACCAGAGGACTATCGATGCCAGCAGGGCGAAGTAACCCCCGATAATAATCCAGTCCAGCCGTGCCATCGAATTTTCCATGCTTTCGGCTCCTGCTTTTTACCGGGAGAGAATCATCCCGTGCCCCTGCCGAGATTGGGATTCTCGATGCGGCGCCTGTATTCTTTTTCTATTTCCTCGTTCATCATCTCGTACATGGGGGTATCTGGAAGTATAACCCTTTCCTCGATAGGTTCACCGGAGGCGATGCGGAAAATATCCCCGAGATAGCTCTCGGCATCGTGTCCCTGCACTCTCGTATCAAAGTAATGGCCGTAAAGATGCAAAGAATCATTGACGTCTATGTAACCGCCGCGCTCCACCGTCCGGTCGAGTTTTTCCTCGAGTTTTTTCCTGACCTCTTCGTGAATGCCTTCGGTGATGCCGAAGATGTTGCAGGGCACCGCCTTGAGGTGATCCCTGGACCGCCAGTGTCCCGATACGTTCAGCACGTATCCCCGGCCGCCGGGCTTTTCGTAGAGTCGGAACCAGAAGCGCTGCAGGCAGGGAGAATGGTAGGAATCCCATTCATACGGACCGAGCTGTCGGTCGTTGTGGTCCCACCTGGGGTCCCAGGTTATGCACTGGGCCGACCTGCTGGTGGGATTTTTTGCCAGGTTGTTGACAACCGAATCGAGCTGATTGACAGCGCAGAGCAATCCTTCGGTATTGTAGAAAGGATAGGATCTCATTCTCTGGCTGTACATGTAGTTCCATCGCCCGTCGCCCTTGATATCGTCGAACCGGCCTTCCCTTATTTTTTCCGTAACCACCGCGGGCGAAATCATCCAGCCGTCCTTTACGCCTTCTATTTCCGCCTTGTAGTCTCCGAATCCCATCCACCCACCGAGGTAGTGCTTGTGGAACCGTGGTTCACCAAAGGGTTCCTCTATGTGCATGGTAACTGAAGCTTCAAGGCTGGGAAAACTCTCGTAATCCCCGTCGGAATTTGTCGGATCGTAATGTGTATGGGTCTCCTGGCCGACGGCCATGAGGGCCATGGTGGTGTCTTCCCATACTTCCGGGAGCGTTCGGCGAACCAGGTGTATGGTGGGAATTCGATATTCTCTTGGTTCTGAAAAAGTGATTTTACCCTCGTCCCTAAGCCTGTAAATGTATTCCGAGGCGACCTTTCTGGCCTCGTTGAACGTTCCGGCCGGCCCTTTTTCTTCGATCATTTTTTTCAAGTCTTCCATTACCTGTTTCCTTCAGTGTCTGATTTCTGCGAGGTCATTCCGGTGGAACCGAAACCTCCCGGCCCGCGGCAGGTATCGGTGAGTTTTTCCACTTCCTGAATCTCTACCGCCAGTACGGGCTTTATGACCATCTGGGCGATTTTCATTCCCTTTTCAATCCTGAAAGGTTCCTCGCCGTGGTTTATCATTATGACGCCTATTTCTCCACGGTATCCTTCATCGATGGTACCGGGGGAATTCAAGAGGGTTATTCGGTGCTTCAGCGCCAGTCCGCTGCGGGGCCTTACCTGCGCCTCGGTTCCGGGGGGCAGTTCGATGGATATTCCGGTCTTTACCAGCATGGATTCCCCCGGCTGAAGTTGTGATTCTTCGCTGGAAAACAGGTCCATCCCCGCATCACCCGGATGGGCGAAATGGGGAATTACAGCCTGGTCGGAAAGTTTTTTTACTTTCAATGTTACAGTAGTGTTGCCTGGCACGTGATTTCTTTCATTGTAACTTGTTATTCCGTTATTCGCAGGTATTCCGAAATACATTTTGCTGCGGTGCGCCCGGAATCTATCGCGGTTGCTATGTAGGATGCTCCCGTCGACAGGTCTCCAGCGACAAATATGCCTTCGGCGCTGGTCGACATATCCTCGTGGACTTCCGGGCTTCCGTCCGGCAACAGCCGGATTCCAAGTTCGTCGGCGAGTTGCTGGGGGACAAGCGGTTTGAACCCGGTTGCCGTTACTACTTTTCCCGTCGAAAGGGAAAACTCGCTGCCGGGTATACCTTCACCTGCCCGCTTCCCTTTAACAAGCCGGTATGAAAGTTTTTTCAGTCGCAGTACAAAATTTCCATCGTTACCGGGTTCCAAGGCCGTGACTTCCGTGGAATAGTACATTTTGACTTTGTTGTCTGTTTCCGGGCCTGCAGCCGTTTTTGAACCGGTTGCTTCCGGAAGGATTTCAATACCGTATACCTGCTTTGCACCCCGTCTCAGTGCCGTTTCGATACAATCTTCACCGGTCAAGCCTCCTCCTATGACCACTACCGTTTCGTCTCCACTGTTGTTTCCGCCGGCCAGGTAATCCAGGGCGTCGATCGCTTTTGCTATTCCCTCTACAGGCGGCTTTAGGGGACAGGTTGCACCTGATGCCAGGCATATCGCATCGAACCGGTCTTTGAGTTCCGAGGCCGGCAGGTTGACTCCTATTTCGGTATTGCAGCGGAACTGCACTCCCTCGGCTTCGAGTTGCGAAAGCCTTCGGTCGACAAGGTCCCTGGAGAGCCTGAATTCCGGGATACCGCGCCTGAGAAGGCCGCCGGGTTTGTCGGTCTTTTCAAAAACGGTCACGTCGTTACCTTCCCTGGCCAATTGCTGGGCTGCGGCCAGGCCCGCCGGCCCGCTTCCTATGACGGCAACGTTCCTGCCTGTCTTGCGATCGGCCGGCCGGGGTTGTATCCATCCTTTTTCGAAGGCCTTTTCCACTATTTTCCGTTCGGTTTCCCTTATCCGGACCGGGTGACCGCACGAAGATGTTTTTTTGCAGTGGTTTTCACATAAAGCCGGACAGAGGATGGAGGTGAATTCGGGAAAGTTATTCCCTGCGTGCAGAATTTCGGCTGCCTTTTTCCATTGACCGTTTTCAGAGGCCGTTATCCATTCCGGGATACGGGATTCAAGCGGGCATCCGAGTTCGCTGCACGCTTCAAAAGGACAGGCCAGGCATTGCTGGGACTGAAGAGCCGCCACCTGGTTATCATACTCTTCCTGCGTCCCGGGATTGAAAGACTCGACGGCCTTGAAATATTTTTTACGGTATTTCCACGGGACGGGATCCCCGAATAATCTAAACAGGAACCGCAGGCGTCTGAATCGCTTCAAAATTCTCAGTTGCCACTTGTGGGGGCGGTACCTGAAACTGAATTTCCAGGGGCCTATCCGCAAGCGGGCATTCCAGAGGTACTTGTATATAATCCGGTCGCCCGATGCCGGGCTGATGTTGTATTTTTCCCAGTCCCTGAAAAACTTGTCGGGAGCGGTGGCCAGCTCGGCATTGAATACTGGGTCTTTTATCAACATGGCCGACGCGAGATGATAAACCACGGCTTTTGTTGCTTCGTAATTTCGATCCGGCCTGTCATGTGAGTATACCGACAGAACGGAGTCGGCGTATTGTTCTACATACTTCCGGCCGCCCCACCTCAGGCAGTCATAGGTCCGGATAACCACGTCACGGTGTACAGCTTCCGGAAGCCCGGGTGTCTTTTCAACAAGACGGGAAACCATTTCATCCAGCATGGATGCCAGGGAACTGTTTTTGCCGTGTCGCCGGCGGACCCATCGGCACTTGTCCTCAAGGGTTTCTTTCCAGTCTTTGTGGGTGGGCGGACCCTGGAAAAGGTCCTTGTTTTCCACCAGCTTCCGCCCCATGTTGAAGGCGTAAAGGTTTTTCTCATAGTCGACTTGTATGGCTTCCTTTATGGCTTTTTGTATGGATTCCCTGGAGACCGGTATCAACCCCTGTTGAAAAGCGTAGCCGATCATCATCACGTTTGCGTAGAGCTTGGTATCGAGGTATTTCTCGCAAATCCTGGATATGTTCCGGGCCAGAAACTCGTCGGCCCGGGTATGTTCCCGGATAAACGACTCAAGGGCCACGGGATCGAAATCTTCCCTTTCCATGAGCCCGGCGACGGTTGCAATCTTATCGGTGTTTATCACCGCAGCCGTTTTTTCGGGAGAAATCACTCTAAGCCTGCCGTGCGGGGCAAGCAACCTGACCGCGTCCAGGATGGCGACTCCCAACAGCAGGTCGGCCTTTCCGTATGGTATCAGGGCGGTTGTAAAAGGTTTGCCGGAAATATTATAGGTTACCTGGCTGACCACTCCACCGTTGCGTATCGCCAGCCCCTTCTTGTCCAGGAATTCCACCCGGTGTCCGTCGATATGGCCGGCCCGCACCAATATGCTGGTTGCCAGTCCTATGCCCATTCCGCCTACTCCGGTAAGGACGCACCGCCACAAGTCTTGGTGAGGGCGTTTTTTCGGTTCCGGTATGTTTTCCAGGTCGAGATCGGGAACACGGTTTCGAGGGGGTGTTTTTCTTTTAACCGTGATTTTTTCAAAGGCATCGCACGCACCCACCCGGGCACATGCTCCGTCCACCACGCACCAGGACGGATCGGTATCCATTTTCTTTCCATAGTCGGTGTCGACATGACGCAACGCCGGACAGCCGGCTATGTCGGCGCAGGCGGTGCAGAAACGGCAGATATCCTGGTTTATGTTCATGTATTCCCGTTGCGGCAGGAAACCGTAATTTTCCGCCGTCTCTCTTTCAAGTCGCTTTTTACGGCGGTTCCTGGTTATGCTGCATTCCTTGTCCGCAATTATTACCTTGACGCCGTCGGCGAGGAAATTGTGTTCCAGCACATGCCGGTACTCGACAGATGCTTCAGGATTTATGCGGGTGATCGGAACGCCTAGATCTCCGCCCATGCCCCGTACTATATCCTCTATGTTTTCGGCGGGTTTGGATTGCCCGACAATATCGAAATCGTTGCCCGGATGCGGCTGGTGGCCGGTCATGGCCGTTGTGGAGTTATCCAGTATTATAAACGTGATATCCTGCCCCAGGCTGATCGCCTGGCTTATGGCGATCTGGCCCGAATGGAAAAAGGTCGAATCGCCCATGAAGACAACTTTCTTGTTGATCGTAAATGGATCTATCCCGGCGCCGGTCGATCCGCCGAGACCCATGCCGGAATAGTCGTGCATGAGGGGGGTGTTTGGAGGGTACATCAGCATGGTGTAACAGCCGGT
>Ga0180434_10009298_pt1 | contig 10693 bp, 11 predicted proteins | sample SS_ome_7_FD_132453 | JGI IMG/M metagenome (GOLD analysis project Ga0180434, IMG submission 132453) | Hypersaline lake sediment archaeal communities from the Salton Sea, California, USA - SS_1_D_2 metaG | ecosystem: Environmental > Aquatic > Non-marine Saline and Alkaline > Hypersaline >... | reverse complement strand
TCAAGTTCATATCCGCTCATATCTTTTCCCTCATCCCGCATATCCCTTACCGTTTTGATAAGGTTTATGGAATCTATATCGAATACATTGGCTGCATCCGGCTGGCTCCCGAATTTCTGATGGTCTCCGGTAAGGCACAGTATATTCCTTACACCCAGCGCATATGCACCCATTATATCGGACTGTATGGCTATCCTGTTACGGTCTCTTACCACCATCTGCATGACCGGCTCCAGCCCGGCCTCCACCAGCTGGGCCGATGCCGCGATGCTCGACATCCTGACTATAGCTGTCTGGTTATCCGTAACATTTACAGCATCGACTACATCCCTTAACAGTTCCAGCTTTTTGGCTATTACTTCGCGGTTTGCCCCCCTGGGAGGACCGCATTCGGCGGTCACTGCAAATCTTTTCTGTGACAGTGCCTGGTGAAGCCTGCTTAAGGTTAAGTCTTTCATATCATGTGATCCTCTCTTACCAGTTTCCTGGGCCCTCCGGACAGGCTGGTATTCCAGTTCTTAGGCGGTATTATCTTTTTGAGATTATCCATCTGGCCCAGTCTTGTGAGCCTGTCTATTATCTGGGCCCAGGCACAGTCTGTACCGGGATCGATCTCGCATTTCCCATCCTGGGATCCGCCGCAGGGGCCGTTCATAAGTCTCTTGGCGCACCTGGTTACAGGGCATATGCCACCGAAAACAGCCAGTTCGCAGTCGCCGCAGCCGGAGCATTCTTCCGTGAAGATGCCTTCCGTTTCCTGTATTCCGATAAAAGTGGTGTTCACCCCCGGAAGTATGGGGATATCCTTGAATCTTTTTGCCATAGCCTGTACCCCGGCACCGCATGCCAGGGACAATACGGCATCACTTCGTGCTGCCTCACCGGCAGATTCCTGGATAAACTCATTCTCGCACTGGCGCTCTATGGTCAGCTCCCGTATATCTATCTTCCTGCCGTCTTTTTTGTATGCCAGCCTCACTGCTGATGCCATCACTGCAACCTCGTCCTCGCCGCCGGCAAAGCAGGTCTTCACACAAGTCCCGCAGCCCAGTATGAGAAGGTTTTTATATGGCCTTATTATCCCCAGTATCTCCTGTAACGGTTTTTGTTCACCTGTAATCATCTATATCGACTCCATCATCATGATAATCCTTTGATCTATTTTATGGACTTTCCTTTATATGCTTCAGTCCTGAAAGTATGTCCTTGATAATTCCTTTTACCGCCTTCTCGCCGGCGGCAGCTGTATTATATATGAAAAGCCGCTTCTGGCCGTCCATCCCTATCTGGTCAAGAATAGCCCTTACCCACTGGATCCTTTTCCTGGCTCTTTTACCCCCCTCTGCATAACGGCAGTTTTCTTCAGGACAGGCCAGCACCAAAACTGCATCGGCTCCGGCTTCAAAAGCCCGCAGGAGATATACATCTTTGGTCATGCTGGAGCAGGGCATCTTGATATATTTTATATTGCAGCCTTCAAGCAGGGGCTCTTCTGGCTGCTTAAAAGAATTGATGCAATAAAATATTGTAATCTCCGGACTATTTTTTTCTGCCATCTTTTATTTTTTCCCAACAAAAAAGGCATCCCCGCCATCACGCTAGCGGAAACGCCTTTGTTTCAAATAAATTATTCTGCTATATTTTACTAACACTGTATAAATAAGCTGGAATAAATATATTCAGCCAGAAGTCAAATGTCAAGGATTTTTTTCAAAAGCCCTGGCTATCTTTTCCATATCTGATATATAATCTACCGGCAGGGGACTTAGCAGCACTACCTCCCCGCCTATTTCAGAGGCTATGACCTCTGCGCTTTTGGTGTCAAATTCGGGAGAGGCAAATATTACCCTTATGTCATTATCCACTGCCTGCCTGATCAGGGCTTCCATGCTTTTTAAGGTCGGTTCTTTGCCTTCTTCCTGGACGGCTACCTGCTCCAGCCCGTATTCACTGGCAAAATAAGCCCATGCAGGATGAAAGACAAGTATCTTCCGGTTTTGCATGCCGGAAAGTATTTCACTTATCCTGCTGTCAAGAGCATCAAGTTCTGCAAGCAATCCAGACAGGTTCTGTTTGTAATATTCTTCATTGTCCGGGTCAATCCCTACAAGGCCATCATATATGTTGCGGGAGATGACCCCGGCATTTACAGGAGAAAGCCATATATGGGGATCAGTTCCATGACCTTCATTTCCGTTCCCGTCCGGATTCAGGAGCTGGATATCCCGGCTGCAGTCGACAACCGTCATCCCGGTGTTAAGGCCGGTGATCTTTTCGGCCCATTCCAGTTCGAATTCCAGGCCGGACCCCACCATGACAAACATATGGGCGCTTCCCGCCATCTCCAGGTCTTTTGGTGCAGGCTCGAAAGAATGGGGACTTGCACCCGGGGGTATAAGGGAACTTACTTCCGCCCTGTCTCCCGCAATCCTTTCAGCAAGGTCTTCTGTAGTCACAATAGTGGTTATGATCATTTTTTTCCCGCCACTGATATCTTCTCTGTTATCAGTACAGCCGGAAAGGGAAAAAGCTGTAAATATGACAGCCATAAGTGAAAGGGCTGCAATGTATTTTTTTTGTTTCATCTTTTAAAGATCCCGGCAATGGTTTACCTTTTTATTATATAAAAAAAAGAAGCATCACAGAAAGTATTTATTTAAATTTTTACCTTCCCTTCCTGATATGGTATGTTAATGAATAATGATGATGCCTGTCGGCGTTTATGGTAATTGTGAAAATAGTTATAATATTACAGCCATCCATATAAGATATGATTTTTATAATATACAATTCTATCATCCCTGCCATAAAAACTTTAGCAAGGAAAGTCAAGAAACCGGGTGCTCAGTCATGCTATCCTGTGCCTGGAGGTGAGAAGAATAGAAAGACGGGAAAAAATACTTGCAGTCCAGCGGATGCAGGAATATATCGATGAGCATATCGGTGACAGGATCACTTTGAGATCTTTAGCTGACCGGGCAGGATATTCGCCATGGCACTGTGCCAGGATGTTCAAGGTATTTACGGGAGAGGCTCCATTTGACTATATCAGGAAACTGAGATTGTCGCAGGCTGCGGAAAGCTTAAGAGATGAAAATAGAAAGATCATCGATGTGGCCTTTGATTTTGTATTCGGCTCCCATGAGTCCTTTACCAGGGCATTTTCCAGGCAGTTCGGCCTGACTCCCAGTGATTACAAAAAAGCAAGACCCCCTCTGGAACTCTTTTCACCAGGATATATCCATGAAGATTATTATCAGAGAATCCAGAAAGGAGAACAAAAGATGTCAGGGAATAAAGTAAAAAAACAGGCAGCTAAGGCAAGGACTGTGTTCATACAGGTAGTAGAGCGCCCGGCCCGGAAGCTCATACTCAAAAGGGGCATCAAGGCTGATCATTATTTCAGTTATTGTGAAGAGGCAGGCTGTGATGTTTGGGATATACTGACAAATATAAAGGAAGCCCTTTACGAGCCAATCGGCATGTGGCTGCCGGAAAATCTTAAAAAACCGGGTACATCTACTTACGCCCAGGGGGTAGAAGTCCCGGAAGACTATTCCGGAGATATACCAGGAGGTTTTGAGATTATAGACCTTCCTCCCTGCAGGATGATGGTATTTCAGGGCCAGCCTTATGAGGATGATGAAAAATTTGAGGATGCAATATCTGAGATATGGGATGTCATAAATGATTTTGATCCCAAAATATACGGATTTGAATGGGCGGAGGAAGACGGACCAAGGTTCCAGCTGGAGCCCTGGGGCTACCGGGGTTATATCGAAGCCAGACCTGTGAGACAGCTGGAAGGCAGGTAGCACATCATCTTCTTGATGCTTTTCTATACTTCTCCAGCGGTCTTTGAATTTTCATAGCATTATTAATATAATAGTATTAGTAGTAATAATAGGAGGAATAAGCTATGAAAAGATCGCATATAGCCGCGGTTATAATATTCATATTTATATTTTTGTTTTCTTTAAACGGATGCAATACAGCAGAAAATAAGGAGACCGCCGCAGCCGGAGAAAATACCGGCAACACCCGGGAAAGCTATCTGGAAGAAGGTCATGAATCAGCTGTCCTGGGGGGCGGCTGCTTCTGGAGCATGGAGGCCAGTTTTTCACAGCTTAAGGGGGTACGGGATGCTGAAGCAGGATATGCCGGAGGCGACAGGGAGAACCCTACTTATGAAGAGGTTTCCAGCAAGCAGACCGGGCATGCCGAGGTGGTAAAGGTAGTCTTTGACCCGGATATAATAAGTTATGAAAAGCTCCTGGAAGTATTCTTCTATATACATGATCCAACTACCCTTAACCGGCAGGGAAATGATATTGGAGAACAATACCGTTCCATAATACTATACACGGACCCCCTGCAGGAAGAAACTGCCAGGGACTATATAGAAAAGCTGGAAGAGGAAGGTGTCTTTACGGACCCCATAGTGACCCGGGTGGAACCGCTGGAATCATATTACAGTGCTGAGGACTATCACCAGGAATATTATGAAAATAATCCAGACCAGCCCTACTGCTCCGTCGTGGTAGGTCCCAAGGTGGAAAAATTCGAGGAGAAGTTTGCCGACCTTATAAAATAAAAAACAAGAAAATGATACAGCTGCAGGCGGAGAGCCTGATGCTCTCCGCTTCTGATTTTTATGATCATAAAGGTTTGACAGGTACGCAGATGTCGACCACCTGGACACCTTCCGGATGTTCTTTGGGATTATTCCTGTAGATCTCATAAGTGGGCTTGTTGTCAGGCTGGTAGCCGCTTTCCGGCAGCCAATCCCTGTAGACTGCTTCCCAGGCTTCACCATATTCTGAAGGTTTTCTTATCTCAAACCTTGCCAGAGCATATATTCCCTCATCCAGCTTTTGTTTGCTTATCCCGCCTTCAGCCTTTGTTTCTTCGGGGACAGTCATGCAGACATCTACCCTTAGTTTCTCTTTATCAGTTATCCTGGGATCATCGTAGTATACTGACATGAATAGTGTATCCTGGTTTATGAGGCCTCTTGGTCCGGCCCACCTGCCAAGTTTTGCAAATAGCTCGCCAAATAGCTGGTCATCCCCTTCATATGGACCGATATTACGCACATATGCTACATGCATCTCCGGTATTTGTTTTACCTGCACATCCATCTTTATCCTCCTTCTGCCGTTATATATTGTATTATGATAAATATAAACGGTAGAAGCAGAATCTTCTTTGCTATTCTTGCTTTCTGTTTTGCTATTCTTGCTTTCTGTTTTGCCTATCTTGCCAATATCCCTGGAACAGCTGTTCCGGTATCCTGAGGGACTGATACCATAATGCTCCCTGAATGCCCGGGAAAAGGCTGCAGAGCCGGAAAAGCCGCACTTTACAGCAATGTATGTAAGGGTATGCCTGGGATTATATACCAGCATCATGGCAGCTTTTTCTATGCGCAGTCTTTTGATATAGGTGTTGAGAGTCTCCCCGGTTATACCCTTGAAGATCCGGTGGAAATGAAAAGCAGAGAAACCGGAGGCTTCCGATATTTTTTCAAGGGTAAGCTTGTCCCCGATATTTTTTTCTATGAGATCTATGGCCCTGTTTATCCTGTTTATATATTCCTGCCGAAGGAATTTACGGTTGGCATATTGTGACTCTGGCGTCATATTATCAGCCTTTAAGGATATGCCCTGATGGTCTTGTCTATTATTCCTGCCGCTTGTGACCTGGAGTGATTAAAGCTCTGCCAGCGGTCCTGGTCTTCAAGCTCCTGCTTTTTATCCCCAAAATATGCCAGCACTTCATCACCCAGCTCCTTATCGCCTGCCAGCCGGGCCATCTGCGGGATCGCATCATATGAAAGACCCTTAAGATACTCCATATCTATTTCTCCGGTCTCCGCATAACGGTCAATATTATTTTGGGCGATTATTACATCAACATCAGCAAAGTTAAGCGCTATGTACACTGCAAGCGAGGCAATAAAATATGCCTTTATAATGGGAAGTCCGGGATACCAGATAAAGACTATATTTATCATAAACAGGAAGACCAAAAGTACCATAAATGCCTGCACGAATATCCTTAGATATGTGAATCCATAAGCCTGTTCATAGACAAGCATCCTGTAGAAAGCAGAGGCCAGCATCACAAAAGTAAAGCATACCGTAAATGACATCAGGACCTTATTGGCGATGTGCAGCCTGCTGTTTTCCCTCCTTATAAATGAGACGGTTATAAGGATTATCACAAAGTTTATGACTGCTACCGCCAGCAGCTCAAAGAAGCCCCTGCGGGCATATTCGGCAAAGGTATAGGACGAAGGCAGCACAAAAGACTCTCCCCCAAAAAGATAGGCGAACTGGATAAATGAAAAAACCGCATACACCAGGTCCAGCAAGAATAGTATGGTGATAAGGACTATGGGATCCAGGAATCTCTTCCAGCTTACAGGATCATACCGGGGGTTTTTATCCTCATCCTGGGCCCTGACAATAGACCAGTAGAAGCATGCAGCATAGATGGTAATGGCCAGTACCAGGAAAAAGTGCTTTATTATCCTGGAGATAGGAACGCTTACAAACAGGTCCTTGAATATGATATCTGCCGAAGAAAGAAGCCAGATTATCATGGCCAGTATGGGAACAGATACCAGGATGCCCATAGCTATCCTGGGAAATATCCTCCTGTTTGTCCTGCCGCCGGTGTCAGTCATCCTGAAGAATGTTATAAAAGGCATATGTATATACCTGATAGGTAAGAATATCCTTTTAAAGAGATCTCCCAGGAACCTGGGGTCAGCCCAGTCACTGCGGTTTGTCTTTGAGACCAATATTATCAGCATGACCAGAAGGAATGGTATTATTATGGAATTCAATATCTTGAGCACCTGGTTGGAGAATATAGCAGATGTCGATGATAACAATATTATGGGTATGGCCCACAACCAACCCCTGTTCTCCAGTACATCATATTTATTCCAGAAGGCAAGTGCAGTTATGGAAAGGATGAGTAATATAAATATGGGATAGGATATGCCCAGTGTCTTATTGTAGAAAAGTATATCAAATGCTATACCGGTAATCAGGCCGTATAGCAGCAGCCAGTATTTTTTCTTCTCTATTTCCATAGGTCTCCCTAAGCAGTCCTTAAATAAAACAGATCAAATGCTGGGTACCATATTATATCATTTTATGATAATTTGCATGACTTATACGACTGGGAAAAGGAGGTCTTTGTTTCTTAGTTTCTTAAGATTTGATTAAATATATGGTTTGATAGTATAATTGAATCAATAAACGCAGAAATGAAAGTAGCAATTAATAAGTACGCAGCAATATTCGTCAGCCTATTGGTAGTACTATTATTAGGACTGGTCCTGTTTTCCTGCCCTGAGAACATAATCTCCCAGACAATAGAGGACGAACTTGAGGAAGTCAAGGAACAGCGGGAAGAAACCCGGCAGAAGATAGAAGAGGCCAAAGCCGCCGAACAGCGCTATATCGGCGAGATCTCAGAAGTAGAGTCCCGGCTACTTGCAGCCCTTAGTGAACTCGACAACCTTCATGTCCAGCAGGATGATGCTCGGGCAAAGGTGGAAAAGACTACAGCAGAACTCGCCGTCAGGGAAGAAGAACTTGCAGCGATCGAATCAGAACTTGAAGAAAATGTAAGTATCCTCAATAACCGCGTATCCTATATGTATAAAAACGGTGCCAATCACATCCTGGAGCTGCTCCTTGATGTAAAGGATTTCGTGCAGTTCACATCCAATCTCAAACTGGTAAGCCTGTTTGCCAGGCAGGGAAATGACAATGTCCACCTGGTAAAGGATAAGAGAAATGCCGTTATGTCCATGAAAAAGGTAATGATAGAGCTCAGGGAAGAACAGAGGGAGTACGAGCAGGAGATCAGCCGCCTGGTGGCACAGTCTGAGAATACGGCAGCAGAGATTGAAGGACTCTACGGCCAGAAGAAGACGCTGCTTTCCCAGACCACAGCTAATAAGGAGCAGCTTATAAAGATGGAGGCTGAGCTTGCGGAAAAGGAAGACGAATTAATTAAGATCCTGGAGAGCTATAAATATGGTATACCTCCCTCAGGAAAACTGCTTTGGCCGGCAAAAGGCCCCCTGGTATCCGGTTTTGGATACAGGATACACCCCATACTGGGGGTAAACAGGTTTCATTCTGGTATTGACATAGGTGCTTCCTATGGCACACCGGTGCTGGCTGCAGCAGGCGGCGAGGTCATACAGTCAGGTTATTTCGGAGGATACGGATATTCAGTCATGCTTTACCATGGCGGAGGCTATGCCACCTGGTATGCTCATCTTTCCAGAATAGATGTCTCCATGGGACAGCTGGTGGCAAGGGGCGGACAGGTAGGCCGTATCGGATCTACCGGATGGTCTACGGGACCTCACCTGCATTTCGAGATAAGGATAAACGGTGCCGCCCAAAACCCTATGGAGTACCTACCCTGATAATATTTCAAAATATGGCGGCAGTAAAAAAGATTTTTAAAATATCATTGACAGTTCTCTTTTTATCAGCCTTTCTATTATTTGCTTCCTGCTGCGCTCCGCTAAACCTGGTCCTGGGTAATGTCAGGCAGGGAAGCGGCAGTGATCATGACCAGGGCCTGGTCATAACATATGATGAATTTTCTCCTGTAGATCTTCCTGGAGCTGGATCAAGGGATTTCAGGATGGGGTTTACCCCCTTCCCATATGATTATACAAATGACGCTGTAGAATTTACCTATGCAAATGTGAATCATCATTCAGATATCTTGATCCATCATTTTGATAATGGTATACCCTGGGATGAATCTCTTGATTATAAAAAGCTGCCGGCAAATATTAATCTGGACCTAAACAGCAGGATATCAAAAACAGGCCCAGATAAGGATATTTACCTGGCCGTGACTCCTCTTTCCACCTACAGGAAAGGGCTTGCCGGATACTGGGGAGAGTCAGAGAATATGGAACTTCCTGAAAAATGGAAGCAAAGGAGCTTTTCTGATCAGGATGTGATAAAAGCCTTTTTAAACTATTGTATTTTTATGGTGGATAAGTTTGATCCGGAATACCTGGCTTATGGGATAGAAGTCAATATGCTGGGATATCATGATCCGGCTGCCTTCGAAGATTATCTTGTATTTCTGGCAAGTATCTATCCTTCTCTTAAATCCCTGTATCCCCATCTTCCCATATTCCTTACCATCCAGCTTGAGACTTTTAATAATGATTTCGAGACCCAGGAATATATTGTGGAAAGCCTGCTTCCGTACACTGATTATATTGCCATCAGCACTTACCCTTTCGGGAATTTCCTGTATCCTGAGGATATCCCGGCTGACTGGTTCAGCCGGCTTTATGATATGGCTCCGGAAAAACCGGTAGCGGTGACTGAGACATCCTTTCCTGCCCAGGACCAGTACCAGGAAGATTATGGCAGAACCATAAAAGGCACAGAAGAGGGACAGCTGGAGTATGTTAAGCTCTTATTTGAGAGTATGTCTGTCCTTGATCTCCGATTTCTGGCATGGTTTATAATACGTGATTATGACCAGTTATGGGAGAACATGGAAGCGAATAATACTGACGAGATATTTAAAAGCTGGAGGGATACCGGACTTATAGATGAAAAGGGGGAACCGAGGGCGGCACTCGGTTACTGGGACCGGTGGCTGGAAATACCTTATAATAATTAAAATAGGAAAAAGGGGAAGATATGGTAAGACAACATTCTTTTGAAGAAGTCCTGGAAACACTTAATTCCCTGGCAAAACCTGAGAACCTGGAAGGAATGGCAAGATTTGGGATCGCCGGTGACAAAAGGCTGGGTATTTCCATGCCGGAACTCAGAAAACTGGGTAGGTCCATAGGAAAAGATCACGAAATGGCGTTAAGACTCTGGGCAACGGGAATACAGGAAGCTATGATCCTGGCAGCACTGTTAGATGATCCGCTGAAAGTCACTGAAGAACAGGCCGACAGCTGGGTGATGGATATACATTCCTGGGATGTATGCGACCAGCTGTGCATGAACCTCTTTGACAGGACAGGCTTTGCAGACAAGAAGATATGGGAATGGTCGGAAAGAGGGGAAGAATTTGTCCGCAGGGCAGCCTTTGCCATGATAGCCTGTATTGCATGGCATGATAAGAAAGCTCCTGACGCGGAGATGATAAAATATTTTCCTGTCATAAAGAAAGGTGCGTCAGATGACAGGAATTATGTAAAAAAGGCTGTCAGCTGGGCGCTGCGCAATATCGGGAAAAGAAACTTAAACCTCAACCAGGAATCAATCAGACTGGCAAGAAAGATAAAGGAAGAGGACTTAAAAGCTGCCAGGTGGATCGCTTCTGATGTTATCAGGGAACTTGAAAGTGAAGCTGTAAAAAAGAGATTGGGGAGCTGAGATCTGGCATTTATCTTCATATTCTGGAAAGTATCCAGGGGTAGTTGAAGCAGCAACATATAAAAATTTACTTTTTTAATCGGTCCTTTTACAGTATCATATATACCTGTGTGGGGATGTAGTTCAGCTGGGAGAACGCTTGACTGGCAGTCAAGAGGTCGGCGGTTCAAGTCCGCTCATCTCCACCATTAAAGTCTCCATTAATACCATTCAAGTATATATCATCACTGTTAGAAACGTGGTGGATCCACGTTTCGTAGGACTTGAAAAGACGGACTGAACCGAAGGTG
>Ga0180434_10009295_pt1 | contig 10695 bp, 6 predicted proteins | sample SS_ome_7_FD_132453 | JGI IMG/M metagenome (GOLD analysis project Ga0180434, IMG submission 132453) | Hypersaline lake sediment archaeal communities from the Salton Sea, California, USA - SS_1_D_2 metaG | ecosystem: Environmental > Aquatic > Non-marine Saline and Alkaline > Hypersaline > Sediment... | reverse complement strand
GCAGTTGACACCTGGTATTTCGTTGCAGTTACCTTTGACCCCAATGTAGAATCCGGGAAAATGGTTTTATATAAGAATGGCATTGAGGTGGACGAAGCGAACAATGTTCCAACTCAGTTGGCCGGCACAACAACCTACATCGGAAGGTTTGAAAATGGTTATTACTTCGGCGGCGAAATGGACAATGCAATGGTATTCAACAGAGCACTCACGGCAGAAGAAATAGAATTTTTGTATAACGAAGGATATGGAATAGAAATCCTGCCCGATGGCTCATTAGACCCCAATGTTATTGGCAAATTAACCACCCAAATGCAGGCAAAAAGCACCTACACATCTGCCGGCTGGGACTTTGTCACTGAATCATCCAACGGAACCGAAGAAATCTGGCGCCTCTGTGAAGACGGTGTTAGTTACCCGAAGTTATCGTGGGAGTTTCCCACTGGAGATTTTGTGTGCGCTGACGGAGTGGACCTGGCAGACTTCGCATTTTTCGCCGATTACTGGCAGGTTACCAATTGCGGCAGTTCAAACGACTGCAACGGTGTTGACCTTGATTTTTCCGATACAGTAGAACCAGCCGACTTAAAAATCTTCTGCGACCGCTGGCTCACAGGCCTTTAACACCCGTCAAACAATTTCCCCAAAAATAAAAATCTCATCCCGACCTGCCTGCACTGCCTGCACTGAGCTTGTCGAAGGGTGTATCATCGAAGGGTCGGGATTCCACAACTCAAAAATAAAAGAAAAGAGGCAATATCTGCCGGCCTGCTCGCCGGCCCCATCGGTATCATTCCAGCCGTATTTTTATTCCTCGCAATGGTCGGCCACTACAAAATCGTTTTGGAAGAATCAATCCCAATCGTCACCGTCATTCAAAAACCCGCAGTTACGATTTCGTTGATAGCATTCCAGATTATTCTTTTCGGAACACTCGTCGAAAACGGTACCGGCCTGATTCACGCCGTCAACGAACGCATACAATCTGCACTCCATTCAAAGAAAAAAAAGCTGCCAACCTGCTTGAGACCTTTAATAGCAGTTGCATTGCTCATAATTGCTGTCTGCATTTCGACATTAGGCCTGAAAACCCTCATCAACAAAGGATACGGCGCTGCAAGCTGGGGGGTTCTATTCGTCTATCTAATCCCCCTGACAACTATCGGCCTTTACAAAATCATCAAAAAATCAAAATAAACACTACTCAAGCTAAAAATCCTTTTAACTGACTTACATTAACCAGCTAAACACGATTCACGAGCTCCGCTATAAATCAGCGTAACGTCGTTAATGTTCTGAGATTACATCTTTTCCAATATCTGTTTCAATTCTTCTCTTGTTGCCGCTGATTTGGTCTCCAGCTTCTTTATCCTGTTGCTGGATTCTGATAATTGCTCTTCGAGCTCCTTCACCCTGCTTTCGAGTTTCTTTATATTCGCCTCAAAACCGGCTATCGCCTTATCCATCTCAGCTTTATATTTCTGCTGCTGTTTAACTATATCCGCCTTTTCCGCATTCAATTTTTCCCGCTGCGAGTTTAGAACGTCAATTTCCTCATTTTTCTCGCCGATTTGACTTGTTAAATCGGTTTTTGCCTTCTCGAGGGCGGCTTTTTCGTTTTCAAGCTCTTTTTTTGTCTCGGCAAGCTCCTGCCTGGCCTGCTCAAGCCGCTGCTGACATTCTGTCAGCTTTTCTTTTTGACAGCCGCCAAAAATTAACAGCCCCGCGATAATGAGTGATAACGTAAGCTCTTTCATAACCCAGCCTCCTTATAAAAACTTCAATCACCCTACAATTCCCGAAAATCAACGATGCACAGCCTTTTTAGCTCAACTACCGAATAATTATATCAGCCAGTCGCTTTTTTCGCAAATTATATATGCGCTTTTTTTGTTCCTCTAAATCCAACTGGCAATGAATATCGCAGCACTAACTCTGCGTTCATTCGGCCCAAACTTGCCCCCTCAACTGATTTCGTGTGTTTTTGCCCTTGATAATCCCAAAAATCCCGGCTACAATCAAGGAGACAGTTATGACAAGTAAAAAACGCTTTTTCGCCAATAGGCATAAGTTTTTGCAGTAGTTCTTTTGCGCCCGTAGCTCAGCCGGATAGAGCAACGGATTTCTAATCCGTAGGTCGCAGGTTCGAATCCTGCCGGGCGTGTTTAGCCGTTGATAGTCTAATTTGCAAAATCAACTATAGGACTACAAAATGAGTAAGAGAAATCCGACAAAAAAAGTACAGAAGACCCCGCTGGACAGCAAAAATGAAAAACTGGTAAATGTCCTTGAGGCGATGGAAGACAGGGTAAGTATAATTAGTAAGCAACACGTTATTCAGTACGCCAATACCGCTCTTGAAAAGGACTTTGGGCCCGCCACAGGCCGCAAGTGTTATGAATATTTCCGCAATAGAAAAACGGCCTGTCCGCAGTGCAAGGATAAGGATGTCTGGGCCGGAAAAACCGTACACAATGAGTGGTACTCTCCTAAGAACAAAAAAACGTATGAGTTTACTGACACTCCCTTAACAAATCCCGATGGCACCGTCTCAATGTTAAATATATTGCACGACATCACCGAGCACAAACGGACAGAGGAGGCGCTGCGGGAGAGTGAGCAGCGATATCGTAGCCTTGTTGAGAACCAGGGGGAGGGGATAGGTATCACTGATACTAAGGAAAACTTTGTTTTCGCCAATCCCGCAGCACACACTATTTTTGGGGTGCCGCCTGGCAGCTTAACTGGCAGAAACCTGCGAGAGTTTTTCGACGACGAAGGCTTCGCACTAATCTTAGAGCAGACAGAGATACGCCGGACAGGCAAGAAAAGCACTTACGAGGTCGAATTCAGCCGTGCTGACGGGGACAAACGCAACTTGCTCGTCACAGCCACACCAAAATTCGACAACGATGGACAGTTTACCGGCACTTTTGGGATATTCCGGGACATCACCGACCAAAAGAATACACAAGAAGAGCTTTTGTTTAAGACGGCGCTGCTGGAAGCCCAGTCCGAGACAACAATTGACGGAATTTTGGTTGTAGATGAGCAAGGAAAATCCATTTTATTCAATAAACGTTTCGGGCAGATGTGGAACATACCTCGGCAGATTTTAGATACAAAAGACGACAAAAAAATGCTGCAATATGTCTTAAACCAGTTAAAAAACCCTGACAAGTTCCTTGAAAAGGTAAGATATCTTTACAAACACAAAGACCAGATCAGCAGAGACGAGATTGAATTTAAGGACAGGAAGGTTTTTGACAGGTATTCCTCTGCCCTGATAGATTCAAACGGCACGTATCACGGCAGGATTTGGTATTTCCGCGATGTCACGCACCGCAAACGTGCAGAAGAAGCACTGCGCTGGCTTCTTCGTCGTAATGAATTAGTGCTTCAGACCTCAGTGGATGGATTCAGTGTAATCAACCTTGAGGGTAAAATTTTGGAGGTCAATCCTGCCCTTTGCGCTATGACCGGCTATTCAAAAGAAGAATTAGTTGGCATGAATATTAGAGAAATTGAGGCTGCAGAAACCCCTGAGGAAACAGCCGAACATATCGAGGCAATAACGAAACAGGGGTATGACCGTTTTGAAACGAAGCAACGCCGTAAAAACGGAAAGATTATCGACATGGAGGTCAGCACACAATTCTGTAAACTGGGGCAGGATAAATTCTTTTTTTCCTTCTGGCGAGATATCACCGAGCATAAACAGCTTGCGAACGAACTTAAACAGTACAAAGAACAAATCCTTAAGACTCAAAGGCACGCCTACATTGATTCGATGGGCGCCATAGTAGCACATCAGCTCAACCAACCGCTCACGGTGATTAATATGCTTCTTGGAGAAGCATTGGACGATTTGTCTAATGAACCTTCTGTTCCTGAAACTGTTTTAAGAAACCTTAGAGAAAGTATGGGGGAAGCAGAAAAAACCGCCTCGATAATCAGCGAATTCCGCCGGCGCATCAAAGAACAACCCAGGGATGAAATTGGACAGGCTGACGTAGCTGAAACCGCGACAAAAGTAACATCAGCACTGACAGATGATGCTGTTCGGGCGAACCTGCATATAACTGTCAATCCTTTAGGTGGATTACCAACGGCAAAATGTGCTGCAGCAGCTCTGGAACAAATATTCTTTATTATCATTCAAAATGCCATCGAAGCGGCCGATGGCGAAAAACGGCACAAGCTTACCATAAGTGCAAAAGCCCGCGATGGAAAAGTCGAACTGAAATTCTCCGACGACTGCTGCGGAATTGCACCGGAAAATCTCAAAAAAATCTTCGAGCCATTCTACACCACCAAATCAGATGGAGGAGGAATGGGATTGGGGCTTGAAATTGTGCGTCGCATTCTGATAACATGTGGCGGGGACATCCGCGTAGAAAGTAACATCGGCAGGGGAACAACATTTTATGTTGTATTATCCGCCGCTGATAGTATAAACTCATACCAATACAATGAAAAACAAAACTAAACAGCAAATCTTTTTTGTCGATGATGAGCCCGGAATACGCAGAGTTGCAATAGATGCCCTTGAAAAATTAGAATGTCAGGTTGTCTGTTTTGCCAATGCAGCGGATTGTCTCGAACAATTACCTCAAAAAGACTGTAACTTACTCATTACCGATGTCAGGATGCCGGGGATGGACGGCCTGACTCTGCTAAGCACCGCTAAACGTATCGCTCCCTGGGTACCGGTGATGGTCATAACCGGCTACGGGGATATCCCAATGGCTGTGAGGGCATTGAAGCTGGGAGCGGTGGACTTCATTGAAAAACCGCTGGTCAGAAAAACTTTTTTGGAAAAGGTAAAATCCGTCCTGGAGCAGAGCGGCTTTACCGATTCATCCGCACATCAGGCCTTGACAAAAACAGAGAAGAAAGTCTTAAAATTAATCCTTGACGGCAAAAATAATAGAGAAATAGCTAACATACGCAATAGTTCAACACGCACCATCGAAGTGCACCGTGCTAATATTATGCGTAAATTCCATACAAACAACATTATTGAACTGGTGAAAAAAGCCGCTCCTCTTGACTTTGACAACAAAAAATAAAACCACTCAAACAAGTCTTTTTTTCAAAAAAAGTTTGTAATCTCTTACTCCGCACCAATTTCCCCCTCAAGACCTTACAGAAGATAGTGTGTGGATACCCATAGTCGTTCTATTCTGCCGGTCTTTTTAGTCTAAGTATCAGCTTTTTTGTTTAACAAACTTGAGCAGGTTTTAGTTTCAAATCACTTCACATTGCCGACAGGAGTTCTGCCTGCTGCCCAGCGGACTAAACGATGTACAAAATACTCAATGCCTGAATTTTCGGTCTCAGGATGTGGGCTTATAACAACGACACGCCCTTTCCCATATTCTCCCGCCACCATAGCCGGTGCTCCCCGCATCACAGCTTCCAAGGCGCCGCCCGTGCTTGATTTGGTATTATTCTTCTCGGTCGTTCCGGTTGTGAAGGTTGCCAGGACTCTATAGTCGGCAAGGTCATCTCTTCGTGCCGGAGCGTAAAGCGCACCCTGACCATAACGAACAGCAACAGGCTCGGCAACATCATCGATTATTCGTCGCCCTTCCGCACTTAGCCGCATTGTTACAGGTCCGCCGCCGCGAGCCCAGTGTGCCCTCTCGATTACAATGGCATCGATAATATTTAACGACCAGGGATAATTGCTTGAAGCAAGGTAAGCTCCTGCACAAATACCGACGTATCCCCCTCCGTTCTTAACAAAGTCTCGAACATTCTCCCTGCCTTTTTCGCCGAGGGCTTTTGCCTGTCCGCTGCCGCTGCCGCCGGGATGGAGCACTACGTCGAAATTGCCCCCCTGGAGAATGCCGTTTTGGATATCATTGGGGGAAACTTTTTGAGGCTCAATATATTTGCATTCGCTCAAACATCGAAAGGCCCCTTTACCGCTGCCGCCGGGGCCGCTGTAAATTGCAACGCGAATTGGCTCGGAAGGAGCAGTCCGCCCAGGCACTATCTCCAAAAGATTTTCCTTCAGATTGCTGGCGGTAAATATATAGAATTTGCCGTCCCGCGCCGCGCAATCGGGACTGTAAACAATAATCGGCGTCCCCAGCGAATTAGCCGCATCTAAAAGTTCCTCTGCAGATGCAATCATTCCTTTGTAAACGGGTTTATCACCGGAAATGTCGTAAAGGTGCACGTTTTGAGCCCTGTCGTAAACCCCGATGCTAACCATCATAAAAAGGTTATTGCCATCAACAGCCAACGTTGTGCCATAAAAGTTGCCCTCAGGACCAACCCCATCGGGCTTAATATCTTCGATAATGTCTTTTCTGTCTAAAAACAGATTCGGCTCTCCGCTGTCAAGGTTTATACGAACCAAATCTCCGTCTGCATCATGGCCGTCAGCCGGGCCAACCGTCAGATGAAAATAGGCGTAGTTATCATCAATTGCAAAACCCGTTGCCCCAATGGGGTTTTGACAGGCAATAAGTTGCGGCTTTGCGGCACGACCGATTTTTTTGAATCCGGCCAACTTGACCAGGTCGTTCGGTTCGCCGGGAATCTCAGCGTTCAAATCAAAAGTATAGATGCCGTTGAGGGCCGCATCATCCTCGCCCCTGTATGTATCGATTAATATCACTAATTTATTGCGCTTTCTGTCAACTGCAAGGCCATACGCACCGAGTCCGCCTCTTTTCCTTCTCAAGGTTACAAGTTTCTCCGGCGATTGATATTTGCCCTGGCTGTATGGAACGCAAATGATATAGTACCTGCCTTTGCCTTCCACCATAAAGTAAACACTATCATTGGAATCCACAGCAAGGTCGCAGCCTCTTATATTTTCAACCGCTGATTCTGTGGTAACCGACTCAATAGCCGCCTTATCGGCAAGGATAGTAAATTTTTTCGTACCGGGGCTGTACTCTAAAATCGAATCTGCTGTTGTCTCAAAAAAAATGTAGGTCCCGCGTAACGTCTTCGCCAGTCCGTTAGGCACGGCATAAGACTCGCCGGTAAATGCCTTAACTTCATCCTCATCGATAATCCGATTGACCTTGCCCCAACCGCTATGGGCTGTGATAAGCACAAGCATTAGAACTGCTGTAAAAAATACGAAGATACCCTTTTTCATTTTGGAGCTCCTTCCAAAAAAAGCTTGATTTCGACAAAATCCTGAGTGTGAGAATATACTTAAATACACAAACTGACCGGTTGACTGGAAAGACTTTATATAAGTCATTGTAAAAGAAAAAGTTAAAATAGTTGCCGATGTGGTCGGCTTCAAAGAACCAGATACGAAATACGAGCGACCTGCCGAGCCAAGTGCTCGTCACGGCTGGCGAACGACGCTCAAACTGACCCGTTTCGAAAAAACGGTCAGTTTGAGTAAATAGTTTTTTGTCTGTATTCCGGATAGCCCTCATCCATTCGATTTACATCTTTTGCTCGCTCTGGAACAGTCCTTTGGCCTGGCCGATGAGATAGAAACTGCCGGTAATACAAATCAGGTCTTCTTTTCCAACGGCATTTTTTGCAAGCCGAAGAGCCTCGCCTAAACCATTGGCATTCTGGCACATCTTGCCGCAAATTTCAGTGTACATATCAGCCAAATCCTGGGGAGAGACCGCCTTGGCAGAGTTGCTGCGCGTAAATATCACCTTATCAGCCCCATACTGCAATGTACGCAGCATCCCTTCCACGTCCTTGTCGCTGTTGCAGCCGAAAATCACCACCATCGAATCGTAAGGAATATTCTGACCTATCGCATATATCAGGGCTTTGATGCTTTCTGCGTTGTGAGCGGCGTCTATCATAATTCGAGGGTCTTCGCAGATTACTTCCATTCTGCCCTGCAAGAAGGTATTTTTTAATCCCTCAGTGGCTTTTTCATTGTCTATTTCATAACCGCCCGATTTTAGTTTATCCAGCATAGCCAAAGCAAGACCACAGTTAATGGCCTGATGTCTGCCGTATAAAGGCACCTTCAGATGCTCAAATTTACTGGTCGGCGTTGTCAGGCAGATTCGCGTGTGCGGCCCATGCTCTCTGGAGGTTTCAAACCGATATGAAAAATCAATATCGCCGCCGGTTACGCTCAACGGCGCTTTGACAGCCAAAGCCTGTGATTTCAAAACGTACATTGCCTCCGGCTCCTGTTTGACAGTAACAATCGGCACACCACTCTTAAAAACACCTGCCTTTTCTTTTGCTATGCTGTCAAGAGAATCCCCCAGCAGATTCTGGTGGTCAAGACTGAGACTGGTTATGCCTATCACTTCGGGCTTGATAAGGTTGGTGCTGTCCAGTCTGCCGCCTAAACCGGCTTCTATTACAGCAATATCCACCTGCGAATCGGCAAAATGCATAAAGGCCATAGCCGTAATAATCTCAAAGAAAGTGGGCGGGTCGGTCTTTGATATCTTCTCCACCGGCGAATAAATACGATTCAGCAAACCAAACATTTGAGACTCAGTAATCATTTTTGAATCGACCACTATCCGCTCGTGCAGACTCACTACGTGCGGGGAAGTATATAGACCAACAGAATAATCATTTGATTCAAGCATCTTGGCCAGCATAGTGGCTGTAGAGCCTTTTCCTTTTGTGCCGGCTATATGAACTGTAGCGACTTTAAGGTGAGGATTACCAACCAACCCCAGCAGCTTTTTCATCCTGTCGAGATTAAAAGTCGTAACATTATAGCGCAGACGCTTCTGCCTTTCGTAGTCGGTCCTGTCAAAAAGGTAACCAATCGCCTCTTTATAACTCCTGAAGGCCTTTTTGCTCTTGGCCCTGGCGACTTTCGAAAAGCTCTTTTGCGTCCGTTTCTTTCTGGATGTCTTTACGGATTTAACCATAAACCTTTTATTATAACACTAAAACCTAAAAAGTCAACATCCACAAACCCAAAACCCACGAAAAACAGATAGGCTACATCCAATTATACGACTTAAGCTCTTGCTAACACAAAACTTATAAAAAATTCAAGCAGCAGCTATTATATTTCAACGCTTCTATCTTCTATAAGCAAAACTGAACATACAACCATTTTCTCTAATAATGCAGCGGTTTTAAGCCTAATCTCTTTGTTAATACGCTTTATTACGCCCTTTGTGCGGCTTCTGATAAGGTAAACTTCGATAAGGTATTGCAAAAAAAGCATTAGGGCAGATTTTTGGAAAAAGCAGGCCGTCATTAAGTTAGATGAAAGTTTGGCCGCTGGTGCCTGCAATGGCAAAATGTGGTTCAGATGGAGATAATCAATGATAGTCGGTGTGCTGACGGCACAAATGCATATGCAGGAGACAGCTTCGCTTAAGGAAAAGAGAAGCATTGTCAAGAGTTTAATCGGTCGGCTGAAAAACAGGTTTAACATTTCCATTGCAGAGGTTGACCATCAGGACGATAAACAGTTTGCGGTCATAGGGATGGCAATAGTCTCAAACGATACTCGCTATATCCACAGCAGTTTTGATAAAATCGTTGAATTTATGCGAAGGGACGGCCGTTTCTATCTTGGCGGGATTGAACGCAAAATCTTTTAGCTTTAACCATTAAATCTTTAGCTGCCTCCTTCAGATTCCATCCAGTACAATGCCAGGATTGCATAATCGAGCAGGTCAACTTTGCAATCGCCATTTATATCCCCAATCGGCCTTTCAAAGCAAAGATAACCCACCGGCTCAGATGCCGGGGAACCTTCATACAGCCATCTAACAGCACTACGGCTGAGCACATAGTCATACAGACGGACATCATCAACTCGACCGTCCCATCCCCTGTCGTCAAAGGAGCTGTCAAGCCGCCCGCCGATTACAAACGATTCGGTATGGACATTAAGCAAACCCGATGGTGTGTCACTGCCGCAGTTCACACCGTCAATGTATATTATTCTTTCCGATAAATCCGAATCGTATGTTACCACAACATAGTGCCAACTGCCGTCATTTACAGTAGCGCTCGAAGAAAGAGCGGTATCACTCAATCCATCCATATAGGTACGCATTGTATCCGTTGAGCTGCTTCTGGTCAACTGATATGTGTTGCCCTTAGTGAGCAGATACTGATTAGCTACGTGGAATGTATCGACCTTGAGCCACGCTGCAACTGATATTTGGGTTCTTATGTCCGCCCAGTCGCCGGCTCCGCCGCAGTCAACAACACTGTTGATAGTATGGCCGGCCGGGTTGTTTACGTCCAGCACATTGCTGTCCCTGTCGGCGTCATAAACGATATTAACGCTCGTACCCCCGCCGCTTTGCACCAGTGTCCCGTGGCGGTTGTTGCCGCTGCTGTCGTCGGCTGTGCCGTCATCAAAATTCCACCACCCAACAAGCTGCCCAACAGGATGTTCCAGGCTGAGCTCTCTAACCTCATCCGAAGTAAGTTGATAATCATAAATACTGACGTCACCAATCAGACCTTTGTAAAAGTTCAGTAGCCTCCTATCGGCTCCGATGTTAAGATGCCCCTCACCACTGATTGGATTTGTGGTGTATGTACCCCAATTCACCTGGTCGCCATCGAGGTATGATGTCATTATATTTTGACTGCGAACAACAGCTATGTGATGCCAGCCGCCTGCGATTTCACTTAACTCAATTTGTGTGTCCCAAAAGTCCATAAACCCCGCCCCATTCCAGACGACGATTTTGCCGCTTGTGTCAATAATGTGGTCGACACCGAACTGGAGCGACCAGT
>Ga0180434_10009294_pt1 | contig 10695 bp, 7 predicted proteins | sample SS_ome_7_FD_132453 | JGI IMG/M metagenome (GOLD analysis project Ga0180434, IMG submission 132453) | Hypersaline lake sediment archaeal communities from the Salton Sea, California, USA - SS_1_D_2 metaG | ecosystem: Environmental > Aquatic > Non-marine Saline and Alkaline > Hypersaline > Sediment... | reverse complement strand
GTGGACCTCGTATCCTTTATGGAGCAGAAGTTCGGCAAGATAAGAGCCATCCTGGCCGGTTATACCTGTAATCAGTGCCTTTTTCAATGAGATCCTCCTTATTGTGTTGTCAGGAAGTATAACTATTCCCTAAAACAGAGTCAAACATACAAATTCTGTGTGTCACACATGATTTTGACATAAACAGTGATCGGCTGTTATTGTTTTTTACTCGGAAACAACGAGGAGTCAACGCGGGTGTCTGTTATAAAACTTATTTTTTTGAAAACAGGCAGATTGTTTGTTGGCGTGGCAGGCGTTGTTATCGCAGTACAATTAAATTTCGTACAAGAGGTGCGGGGTAGGCATATGAGCAAGATGCGATTGTTGTTGCAGTTATTGGTGGTATCTCAATGATCTGTGGTGAAGGTGAAAAACTGGAATTATCTTCGGCTAAAACTCCGGCCAACAGCAGATTGCAGCTATCAAAGCTGGTGAAGAAGCTGGAGCTATCACGCAGGACCCGATTGGTATCGGCTACAAATGCGTTGAAGCCGCAGTGAAAGCATACAATGGGGAAGAAATTCCTGAATTCATTGACACCGGCTTCCACTGGTTCGATGCGGACACTATTGATGATCCCACTATCGCAGCATTGCTGTATGAATAGAGAACACTAACGGGATAATCGTATTGCAATAGAAATACGATGAGAGGTCGTCCAAATTGGGCGACCTCTTTTTAAGTAATATACTTAGTATTAGTGTTGTCAAAGGAGAAATGACATGATCCTGTGTTGCGGGGAAGCTCTGATCGATTTCATACCCACACCAGATGGACAGGCATACCAACCCTGTCCGGGTGGATCGATCCTCAATATCGCTGTCGGTCTGGGGCGTTTGGAAGTACCAGTGGGATTTCTGTCGCGCTTATCGACTGATATCTTTGGCGATCAGCTGGCTGACCATCTTTCATTAAATAATGTCAAGTTAGACTTTTGTCCGCGTATTAAAGGGCAGACAACACTTGCTTTTGTAAACTTAAGTGATGATGACAATGCAGAACCGCAATATGCCTTTTACGCGGAAGGCGCAGTTGATCGCGACATGGAAATCTCAGATCTTCCAGAAAGGATGGATAGTGTGGATACCTTGCATTTTGGATCCATTTCCCTGCTTCTAGAGCCCGGAGCTACAGCATTAGAAACTCTGTTGCTGCGAGAAAGCCGAAAGAAAATAATTTCACTTGACCCTAATGTGCGACCGACATTGGTTTCTGAACATTTGGTCTACCAAAAGCGATTTGAGAAATGGGCAGCAGCAGTGGATATCCTGCGAATGAGTGAGGTGGATTTCTCCTTCATCTATCCCAATCGTGATTTTGAGAATATGCTGCCAGAGTGGTTTGAGTATGGCTTGAGTCTGGCAATCCTGACGCGGGGAGATGAGGGGGCAATAGGGTATTTACCAGACGGCACAACTGCGCAGGCCAGGCCACCCAGAATCCAGGTTGCTGACACAGTGGGTGCCGGGGATACTTTCTTATCAGCGGCCCTGGCATACTTATTCGATCATGGTTTGATCCAGAGCCGGAAAAGGATCGCACAAATGAGCAAAACGCAACTGGCGGATTGTTTAGCTTATGCTGTCAGAGCAGCGGCGATCAACTGTACCCGCAAAGGGGCTAACCCGCCTTATAAACATGAGATGGAAGGCGCTCTCTAGACCTGTGGATTGAAGGCATAATACACAATAAAAACGACTATGGTCACGAGCGTATGCAGAGTGAGCGTATTGTCAATTCGATGCCGTTCTTCAATTAATGTCTGATCCATGAACAGTGTCAGGATAAAAGGCGGCGGCAGGATCATCAGCGTAAAAAAAGCAGCTTGGAATCCGGCGCCAAGCTGAAGCCAGGCAACGATAAAAGCACGGTTGATCAAAAATGCCAGCGGGACCAGAACGCATAATCGAATCAAGATGACGCGCAGAGAGTATCTTAACACGCTGCGATCCAGCTGGATGCCGTATCCTACAACGATCAGGATTAAGGGAACAGTGAGACTTCCGATCAATTCGATGGAAGAAAAGAGCCCTCCAGCGAATGGGGTCTCAAGCAAAACATGTGACAAACCGCTGAGATTTAACAAGATGCCAGAGAGAATGGCAAGGATGACGGGTGAGGTGATGAACATTTTTACGAGACTGTTGATGTTTGTGCTGCCCTCTCGTTTTCTGGTCAAGAGTGCCATATAAATGAACCACACAAACAGCTCCTGCCCAAAATCAATGATCGCGATCTTGCCTAAATTCTCAATGCCGTATGCCGCGCCAAACAGGCTGACTCCGATCATGCCGTATTCAAAACCAGTGATCAGAAAAGGAAAATAGTCACCCTGCACAGAAAGGCGCTGTTTTAAAAAAGTTCCAATCATAAATAGGCTGATTTCAATCAGCAGCATTAATGGAACAAACCAGAAGTATTTTAGTTCAATGTTCATGGTCAGGAAGGACATAAAAAGAATCGCGGGAAGCGCAATGTTTACAACCAGTTTTTTGATCTCTGCGATGGTTTCAGGTATGAGGAATTGTCTTCTATTTAGCAACTTACCGATCAGCAGCAGGATGATGATTGGCGCGATGCGATTGAAAATGCTGAGGATTGATTCCATATTAATGCTCGCTTTTATTGATTGGATATGAATAATTATGGTGTTGATAAGTATAATTTAAGAACCAGGTACTGGAGGACCGGATGGAAAAATTGAAACATTATTTAGCCATGGATATGGGAGCTGAAAGCGGACGCGGGATGATGGGAACGCTCATAGATGGCAAGCTTGAACTGCATGAAGTACATCGTTTTCAAACTGGCGCGACAAGCATACCGACGATGTATGACCACACTGCTAAAAAACCGGGTCGTTCTGACCGAAGCTATGTGTGGGATTTTGTGCGGTTCTGGAGTGATGTTAAGGTAAGTATTCAAAAAGCTTCTAAAAAAGTGTCCCTGTCATCTATTGGCGTGGACACCTGGGGAGTTGATTTCGCGCTGTTAGATGAAAATGGGCTGCTGCTTTCAACACCATTCCATTATCGTGATACCCGCACGGACGGCATGATGGAAAAAGCATTTGAGCGCATGCCGCGAAAAGAGATCTATGAGATCACAGGTATTCAATTCATGCAGCTCAACACGCTGTACCAGCTTCTCTCCATGGTGTTACAGGATGATTCCTTATTAAGAATCACAGATAAATTACTGATGGTGCCGGATCTTCTCAATTACTGGTTGACCGGAAAAGCTGTTGCTGAATTTACAGATGCAACTACCACTCAGATTTTTGATACACGGAAAGGAGAATGGTCGCAGAAGATCATCGCTGCGATGGGTTTTTCGGAGTGTATTTTTCCAGAAGTGGTCATGCCGGGAACGGTGCTGGGTCCGCTGCGCGCGTCTCTATCTGAAGAGTTAGGTGCTGATTTTCAGGTTATCGCGCCACCTACCCATGATACCGCTTCAGCGGTGGCAGCTGTACCGGCTAAAAATGATGATTATATATGGATCAGTTCGGGCACCTGGTCAATCGTTGGAATGAATTCACCGGAACCGATTATCAATGAATTCAGTTATGAGCACAACCTCACCAATGAGGGGGGAGCTAGAGGAGATTATCGTTTTTCGAAGAACGTAATGGGATTATGGCTGGTGCAACAGTGCAGGCGAAAGTGGAAAAAAGAAGGAAACGATTTTACATATTCGGAATTAACCGATCTTGCCCGCAAAGCGCCTGCTTTTTATACGCTGATTGATCCCGATTATAGCGGATTCCTGAAGGTGGGGGATATGGTGGAGCAGATCCATGCGTACTGTCAATTGACGGACCAGCCTATTCCTCAAAATCACGGTGAGGTGATCCGTGCAATTCTGCAGGGATTGGCTTTACGCTATCGTTTTGTGATCGAACGGCTTGAACGGGTTTCTGGCAGGCATGTGACGAACATCCATATTGTGGGCGGGGGTACAAAGAATACGCTCCTCAACCAGTTTACAGCGGACGCTACCGGGAAGAAAGTGATTACCGGCCCGATAGAGGCAACCGCGACAGGAAACCTGATCACGCAGGCGATCGCGGTGGGTGATGTTATCAATTGGCAGGAAGGTGTTTCTGTGATCTGCAATTCATTTGAGATCAATGTGTATCATCCGAAAAATATGGTTGCCTGGGATAAAGCCTACATGCGCTTCAAAGATAATATGAAAAAGGTAACCCTGGCATTCTAATAGAAAAGAACACCGGATAGTGGTTCATCCGGTGTTGAAATTAACCCTGGTATCTGATTTATCGCTTTGCTTGAACTTCCTTTTCATATGATTTTACTTCTCTGATCCATTCAGATTCTGATGGAGCTTGCATTATTTCACAGTAATAATCCCATATAACCCCGAAAGGCAGTGTTTTAATCCTTTCAAAAAGTGCGAGCCGTTCTGTGAAATTTCCATTTGCTTCCAATTCAACCAGTTTCTCATACGGTTCGAGCAGCGCAAACAATAATGCTTTGATGGTGCTTCGCATACCTATTGTCCAGGCTGCGACACGATTGATGCTGGCGTCAAAAAAATCCAGCCCAATATGTACGCGTTCCAGGAATTTGCCGCGGATGATCTCAAGCATAAGCGCTTTAACGTCTTGGTTAAATGTAACCACGTGATCACTGTCCCAACGTACACCCCGGCTCACATGCAGCATCAATTCATTGACAAATAACATCACGGCTGATATTTTATCCGCAACGGATTCCGTGGGATGGAAATGGCCTATATCCAGGCAAAGAATCTTGTTGTTCTTAATTGCGTATCCGGTGTAGAATTCGTGAGACCCGACCACATAGGTCTCAGACCCGATACCAAATAATTTACTCTCCACAGAGTCTCGATTATAGTTTTCGTCTACATGGTAGCTAAAGATTTCATTGAGAGAATCATTCAAGAGTGCCCTGTGCGTATGCCGATCTGCGGTAATGTCTTTATATCCATCTGGTACCCAGAAGTTATTGATACATGTTGTGTCCAGCCCTTTACCAAGTGCTTCCCCGATGATTCGAGATGAAATACCATGTTCGATCCAGAAATCACGAATACCTTTATCCCGGCTGGCGAGTGTAAAACCATCCGCCGCATTGGGGTGAGAGAAAAAAGTGGGGTTATAGTCGAATTTGATGTTAAGTTCTTTACCCCAATCAATCCATTTGGAGAAATGTTCTGGTAGGAGTTTTTCTCGAGAAATTTTCTTCCCGCCTGTTTCTGCGTAAATCGCGTGAAGTGCAATTCGATGGGTTCCTGGAACCAGAGAAAAAACTTTTTCAATATCCATCCGCAATTCGTCTCCGTTGCGTGCACGGCCGGGAAAATTACCGGTAGCCATGATACCGCCATCGGAGATGCTGTCAGCTCCCTCAAAACCTACGACATCATCACCTTGCCAGCAGTGCATTGAAATTGCGATGGTCTTCAGTTTTTCCAACGCATCATCAACATTTACTCCAAGTGCTGCATATTGCTCTTTTTCGTTTTCAACATTGTTTTTCATTCGTAAGTCCTCCAGGTTAATTCATAGTATTTAATGCATTTCCTGTCCGCCCGTTACATTGAGAGCCTGGCCGGTCATATAGCTGGATTGATCTGACGCGAGAAACACCACTGTATTGCAGACATCCTCATAGCTGCAACCGCGTTTCATCGGGACTTGATTGACATAGTGTTTCCGCACTTCTTCCTCGGTCATACCGCGAGTGCGCGCGTATTGCTTGAAGAGCGAATCTACCCATAGTGGGGAATCGAGCATGTTGCCGGGGCAGACAGCGTTGACGCGGATACCGTATTCCGCTAACTCCAGCGCGGCTGACTGTGTCAGTCCGATACCGCCAAATTTTGAGGCCGCATACGCGGAATTTTTGTAGCTGCCTTTCTTACCGGATTTAGAATTAATCTGCACGATCACGCCGCTTTTTTGCGCTTTCATCACCCGTGCCGCATGTTTGACGCATAGGAAATAGCCAAACAGATTGACTTCCATTACCTTCATCCAATTTTCCGGCGGAAATTCATCCATTGGTTTCGCGATAAGGATACCAGCGTTGCTGACCATGATATCCAGACTGCCGAACTCTGTAACAGTATCATTAACTAGATTGGCGACATCATCATCCTTGCTCACATCTGTGACCATGCCTAAGGTTTTTGCGCTATATTTTTTCTGGATGAAGGACTCGGTTTGCTGAATACCTTCTTGATTGATGTCTGCGACAACTACATTACATCCCTCTCTTGCCAAACGGAAGCAGATCGCCTGGCCTAATCCCTGCGCGCTGCCAGTGACGATGGCTGTTTTTCCCGAAAACTTTCTTGTCATTTACTTTTCCTCCTGCAATGCCATGATGTCAAATAAGGTTTTTTCTGCAGCTTTGGTCCAGGTGCGTCCGTTCTCCAGCTCTTGATATACCTCCGGAAGAATATTTTTTAGATCGCTAACGCTGGTCAACGGTAATTCCCTGATATTGGGGAATATGACTACTTTCCCCGGATATTTTGCATCGATCAATGCCTGCAGTCCATCCCACGCGGCGGAGAGAGAGCCGATCGCAGCCACAGAACGGTTGGTGGATAGCTGGCCAGTTTCCACTTTATTAAGCATGGTGAGCATATCTTCGATCACGGAAGCAGAATGGCCGATGATGCGTTTTTTATTTTCAACCACATCATTAAGATCGATTTCCGCGGTGGTTCCGCGTGCCACACCAGCGAATACATTCATCACCCCGCCTTCAGCCAGCCAAGGTACCGAACCCGAAATTACGGTAGGGATAGGGGCAAGCATGATGATGTCATCAAAACCCTTTGTTTTGAACGGTGCCATCGCTTTTTCATATGCTGCATTTTCCATCGGGTTAACACATACCCAGGTGATCCCTTTCTCCCGCGCTTCATTACCAAACGTTTCCTCCAGGTCTGCCAGGCGAATTTCGCTGACATCCGAACAGACGATCGCGCCGGGATGGTCCTTTGATTCGATCGCATGCTGTACATGCATACGTCCCATTGGTCCACCTGCACCAATGAACATCGCTTTCCCATTTTTTGTTAAAGCCGATTTTCCTGGTGATTTTTCATAGATTTTTGAAATATCATTTTCGTTACCACCAAGGAATAGCCAACGGTTGTAATGAATGCGTCCGACATCCAGATTTGCATTTCGGGAGAAATGCTGCCGCTTACTGAAAACCATAATTCCGTTGAAGGCCAGGAATGGATTAACGCGTTCGATCAAATCAGCTGTTGGCGAGAGCAGGATGATGTCATCGCACTGCGCATCGGATGCAGGCAGATTGTCATAATCAGGAATCTCACTAATTTCGGTAACCTGAATTTCCAGTTCATCCGCTTTTTCTCGCAGCCATTGACCAAATTCCCCATGCATGTTAGTGAGTTTGATCACGTCCGGATGGTTGTCAGCGTCAAATCCCGAGGAGATGGAATAGTTCTCATCATCCGGCCCAATGAACCAGGCTGTGCCGCCAGCTTTTATCGCAGTGCGGTATGTCAGGTAATACGCAGCGATGACGCATGCCCAGGGTTCAACCAGAGCCGCCTCCGCATAACCAGTTTGCTGACGGATCGGGATCAGATAATTGCCGTGGTCGCCATTCAATACGCGCTGGTCAATGATATTGTACTGCGATAACCCACCCTGAATCTCATATCCATACGCATACCCCACACCATCAACGAAAATGTCTGCCTGCAGGATGAAGCGGTCACCGGGCTTGTATTGATCTTTGAGTGCTTTACCGACCCCAACCACCGTCATTACCACTTCATGACCCAGGACGACTGGGTCTTTTTGCATGTCACGGTAGATGCGTGGATGATCCTCGCCAAGACGGATGACTTTGATATCAGAGAAGCACAGGCCGCAGGCGTCATGCCGCACAAGCAGTTCGTCCGGGCCAAATTCAGGGATAGGCACTTCAATTAGTTTTTCATCATCTCCCAGATTTTCCAGCCCGACACCATACAGCGGCCATAGGAAGTGTGTATCTTTCTTAGGCTGGTTACCTTTTTTGTAATTATTAAATAATTTGCTCATATCACACCTCAATGATTGTGTATAAAATGATTGATCACAGCCTGCGGTTTGAACGTGATCAAATCTTTTGATTTGTCCTTGAAACCCGGCTTGATCATCCCGCCAAGTTTGAAATAAAAATTGTTCTTTTCGCTTCTGGTCGAAAAATATTTATCAGCCCATGCGCTCTTCATTCCGATTCCCCAGTATCGTTGGAGCTGTGTGTGGCCATATAGGATCGTTGCGCCGCGTAAAAAAATTTCTCTGATCGGTGCCAATTCCGGCGTGTTGAAATCATCGACCAATTTTTGGCCGAATTTATTCATTTCGGTTCCCACTAGCACTGGTAGATTCCAGCGCTGGGCCAGATCAACAACAGCGTATAGCTTGTCTAGTTTATCCGCTTTTTCCTGCGGATCTTTGATGTTCCAGTTGCGGTCGGGCACGATGTTTAATGCTGCTACCCCTTTTTCCATCAAGATATGGAGCAGTTCTTCGATCCGCTGTTCTCCTTTGGAGGTCCCGTCCAGCCATGCTGAGCAGGGCAGCGCACCAACAGATTTCATGACCGTGTGAAATTCTTCTACCGTTGGGAAGGATGCCTGGGTTGGTTGGACATATCCCACACTACCGCGTTTCATTAATTTCGACCGCAAGAAATTTTTATAACGGTTTCTATCTTTTTTAATTTCAGCGATTTCTTCGCTGGGAACGGATAATTTTTCCGCCCAGAAAGATGCTGTCTCAGAAATGGTGTCGTCGGCTTTCTGCGCAATCACCTGCACCATGTGTCTTTCGGTACCATTACTTTTCGGTGTCAGCGGGAGCACTTCTGTATCGTAATCGATGCGTAAGGGGGTTAGGAAAGAGTTTATCCGTTCCAGCATTTCCCGATTGCGGTTTTCAGCGCGTTTCCTGAGATCATCCAGGATAGCGGACGCTTCCTCCGGAACAGCGTTGGTTGTGAATCCTGTCCCCATGTGATAACACATACCCGGCTCGCCGGGAGAATTAATCTCTATATGCTCGAATTCTGGAAGGAAGACGCGGGTTTCTAGCCCTGCTACACCGCACACGCCCACACTTTCGCATGCGTCCAGGAATTCATCCACAGCGTCGAGCACATCGAAATCGACGACACCCATGAATTGGACCCCTTGTTTCTTTCCCAGCCATGCCAGATGGGTTGGTGAATAGCCGTACCCATTGTATGAAAAAAATGAATGGCAATGCAGGTTTGCGATATCCTTCATGGGTTTGACAGGAATATCTCCACGTTGCACCAGTTCTAAGAGGTCAAGTAAAGCCTGTTTTCGAAGTGCTGGATCAAAATTATCCAGCTTGGTCTCTAACGATGAAATATCTTTTTTAGATTGCTGCATCTTATGACTGGCTCCGTGAGATCTTTCGATAATCTAATTATACTGTATACATGTGCATACAAGTTGTGGGGGGATGATTAAATAATCAATTCTTAAAATATCTTGAATAATTAGACTTTCTTCTATAGAATGATTATTAATTATTTTAACTGAGGAGGGTTGATGGATCGATTAAAAGAAATATATACTAAGCATGAGCGCATCCGGGAGTATTTACATGCACACAATTTGGATGGTGTATTGCTTTCGAGTGTTGCAAATTTCGCATGGCTTACGGGGGGTGGGGATTCTCACGTCGAAAATCATAATAAATTCGGAATAGCATCGATTTTGGTAACAGAGAATAAGAAGTATATCATCACCAATAACATCGAAGCAGATCGTCTGCTTTATGAACAATTAGAAAACGTTGGAACAGAATTTAATTTTGAGGTTTATGATTGGTATGATTCCTCAGGGGATCAGAAAATTTTAGACAAGTTAATCAAAGGAAAAAAAGTTGCAGCGGATTCACCAAAGAGGGGGTTGCAACTTCTTGATGGTGAATTTTCAGAACTTCGATTTGTCTTAACAGAAAATGAAGTTGAGCGATTTCGTTGGCTTGGATTGGAAAGCAGAATTGCTGTGGAGAAAGCTGCACATGAAATATTGCCCGGGATGAGTGAACATGAAATAGAAGCGTTGATGGCCTATAAGCTCCGGTTGCGCTCAATTCAGCCTGTTGTAATACTGGTTGCGGCGGACAACAGAAATGATCTTTATCGCCATCCAGTACCTACAAACACAAAGGTTACAAAATTTGCAAAATTGGTTTGCTGTGCGCGTAAATGGGGTCTGATCGTATCACTCACTCGCAGCGTGCATTTAGGTGCTATCCCAGGTGAATTAAGGCAAAAACAGGAAGCAGTTGTCTATGTGGATTCAGTATTTATTGCTGAAACAAAACCGGGTGTGAAGATTGGTAAGATTATTGATTTGGCAAAGGATGCATACAAGGAAAAAGGTTATCCCTGTGAATGGCAGCATCACCATCAGGGTGGTCCTATTGGATATGAGACAAGAGATTTCATTGGAATTTCTGAAGAGAACCGTCGAGTAATGAATCTACAAGCATTTGCGTGGAATCCTTCAATCGTTGGAAATAAATCTGAAGATTCATTTATCACGAGTACTTCCGGCACAGAGATGATAACAATGTCCAACGATTGG
>Ga0180434_10009293_pt1 | contig 10695 bp, 11 predicted proteins | sample SS_ome_7_FD_132453 | JGI IMG/M metagenome (GOLD analysis project Ga0180434, IMG submission 132453) | Hypersaline lake sediment archaeal communities from the Salton Sea, California, USA - SS_1_D_2 metaG | ecosystem: Environmental > Aquatic > Non-marine Saline and Alkaline > Hypersaline >... | reverse complement strand
CCCTCCCCAGGATAGGAGCTGCTCGCAGGATGCTGAAAAGATCGGGCGAGACCTGCACACTCCCGATACGCTCGGGTTCCCCTTCGCCCGTCAGTACATTACCCAGATATCGGTATGCAGCCATCCCCTCGAAGGCCTGGGACCGGTCCCGCCAGTCCTTATAGGTGGGCTTGCTGGTTTGCACCCGGTCCTGACCCTGCTGCAGGTTGTTTTCCCACAGCATGACCAGATCTTCTGGCGCATCGTAAGCCAGTGGGCGAAGCACTACACCATTGAGCGCACTGAAGATGGTGGTGTTGGCGCCGATTACGATAGCCATTGTGGCAACAACGATAGCCGTCATGGCTGAATTGCGAACCAGCGTGCGGAAAGCTTCCTTCAAATCCCGGAACATTCCGGTTCCTTCCCTCTTTGATTCCATGCGGTCATGCTCAGGGTGAACGGCTCCATGGGATCTTTTGTGTGGTCACACGATGTCGACACTGATTCCCGTCAATTCCCCTGCAATGCTCCACAGTTGTAAGGCCAGCTCTCTGTCATAGCTTGCTGGCGAGGCATCCACGGCAACGCAGTTCTTTTCGAAGTATCTGCCAGACTGCCCTTCCAGGTCGGGCGAGCTGGCGACGAAGACAGACGGGATCGCCCCCTGCTCGGGAGACTTCCCGAACGGACTCAGGATTTTCATGATGAACCGTTCGAAGCCGGTGGAGTAACTGGGCTGCGTGGTAACGAAGCCGGGATTGACGGCGTTACATGTGACACCCGTCCCCTTGAGGCGTCGGGCCAGCTCAAATGTGAAGAGATTCAGCATCAGCTTCGTGTTGGCATAACCCTTCATGCGGGAGTACTTCTTCTCCTGTTGCAGATTGTCGAAGTCGACAATGCCGTTCTTGTGCGCAGAAGAGGAGACATTGATGATCCGGGCTGGCACGCTCGCTTTTAACCGATCTACCAGGGAGAGCGTCAATACGAACGGCGCCAGAAAATTGAGGGCAAAGGTATCTTCCAGACCCTCCCTGGTCACCGTGCGTCTGGCATAAGCACCACCAGCGTTGTTGATCAGTACATCGAGTCGGGAGAATCGGTCGTTGATCTCCGCCGCAATCCGTCTGGTCTCCGCAACCAGTGAGAGGTCACCCAGAATGAGGCTCACATCAGCGCCGGTTTCATCAACGATGCGCTGCCGGGCACTCAACCCCCTCTGCTCGTTTCGAGCAACCATGACGATGTTCGCCCCTTGCTCTGCCAATGCGCGGGCGGTCTCATATCCGATGCCGCCGTTGGCGCCGGTTACCAGGCACGTCTTTCCAGTCATCTTCAACTCCTTGCAGTCGTGGTGGTGAAGGCTTTTACAGCTGTATACAGCCCCAACACCGCGAAGGTAGTGATCACAACCAGGCACAGCCATAGCGGCAGCTCACCGGTTCCCGCGAGAACGGTCTGTCGGATCCCATCCACCAGGTAGCTTGTGGGATTCACCATTGCGCCAACCTTCATCCATCCGGGCAGAGACGCCATCGGATAGAGCGCGTTGCTGAGGAACAGCACAGGCAGGTTCAGCAGCATGATCATCGCGTGATAGGCCATCAGGTCGTCGGTCTTCGAGGCGATCACCAGCGCCAGACCGCTGAATCCCAGTGCATACCCTGCCAGGAGCAGGAATCCCAATAACCAACCGACCGGCTCGGAGTTCAGACCTGCACCCATTATGACTCCGACGAACAGGATGACAACTGACTGGAACATCGCCTTCGAAACAGTACTCCCGGCATTACCTAACAGGATGCTGAGCCGGGGAATGGGGGCGACCAGATATTCCTTGATGATGCCTCGTACCCGCTCGTCGAGCCAGGCCATGCCACCGCCGATAGCTCCACCCATGGCACTCAGCGCGATGATCCCGGGCAGCATGAATCCGATGTAACTATCACTGCCATCTGGCGCGACTCCACCCATGAGACTCTTCATACCTACGCCGAAGAGGACCACCCAGAGGACCGGTTGGATCATCATTCCGAACAGTTCCTCGCTGTTGCCGAGGAATTTCCTCATGTGTTTGTGCCAGATAGAGAGTGATACACCGATCATCCCGCCATTGTTGGTATTCAATGACACCTTCATGCCTGCACCTCTTCCTTCATCTGACGACCGGTATACTTGAAGAACACAGCACCCAGATCCGGCTTCGCGACCGAGACATCCTCGATCAGAAACCCCTCATCGGTAACGAGAGTCACGACCTCAGCGAGATGTCGGGATGATGATCTGACCCCCAGGAGGAAGCCATCATCCACGCGGGATATCGATTGAATGAACGGCAGGTCAGAGATGCGAGTGACGAGTGTGTCGACAGGCCCTTCACCGGTCACACGGATGGCATCGGCACCCAGTTCGTCGATCAGCGAGGCAGGCGCTCCCTCAGCGACGAGTCGTCCATGATCCATGATCCCGACCTGATCCGCCAGTTGCTGAGCCTCGTCGAGGTAGTGGGTGGTGAGGAGCACCGTCATTCCGGTCCGCTCCTTCAGAATCCGAATATATTCCCAGACCATGGTACGACCCTGTGGATCGAGACCGAGGGTGGGTTCATCGAGGAAGAGCACTTGTGGTACTGTCATCAATGCTCGTGCCAGTTCAAGTCTGCGCTTCATGCCTCCGGAATAATCCTTGCTCCGACGGTCTGCAGCATCCGCGAGCTCCACAAGAGTGAGCAGTTCGTCGATCTTGATGCCCCGCTCCGAGGCAGATATCCCGTACAATCGCCCGTGGTAATCGAGCACCTGCCGTCCCGTGAGAGCATCATCGAGCACCATCTCCTGGAAGGTGACACCGATCTGCTGCCTGACCCGTGCCGCATCCTGCACGACATCGAAGCCGTTGATGAGAGCCGAACCGGAAGTCGGAACGGCCAGCGTCGTCAGCATCGAGATGGTCGTGGTCTTGCCTGCCCCATTCGGACCCAGCAGGGCATAGGTGCTGCCTTTCGGGATCAAGAGGTCGAGTGCATCGACAGCCTGGACAGCACCATTGAATCGCTTACCGAGCTGTCTGGTCTCGATAGCCGGAAGAGGTCCAGCGGTACCATTTTCATCTATTGGAGTGATCATCTGGATTCCAACTCTCCTATTACTTCATTCAGGAACTGCAGCTCCAGTTCGATGGAACGGCGTGCGTATTCGATGGCAAGAGACTCACTACCTGAGTGATGCTCCTCTATTGCTGCGTCATTCCCTTCTGGTGGAGTGAGTCCTGTCCCGTATCTCTCGACAGAGAGCCGTCGCTCCTTCAGCAACTCGAGTATTTCAGCGACCGGGATGGCGTCCTGGAAGCTCATGCTGACCATTGCTGGATACTCGGCCGGCTTGAATGACTTCAATTGCTCTCGCAAGAGTCGGTGGAAGGCTTGCTCGCCAACCTCGGTGACCGAGAAAATCCTTCTTGGCCTGTCGCCAGTGGGTTCGTCCCTGTGCTCCACCCACCCGTCCTCTTCCATGCGGTCGAGCAGGTTGTAGGCCGTGGGCTTCTTCAGAGAAATCGGTACCGTGCCGTGTAAATGAGCATTCAGCAGATAACCGTGCATGTCGTTTTTCCGGAGCAGCCCGAGCAGCATCAGCTTGCGCTCGTCGGTCATCGCCATGATGGCCCTCCCTGGTTTGTGCCTCGTATTCCAGTCGTGTGGGTCAACTCATTGCTGTTATTAGTCAGAATTGACTATCAATATGTAGTCAGTATTGACTATTCTGTCAAGCGATTCAATCTTGTGCTGCAGACTCTGCTGGCGGTCTGGTGTGTGTTGTCGAGAGACTGGCAGGTTGAAAATACGCTAAACGATTGCTCTATTATGATGTATCTGGTGGGCGATACTGGATTCGAACCAGTGACCTCCTGCGTGTAAGGCAGGCGCTCTGGACCAGCTGAGCTAATCGCCCGGAACGGCTTCGGCGGCGGTCTCTTTCTTCGACGTGCGGGGCTCGTTGCGGGCCAGAATGGCATAGGGAATGAGCACGAAATACCCGGCTCCGAGCAGGATGGCGGCCAGGGTCCGTGACCAGAACGAATCCCACGGGCCGATGCTCAGGAATACATAGCCGATAATGATGGTTCCCAGAGCGATCAGCAGCCAGAGGCGGTTGCGGGGTCCGAAGGGGAACCAGGTGTTCTTCTGTTCAACTTTGCGTGCCATGATATCTCCTGGGGACTTCTTTCTCGAGATTCCTCAAGGTATCCCCGGTAATGACGGCAAACAAGTCCATCCTCCGGGTCCGGGCCAGCCGGGAATCAGAAGGATCGGATTCTGAACCGGTATCGGAGGCAGGTCGAGGATCTCGATCTGGACCAGGGCCAGCCCCCGGGCGGCGAACTGCAGCTCGAGCGCCGCGGCGTAGGAGAGATCGAGAATCCGTCCTTCGATGAAGGGGCCGCGGTCGTTGATCTTCACCACGCAGCTCAGGCCGTTTTCAACGTTCCAGATCCGGGCCCGGGTACCGAGGGGGAGGGTCCGATGCGCCGCGGTGAGCTTGTACATGTCAAAGGTTTCGCCGTTGGCAGTCGGCCGGCCGTGGAAGTCCTGACCGTACCAGGAGGACATGCCCCGCAGAACGTGATCTCCCCAGCGCTCGGGGCCATCGGGAACCCTCCGGCCCGAGGTCACCGGCGGGGGACGGGTGGTTGTTTCCCGTGCGCTCTCCGATTCGGTCGCCGACGGACGGGTCGTGAATCCCGGCCGGTATTTCGGTGCCGGAGCACAGCCACTCGCCATCATCGTCAGCGCCAGCAACATCAGGAGAGTTCTGTTGCGCTCGGAATATATCATGGTCTCTCCGGGGGTATCTCCGCCCGTCCGGTCCGTACCTGCTCCTGAGTGACAGTCCGCCGGGCACCTCTCTGCCGGGCATTCAGACGGGTCACCCGGGCCGGCTGCTGAGTGGCGAACCATTGTGTCCAGGCCGTCGACTCACTGGCGATACGGGTGGTTCGGATGTCGAGCGGATCGGTCGGAGCGGTATCTTCTGCGAGCCCCAGCACCTGGCGAGACAGCGCCGCTTCCGGAGTCTCCGGCCAGCGCTCGGTGATCTCTTCATAGGCCGCCCGGGCCGAATCGAGGGGTCCGGCTCCGAGCTCGAGCAGGCGGGCGGCCTGCAGAGCGGCCTGGCGGGCTGCCCCGGTAGCGGGCCAGCGGTCCGCTATCACCTGGAGGGAATCCACAGCCGTCGACCAGGTAGCGGGATCAGCCAGCGGATCGGCGAGCTGTTCGGCTCTGAGCCAGGCCTCTTCAGCCACGATCTCGTCAGGGGGGGCGGGATCCTCTCCGATATCGAGGAGCAGCTGGTAGGTCCAGCGGTCAGCGGGGTATTCCTGCCGGAGTTCCTCTGCTGCCGAAGCAGCGAGATCATTCCCGGAGTCCCTGAACCAGTCGTACATGGCATAGAGAGCCCGCGGAATCAGCGGGGATCCGGGATGCAGGGCCCTGAGCAGGGCGATTTTGCTGGCGGCCGAGTCCGGCATGTCCATTTCCAGGGCGAAATGCTCGGCCAGCAGAAGCAGGTAGATGCCCTCCGGATCGTTGCCGAGTTCTTCGTCGGCCGGTGTCTCCTGTTCCTCGACTTCGATGACTGCCTCGATCTCTTCGCCGGTACGGTTCACTTCGGTCCGGGGCGGCGGCACTTCATCACGGGGAGCGGTCCTGGTCTGACCGGACTGGCGGCGGATGCCGCGGGGATCGGAGAACGCGAGATCTTCTGCCCGGGCCGTGAGCGAGCGCAGGGTGTAGAGACCGGTGATGGCTTCATATCTCCGGGCTGCGAAGGTGCGCTGCTCCTCTGTCCCCAGGCCCTCGGTGATGGCCCGGTACTCGTGGGCAGCAACCAGGTGGAAACCCTGCTCTTCGAATATGCGGGCCAGGGCGAGGCGGATCCGTACTTCCCAGGCGGCCGTCACTCCGTTGACCAGAGCCACGACCATCTCGTTGCGGGCCCGTTCCTGATAACCGGAGAGTTCGAACACCCGGGCGCGGAAATAGCGAAGCAGGCCGTTGTAGAATTCGTCGGCATTCAGGGTTTCCAACTCGGCGATCCAGACCTCGGCGGCTTCGGTCTCCCCGGCGGTGAGCAGCATCTCAATGAGCAACGGGATCGCCCGCTCCCGCTCGCTCATCGGCAGAGAGGGATCGGCCAGAACGGTCTGCAGGATCTCTGAAGCCTGGTCGTACGAACCGGTCTGCTCGAGGTACTCCACGAGATCGAGACGGGCCCGCAGGATGATCTCGGACGGGGTGTCATCGCCGGCGATCAGGGTGTCGAGAATACCGGTTGCAGCCTGCAGCTGCCCGTCGCTGGCCAGGGCCAGGGATTGCACGAGCAGCGCTTCGGTCCGCAGCTCACCCGACAGCTCTTCCGCCGCTCGGGCCGCCTCGCCGGCGGCGAGCCGGGGAACTCCGAGTTCGGCCAGTCCCCTGGCCCGGAACAGCCGGCTTTCAGGCAGGAAGGAGCTGCCGGGGAAGGCCTCGGCGAGTTCCTCAGCCTTGCGCACCGACGCGGCCAGGGCACCCTGGTAATAAAGAACCTTCTGGGAGAGGAGGAGGGCTTCTTCGACCCATTTCGATTCAGGGTGATCGACGAGCACTCTGGTGGCAAACCGCAGTGACTGCTGGTACGACTGCAGGGCGGCCTGGGGTACTGCCTGATCGGCGGCCTCGGCCCGGCGACGGGCGTATTCGGCATCGGCGAAATGCCGGCGAGCAAGGTAGAAGGTGTTGAAGTAGATGCAGCCCGAAGCGAGGGTCAGCAAGGCCAGGAGACCCGTCAGGCTGAGGATGGTCTGCCGCGCCCGGTGACTCACGGTCCGGCCTCGTGCCGGGCGCCGAGCAGGTCGGGATCGAGCAGACGGGGAAGCCACTCGCCGGCCGCTCCCCGGACCGAGAGATCGGCCTGGGGCGTGAAGGGGGTTTCCTGCGGATTCACTTCGACCACGAACACGCCGGCCTCACGGGCGATATAGGGCAGCTGGGCAGCGGGATAGACCAGGGTGGAGGTGCCGATCGTGAAGAAGATATCGGCCTCCTGTGCGACCCGGGCGCTGCGCTCGATCGCACCGGGGGGCAGAGATTCTCCGAACCAGACGACATCGGGCCGGAACGGGCCGCCGCAGGTGCACTCCAGGCCCTCGTCGGGCCGACGGCGACGACTGCAGAGATTGCAGCGGTCGCGCCGGATATTCCCGTGCAGTTCGATCACATCGGTACTGCCCGCTTCCTCATGCAGCCCGTCCACATTCTGGGTGATGAGGATCAGTTCCTCGAAGAGCTCTTCGGCTGCAGCCAGAGCCCGGTGCCCCGGGTTCGGCTCAACTCCGGCAAGGATCCCGCGCCGGTACTCATACCACTCCCGGACCAGTTCGGGGTTCCGTGCAAACGCTTCGGGCGTTGCGAGTTCCTCGGCCCGCCAGGTCTTCCAGAGTCCCTCTTCCCCCCGGAAGGTCGGCACCCCGCTCTCAGCGCTGATCCCCGCTCCGGTGAAGACCACGCAGCGGCGGGCAGAGCGGGCGCGTGCGATATAGGTCTCGAGATCAGGTTCCATGTCTCAGAGTCCCGTGGCCCCCCGGTGGGAGGCGTTCCCTTCGATCGGCTCTCCGGCGCCGGCGACGGCTCCGGGTGATTCCGCAGAGTCGGCGATGATCCCGTCAGTTCCCGAACGTCGCCGCCACCCGCTGAAAGGCCGCAATGGCATCCTCGATGTCTGAAGCGTCCACATTCAGATGGGTAACCGCCCGCAGACGGTCCCGTCCGAAAGTGTGCATCAGAACGCCCTCGCTGGCCAGGCGCTCCTGCACCTCTTCCTCGCCGGTGCCCGTACCGGAAGTATCGATCATGAGGATATTGGTCTGCACCGACGCACTATCGACGCTGAAACAGGGCAGCTCGTTGACGGCCCCGGCCAGACGCCGGGCGTTGGTGTGGTCTTCGGCCAACCGTTCCACATTGTGTTCGAGCGCCCAGAGACCGGCGGCAGCCAGAATACCGGCCTGACGCATCGCCCCACCGAAGCGCTTGCGCACCCAGAGCGCCCGATCGATGTAATCACGCGATCCGACCAGAACGCTTCCCACCGGTGCCCCCAGACCCTTGGAGAGGCAGATCGAGATCGAATCGAAATCCGCCGCCCATTCGTGCGGTTCGATCCCGGTGGCGACCACGGCATTGAAGAGCCGGGCGCCGTCGAGGTGCATCGGCAGGTCGTGTTCGGAAGCCACCGCCCGGATCCGGGCGATCTCCTCACGCGGGAAGATCGTGCCCCCCGCCTTGTTGTGGGTGTTCTCGAGGCTGATCAGCTGGGTCTGGGGATAGTGGATCGATACCGGCCGGAGGGCCTCTTCGACCTGCTCAGCGGTGATGGTTCCGTACTCACCGTCCTGCAGGTTGAACCCCACCCCGCTCACGGCCGGAGCCGTGCCGCCCTCGAAATTGAAGACATGGCTCCAGCGATGACAGATCACTTCGCCGCCCGGCGAGGTCCAGGTGTTCACCGCGACCTGGTTGCTCATCGTGCCGCTTGCCATCCAGAGCGCGGCTTCCTTGCCGAGACGTTCGGCCAGGACATCCTGGAGCCGGTTCACGGTCGGATCTTCGCCGTAGACGTCGTCGCCGACTTCGGCGGCAGCCATGACCCGGCGCATCTCTTCGCCGGGGCGGGTTACGGTATCGCTGCGCAGATCTGTCACGGGTCCGTTACCTGCCTTTCATCCTGCCGGTGTCGAACCCGGCGACCGTATCAGAGGTCGATGTCACCGAACGTGCCGGGATCGATCCCTTCCAGCCGCTGACGCAGCCGGTCGTACTCTTCGGGATCGGCGTCGGGATCGACGCCGAATTCCTCCTGGAAAACCGTGTCGGACACATAGATGGGCGAACCCGTACGCAGGGCCAGAGCGATTCCGTCGGAAGGACGGGCATCGATCTTGAGGACCGTACCCTCACCTTCGAGCACGAGTTCGGCGAAAAAGGTATTGTATTGCAGATCGGAGATGATGACCCGCTCCAGACGCAGGCCGGCGCCGTCGATTACCCGCTGCAGCAGGTCGTGGGTCAGCGGCCGGGGAGCGTTCACTTCCGCCAGACCGAGCGCAATGGCGTTGGCCTCGGCCGCGCCGATCCAGACCGGCAGGAGCCGGTCGGAATCGACTTCCTGCAGGAGCACGACCGGGGATTCGTTGGTCGTATCGACTGCGAGACCGTTGACCGTGAACTCTCTCATCGGTCGGCTCCCGGTTCAGACTTCTTCGATTATCTCCGGCTGCTCTTCCTCCGACTCCGCCTTCTCCACATGAAGTTTCACGTTCGGCTGGACCTCGCGGTGGAGCCGGACCGGGATATCGAAGGTGCCCAGTTCCTTGATCGGCGTATCGAGCATGATCTGGCGGCGCGGGACATCAAAGTCCTGTTCAGCCAGGGCATCGACGATCATCTGGCGGGTGACCGAGCCGTAGAGCTGATCCTCCTCGCCGACTTCGACTTCGATCCGGATCTCGACACCGACCAGTCTGTCGGCAATCGTTTCGGAATCGGCCCGTTCCTTCTCCGACCGTGCTTCCTGGGCCCGGGCGATATCCTTGAAGGTCTTCAGGTTTCCCTCGCTCGCCTCCATGGCGAGCTTGTTCGGGATGAGATAATTCCGGGCGTACCCCGGCTTCACCTCCACCACGTCCCCGGACTCACCGAGGTGCGGGAGATCCTCCCGAAGGATCACTTTCATCGCTTCCCTCCTCTGTGTTTTCCCCGACCGCGCGGGCCATGAGCCGGCGCAAGGGGAACACGGTCTCCAGAACCCCCAGGATGACGAGTCCCGGGAAGATGATAATCGCCAGAAGCGCGAAGAGCAGTCGAATCAACTGGCTCGTTCCCCGCACTTCGAAGCTGTACCAGATGATCGCGAACCCCTGCAGGAAGTAGAGGAAGGCGATCACGATCGCGGTGTTGGCTCCCACCCGGGCGAGAACGCCGCCCGCCAGTGTGACAAGCAGGCTCACCCCCAGCGGGATCAACAGCCACCGCGGCAATTCCCAGCACGAGAACGGTTCGATCTCGATTTTCGTTTCGGTCCCCGAACGCTGCTGCCACCAGAGCGTTACGGCCACGGTCATCAGGCCCGCCATGATCGCCGTGACGGCGAACTGCGAGGGCGCGACGTACAGCGTGAGCTCGACCGATTTTTCAAAACCGGCTTCAAAAGCTGCCGGATCGAACCCGAGGCTGCTGAGCAGGTTGCTGTACGACGGCCAGAACTCCGTCATCTGCTCCCGAACCCCTGTTTCACCCATCAGGCCGTACCAGAGACCGGCGAAAGCCGCTCCCGGTGGCACGGCTACGGCCACAGCCGCGAGCCGCCATTCCCATCCGCCGCGCAGGGCGACATCGAGGATGATCGCGGCCAGCACAAGGGCCAGGGGCCAGAGCACGAGGAGCCGGAGCTCGGCTACCGGCAGCACCACCATCAGAGGCACAACCGCCGGCAGCCAGCGGACGATCACCCCCTCTTCACGCCGGCTGGCAAGCATCGCCAGCATGGCCGGCACCCCGACGACTGCCAGGGCGTTCACGATCGGCACCGGAAGCAGCAGACCGCCGGCCAGACTCACGGCGGCGGACGCCGGCACGTGCCGGCGCCAGTAGGAGGCGGACTCCGCCTCCTGATCGGGTTTCAT
>Ga0180434_10009290_pt1 | contig 10698 bp, 9 predicted proteins | sample SS_ome_7_FD_132453 | JGI IMG/M metagenome (GOLD analysis project Ga0180434, IMG submission 132453) | Hypersaline lake sediment archaeal communities from the Salton Sea, California, USA - SS_1_D_2 metaG | ecosystem: Environmental > Aquatic > Non-marine Saline and Alkaline > Hypersaline > Sediment... | reverse complement strand
TATGAAGCAACCAGCGTTGCCGAAATCTGTACACTTGCCGGGGTTAGTAAAGGAGCTTTTTATTACCATTTTGAAAGCAAGGAAGCCGTTTTGTTTAAATTGATTGACTCCTGGTTAAAAACCATCGAGGAAAACCTTTCCGAAATTACATTTAAAGCCAAAACTGTGCCTGACGGCTTGATCGAAATGGCCGGTATGATGCAGACTGTCTTCGATCATAATCGATTTTTTATGGGTTTATTTCTAGAATTATGGACCAACGCGCATCGTAATGAAATAATCCGCCAGGCAACCCTGGCTCCCTACGAACGGTTCAAAAATCTTTTTTCCGAACTGATAAACCGTGGTAGTGAAGAGAAATCTTTAAAAACGGTCGATCCCGAAACGGCAGGCCAGCTCTTGCTGTCGCTCTCCAGTGGTTTCTTTTTACAGGCTGCTCTTGAACCAGATCGCCGTGATTGGGGCAGTAAGCTGCAGAAGAGTATTGAAATGTTATTAGATGGTTTAAAACGGGGGAATAGTTAGATGATATTGGTAACCGGCGCAGCAGGACATCTGGGTAACGTTCTGGTTCGAGAGCTCTTAGCAGCAGATGAAAAAGTTCGAGCCCTTGTTCACCCGGGCGAACCTCTTCATTCTTTACAGGGAATGCTGATTGAGGTTATTGTCGGCGACATCCTTGATCATGATTTATTAAATCGGGCCATGTGGGGTATTGATACAGTTTTTCATTTAGCGGGGATCATTGCCATCAGACCCGGGATGGAAGATCTGATGACCAAGGTTAATGTTGAAGGTGCCCGTAACGTGGCCGAAGCTGCTTTAAACAACCATGTTCGTCGCCTGGTTCATGTCAGCTCGGTTCATGCCTTTCGACGTGAACCGCTGGGTACTGTAATTGATGAACAGACACCCCTTGCTCTTGATAGCCCGATGGGTACCTATGATCGAACAAAAGCGGAAGGCACCAAAACAATCCTTGATTTTATCGCTAAAGGTCTTGATGCGGTTATTGTCTGTCCCAGCGGGATCATCGGTCTTCACGATTATCGGGGATCGGAAATTGGCAAAGCCCTGCTTTCTTTTGCCACCACTCGTCCTACCCTTCTGGTTGATGGTGCATACGATTTTGTTGATGTCCGTGATGTTGCCCGCGGTTTAATCCAAGCAAAAGATAAAGGGAAAAAGGGTGAAATCTATATATTGTCAGGCTCACAGGCATCGGTTGAAAACCTGTGCCAGATGGCCCAGCAGGCCAGCGGCACTAAAAGTGTGATGTATAAAATACCGATTCACTTTGCCATTCTAGTGCTCGGTTTATTGCAGGGACTGATTAGTTGGTTAAAAATTAAATCCAGATATACAGTTTATTCCCTGCAAACCCTGCTTGGTAATTCTGTTTTTAGTTCACTCAAGGCCAAAAACGAGCTGGGGTACCAGGCAAGGCCGTTAAGCGAAGCAATTGCCGATTATATCAATTGGAGCTACCAAAGATTTAAACTTGCAAGAACTAATACTAAGACATTAAACAAATGCGTACTGTCCAAGAAAAATCCACCTTCGGTTGCTTAAAACCGACTGATTATATAACTGCAAATCTTTTCCAGTGAATCCCCGGGTGTAAATATCTGGTCGGCGAAACCACCGGCAATCAATGCTTGCGAATCTTCTTCGGGAATAATCCCACCCACAACCAATGGGATCTCTTTCATCCCCATCTGCCCCAGAAGTTGCTTAATTTTAGGCACCAGGGTCATGTGGGCACCGGATAAAATGCTTAAGCCAACAAGATCAACATCTTCCTGCATTGCTGCTTCTGCTACCTGTTCGGGTGTTTGGTGTAATCCGGTATAAATAACTTCCATTCCGGCGTCACGTAAGGCCCTTGCAACCACTCTCGCCCCACGATCGTGACCGTCAAGCCCAGGTTTTGCCAGTAAGACTCTTATTTTCTTCATGACCAACCTCCGGGATATCATCCAACTAGTTAGACCGATTCAGCAAAAATGCCCCGGGTAGATCTCAAGTAAAGTAAGATTATTGAGATCAGCAACGCGATTCCCAGTAAATAATATAAAACTAAAATAGCGGCTTTTCTTTATACTCGCCAAAAACCGCTTTCAACGCTTCTACTATTTCTCCTTCCGTGGCGTAACACTTCACCGCGTCGAGAATCTTAGGCATTAAATTATCGCTTCCGGCTGCTGATTGCTTTAAGTTTAAAAGGCTTTTTTTCACTGCATCTTGATCCCTTAGTACTTTCAGCTTTTCTAGTCTCTCAACTTGCTTCCTTTCGACTGTTGGATCAATTTTCAGCAATTCAATCTGCTGTTTTTCAGCATGACTGTAACAATTCACCCCAACTACGATCCGCTTACCGCTGTCTACCGCCTGTTGATAGTCATAGGCTGCATCTGCTATTTCCTGTTGGAAGAATCCGCAATCAATTGCCTTTAAAACCCCACCCAGTTTCTCGATTCTTTCGAAATAGCTCTCCGCCTCTTTTTCCATTTGGTTAGTTAAAGCCTCGACGTAATACGAACCGGCTAAAGGGTCGATCGAGTTAACCACTCCGCTCTCGTGGGCGATAACCTGCTGCGTCCGGAGGGCAATTTTCACTGCGTTTTCCGTGGGCAGCGCAAGAACTTCATCCATTGAATTTGTATGCAGTGACTGGGTTCCCCCCAATACAGCAGCTAATGCTTCCAACGCGGTACGGATAATATTATTTTCAGGCTCCTGTGCGGTCAGGCTGCAACCGGCAGTTTGGGTATGAAACCTCATCTTCAAAGACCGGGGATCATTGGCTCCATAATGTTCTTTCATCCGGCGAGCCCAAATTCTTCTGGCAGCCCTGTACTTGCAGATCTCTTCAAAAAAATCAAGATGGGCATTAAAAAAGAAAGAGAGACGCGGTGCAAAACTATCCACATTTAAGCCCGCTGCGATCCCCGCTTCGACGTAAGCAAAGCCATCCGCCAGGGTAAAAGCCAGTTCCTGGACCGCGGTTGAGCCCGCTTCCCTGATGTGATAACCGCTAATGCTAATTGTATTCCACCGTGGAACATGATCGGAAGCAAAGGCAAATATATCGGTAATCAGGCGCAATGAAGGTCCGGGCGGGAAAATCCATGATTTTTGAGCGATATACTCTTTTAAAATATCGTTTTGAATCGTCCCTCCCACCCGATCTAAATTAATGCCTTTTTTCTCTGCGTTTGCCAAATACATACACCATAATATTGCGGCTGGACCATTGATGGTCATTGAAGTGGTAACCTGATCGAGCGGAATTTGATCAAAAAGAATTTCCATGTCGGCCAGTGAATCAATGGCAACACCACAACGGCCGACTTCGCCGGCGGATCTTTCGTGATTAGAATCATAGCCCATAATAGTCGGCAGATCAAAAGCGACTGAAAGACCGGTTTGACCCTGCTCCAAAAGATAGCGATAGCGACGGTTTGAATCGTAGGCATCACCAAAACCGGAAAATTGCCTCATCGTCCAGAAACGACCCCGGTACATCGTATCCTGTACCCCACGCGTGTAAGGGTAATCACCGGGAAATCCAAGTTCGTTGCTATAATCAAACTCACCAAGATCAAGAGGTGTATAAAGAGGCTTGACTTGTATGCCGGAAATAGTTAGAAAAATATTTTCTGCCTCTTCCTGTTCTGCAACTTTTTCCTTCCATCGCTTCATCTCTTGATGCAATTTTTGATTAACCCGATCTCTGCTCAAATGATCACCCGCTTTTTAACGATAAAAATTAATGTTTTCCAGCAGTTCGCAGGCTGAACTGTAGGGATCTTTTTTCCGTCCGGCAATTTCTTCAACCAGCTTGTCATAATCAATAGTTTCTTTGATCTGCTCCCAAACCTTCTGTTTGACAAGATACTCAACCTGTTCAGTCAGTTCGCGGCGGATCCGCAACCGGCGGACACGGTCTAACTCCCCACTGGTCTCAAGGTACTGACGGTGTTTTTTAAGTGCTTCCCACAGCTCCGCTGCTCCTTCACCCCTGATTGATACAGCGGGTATTACCGGTGGTCTCCATGACTTATCTCCCTGCATATCAAGCATCATGTTGACCTCGGTAACTGTTCTTTCCATGCCAGGTAAATCGGCCTTATTAATCACAAAGACATCAGCTATTTCCATTATTCCCGCTTTAAGCGTTTGGACTGTGTCACCACCGGCCGGAGTAAGAACTACTACGGTCGTATCGGCTGTTTTTACGATATCCACCTCTGACTGTCCAACCCCGACCGTTTCGATCAATACCAGATCTTTCCCAAACGCATCCAATACCTGAATTGCTTCCCTTGTTGATCTTGACAATCCGCCTAAACTACCTCTGGTGCCCATACTGCGAATAAATATTTCCTGATCGAGGGCATGATCCTGCATCCTAATGCGATCGCCGAGAATCGCCCCTCCGCTAAATGGGCTGGTCGGATCCACTGCGATTACTCCCACGCTCAGCTTCTCGAACCTGATCTGCTGCAGTAATTGGTCGACCAGCGAGCTTTTTCCCGCTCCCGGAGCTCCGGTTATACCGATTACATAGCTTCGCCCCGTGTGCGGAAACAGTTCTTTTAGCAGGTCATTTTTCTGTTTGTCATTATTTTCCACCAGGGTTATTAACCGTGCCGCGGCCCGCCTGTTTCCTGTTAATAGTTCCTCGACCAACTGCTGCATTTTTTCACCCCATAGTTAAATAATCGTCGCTTTTAGTATTCGATTCCAGGACAGCAGCCGGCTCCCTGTTCGTAATGATGTTTGATTGCCAACACTTCGCTGACCAGATCAGCCCTTTTTACCAGTTCCGCAGAAGCATTACGTCCTGTGAGGACAACGGTAACCCCATCGGGCTTTTCTTCGAGCAACTGCAGTAAATCATTTTCGCTAATCAGCTTATAATCAACAGCAACATTGATTTCATCTAACACCACCAGGTCATATTCACCGCTTAAAATTGCCTTCCGGGCTTTTGCAAATCCTGCCTGAGCCAGTTCAATATCAACTGGATCAGGATTATCACGATTAACAAAGTCATCGCGCCCGGCACGCACCAAGGTCAAATTGGGAAGCTGAGCTGTAGCTAAAAATTCTCCATAATCTCGACCTTTCATAAAGTGAATCATGTAAACCCTAAAACCGTGCCCTAAAGCCCTGATCGCCTGTCCAACAGCAGCCGTTGTTTTCCCTTTTCCGTCTCCGGTAAATACCATGATCAGGCCAGGCTTAGCATTATCCATCAGCTATTAACACCTCTTTTACCGATCTGAAGTAATCTACACCAGTAGCAAATAACTTGCCTCTTCTCTAGTTTATCCGTACAGCAATCGCGGGTTCTAGGCAAGAAGGTAGCGTGAAATTACCAGGCGTTGTACTTCACTTGTCCCTTCGTAAATTTGCGTAATTTTGGCATCCCGCATGTACCTCTCCACCGGGTAATCTTTAGTATAACCATAACCACCAAAAATCTGGACCGCATTGGTGGTTACCTCCATTGCCATTTCAGCGGCAAAAAGTTTAGCCATCGCCGATGCTTTTCCATATGGCAGTCCTGCGCTTTCCAGGTAAGCGGCCTGATAGGTAAGCAGGCGAGCCGCTTCAATTTTGGTTCCCATGTCAGCCAGCATGAAAGATATTGCCTGAAAATTGGCGATCGGTTGCCCAAATTGTTCCCTGCTCTTAGCATAGTTAACCGCTTCCTCCATTGCGCCCTGGGCAATACCGACTGCCTGGGCTGCTATTCCGTTCCGGCCACCATCTAAAGTGCTCATGGCAATCTTAAAACCTTCCCCTTCAGCGCCAAGCAGGTTTTCCTTGGGTACCCGGCAGTTTTCAAAGATTAGTTCCAGGGTGGGAGATGATCTTAAGCCCATTTTTCTCTCTTTTTTGCCAAAGGAAAACCCTTCCATGCCCTGCTCAACGATAAAGGCGCTGATCCCTTTAGCTTTTTTCGTTTTATCAGTAACTGCAAAGACAATATAGATTTCTGCATCGCCACCATTGGTAATAAATATTTTATTACCGTTCAACACATAGCTATCTTCTTCAAGTCTGGCCGTCGTACTTTGATTGGCGGCATCGGTTCCGGCCGCGGCTTCGGTTAAAGCATAAGCGCCAAGTTTTTCCCCTAAAGCCATCGGCTCTAAATATTTTTTCTTTTGCTCTTCGCTGCCATATTTATACAGCGGCCAACCGGCCAGAGAGGTGTGAGCCGATAGCGTGGTGCCAGTTGAGGCATCTACTCTTGAAAGTTCTTCCACCGCTATCACGTAGCTGATAAAGTCACAACCGGCTCCTCCATATTCTTCCGGCCAGGGTATTCCGGTCAGCCCTAGCTTGCCCATCTGATCAAAAATAGCCCTTGAGAACTTTTCCTGGTCATCCCTTTCTTCCGCTCCTGGTTTTAGTTCTTTCTCAGCAAAATCACGCACCATTTTTTTGGTCATTTCCTGTTCTTCGGTCAGCACAAAATTCATCGGCTATTCCTCCCACTTTAGTTATTGTCTTCAAGCCTCTAGCTCAATCTTTTTAGGAGCTCCCTGGCGATTACAATTCGTTGGATCTGGTTTGTTCCTTCGTAAATCTGTGTCGCCTTGGCATCACAGAAATAGCGGTTCAGCGGATTGTTCCCACCTTTTGAGGCCGGATAGAAAAGATCTAAACAGCGAGTTGCTGTTTCCATTGCCAGGTCCGTAGCAAAGAGTTTTGCCATCGATGCTTCCCGGGTGCAACGTTTGCCGCTTTCCTTGGCAAGTGCCGCCCTGTAAACCAGCAACCTGGCAGCTTCAATTTTTGCTGCCAGTTCGGCAATAATCAAAACAGACGAATGATTGGTTTGATTTGTAGTCCCTTTAACCTGTTGCAGATAGTTTAAAGTAAAATCTAGTGACGCCTGGGCCAGACCCAGTCCCTGTGCGGCAATCCCAATTCTTCCTCCATCCAGTAGGGACATGGCAATCTGGAAACCTTCCTTTTCAGCTCCTAACCTGTTCGACGTCGGAACAAAGAGATCCTCCAGCTGTAGTGCGGTCGTTTTTGAACGGGATAAGCCCATTTTCTTTTCCGGCAAGCCTGCAACCAAGCCCGGCTGGTTTTTCTCAACCAGGAAAGCAGTAATCCCCCGGTGACCAAGCGATCGATCAAGAGTAGCAAAAACTGTAATCAGATCCGCTTCACCTCCCGCGGTGATAAAAAGCTTGCTCCCGTTCAGCCGGTATCCTCCTTCAACCACAACAGCTGAAGAAATAAGCGCAGCTGCATCCGAACCCGCTCCCGCTTCTGTCAGCGCAAAGGCACCAAGCAGATCTCCACCGGCAAGTTTACCAAGATATTGTTTCTTTTGATCAACTGTTCCGTAATAGAGCAAAGGAAAAGTCCCGACAGAGGTGTGAACTGAGAGGATCACTCCGGTTGAAGCACAAACTCTAGATACTTCCTCGATCATTAAAATATAGGTCAGAAAATCTTCTCCCTGGCCATTCCAGCAACTGGGAATGGGCAATCCCATATAACCGCGCTGCCCGGCTTTAGCTAAATTCTCGCGGGGGAAATGATCCCCCGTATCCAATTCATGTTCGGCAAAATAACGGAATTCTTCGCGGCGATTTAAGTGGTGTTTGTTGAGGAGTAATTCCAAAGATGCCAGCTCCTTCTTCCTCTAAACCTTTACAACAACAGCTTCACCCTGAGCAGCACCACTGCAGATCGTGGCCAGACCGTACCCCCCACCCCTTCTGCGCAACTCGGCAATCAAAGTAATCAGGATTCTGGCTCCACTGGCACCGATCGGATGGCCCAGGGCCACGGCTCCACCATTAACATTAACAATACTTTCATCCCATCTGCCAAGCTTGATGCAGGTTAGTGCTACCGCGGCAAACGCTTCATTTACTTCGATTAACTTCAGTTCTTTGCTCTTTAGACCGGCCTTACGAATGGCTTTTTCAGCAGCTGCAAATGGTACGGTAGCAATGTAACGTGGATCAAGTGATACCGCTGCCTGGGCTACCACTGTCGCTAACGGCTTCAGGCTTAATTCAGCTGCCTTTTCACTTGAGGCCAGGATCAGGGCGGCTGCTCCATCACTAATTGCCGGGGCATTGCCAGCAGTGATTAAGCCTTCTGCTTCAAATGCCGGCGGCAGTTTAGCGAGCGATTCTAAACTGGTATCCGGGCGGGGTAACTCGTCCTTTTCAACGAGCAGACTAGCCCCTTTTCGCTGCGGAACCAGGACTGAAGCCAGCTCTTGATCAAATAATCCCAACTGCTGGGCCTTGACTGCTTTCTGATGACTATGCAGCGCAAAACGGTCCATCTGATCGCGAGTGATACCCTCTTCCGCCGGAACGGAACCACCGTGAACTCCCATATGAACATCGTAAAAAGGGCACCACAGTCCATCTTTGATCAGGCCGTCGATTAAACTGTTATCACCCATACGCAAACCCGAACGCATCTGGTATAAAAAGTAAGGAACGGCGCTCATGTTTTCCATGCCTCCCGCGACGATTAAATCAGCTTCACCGGCGCGGATCAGGGCATCCCCGAGATTAACCGCCCTTAAACCCGATGCACAGACCTTGTTAATCGTTTCAGAAGGAACCTCGGGAGGCAACCCAGCTTTAATCGAAGCCTGTCGCGAAGGAATTTGACCGGATCCTGCCTGGACTACCATCCCCAATAAAACATTATCGATTAACGCCCCTGAAAGACCTGAACGCCGTAGAGCTTGCTTCACAGCAATTGCGCCCAGTTCAACTGCGGGAATGGCACTTAAGGAACCCATAAATTTGCCGAAGGGAGTTCTTGCATAGCCGACGATTAGTGTTTCACGCCTCAATAGATCACCTCTTTAACCACTGCTCCAACTGGCCCTCACTTCAGGGCACGGTGGGCAATATCCCGTCTGCAATAAGCCCCTTCAAATTCGATTAAATCAACAGCCCGGTATGCTTTATTCACCGCTTCGCGCAGATCGCTGTCCCAGGCGGTTACCCCGAGTACCCTTCCACCGGCAGTGACTAAGGTTCCCTTCTCTAAAGCAGTTCCGGCCTGAAAAACAGTCACTTTACCCTCTCCGCTTTTCTCAGCTTCTTCCAATCCCCGGATTGGCCACCCTTTCTCATAGTGCCCGGGATAGCCTTTGGCGGCGATCACCACACAGACAGCCGGATCATCACTCCACTCGGCTTCAAGGTCATGAAAATTTCCACCTGCTGCAGCCAGTAAAAGAGGCAGCAGATCTGAATGTAAACGCGGCAGGATTACCTGGGTTTCAGGATCACCAAACCGCACATTAAATTCAAGAACATTTAACTGATCCCCGGAAATCATTAAACCGGCATAGATCACTCCCCGAAAATTGATATTTTCATTTAGTAAGCCATTTAAAAGAGGTCTAAAGACTTTGTTTTCAGTCTTTAAGGCCAACTCCCGCTTATAAACCGGTGCAGGCGAGTAGGCTCCCATCCCGCCGGTATTGGGTCCACTGTCTCCTGTCCCGATCGCCTTATGATCCTGCGCGGACGGCATCATGATCAAGCGGCTGCCATCACAAAGAGCTAGAACCGATACTTCTTCTCCGGTCAGGTATTGTTCAATAATAACCCGATTACCGGCAGACCCAAACTTTTTTTCAATCATAATGTCATAGAGGGCCTGCTCAGCTTCAGCCGGCCCATTGGCAACGATTACTCCCTTCCCAGCGGCCAAACCATCTGCTTTGATTACAACCGAGCCGCCATAGAAACGAGCCAGGTGATGTCGAGCATCATCAAAATCATCAAAAACGGCAAAATCAGCAGTTGGGATTCCCCATTTTTTCATCTGCCGCTTCGACCATACTTTACTGCCTTCAAGCTGAGCTCCTGCTCTTCCCGGACCAAACACTTTCAGACCATTTTGGCGTAACCGATCGGCCAGGCCAAGAACCAATGGGGCTTCCGGTCCGATCACTACTAGATCAATCTTCATTTTTACGGCCCATTTTGTGATTCCGGCAAGATCATCGCCTGAGAGGTTGACTGTTTCGGCCAGCCCTTCCGTACCTGGATTGCCGGGTGCACAGTATAACTTGGTTAACATAGGGCTGGTGGCCAGTTTCCAGGCTAAAGCATGTTCGCGCCCCCCGCTGCCTACGATTAATACCCGCATTTCGATCATCCTCTCTACTCGCTCTCACAGCTCAAAATCTTAATATCGTTAATGTTTAAAATAACGCCGGCCGGTAAAAATCATGGCCAGACCGTATTGATCACAGATCTCAATCGATTGGGAATCTTTTAAGGAACCACCCGGCTGGACTATGGCTGTAATCCCTGCTTTTGCCGCTTCCTCAACTCCATCGGGAAACGGGAAAAATGCATCGGAGCCAAGAACCGCTCCTTTAGTTTTCCCTTGGCCCTGTTCAATCGCGATTTTTGTTGCCGCCAGTCGGTTCATCTGACCGGCTCCGATCCCGACAGTTTGTTCACCCCTGGCCACCACAATAGCATTCGAACTAACATGTTTGACTACTTTCTGGGCAAACTCCAGGGAGATCCATTCATCTTTTGTCGGTTGTCGTTTGCTGACCACTCGGCCTGATTTAAGCTCCACCGGTTCTCGGTCGACAGTCTGAACCAGTAGTCCGCCGGAAACCGCTTTTAAATCGTCTTGTTCGAAAGGATCTCCAGT
>Ga0180434_10009289_pt1 | contig 10698 bp, 7 predicted proteins | sample SS_ome_7_FD_132453 | JGI IMG/M metagenome (GOLD analysis project Ga0180434, IMG submission 132453) | Hypersaline lake sediment archaeal communities from the Salton Sea, California, USA - SS_1_D_2 metaG | ecosystem: Environmental > Aquatic > Non-marine Saline and Alkaline > Hypersaline > Sediment... | reverse complement strand
CACAAAAAGCAGGATTCACAATAAATACTATCAATTGGTTGTGGGCGGTCAAAATACGAATTTTGATTTTTTACCCCGGCCGCAGAAAGCCACGGCTTTAACCGTGGATGAATACGCCGATAGTCGGGATTGTCGAAGCTCCCGATGCTGTCTCAGTCTCGGGACGGGCAGGGCAGGCTTTGTGGCAATTTGCTGAGTGGTTACAAAACACGAATGATAAAAGACGCTCCTGTCTCAAATAATCGCCAGCTCAGGGCCTGGCTACCCAATCAAGGAGATGCTGTTATACTGGTCTGCCAGCGGGTCCATTGAATTCCCATACATATCTGTCCCCTTGAATTTGAAGACAAGATGGGAAAGATCTATTGTCCCGTCTCCGGCTGCGTTTTGTATGAGGGTGAAGGTAACCTTGGCGTTGTTATTTTCCGAATCGAAATAAACGCTTGTCGGGAATTGAGAAACACTGATTTCGGAAGAGGGGACTGCCATCCCCCAGTTATAGGCTCCTCCTGTAGTATAGTTTGTTGAGCGGCTAATTTCCCAGTTTGCTATATTCTGAACCACAGCGGCATCCATGTTTTTGTCGAAGACGAAATTGACCGAGAAGCTTTTGCGGGCGTTTGGAGTGGAAAGTGAAGAATCGATATCTGATAAGAGGGTTCCCGGCGGCTTCGAGAGATTTATGTCCGTAGAATATGCAGCAAGAAAACGCGGATCTGAATTCTCATAGATTTTGTTTTGCAGATCAAGGAGAAATTCAGGCGCCTTCTCTTCAACTATTAAGAGTTCTTTGCTTGCTTTATCCATTTGTTTTTGCTCAGCGTAGATTGCCCCTAACTCATAATGAACGTAAGGAAAGTCTTTTTTGATGGACAGGGCCTTATTGAGCTGCTGCTCCGCTTCCCTGTAGCGTCCTGTCATGCGGTATGTCTGGCCGAGGGCGTAATAGCCGGCAGAGTCTCGCGGTGACAATTGAATGGTCTTTTTGAAATGTGTCTCTGCGCTGCCATACTGTTTCAAGGTGAGATAGGCCTGTCCAAGGGCGTAATAATTTTCACTGCTCGTGGGGTTTTTTCTAACTGCCTCAGCATACTCGACGGCCGCCTCTTCGTATCTCCCGTCGCTGAAGAGCAGATTACCGAGGTTAATATTAAGGCCATCTGCCGACGGAAACATTTTGATTCCCTGGCGCAGCACCTTTATCGCATCCCCAGTTTTCCCTTGGGCAGAATAGGCGTTAGCGAGGTACTCAATGGCCTTTAACGAATTATCTGAAAATGGGGAAAGTGAAATAGCACGCCTGAACTCTCGCGCAGCGGTAGCATAATCCTTTGTGAGCATTGCATCTATGCCGCGCCCAAGGGCGTCAGCTGACAATGAGTCCATCTGCAAAGGGCTTGTCATGGTTGTTGAAAAAAGGGCATCGGCGATTTGTGCTATTTCTATCATCTCTTTCCTGTTTGGTTAAGGGCGAAAAGGCCCCGCTTTGTTTTTGCTGCAGGATCCCTCAATACTACATATATCGGCAAAACAGCAAAAATCTTTAGCAATAAAGGAGACTTTAGGGCCAGGCCTTTAGAGGTCTTTAGAGAAATGGTAAGCGATGTGGAAAACTATTGTTTCCTCATAAAAGTAGATACCGCATATAATTTAAATCTGTTCTAGGATGCTTTGGAGGCATCGTGAAACATGTTAGCTTCATAATTCCGGTTCTTGACCATGTCGAATATACCAGAAGATTTATTCGACAAGTACCCAATTTAGGATTGAACGATGTTGAGATCATCTGGTGTGACCGTTCATCCACTGCTGGAAGTGCTGAAGTAATTAAAGATAGCGGCATCGGCAAATATATTTCGGTTAATGCTGACTATTCTTATGGCGCAGCATTGAACGCCGGTATAGAACATGCAACATCAGGCATTTTGGTTTTTATAAGGCCGGATGTGATTTTTCCTGAGTCTGACTGGTTGCAGTCAATACAAAAGGCTTTTGATAGCGCAAACGTCGGTATTGCCAGTGTTACGATGATTGATTCCGCTGGTAATCCCATTGTGACAGGCATCACGTATAACGGTTCAGGAACTTTCGATTCGATAGGGATCGAGCAAGATGTTTCCGAGGGACATCAGCTCATCTATGCCTCTGAGGCATGTATTGCATTTAGGAGGCCTCTTTTCGAGCATTTTGGCCTGTTTGATCCAAAGCTAAAAGAAAACTTTACATACGTCGACTTTATTATCCGGGCCATGAAGGCAACGAAACATACTATTGTGCATGATGTATTCACATTCTATAGTAGTGACCATGCAGAAAAATTACGTGCATCATCTCGTGACAGGGCCTATTTTACCGAGAAGCACAGAATATTTTTGCACGAAGGAGCACGCACACCAGAAATTGAGAGTCCTTTACCCCTCACCTCCATTATCATCCTTACCAACAACCAGCTCGAATACACAAAAAAGTGCGTGAAAAGCCTGCAAATGCATACGCCGGAGGACCATGAAATTATTTTTGTCGATAACGGCTCGACGGATGGCACAATACCATGGCTGCGGAAACTGGTCGGTGAAAACGAACACTGCAGGCTGATTGAAAATCGGGAACATGTTGGCCTTGCAAAAGGTTGGAACCAGGGCATTGAGGAGTCCCGAGGTGAATACATTCTTCTATTAAATAACGACGTTGTGGTTGCAGAAGGCTGGCTTTCGGGCCTATTGGATTGCCTGAAGCATGCGCCCTCTGCAGGTATTGTAGGGCCCATGACAAATGATGTCAGTGGTCCGCAGCGGGTTATTTCAGAGGAATATACATCAGTGGATTCTCTGGATAAATTCTCTGCGCAGTTTCGGGAGAAATACCGGCATCGGCGTATTGCTTTCAGAAATATAGCGGGTTTTTGCATGTTGTTCCGGCGGTCTTTGGTCGAGGAAATTCGGAAGCTCGATGAGAGTTTTGGCACCAGTAATGATGAAGATGATGATTTCTGCCTGAGGGCCGCCCTTACCGGTTACCAAAATTATATTGCCGGGGATGTTTTTATTCATCGTTTTGGAGACCGGGACTTTATCGGCAACGATATAGAGTGCAGCTCCGCTCCATCGGGCAACAAAAAGAGTATGAACACGAAATGGATTCTAAGCTCGCAAAGCGAGACGGGCAAGAAGCTGGCCGTGCTCAGGGCCACGGAAAAGGCCGATGAGCTTTATTCAAAGGGCAAAACCGATCAGGCGGTTGCAGCGCTCATTGACTGCATTAAAATTTTACCTGATGCCGCAGAAATCTATTATATGCTGACCCGTATCTTTATTGAGTCCAAAAAATTTTCCGAGGCATGGGATGTCATTAAATCCATGCCCGATGCGGCAAAAAATGATGTGAAGGGCTTGGAATATGCCGGGTATGTAAAAGAAGGTTTGGGCATGTATAGTGACGCAGATGATAGTGCGGAAGAGATATTGTCTCGGAGTGAGAATTACCCCGCGGCCCTGAACCTGAAGGGTCTTCTTGCATATAAGAAAGGCGAGAGGGAAAAGGCAGCGGATTATTATACGAGGGCCCTTGAGGCTGATCAGGGCTATGGAGAAGCCCATACTGCCCTTGGTGTCCTTTACTGGGGCATGGATAGAAGGGAGGAAGCCCTGGCTCATTTCAAAAAGGGATTTATCCTTTGTCCAGTAGTTCCTGATGTCAGTTCATTTTATTATTCCGCTGTGTCCTCCCTGGGCATATTCAGTGAAGCAGAGGCTGACTTCCATGAGGCATCAAGGTTGTACCCGGGGAATAAAAACATTGCCTTTTTGTCTATTGATATACTAATTCAACAGGGCAAGTTTCATGAGGCGATAATAAAGATAGAAGATGCGCTTGCCTTGTTTGGCGTTGACGAAGGTATCCTGAACGCAACCCTTCCCATTCGGGAAAAGGTAGGTCCGCTCAGCCTTAAAAAGGATTTGAAAAGAAAAACCGTATCGTTCTGCATGATCGTGAAGAATGAAGAGAAAAACCTGGTAAAATGCCTGAGGAGTATCAGGGATATTGTGGATGAAATAATTATTGTGGATACGGGATCAACGGACAAGACGAAAGACATCGCACGGGTCTTTGGCGCCAGGGTATTCGACTTTCCCTGGACCGGAAATTTTTCTGATGCCCGCAATCACTCACTAAAACAGGCGACGGGTGACTGGATTTTTGTCCTTGATGCAGATGAAGTTATTTCATCTCGTGACTTTACTGAACTAAAAAAATTGATAGGCAGGAAATCTTCATCTCCTGTCGCCTATTCCATTGTTACAAGAAATTATGTAAATAATGCGAGCGTTATAGGCTGGGCTCCAAATAGCGGGCAGTATTCCGAGGAAGCAGGCGCAGGATGGTCACCAAGCACAAAGATTCGACTTTTTCCAAGACGGAGGGATGTTTTTTTCTCCAACCCGGTTCACGAGCTATTGGAGAATTCATTAAAAAGGGCAAAAATTCCTGTTTTCCCGTGCACGGTGATTGTGCATCACTACGGAAAATTAGATAAAGAACGCGAGGCACAAAAGGGCGAAGAGTATTATCTGCTTGGCAAAAAAAAGTATGAAAGCGATCCGACAAATCTGAAGTATATCTATGAGCTGGCCAAACAAGCCCAGGTGCTTGATAAATATGGCGAGGCCGTGGGGATGTGGCTTAAGCTGCTCTCGCTTATAGAAGCCGACCCTCAATCGGGCGTCTACAAGGAAAGTGCCAAGGCTTCATATGGTGAGCTGAAATCCGAAATCAATATCCAGCTTGCCGCGGCTTACCTTTCCCTCGACCGCTATGAAGAGGCCTTAGATACAGCACTGAAGGCAATGGGGAGCAGGGTGAAACTCAAAGAATATGTTCACGTTTACGCGCATTGCGAGATAATCGCCGGCTCACTGGAAAGGGCGTTTCTCGTGTTAAAGGAGCTGCTCAAGACAATGCCTGATTACGCACCCGCATTGCTTTTGACGGCAATCATTTTTTCCCTGGAGGGAAAAAAGGAAGAAGCTCAGCATATTTTTCAAACCCTTTTGAATAGAAGGGTTGAGATAACACCTACATTAAACAAGTTCGCGAGACAACTCAATGCTCACGGAAAAAAGGTTGAGGCCCTGGCTATCCTTGATACAGCGGTTGAAAACCATTTGCAAGATTCGGAAACCGAAAGCCTGATGAGGGAGTTAAGAGGATGGTAGGATTTATTCTGCAGGGCTTGCGCAAAGTCCAGCGGCCAAATTCAGATTGATGTCAATCAGGCTCTTTAGTTTTTCGGGTTCAGGCTTTGCCATGATTTGAATGATTCTCTTGTCGATGAAGAGACTCAGCGTAAGAATATTTTTTCGGATCTCAACCGGCAGGGGATTATCAGGTCTCGCCAACTCTGACTGAAAGATGCTCCAGACAGACTGGTTGGTTTTTAGGGCCTTGGCAAGTTTTTTATCGTTATCAACAGCGTCCCAGTTATTCTGACAATCTGAAAGCAAACGCGCGCACTGCATCAGGGCATCAGCCTCTATTTCTCTTCCGGACTTATTGTTGTAATCCTGTGCTGTTTTATATGCATTGAGTTGAGCTGCGTACACGATTGACTACCTCCTCTTCATATTCTATAAGTTCTTTCGTTAGTTTGAGCGCCTGGTAATGGCGATTGTTGAGTATATGCTCGCTGATTTCTTGCAACAGCGGCTTTTTGCTGGGTGCCGCCTCTGCCACATCCTTGACGAGCTCCCAGAATGTTTCAAGATGCTCCTTGAAATTTTTATCGTCGACATACATGAGTTGTATGGCGAAATAAATTTTTTTGCAGGGTGTGTCAGCCGATGTCAGCGTCATAATATCTTTTTGCCGCAGGATAGGCACGTCGTTTTCCACTAAAAACGTACTCTTGGCCTCGCCATTGATTATTACGGCACCGCCTATAATAAATTTTTCATACGGCTTTAGCGTTATCTTAAGCGACATAGGCCCTTCCCCATTTTCCCTTTAGAATTAAACTTTCAGGTCAAGAAAACTACCCGGAGTAAGCGAGTTTTTTACATCCGCCACATTATTTCTGGTCGCCCTGTTTTTGTCTAAGGCGGCTTTTTGCTGTTTTTGTTCGGCAAACATTTTTGTATTTATTGTATCCAGTTCTTTAAGGGCTGCCCTTTGGGCCTTTAGGTAATCGGATGATGAGCTGTCTGGCTTCGGGTGGCTTAAGAGCGAGTAAATCCCCTGTGTATCCCCCAGGGGAAAAAAGGGAGGATACGAGAATTCAATCAAATCAATCTGTTTTTTGGGCACGTTGGAGATGCCAGAAAAGGCGTTATCTTTTACGTTAGACCCGGAAGGGCTGCTTTCTGCAGCTTTTTCCTTACCTGAATCTAATTTCCCTTCACCGGCATGAACCATGCCCTGTAAAATTTGAATGTTCATAAGCTGCACCCATTACTGGTAGTTAAGGCGGGGGAATAATTGTTCCTCCGCCTTTTATTTCCCTATCCTATCCGTTAACCGAACAGCCTCAGAACCGACTGGGCGGCCTGCGCTGAAAGGCTCAAGGCGGTGCTGCTCAGAGACTGTCTTGTTTGGAGCATCAGCATGTTGGCGCCTTCCTCATTGGTATCGGCAAGCGTCAAATCGTCTGAACCTGTAGTCAGCACGTTAATCATATTGTCTGCGAAATCCTGACGGACGGTAATAATGCTGAGGTTGCTGGAAAGGTTGGCTGACTCTGAACCCAATGTGTCCAGGGCATTATCAAGTAAATCAAGATCACCTTCAATTGAGCCGGCTTGGGTCCATGTCGCTTCGGTAATACCTAAACCAGTGGCGGTTGCGTCGAAGCCTACTACCTCTAAATCAGTGCCTTCAAAGGCAACGGTCATTTCCCTCAAGGTCTGAGTAGCGGACAGGAGGTTTTTGCCTTTATAACCCGAGTCTTCCGCTAGCTCCGTCAATTGATCCAGTAAGGTATTGTACTGATCCTGTAAACTAGACAGTTCATTTTCGGGTTCAACTAACGCCAGGGTAAATACGCCATCGTCAGCTGCAGTATACACAATATTAGCAGTTGCGGCATTGACTTGTGCCCCTTCACTATCATATTTAGTTATGGTAAGTACCCCGTCTGCCGCGGTTGCTGTAAATGAATCTCCAGCATAGGTTGCATCCGTAATAGCCGCCGCCAAATTCGATGCAGTATCCGCTGCGGTATCACCAACTTTAAATTCACCGTCACCCGCCGTAGCTCCGTCTGTTGCCGTTAATGTCACTTCACCTAATACAATTGTATCACCCGCGTCGAAATTACCAGCTCCTATAGTTCCAGTTACCGTATCATATCCACTGTCATCGGCGCTCAGGGCGGATTGTGCTATACCTTTGGCCTGCTCTATCATCGATGTGATAGCCGAAATACCCTTATCCGCGGCATTAATAGTCTGAACCGCCTGCCCCATTGCATCCTTTAGACTGTCGATTTCTGAGGCACGGCTGAGCAAATTTTGTGACGCGAAAAAGGATACCGGGTTGTCCAATGCCGAGTTAACTTTCTTGCCCGTGGCAAGGCGAGTCTGTGTGCGGTCTAAGAGATCAACCGTGTTTTGAAGACTCAAAAGGTTGGACCTCATTCCTGCTGTTAAACTTATGTCATTCATTGCCATGATTATTTCTCCTTATTCTAAGGTTATTGTTCGGCTTTCTTGCCGAAAGATGAATAATGATTATGTGCCTTTAAAACATCGCCTGGCCTTTTTCTTCTTTCTCCCTCCTTTCCTGACCGGTTTATCGATGCTTTAAAACCTTTATCGGATTTATTTTGTCAAAACTTTAATTTATTTTTTTTGCGATGGCTGAACCTCAATGCCCACGGTTACAATTGGACACGGATAAACACGGACTTCGTACACAGATAAAAAATAAGGTATTTATTCAGCCACAGGTTCACACAGATGAACACAGAGAGGTTTAAATATACAAAAAAAATAATCAGCGGTAATCAGCGTAGATCCGTGGCTGAGTAGTTACATTTTTAGTATTTTTACCGCAGAGGGCGCAGAGGGCGCGGAGACAAAGAAGGCTTTATATCGCTTAATTCAAGCATTGCGGGTTGATTGAAATACTTCAGCCTTCAGCCTTCAGTTCAGCCTTCAGCCTAAAAACCTAACTACTTACTCCATTTTTTACTTCAGATTTTAGAGAAATATCCGATAAGTAAATATACATAACTATAACGGTGAATTTTAAATCTGGATCGCGCATATATACTATGGATGAAGAAAAATGTAGGATACTTGTAGTGGATGACGATAAGATTATCGCGGATGTCTTCAGGGACATAATCAGTGCTGAAGATAAGGTAGTAAATGTTTGCTATGATGGGGAAAGGGCAATTGAAGATATAAAGATGAATGCCTACGACCTCATTATAACCGATCTCGCCATGCCGGGTTTGGGCGGAATAGATGTTTTACAGTATGCAAAGAAGATTAATCCGGATGTGATTGTTATAATCGTCACCGGTTATGCATCGTTGGAATCCGCCATCATGGCGATAAAGGAGGGTGCCTACGATTATATCAGGAAACCGTGTAAGGTTGAGGAAATAAAAATTGTAGTAGACAACGCTGTTGAAAAGATACGCATGAACAGGGAGAACAGTATATTAACAGAGAAGCTTCGCAATGCCTATGAAGAACTCACGGAGGCAAAGAAGAGACTGGTGGAGGAGGAAAAGAAGGAGAATGTCAATTTTTTTTCTTCCAATATGTCAAATCTGCAACATCTTTACAGTGCCGGTGAGGCCAATAACGACTATTTTGAAAGGCTGAAGACACTTTCTGCCTTACGGCAGAATGGCATTTTGAATGAGGATGAATTTAATACCTTTAAGAGGCACCTCGTTAAAATGATTGATCATGAAAAGTGAGAGGGGTGGAGAAGAGGTTATAGTTAGTTAGGTATATAGGTAGAAGGTAGAAGGCTGAAGACTGAAGAAGTCAACTACTATCCCTAAAAGGGATAGCTTGAGGGTCAAAGGCACAAAGGCACAGAGGCACAGAGTTTTTGAGCCGGATTATTTTTTCTTTGTGCCTGCCTGTGCGATCCACCTGTCTGCGTGTGGACACGCACAGGCAGGCGTGGACAGGCCTGCCTGTCGGCAGACAAGCCTTTGCTACTTTGCCCCTTTGTGTCTTAACCAGATAGAGTTATGAAATTAAAGTCTTCGTTAGTTGAAGGAAAGCGGAAATCCCGTTTACGGCGTCGAAGCAAAGCGAAGATCCCGCTCTGTGGAAAAGGCGAGAATTTTTCTCCCATTCCCCGAAGGAGACAATAATGATGGGCAGTTTCAGCTATGGATAAACCTATGAACATACTTGTTGTTGATGATGAAGACACTATCCGAGAAATTTTCAAGGAATATCTTGAATCTGTAAAAGACTACCATGTATTGACTGCTAAAGATGGATTCGAGGCCCTTGATATAATAAGGAGTGAAGAGATTCATTGTTGTTTTACGGACATTTCCATGCCGAGGATGGATGGAATTGAACTAACAGATAAGATACAGCGCTATGATAACACAATCCCTGTTGTAGTAATGACAGGATATCCATCGTTGGACAGTGCAATAAAGATACTTAAAAATGGTGTTGTAGATTTTTTGCCGAAACCAATAAAAATGGAGCAACTGCCGATTACTGTGGACAGGGTCATACGGGAGCGCTCGTTATTCATTGAAAATGTTTTGCTGAAAGAGGAGGCCAAAAAAAACGAGAAAATACGAAAAATAAACAAGGAGCTTAAGCAAAAGATTAAAGAGGTAGAGACTGTGAACCTGATCCTTAAACAACTTGACCGGGCAACTACAAGCAAGGACCTTTTTTCGATATTGGTGAACCTATCGGCTAAGATAACCATGTGTGATGAGTCACACTTCTATGTAATTGGTCATGAGATGTCAAGTCCCGCGGTAATAGCCTCATTTTTCAGGCATAACAATAAGGATGGCAGAAATGGAGTTCATGTGGACGAGGGTATTATTAGAAAGGTTGCGGATGATGGTGTGCCCCTTATCATGAAGAAAAATGGCGTTAATCGCAGTGCCATGGCTATACCGCTAAAGATTAAATCCATGGTTTTCGGGGTGCTTGTTTCAATCATGACCGAAGGGGAGAGGAATTTTACTGATAAGGATCTTTATTTTTCAAATTTCCTTGCGGAGGACGCATCATTTTTAGTCGAGAACCTGGCCCTTTATGAAAATATATACGATAACCTCTTCTCTACCCTTTATGCCTTTGTCGAGACCATAGAGGCACGGGACCCTTACACAAAACAGCATTCGTCACGGGTTAAAAACTATGCCGTGCTTATTGCAGAGACCATGGGCTGTAAGCAGGAGAACATTGATATATTGTCTGTTTCCGGATACCTGCATGATATCGGCAAGATAGGTGTCCCGGATAAAATTCTGCTGAAACCGGGTGACCTGACAGCAGAGGAGTATGAGAAAATAAAAAAACACCCTGTTATAGGGGCCAATATTATCGGCCACTTTAATATGTGGACCGATGAGCAGAAGGTCATAAAGCATCACCACGAAAGGTGGGATGGAGGTGGATATCCTGATATGCTAAAAGGGGAGGAGATACCCCTTTTATCCCGAATATTGGCGGTTGCCGATACATTTGATGCCCT
>Ga0180434_10009288_pt1 | contig 10699 bp, 6 predicted proteins | sample SS_ome_7_FD_132453 | JGI IMG/M metagenome (GOLD analysis project Ga0180434, IMG submission 132453) | Hypersaline lake sediment archaeal communities from the Salton Sea, California, USA - SS_1_D_2 metaG | ecosystem: Environmental > Aquatic > Non-marine Saline and Alkaline > Hypersaline > Sediment... | reverse complement strand
CGTGCCTAGTGCCAGCCTGGTTCCTCAGGATGATCCTACGCTGCTCTTCACCAATGCCGGGATGAACCAGTTCAAGGACGTTTTCCTGGGGCTGGGCACCCGTTCCTACACCCGCGCTGCCGATACCCAGAAGGTCATGCGCGTCTCTGGCAAGCACAACGACCTGGATGATGTCGGGCGTGATGGAACCCATCACACCTTCTTCGAGATGCTGGGCAATTGGTCCTTCGGTGACTATTACAAGAAGGAAGCCATCGCCTGGGCCTGGGAACTGCTGACCCAGGTCTGGGAGTTGCCCAAGGAGCGGCTGTGGGCCACGGTTTTCAAGGATGAATTGGGCGAACTGGAGCCCGACGAGGAGGCAGCAGGTTTCTGGCGATCTGAAACCGAGATTGATTCCGATCATATCCTGTACTTTGGCCGCAAGGACAACTTCTGGGAGATGGCCGACACGGGGCCCTGTGGGCCGTGTAGCGAGATTCACTACGATAGAGGCCCCGAGGCCTGCGAATGCCAGGGCGAACCCGGTCACGTCTGTCGGGTCAACGGTGACTGTGGGCGCTTCATTGAGCTGTGGAACCTCGTCTTCATCCAGTACAACAAGTATGCCGATGGCAGCCTGGACCCGCTGCCGGCGAAGCACGTCGACACCGGCGCGGGATTCGAGCGTCTGGTCTCCGTTCTTCAGGGCGTAGACTCCAACTACAAGACTGACGTCTTTACGCCCATCACGCAGCGCGTGCAGGAGATGATGGGGCACACCGATGCCGAGGTCAGGGAGAACATCGTCGCCTATCGTGTGATCGCTGACCACGGACGAGCGGTTACCTTCCTCATCGGTGATGGCGTTCTGCCGGGCAACGAGGGGCGCAACTACGTGCTGCGCATGATCCTGCGCCGTGCTGCCCGTTTCGGGCGCAAACTTGGTTTCACCGAGCCGTTCCTGGCTGAGGTTGCCAAGGTTGTGATCGAGACGATGGGTACGCAATTTCCCGAGCTCGAATCCCGAAGACAGTTTATCCTCACCACGATCACCCAGGAGGAGGAGCGCTTCCTGCGCACGCTTGATCTGGGGCTCTCGCAGCTGGATCAGGTACTGGCTGAGCTGAAGGCAGCGGATGAGCAAACCGTGCCTGGCGAGGAAGTGTTTCGTCTCTACGATACCTTTGGCTTGCCGCTGGAGATCACCCGCGATGTGGCCGATGAACGGGGTCTGCGGGTGGACGAGGCCGGCTATCAGGCTGCGCTCGAAGAACAGCGGCAGCGTGCCCGACAGGCGGATAAATTCGAGTCCCGCGACGAGGAGTCCCTGAAACGTTACACACGCATCCTCAAGGATTTGCAGGAGCGGAGTCTCCTGGGTGAGGATGGCGTCGCCCACGATCCCTATATCACCACGGAGTTGGAGACCACGGTCGCAGCAATCCTGTGCGGCGGCGAGCCGGTCGAATCGGCCGGGGAGGGAGATCAGGTCGAGGTCGTCCTGGCAGAGACGTGTTTCTACGTCGAGTCCGGTGGCCAGGTTTCCGACACGGGCTACATCGCCGCTTACCCACCGGGAGAAGACGAACCGCAGTGGGAGATCAAAGTGAGGGACATGGCCCAGCCTGTGCCGGGCCTGATCGTTCACGCCGGCGTGGTCAAGAGGGGACGGCCTAAGGTGGGCGATGATGTCTGGGCTGTCGTCGACTTTGGGCGGCGGATGGATATCGCCCGTAACCATACAGCCACCCATCTCCTGCACAGCGAACTGCGCTACGTCCTTGGCGAACATGTGCAGCAGGCCGGGTCCCTGGTCTCGCCCGACCGCCTGCGCTTCGATTTCACGCACCCGGCCATGTTGACCGAGGACGAGTTGGACCTGGTGACCCGTTCGGTCAACGATGCGATCCTCGTGAATTACCCGGTGGAAATCACTGAAGAGAAATACCACCAGGCGATCAGTGAGGGTGTCATCGCCCTGTTTGGCGAGAAGTATGGCGATGTCGTGCGCGTCTTGCGCATCGGGTGGCCCAATGAGCCGTTCAGCCGAGAGCTCTGCGGGGGGACACACGTGGATGAGACCGGCGAGATTGGCCTGTTTCACATCGTGTCCGAAGAGGGCGTGGGGGCAGGTGTGCGCCGCATCGAGGCCGTGACCGGGCGTGCGGCGGTGGATTTGGTCGAGCGTCAACTCGGCGTCCTCCGGCGCACCGCTGCCTACCTGAGCGTTCCGGCGGACGAGGTAGATCGCAAGTCTTTGAGCTTGTTGGATGAGCTGCAATCTGCGCGCAAGGAGATCACCCGTCTGCAGGAACGGTTGTCTCGCCACGAGTTTGAGGCCATGCTGGAGCAGGTGCAGTCGGTGACCGGTGTGTCGTTGCTTAGTGCTCGGGTGACCGCGCCCAATATGGATATGCTGCGCGAGATGACCGACTGGTTCCGTGATCGGCTGGGATCTGGTGTCGTCATCCTGGGCACGATCCTGGGCGAGCGCCCTGCGCTTGTTGCCGCCGTCACACCCGATTTGGTCGAGCGCGGCGTGGATGCCGCCAAGCTGGTCCGTGGCATGGCTCGCGTCGTTGGCGGTGGCGGCGGTGGCAGGCCCACCCTGGCTCAGGCTGGTGGGCGTGATCCCAGCCGGCTCGACGATGCGCTGCGCCAGGCTCCTCGCATATTGGAGGAGATGATCGCGCGGTGAGTTCCCCCTCAGTTGTGGAACTCCAGCTCCAGGACGATTCTGCCTCTGTCCGTCACCGGCTTAGTTGGCTGGACAGAGGCCGCGTCGTGCTTGTCCTTCCCTGGGACATACGCTTTCTCTCCCGCGAGTTGGATTTCGACATCCTCCGGCGCGAGGCCGATCGATGGCAGTTGGAGATCGCCATCGTCTCTGCTGATCCCGAGCGTCGGCGTCTGGCCGGTGGATGTGGCTTCCCTGCCTTCGCCAGCGTCGAAGATGCGCGGCGTACCGAGATGTGGCATTGCCAGTCGCCGGCGCCGGTAGATCCGCCGCCCACGCACTGGTGGGAGGAGGAGGTCGACTTTCGTCCCCGAGCTGTTCGCCCGTCCGCTCGGTGGCTCGATTGGGTAAAATTGGGGGTCCGCGTCGGCGTTTTCTTGCTGTCACTGCTGGTCCTTGCCGGTAGTGCCTATGTCATCGTCCCCAGCGCCGTGGTGACGCTGGTTCCGGCGGGCAAGGAGTTCACCACTATTGTGCCTGTATCGATCGATTCCGAGGCCGAGACCGTGAATCACGCGGCCCATCTCATCCCAGCGCTGCGGGTTGGCCTTGAGGTGGAGGGCTACACCGAGGTCGAAACGACCGGTACCAGGGATGTTGTCTTGGGCCGGGCAGGCGGTACTGTCCTCTTCACCAATCTGCTGGCGCAGAATTACGTCGTGCCAGCGGGCACGGTCGTCCGGACCTCCTCTACCAGTTACCCGATTCGCTTCCGCACGACCGCCGACGTCGCACTGCCTGCTGGAGGGCAGGCGACGGCGCCCATAGAAGCACTGGAGAAGAAGATCGGGAACGTAGGCGCTTACCAGATCAACCAGGTTGAGGGCGTGGCCGCCTCTGCTGTCCGGGTAATCAACCCGGAGCCGACCACGGGTGCCGAGCCCAAAGAGGCGCGCGTCGTCACCCAGGCTGACTACGACCGGGCGCGCAGCCAGTTGATACAACAGCTGCTTGACCAGGCCTATGTGGATATGGGCGGCCTGCTGGAGCCGACGGAGCTTCTGCTTCGTCAGTCGCTCTTCATCGAGGCCGTCCCCAAGGAAAGCTATACCCGCTTCATCTCGGAACAGGCCGACACCGTGGGGCTTGATATGCGGTTGCTGGTGAGTGGGCTGGCGGTGGATGTGGACAATGCGGAGAGTGTGGCTTACATCGACCTGTCGCAGCGTCTGCCGCCGGGGTACGTGTTGGTGGACGCCCGTTTTGAGCTGGGCGAGGCGGCCGAGGAGGACGTCGGGCCCGGTCGGTTCACCTTCTTCGTCACCGCTCACGGCAGCGCCGCCGCCGTGCTCAATGCCGATGCGGCGGTCGATCTGATCCGTGGTGAGCCGGTGGCCGATGCCCGTCGGCGTTTGCAGGAGGAACTGCCGCTGGCTGAACCCCCTCAGATGACGATCTGGCCAGAGGGGGTGACGCGGATGCCGCTGCTCCCGATCCGCATCCGCGTCAAGGTGGCGCCGCAGGGCCAGTCGGCCGCCCTGGCCTCGACGGCCGTGAGGTAGAGCGTGCGCATTCTGGGATTGGATCCGGGGGAGCGGCGCGTGGGGGTCGCTGTCAGCGACCCTACGGGTACACTGGCGCGCCCGCTGCACGCGCTGGAGCGGCGTTCCCGTGGGGAGGATTTCGATGCCATCGCCGATCTCGTGGCCCAACACGACGTCGGTTTGGTCGTCGTTGGCCGCCCGCTCAGCCTGGATGGTACCGAGGGACCACAGGCGCGGCGGGTCGATCGCTATGCCAGGGCGTTGGCCGCTCATCTCTCTGTCGACGTGGTCTCGTGGGACGAGCGGTTTAGCACGGTGGCAGCTGACGAGATCCTGCGCCAGAGTCGGAGCGAGAAGGAGCGGCGCCACGCGCGCACCAATGGCGAGATAGACGCGATAGCAGCCGCGGTGATCTTGCAGAGCTATCTGGATAGCGTTGGCCCGGTCGAGACCTGACAGGTTTCCAAGGGCATCGTTTTGAGCCAGGCTGGACTTGCTCAGGGATGTGTCTAGGCCGGGAAGTGGGTTGTGAAACCTGTCAGGTCTGGCATTGATACACGGTTTGAGAGGAGACCATTTTGAAGAACGTGGGCAGGGTGATCGCTTTCTCGGTGACACTGGTTGCAGTTCTCGGTGCTGTTGGCAGCGTGGGCTTGTTTCTCAGCCGTTCTAGACCTGACGGTGGGGGTGTTTCCCTCAGCCTGTGCGGGCTGTCGTCCCCGGAAGATCTTCTGATCGGCGTCTACCTCGATGGCAAAGCTGCCGCGTTGGAGCAACGAGCCGGAAGCGATGATACCCCTGTCACTTTCGTCGTTGAACCGGGAGAGACGGCGGTGAGGATCGCCGATCGACTGGAGCAAGCGGGGCTGGTCTCCGATGCCCAGTTGTTCCGTCGCTACGTGCAGTATCACGGGCTTGATGCCGGTATCGAAGCGGGCGAGTTTGCCCTGCGGCAGACGATGACGATTCCTGAGATCGCTCAAGCGTTGCAGCGTGGGCAGCGCCCGGAGCAGGTCGTTACCGTTCAGGAGGGGCTGCGGCTGGAGCAGGTGGCCGCGCTGGTGGCGGAGCAGACGGATATACCGGAGGAGGAGTTCTTGGCCTGGACCACGACTGAGTGGCGGAACGCCGGCTTGCCGTTTGACTTCCTGGCCGAGCTGCCTCCTATGGCTACCCTGGAGGGGTTTCTCTTTCCCGATACCTACCGGCTGCCCGAGGATGCCGTTGCCCTCGATCTGCTGACCCGGATGCTTGAGACGTTTGACGAACGTGTGTCCGCTGATGTGCGGGCGATGGCGGCAGAGCGGGGATTGAACGTCTACGAGCTGGTCACGCTGGCCTCTATCGTCGAGCGAGAGGCCGTCATCGACCTAGAACGCCCCTTGATCGCTGGTGTGTATCACAATCGATTGAAGGCGGGATGGTTTCTCGGCGCGTGCCCCACTGTCCAGTACGCGCTGGGTACTCCCGATGATTGGTGGCCTCAGTTCACGCTGCAGGCTACAGAGATAGATTCGCCATACAATACCTACCAGAACCTGGGTTTGCCCCCGAGCCCGATCTGTAGCGCCGGCCTGGCTTCACTCCAGGCGGCTGCTTCCCCGGCTGAGACCGATTACTACTTTTTCCTCGCCGATTGCACGAAGGATGACGGCAGCCATCTCTTCGCCATCACGGAAGAAGAACACCTCAGCAACTACCAGAAGTGCGGTGGCCAAAGTCCATAACCGTCTGACTCGTAACACGCAACACGCAGTACGCAACATGCCTTGCGTATCACGTATCACGACGCATCACGTATCACGCATCTTGTGTTTCGTGTTCCTTTTGACGGCTTGCTGGGCTCCTGGGGCGGTGCGTCCGACTGTGAAGATTGGCCTCGTCGCGCCCTTCGAGGGGCGCTATCGCTACGTCGGTTACGATGTGATCTACGCGGTCAGGCTGGCCCTGCGCCAGGCCAACGCGACCGGTGGAGTGGGGGGGTACAGCGTGGAGCTGGTGGCGTATGATGACCAGGCTGATCCCGCGATGGCGATCGAGCAGGCCCGCAAACTGGCTGCCGATCCCGACGTGGTCGCCGCCATCGGCCATTTCGATGAGAAGACGACCGCTGCTGCCCGCAGTGCCTACGTCGCGGCCGGCTTGCCGCTCGTTGCCCCGGCGGTGCTTGATCCAACACTCACTCCCGGGGACGTAGAGACCTGCCGGGTCTGCCGTTTGGGGCCGCCTGCCGATACGGTAGCGGATGCACTGCTTCGTCGGGTCGATCGCTGGGGGCACCGTCAGGTCGCGCTCGTGACCGACGGCGGGCCGTTGGGGACGGCGTTGCAGCAGGGCGCTCAGCGACACGGACTCCGTGTGTGGCCGAGCGTGTCGCCGCAGGACGCAGACTGGCTGCGCCGGGTGAAGGGCTCGGGATCACAGGTGCTCCTGTGCGACGCCAGCCCTGTCGTAGCGGGTGAGGTCGTCGCGGCCTTGCGTGACGCTGGCTGGGATGGCAGCATCCTGGGCGGGCCGCAGTTGGCCGCGTCCGACTTTGCTGCCATAGCGGGCCGGGCCGCCGAGGGAGTGACCTTCGTCACGCCTTGGCCCTTTCCGGCGGATGCACCGGCCGCTGCAGAATTTGCGACCGCCTATCATTCCGTATCTAACGATGTGCCGCCTGGTCCGCTGGCCGCTCCCGCGTACGAGGCGACCTGGATGCTGCTTGAGGCGCTCCGGCGCAATATCGCTGCGCAGGGGACGCCCACGCGCCAGGGAATGGCGGCCGTCCTCCCCGCTACCGAGCGTCAGGGGCTACTGGGTCCAATCTCGCTTGACGCGGGGCATACCTGGACCGATGCGCCGCTGTACTGGTATCGCATCAATGGCGATGGCACGCCTGAGCCCCTGCCGTGAATAATCAGACGATGTCGCGTTTCGTTTGTAGTCGGCGATTCATCGCCGGTTGTCACGATAGGCCTAGTCCGCTGCGATGCGCCGGTAGAACAAGGGCGGATGGTGGACCGGGGTATTGCTGAAGGTATGCGCGGCCAGTACGCGCTCGCGGGCCGCTGCCAGTTTCTCCTCGTCGTTGGCGTGTATCGTGAACAGCGGTGTTTTTTTCTGTACCAGGTCGCCCACCTTGTAGTGCACGATCAAGCCCACGCTGTGGTTGATCGGGTCGCCCTTTTCCTCCCGCCCACCACCCAGATCAACCACCGCCATGCCCACTTCGGCGGCGTTCACGGATGCCAGGTAGCCGCTGCGCGGCGCGGGGACCGGCTCGATCAGTCTGGCCTGCGGCAGGAGCTCCGGCTCCTCGATGTAGTGCACGTCGCCGCCCTGGGCTTCCACCATCTCCATGAACTTGTGCCACGCGTCTCCGGAGGTCAGCGTCTCCATCGCCAGCGTGAGCGCGGCGTTCGCGTCGTCTGCCTTGCCGCCTAATATCAACATCTCCGCTGCCACCACCATGCAGTGCTCGCGGAAATCGGCAGGGCCGCTCTCGTGGAGTGTGCTGATCGCCTCTCGGACCTCCAGTGCGTTGCCTACCGCCCAGCCAAGTGGCTGGTTCATGTCGGAGATCAGGGCCACCACGCGGCGCCCGGCCTGGCTGCCCAGCCGGACCATCGCCTCGGCCAGGGTCTCCGCGTCCTCCAGCGTCTTCATAAATGCGCCGTTGCCTGTCTTTACGTCCAGCACGATCGCGTCGGCGCCGGCGGCCAATTTCTTGCTCATAATTGAGCTGACGATCAGTGGGATGGATTCCACTGTGGCCGTCACGTCCCGCAGTGCATATAGCTTGCGATCGGCCGGCGCCAGGTCGGCGCTCTGGCCGGTCAGGACGATGCCGATCTCGCTGAGTTGTGCCCTGAACTCGGCCTGGCTCAGGTCGGTTCGGTAGCCTGGGATAGATTCCAGCTTGTCGACAGTCCCGCCGCTGAATCCCAGTCCCCGCCCGGTCATCTTGCCGACCGGCATCCCGCAAGCAGCGACGAGTGGTGCTACGACCAGGCTCACCTTGTCGCCGACGCCACCTGTGGAGTGCTTATCTACCACGAAGGGGGCGACGTCTTTCAGGTCGAGCACGTCGCCGGAGTGGGCCATGGACAGGGTTAGATCAGTCGTCTCCCGGTTTGTCATGCCGTTTAGATACACGGCCATCAGCCAGGCGGCGGCCTGGTAATCGGGGACATCGCCCTGTGTGTACCCCTGGACGAAGAACTCAATTTCTTCCCGCGAAAGCTCACCGCCGTCGCGCTTGCGGGAAATCACGTCGATTGCATGCATCGGTTACCTCTACTTTCAGATGTTGGGTAGGCTGTGTTTGGCTATTATAACATAACTCCTGTAGGATTGAAAAATTGTACTTAACGATCAATCCGGCTATAATGGGCCAACTTTGCCCGGCTGTTCTCTGTAATCTCGTCAGTGCGCGGTTTGGCTACGCTTAATTCGTCCATATGGCAGAACGGAGGAGGATCGGTTATGACTGATATGGCTGAGGTCGATGTAATCTTGACCGGCGGCAGCGTCGCCGTGATGAACGAGGAATTTGATCTGTTCTCCCCGGGTGCAGTGGCTGTCCGGGGTGGCCTTATTCAGGCCGTGGGGCCGGCTGACCAGGTCGTGGCCGCGTACACTGCAGAACAGGTCGTGGACTGCGGTGGGTGTGCGGTTATACCCGGCCTGATCAACGCCCATACGCACGCCCCGATGACGCTGCTCAGGGGAGTGGCCGATGACCTGCGGCTCGACGTCTGGCTGATGGGCTACGTGATGCCTGTGGAGCAGACGTTCGTGCGACCCGATTTCTGCTGGCTGGGCACGCAACTGGCCTGCGCCGAGATGATCCGCTCGGGCACGACGTGTTTCGCCGATATGTACTATTACGAGGAGGCTGTGGCCGATGCTGCGGCTGAGGCCGGCCTGCGCGCAATCTGTGCCGAGACCGTGCTTCGGTTTTCCACGCCGGATGCGCTGAGCTATGACGAGGGGCTGGAGCGGACCCGCGACTTCATCCTGCGGTGGAAGGGACATCCGCTCATCATGCCAGCGGTGGGACCCCACGCGCCGTACACGACGACGGCGCAGTTGTTGCATACCTGTGCCCAGATGGCGCTGGAGCTCGACGTCCCACTTCACATCCACATTGCAGAGACCGCGGAGGAGGTAGAGGAGCACCGGGCTGAGCACGGAATGCCCATGGTGCCCTGGGTGAAAAAGCAGGGCGTCTTCGAGGCCAAGGTGACCGCCGCCCACTGCGTCCACTTGGACAAGGGGGAGATGCACACTCTGCAGCACCACGGGGTCGGTGTGTCGCACAACCCCACCAGCAACCTCAAGTTGGCCAGCGGATTTGCGCCGGTCGTGCGCATGCTGGAGCTGGGCATCGACGTGGGCATTGGGACCGATGGCCCGGCCAGCAACAACGATTTGGATATGTGGGAGGAGATGCGGCTGGCGGCGCTGCTGGCCAAGGGCGTCACCTCCGATCCGACCGCCCTGCCTGCTCGCCAGGCGCTGGAGATGGCGACCATCGGCGGGGCGCGGGCGCTTCACGTGGACCAGCACATCGGCTCGCTCGAGCCGGATAAACGGGCTGACGTCATCGTCGTCGACCTGCAGCGCATCCACAATACACCCAGGTTCGCGCGTGATCCGGATGCCCTCTACGCTCAACTGGTCTATGCTATCAAGGGAAGCGATGTGCGGGACGTGATGTGCCAGGGACAATGGCTGATGCGCGAGCGGAAGTTGCTCACACTTGACGAGGAGGCGCTGACTGCCGAGGCGGCCAATATCGCCCGCAAGATCGATGCGTTCCTCATTCACCGCGAGGAAAGTGTACTCAGCAAGCTGTTGGCCATCGGCCAGGTGGCCCAAGAGAAGACGTTCGAAGTCCAGGTCAAGGTACATTTGACTGACGCAGAGCCGGCAGAGAGGCTGCTGAGCAGTCCGGAGATCGTGGTCGTCAAGCCCTCAATCCGCCGCCAGTACGATACCTACTTTCTCTTCGACGACCCCTACCGCAGTCGTCTCCGCTATCGCGAGGATGAGGTGCTGGACGAAGATGACCAGGTGCAGGACGCGCTCTATCGGTTGACGCTGACCAGCGAGACGAAGGAGCGGGAGTACGCCAGGTTGGTCTTGCTCTCACGCTCCCGTTTCGACGCTCCGGCGACGCGCAGTCCGCGCTTCTACCGGGAGTACTTCAAGCCAGCGGCCGAAGTCGCCATCCACAAAGAGCGCCGTCGCTACCGCGTCCGGTACGGTGGGACCGACTTTGCCATCAACCTGGATCAACCCCTGAAGCCTGAACTGCCGGGGATGTTTCTGGAGATCAAGAGCCGCACCTGGTCGAGACAGGACGCCGAGCGGAAGGCGGAGCTGATTGGCGATTTGCTGGATCTGCTTCAACTTGAACAGCCCGAGCTGGTGAAGCAGGAGTACGTGGAGCTGGCCCTGGAGGCCGAAGGGCTGGACGAGGAAATCGGCTGACTTGCCGTCAGGG
>Ga0180434_10009287_pt1 | contig 10699 bp, 16 predicted proteins | sample SS_ome_7_FD_132453 | JGI IMG/M metagenome (GOLD analysis project Ga0180434, IMG submission 132453) | Hypersaline lake sediment archaeal communities from the Salton Sea, California, USA - SS_1_D_2 metaG | ecosystem: Environmental > Aquatic > Non-marine Saline and Alkaline > Hypersaline >... | reverse complement strand
GAAGCCCGAACGTGGTGCTCAAATGCGAAACCGGGATGATGTCCTGCCCATCGGTATTGGCGGCGAACAGGGCGAATGGGTACATGCCATGGTCGAGTTCCAGCCTGCCGGCCGATACCACCAGTTTGTCCGCAACCGTCTCGAAGAACCACTTCTCAGGCTTGGTCGAATCGCCCAACCCCCACTCGGCGGGGATCAAGGTCTCGACCCAGTATGTGGGATGCACCCGCTGGTTGATTGGTGCGGTCAATTCGTCTTTGACGCCGTTTTGGTCGTTCCTGGAGAACCGGCCCGTGTCCAGATGTTCATACGCAGGGTCGAGTGCGGCGCCATGCTCGGCCAGAACGCGCAGGTACTTGCCGTTGAACCGGAACATCTCGGGGTCATCTTCGTCGCGCAGGTACTCGAAAGGGTCTGTTTCACGCAGATACCCGAACCACTGGCTCTTCTGAAACTCATTCGGGGTCATCTTGGGGTCCAGGAACACGTTCCACATATCGACGTTGATGAGTTCGACCCCTTCAAACTCAACAACTTCCTCGGCCAGCCGCACGATGTCGCCCACCGGGATGTCGATGTCCCGGCCTTTCAACACTTCAGACAGCAACGCACCGATTTCCACGTCCTCGGGACCGAGCGACTTGTGCTTGCGCCAGTTCAGACCGATGATACCCATGCCGTAGACGTACATATCACGCCATGCGCAGATGAGTTTCAGTGCTTCCTTGAAGAATTCGCCGTACCGGGCGATGATTCGCTGGCGCAGAATGGCGCGCACGATGCTCTTCTTATCACCGAAGCCCCGGTAGTGGTGGATAGTGGCCGCCAGATAGGCGTTCATCGTATAGGCGAGCAGGGTTTCGAGTGTGGACAGGCTGTACGGAATCATGGTCGCCAGCGGACGCCGTTCATCCTCGTACTTGGCCGCCTGTTCCACCGCGTCCATCGGCACATACGCCTGAAGGTTCTCCGTCACCTTGCGCCATTGCGGTTCACAACCGTCCGTAACACGCTTGGACATGCGTTTCCGCTGCTGAATCTGCCGGCAGACGAACTTCGACAGGTCGGACGCCGGATGGAAGTCAAGCCCTTCGGGATATTCGTAGTCGAAATGCAACTCATCAATATCCGTCATGGTCTTGTTGCGCAGACGCTGGTCGAATTCGGCTAACCCATACATGCAAGGACTCCCGCGCGCTGTGAGGCGAAGACTTCACTGGCATCGTAGACTGTGGGGAACGCGGACGCGCGCGCTGCACGTTCAAGTTCCTGGCTCAATTCGTCCCAGCCCTCTTCATCCTGAAATTTCACGCGGTCATTGTCCATGGTAGGCTCGTCGTAGATGCCGAATTCCTTCATCACACGAGGTACGTGCCCGAGACAGTCAATGCTATCCCAGCGCCGGGGGTTCGGCATGGTCAACAACCCCATTTCGAGGGGACCGTCCTTGATGCTGATGTCGTGCCAGACCTTGCCGTTCTTGTAGTAGTGGCCCATCCCGACCGCATCGCGCCGTTTCCGGCCTTCCACGCCCGTGCCGTAGTTGCCCTGGGCGGTGCGAGGCGCGTTGATGAAGAGAAACTGCACCTGAATGCCCATCGCGGCGGCGGTGTTGAAGAACGCTTCACGAATCCAGTCATCGCCGCCATCGACTTCAATCGCCACAAGCCGCGTGTTGGTCTCGATTGCAAGTTCAAGTACCTTGCGCGGGATGTCGTTGACTTCCATCCGGTCATTGAGTTCACGGCGCAGGTACAGGTCGCCGGTCTTGGTGTTCTTCGCGAACGCAATCGCCGCCGTCGGACACGAGGACGTGTTGGACGTGCGTGCGGGGTCGCAGATGATGAACCGGTGCATCCCTTTGGCGCGGTTCAGCGTGTTGTTGTCGTCCGAGTAGTGGATTTTCTCGAACAGTTCGCGGGTCCAGATAGCGTCAATCGGGTTGACCGCCAGACACATGTATTCGCGGAAGAATTCGCCCTCGTTGCCCTCGTTCTTGTGGTAGCGGTATTCCGCCCGGACCTCTTCGTTCGTGATGAGTTCCGGCACACACGAGAACAACTGTTTCTTGCCGTGCTCGTCAGTGCGAATCTCACACTGCGGCAAGACCTTCTTGCGCCATCTGCTCGACTCGAAGATGTGCGCCATATTGGCGTCTTCATGTTTCAACGTGTCGATGTAGATGATGCGCCACGGGGGCCGGCTGTCTTGCTTGGGCAGATACCAGCGGCGAGACTTGGTGCTGGGCCGTACTCGCGGCACGCACGGCAGAAGCGAACCGTTGAACCACTTCCGGGTCTTCCGGCGCAGTTCCTCGTTCAGAACTTCCTCGTCGTCTTCCAGGTCGTCGATGACAATCAGGGTACAACGCTGCATCCGGCCCAGGATGCGCACGATCATACCGCGCACCTGCTGGTTGCAGCCCTTCGGAAGCACGAAGCAGAACGGCTCGCCCGTCACGGGGTCGCACGCAAACCAGCCCTTGGTCGAGATGGAGTAGTCGATCTCGTTCAGCGCACTGCGCTGCTCGTCGGTCATCTCGCTGGCGCTACGCTGCTTCATCAAACCGAAGACTTTGCGTATGCGCACGTTCGTGAACAACTCGGCCTTGATGTTCTCGGTCACTCGGGAAGCGTGGTCATACGACTTCCCGACGTACATGATGAACTTCTCTTTGCGGAAGCAGATGGACTGCACGGACAGCGCGATGCAGATAGCGGTCTTGCCGCAACCACGCCACACGCACATCGCGAGAAACGGGATCGTCGAGTCAGAAACCATGCGGAACATGAGTTGCCGCTGCCACGACATGATCTCATCGAACGATTCGGCCATGAACACCAGAGCGAAGAACTCCGTGTCGAATTCGGCCTTGGCCATAATCCGCTTGAAGTACGGTTCTTCGCGCAACTGGGAAACCGGCACATCGTACTCAATCGCGAAGTCGATGTAGTCGCGGGCCACCTCATGGGTGAGCGGCCACGTTTCCTGTTGCTGTTCAATGACCGTGTTCATTACCGCTCTCGAAGCACCAATACCAGAGTTTCGTCATGAGGATTGTCCGAACCGCCGGACATGACCGATGAGAAGGTCAGCGTGTTACCCGGAGTGCCTTCTGCCGCCTTGAGTTGGGCATTCGCTGCGTTTTCCGGACTCAGAATCTCGATCACGTCATCCTCGGCGAACGGAGAAAATGGCGTGCTGCTGTTAGCAGCGGTCAAAACGGCCTTACTGGACCCGTTGTCCACATCAATTACCACGCTGGTGTACGCCGCCGGCATACCGATTTCGACCCGGATCGCGTATTGCTCGTTGATGGCTGCGAGATTGCCGTCGCCGCTGGCGCCCTGAACCTCATCGATCAGGTCTTTCATTTCCTCAAGCAATCCCTGGACCTGATCATCAACCACGGACGGGGCAACGCCCTGCTGCCGCAATACCCGTTCCAGCCGCTCGGCCTGCTTGTTCAGTTCCAGCGCCGATTCCAGCGTCTGGATTGCCGATTTCAGCAAGACCTCCCGCGTCTCGAAGGATTGAACGATAGCCATTATCGAAGTTCCTCGTACCAGACTTCGACGCCGATGGTCCGGTTCAGGCTGTTCACCATAGCGAGGTCGAGGTCGTCGTCCTCGTCCAGATGGATTGGGCCTTCAAAACGCTTGTTCGTCAGCCCAGACATGTCTTGGCTCGCCACGACCGCGTCATATGCTGCGCCGGCAGCCGCGTCCATCGTCGCCGTGAACGTCTCTAGCGCGGCAGGCGCGGCGCTCAGATGCACCCGAATCTCCCAAACGATGACCGGGTGACTGAACGAAATGGTTTTGGCGAGATTTCCGCTGGAAACGGAATCCCGCCAGACTTCACGTGGGAAGTTTCTGATACGCATGGCGTGTCCTTTTACCCGGCGCCGAAGATGAGTCCAATGAATTCCGTCAGGAACCCCGGATGCTCACTCAGAAAGCCGAACAGTAGTTGCACCCAGCCGATCTGGTTGCCGCTTTCGTCCGGAAAGGGTCCAATCAGTGGGATTACCTGCTCCATCAACCCTGGTATCTGTTCCGCAGCCGTCGCAACCGCCTGCGCGGTGATGGTCAGTGCGGGAGAAGTGATGTCGGTCTCTGCGTTCACGGTCATTAACCACGGGTCTTCGCCCTGCCCCTGATAGTGGAACGACTGGAGAAACTTGCCGTCGCCGTCCCCGATGATGTCGAGTTTGAACTCCTCGCCTTTCTCGCGGATTTCGATGCGACCGCTCGACTTCGCCGGGTTCGCGTACCACGGCGCGCTCCAGGTGATACACCCGCTCAGAAGTGCGGCACAAACCAGTCCGATCATCACGTTGCGCATACCCGCTCCTTGCAGTGTTGCACCATTTCACGCATGGTGACAGAGTTTTCGCGAAGAGTCGCGCTGTTTTCAGTCAATGCCTGGGTGGTCTGCTCGACCATACCCCGGTACGAGGTCCGAAATTCGTCCTCAAGCAACTGGATGCGCGTTGTCATCTGTTCCTCGCGCTTTTCTACTTCATTGTCCCTGCGCTGCTCGGTCTTGGTCTGGTTCCAGAGCAAGAAAATCGCAAGCATCACCGGGACACCAAAGACCTTGGCCAGTTCAATGAGTTCTTGGATAGGCACTACACACGTCCTTCTTTGACTTGCTTCAGGAAATTGCGCAGAAAGCGCCACACCGCGATAACAGTGCTCGCTGACGCCACCAGTGCCGCAGCCGCTTCGGGGTCGATGTCGGCCCCAAGCGCGTTCAGCACGGTGATCAGCCCGGCAAGCACCACTACGGCAGAGCCGCCTTCAACAGCCCCCTTGCCAACCCCCTTTCTGACGCTGTACTTTTCCTCGCCCATAAGATAACTCCTTTCAGTTCAGAATCAGGACTGGTTGACAGGTTTTGGTGAATTGTACCCGCGCCGTCGCGTAAAGCTTGCTCGGGTCGATGCCGGGCACCCGGTATGCAGGCCGAAGACATCCCATAATTCCACCATAGAAAATACCCCGCATGGCGCCACTACGGACCACTCTCTCTTCTGCGGGGTCTCGCCACGGGAACGGCGCAAACGCTTCATCGGAACCCTTATGGTTCCGGTTCATCGCGTCATACAAGCGAGACAAAGGACTCCGCTCAGGCATGTTCTCCGTCACCTTCTTCGCCCACGCAGCCGTGTCGCTTCTGAACAACTGCTTCTCCAGCCACTCAGCGCCAAGCCGAACCCAATCCGGTTCCATATCATCATGCATTGTCGTACCTTTCCAGGATTTCCAGCATGAACGGCGCTGGCTCGAAGTAATCGTGCAACTGGGTACATGCGTCACGGCTGTGCAGCACACACTGCTGAGGAACTGAATGGCCAGGAGGCGGCAACTTGCCGAAACTCAGTCCGGCAAGGATACAACCCTCGCTGTCCGTGTGGTAGCCGGCGCTCTTGTCACCAGCCCAGTTGCCGACATGAATCAATATCCCGCTACGGCCAGACACATCCCGCACATGATACCACGAACTCATCCCACCCACCGTCTTGCCCGTCGGACCAAATTCGCACAAGTACTGGCCGGCAGGGATGCAACTCACGTTGCGCTCATTGCCCTTCCACGGCAACTCCGCTGTCGCGAACTGCATCGGCTCCCGGCCAACCGCCTTCACGGTCAGCACGCCAAACGTCCCTTCCGGGCCGGTACGCCGCCGCTCAAGCAGCGCGGCATTCGGAACCTCGCGCAACTGGTCCAGCAACACACGCGCGCTCTCGAACTCCAACGGACCGCTGCGCATCAGCACAGCAATCTCTTCTCGGTGCTGCGCATTCCGGAATTCCCGGTCGCAATCGGAATACAATCGGGTTACCAACCGGCCAAGAGCGCGTAACTTCAACGCATCCCCCTCAGCCGCAAGAGCAGCCGCAAGCTGGTCCACCTGCAACAACGCCGGATGGTCAGACTGGGTCATCTGCCGCTTCCCCCATATGGTCCAGACTGCGAACAGGCGTTCTGTCCGGTCCCGTCTGGCGCAATGTCCCAAATTCCGAGTCATCAACCACACAGAACTCCACATCAACACACTTCGCTATCGACGGACGCAAACGCTCATCGCGTAAACGCTGCAACTCAGCACTGCCAAGCACGTTCACCGTATGGGTCGTTTCCTGCTTCGTCCGTGGTGCAAACTGGCCGTCCGGGTCATGGCTGTACCCAACGTCCAGCAACTTTCGCATCGTCGCCTCACTCACCCCTGGCTTCCAGTCCCCCGTCTTTTCGTCCGTCTTGTGCGCTTCTTGCAACAACCGGGCATGAAGGTCCAACGTCGGAACCTTCACCTCCCGGCGGTAGCGACGCGTCAACTCAACACGCTCCGCATCAACAGCAGCCTTCTGGGCCAGAATGTACTCCCGGTTGCACGGATGCTCCAACACCAACTCCGCCATCTCGACCGACATACGGGTCACCTGAGCAACCTGCTTCGGAGTCATATCAGCGATAAAGTACAGCAACGCCTGGCGATGATGCACAGGCGCGTCCTCGACCCGCTCGTACTGTGGTCCCTTCAGTGCTGTCTTCCCCACACCAATCTCCTATCGCTCCCTGACTGCGCCCGGCCAAAGCAGGAGACCGCGTAAATCGCCAACTAAAGCCGGACGCAAGTACAAGGAGCCTACAAACATGGTGTAACACACAATACCTACTACCGTCAACCCAAAAACACACAAGAACTGGGCATCTCCGGTTAGAGGCAAACCAAAGATACCCAGCAATACACCCAGCGCCATGTGGAGGAAGCAAACAGGCCAAGACAAGCAGGGGTCTCAACCAACACGCCAGGCAAACAACACTCTACCACCTCATCAAAAAAACGTCAACACAAAATCCGAAATCGTGACCTCTCGCGCGCACGCGTACCCGCGCACCTCACGCGCGCGCACCTCACGTGTTCCCTCTTCTGCAAGAGAGTGGGGGACAGAGGAAGAGAGAGTTAAGACAAGAGAGAGAAGAGAGAGAAGAGAGAGGGTTGCAGTTTAAACCCCCCTGCACGCAAGTGTATATAACCTAAACCCTTGAAAACAAACACCCAACTGTACTACGCGGACCATACTAGACCCCATGCACAAGAGCGCAACCCCCTTTAAACTACTCTCACAACAGCATAATCACAAAAGCATAGCCCCCTCTAGACTGATTTTTCGGATTTCAGCAATTTTTACCAGATTTCGTGAGGGAGACCCTCCGGCGAGCGCGAGCGAGCCGGACCCCCCCAAGGGGCACCCCCGCGCGCGTGTTGGGTGTGCGCGGGGGGCGGGGGGCGGCGGGTGCGTGTGTGCGTGGGGGAGAGGGGGGCTCCGGCGTGCGGCAGGGTCCGCGGGCGTGCTCCGGCGCGCGTGTGCGTGGGCTCCGGCGTCCGGCGCGTGGGCGGATGGGCGTCCGGCAGGGTCCGCGGGTGGGCTCCGGCGCGTGGGCGGAGACTGGCTAGGGGCGAGCGCCAGGAAAACTAGCGAGGTCGGCTGGCTGGGGGCGCAGCGGACTGAGCCGGGTTCGCCGAAGGCAGTGAAGACCACCTCCGGGCCGGGAACCAGGGGAACCAGGGGCGCCAGCATGGCCCAGCACTCGCGCCAAACACCGCTTGTGTGTTCCACGATGGACCATAGGCCCTGAGACTGCATGAGAAGCCGCACACGAGGACTTAGCGCGTCAGCAGTATGGGGGGATGGGGCAAGGGGAGAACGTGCGACACACATCACCTCCGACGGCCTCTGGCTGGAAAATCTCCTGCTACGGCTTGGCTGCTATGCCGTCGGCAATCTTGCGGACGAGAGTTTGCCTAACCTCGTCTTCCGCGAGTTTGTGTAGGTGCGCGGCGTACATCCGCCCGGCTGGGGACTGGCAGGCACGCTCTACCGACTTCCGGGCGACGCCGACCAGGCGCGCGACATCGGCTTGTGATAGTCCTGAAACCCACAGCCGTACCCAATGTGCCCGACGTTGAAGTATGTAGCGTGCGTGCTGTGGGTCTCGTGGTGGCGTGTAGAGTCCAGGCGGCATGTGGACAATATAGCACGACCCGGCAGAAATTGTCTATTGACACGCGTGCATGGACTGTGATATACTTACTGTGATGCAAGGGGATGTACCCTTGCGCGGAGCAACTCAACACAACGGAGGATAGAGAGATGACACAAGTAGCGACGATCTACCAAGACACAGACGGCTGGCATGTGTGCAACGCTGGCGATGTGATGCTGGACGCCAGGGGCCGCGCCTACGAGACTGCCGAGGCGGCGATCAACAGCCTGCGCGATGTTGCCGGCACGCACCTGGAGACTTACACGCACTACCAGTTGAGTGGCGGCGACATTGTGCAGATCATCCCGTCCGGCGATTGACTTCACCGGCCGGCCGGGAGCCGTTGATCCCGGCGCAACGACGGAGGAAAAGACCATGAGTCCGACTTGGAGGATTGACAAATGAACGCAACCCGATACAGCCTGATCCCAAGTCCCAACGGCTACTTACTTTTCGACCGCTGCACACAGCAACCACGCGGAATTGCCTTTGAAGATATCGTTACCGCGCGCGCTGCCGTCCGGCGCCTGAATTTCCCCCCTGAACTGCTACGCCGCACCCGTGTGTCCCACATTTACAGCGTGGCTATACAAGACGCTATCGCGATGCAAGACGCCGGCGTACCACATCCTGTTATCACGGTCGAGTATTTCGATTCCCCAGTAGGGTTAGTATGCACTGCCCGCCACAACATGGACGACGTAGACGACACGGAAACCCCGGTGGAAATTTTGCTATAGCCCCCGCGCGGGAAATGACCGCGCGCGGGATTGTGGACATAACCGGCCAATCCGGCGCGGAGGCGCGCGAAATGGCCGAAGGAGGTTGAACCATGGACAGGACCGAACAACAACCCGAGGAAAGGAATTGATCAATGAAAACGCTGTACGACGTTGTAGCACGTGGAGAAATGCTCACCGAATCCCAACGCGAAAGCGCAGAGCGGTTATTCTGCGCGCGTTGCCAGGAGAAGACCCGGCGAGCCTTTCGCCGGTGCATCCGGTATCCGGGCAGCATTGAATTGTGCGGGATACTTCACCGTGTTCACATCGAAGGCGAGAAGGTGAGCTACTGTGCCGGCCAGAGTTACCCGGACGAAGTCCGGACTGTGCGTCAAGTCATTTCTGGCCATTAACCGACTTCCACGGGGGCGCCTGGTTTCGACCGGGCGCCGACGTGGGTGCCGGATTGGCCGGCTCCAGAACGACGGAGGAAAAGACCATGAATAGACGATCCCCAATTGTTAAAGCGTGTTTTACCAACGCGCTACCCGGCGGCCTTTGGGTTGACCGGGACAACGGCGAAAGGGAATACATAACGTATTCCGGCCTTGTCAAGGAAGTAGGCGAAGAGCGCACGGAGGAAATTAAACGCGCGGCTCTCACTATGCCTGGACTGTTTCATACTATTCCTGACGCCCCGCGCACGTTTCGCGAATTCCCGAGTTTGCAAGCTGCGCGCGACTACCGGCACAACGTAGGCACCGGGGGCTGGATATGGCAGCGGCGAGGAGAACAGCGCGCGTTTCTGTTCCCGCTGGACATGACCCCCACAGCAATAGTTATGCATCCGCTTGCAGCCGGCAGCGGTGAGCTACACGGGAGCATGTGATATGACCAAGTAAGAAGGAAGACTCGCCCGAAATGCGCGCGTTCGTTTCGGGTTGGCTCGACAGGGAAGAAGGCGAATTCCGCAAAGGGAACCCGCACGGGTATTTCAACTGAAAGGGAAGACCATGAACCAAAAGACAAGACATGCAATTACGGCTCACGGGCAACGGCTGCTTGCCCTGTATCCACACGCGACGGAGACAGACCCAATTACGCTGTGCAAGCGACTCCGCAGGATCGAATGTGAAGCCAGCCGCTATGCGGAGCGTCTGTGCAATGACCCAACCGCCCCGAGCATGGATAGCCCGGAGCATGATCGGGTAATTGGGCGATTGTTGGCGCGCGTTGCTCGCATCCTGGGCGACGGAGGGCCGCCCGTGCATATCAACCTTGACCCGCGCGGGTATGCGCTGAAGATCGACGACACATATATACGCGAACATCACATCGAACTCTATTCCGACTGGGGCGGATATGGGATCATTGCCCCAAATTTGAACGAGGAATAGCAATGTGGAGATGTCTTCGCCGTGGCGCATCGCCGGGCCTTCGCTTGGGTCGTGCTGACCTGGCACGAAATGAATGCCCCCAACGCCGGCGCATAGCTGGCGCCTCCGTCAGGGTGGGCCGGTTTGGTCGCCGGTCCACCCGCTTTCACTTCAACCTACAAGGAGAACTACCAATGAAACCTGGAAACATGTACGCAGACGATGAAGGGCTGAAACTTTGCCAAACCAAAGAAGTTGCACGTGGAATACTGGATAAGGAGACGGCGGAGGCGATTGTTTACCGCTGGAACGCCTACAATGCGATGAGTGCATTCCTGCAAGACTTCCTCTACAGCAAGACAGGGGAATGCGATCCGGCTGTAGAGACCGCGCCGTACACGGATGAGCAACTGTGCGAGAAAGCGCGGACAATCCTCGCCAAGAACTACGGTGGCGCCGATGCGTGATCTCTGGAACGGCGTGAAGCAAAGCCTACTTATCGCCGTGCATGACTGGTGGATTCTAGCCTTGTGGTTGGCAATCT
>Ga0180434_10009285_pt1 | contig 10702 bp, 7 predicted proteins | sample SS_ome_7_FD_132453 | JGI IMG/M metagenome (GOLD analysis project Ga0180434, IMG submission 132453) | Hypersaline lake sediment archaeal communities from the Salton Sea, California, USA - SS_1_D_2 metaG | ecosystem: Environmental > Aquatic > Non-marine Saline and Alkaline > Hypersaline > Sediment... | reverse complement strand
GCGAGACGTTTTCGTCGACCTCGATCGGATCCCGCTCCACGGTCCGCTGTCATGGACCGTCCCCGGGTGTGTCGACGGGTGGTTCGCCCTGCACGAGCGGTTCGGCAGGCTCCCTCTTTCCGACCTTCTGGCCCCGACGATCGAGCAAGCGGAGAAGGGGTTCCGTGTCACCCCAGTGATCGCTCGCGCGTGGCAAGATTCGTCCGCCCGACTCCGCACGGATCCGGGCGCCCGCGCGACGTTCCTCCGGGATGACCGTCCTCCCCAGATCGGCGAGATCCTCCGCAATCCAGATCTGGCCCGTTCGCTGTGCCGGGTGGCGGACGAAGGGCGCGACGCGTTCTACTGCGGTCCGATCGCGGACCGCATTGTGACCTATTCCGAGGAGATCGGCGGGCTGATCGCGCTCGAAGATCTCGCCGCGCATACGTCGACGTGGGTCGAGCCTGTCTCCATCCGGTATCGGGGTTACGAGGTGTGGGAACTCCCGCCCAACACCCAGGGGATCGCCGCCCTCCAGATGCTGGCGATCCTCGAGGGATACGAGCTGAACAGCCTCGGGCCGCAGTCCGCCGACTATCTCCACCTCCTGATTGAGACGAAGAAACTCGTTTACGAGGATCGTGCGAGATACTACGCCGATCCGGCGTTCGCCCACGTCCCGGTAGAATCGCTGTTATCTCCGGAGTACGTCAGAGAGCGACGCAGCCGGATCAATCCGGAGCGGGCCGCACGCAACGTGCACGCCGAGGATCCGGAACTCACGCGAGGGGATACGGTCTACCTCACCGTCGTCGATGAGGGGCGGAACGCCGTCTCCTTTATCCAGAGCATCTACGATAACTTCGGGTCAGGAGTCGTCCCACCGGGAACGGGATTCGCGATGCAGAACCGCGGCAGCCTGTTCCATCTCGATCCGACCCACGCCAATGTGCTCGAACCGGGGAAACGTCCGTTTCACACGATCATTCCCGCATTCGTCACCCGTGACGACCATCCCGTCTTCTCATTTGGCGTGATGGGCGGCGACATGCAGCCGCAGGGGCACGTGCAGGTCCTCGTCAACTGGATCGATTTCGGGATGGACGTGCAGGAGGCCGGGGACGCCCCTCGCGCTCGGCACGTCGGCTCGTCGACTCCAACCGGAGACGCGCCATCCGATGGGGGAAGCGTCCGCCTGGAACTGGGGTTTCCCGAAACAGCGATCGAAGGACTCCGTCGCAGGGGACACCGGGTCGAAGTCCGCCCGTTCGGTTCAAACTTCGGGGGCTATCAAGGAATCTGGATCGACCCGGAGAGTGGGTTGCTCCACGGCGGATCCGACCCCCGCAAGGACGGCCGCGCCGGGGGGTACTGAGCCCGCCTCCCTTCGGCCGTAGAACTTCCCCCAGTGAAGGGACGGGGACGCCGTCACGAAGTGCAAGAAGACCACCACGCTCTGCAATCCCCCATCTCGCTTCCTTCCCCAACGGGTTCCCGGGCGTGCGTCCCGGGGCAGCTTCGGTTCCACGAAGTGGCGGTTGGCTATACTTTGAGAACCCATGACGACACGCGGAGTTCAGTTCCTACGCGAGCGGGGCATCGAGCACGAGGTGTTCACCTACCGCTACGACAAGATGGGGGCGCGGATCGCGGCCGACGCGATCGGTCTGCCGCACGAGATCGTCCTCAAGAGCCTCGTCTTCCAGGCTGACGATGAGTCGTTCCTGTTCGTCCTCATCGGTGGAGACGGGAACGTGAGCACACGCAAACTCGGCCGGGTCACCGGACACAAGCACATCGAGGCGGCCGCGCCGCGGGACGCCGAGCGGGTCACCGGCTATCGGGTCGGGGGGATCAGTCCGCTGGGCTCGCGGAGGAGGCTCCCGGTGATCCTCGACGAGCAGGCAGCGGCACATGACTCGCTCGTGATCAACGCCGGAGCGCGGGGTACGCTCGTCCGACTCGCCACCCGGGCGTTGATCGCCGCAATCGGGGCCCGGCCGGCCGACGTCCGTGCCTAGTTGGAAGTCGCTTCGGCCAGCGATCCGTCGAGCCCGAGCTCCGAGGCAACCGTACGCATCCCTTCGATGACATCGGCGATCAATTCGCTCCGCTCCACGCCGAGCAGATCGATCCCCTTCTGAATGATCTCGCGGTCGGCACCGGCGGCAAATGACTTGTCCTTCCATTTTTTCGTCACCGATTTGGGTTTGAGATCCATCAGGCTCTTCGATGGACGGACGAGGGCGACGGCCGTGACGAGACCGGTCAGTTCGTCGATCGCGTAGAGAACCTTCTCCATCTCGTGCTCCGGCTCGACGTCGGTGCAAATCCCCCAGCCGTGTGACAATACCGCATGGATGAACTCCTCCGGCCATTCGCAATCACGAAGAATCGTCTCGGTCATCCGGCAGTGCTGATCGGGGAACTGTTCGTAATCAAGATCGTGCACCAACCCGATGATCCCCCATGTCTCCACATCGTGGCCGAGCTTGGCCGCCATGTGGCGCATCACGCCTTCGACCGCCAGCCCGTGCTTGATCAAGCTCTCGTTCCGGTTGTATTCCCTCAACAGGGCGTACGCCTCGTCGCGCGTCGGTTTGTGCATTCCAACTCTCTCCTCTCGTGCAGGGTGAACCCCGTCCCTCGACTCTATCGAGCTACGCGGTGCTCGTCCACCCGGAACGCGGTGAGCACGGGGACGCGATCGCGTATAGTGGGCGAGCCGGGAGAACGGAGGTCACGATGCAGTTCGAATGGGGAACGTCGGTTCTACTTTTTTTTACCGCGATCGGGATCGGCGGCTTCGCCAGTCTCCTCGGCCTCGGCGGTGGGGTGTTCATGGTCCCCCTCCTCCTTCTCGGCGGGTTCGTCGCAACACAGCCTGAGGCGGCGGGAACGAGCGTCACCGCGGTCGTGTTCACCGGGCTCTCAGCGTCGATCGCCTACTACCGTCGGCGAGCCATCGATTTTCGGGTCGGCCTGTTGTTCATGCCGTCGGCGGTCGCAGGGGTGTTCCTCGGTTCGTACATCGTGCAGGTCGCCGATCCCTCCTGGCTGACGATCGCGTTCGCTGTTTTTCTCTTGTATCCGGGGGGGATGATGCTGTTGGGCAGAACCTCCAAGGACGTGTTGTCGCAGGCCAAGGCGACGCCGTCCGGCGCCGGGTTCTACCTCCTGGTCTTCCTCATCGGACTCGTCGCCGGTACGGCGACCAAGCTCTTCGGCGTCGGCGGCGGGACCGTCTTCGTCCCCTCGTTGGTCCTCTTCCTCGGCCTCGACATCGTCACCGCAGTTGCTGTCAGTCTGTTCGTCATGGTCCCTACGGCCTTGATCAGCGCCGTGACCAGTTGGATCCAGGGGACGCTCCTCGTCGAGCTCGCCGTTCCCCTCATCCTGGGGATTGTCATCGGAGCACAGATCGGGCCGCGCGTTGGAGACCGCATCCCCAAGGAACGACTCCGGCAGTTATTCGGGGTTGTCCTCCTCTACGCCGCCGTCAACATGGCTTTGAAGGCCCTTCGCTGACGGAGACCCTCTCGGGCTTTGCTTGACATCCCGGGGACGAGAACGTACACTCCAATTAGCAGTCCATTACCTTGACTGCTAATGTGGGGCGAACGACATGATCCGTTTTGACAAGATGACCGAAGGGGCGCAGGAGCTCTTCCGCGAGGCGCAGGACCTGCTCACCCGTTACAAGCACAATCAGCTCGATGTGGAACACATCGCGATGGTCCTCGTGAGTCAGGAGGGCGTCGGTCGCGAGATCCTCGAACATACCGGCGTGAACCTCACCGCGCTTGCCAAGGATCTTGACATCCAACTCCGCGGCAAGCCGTCGGTCGTCGGAGGTCAAGTCGCGGGTCAGATCTACATCACGCCGCGGCTCGATGCGGTGGTTACTGCGGCCCAGATGGAGGCCGATCGGCTTCACGACGAATACATCGGAATCGATCATCTCCTCCTCGCGATCAGCCGCACCACCGACCCCCAGCTGCGGCGCATCCTCGGACGACACCAGATCACGCCGGAGGCGATCTACACGTCGCTTCGCGCTGTCCGTGGCGAACAGCGAGTGACCGACCGTGATTCGGAGGAGCGCTATCAGATCCTGAAGAAGTACTCGACCAACCTCACCGAGAGGGCGAAGCGAGGCGAGCTCGATCCGGTGATCGGACGAAAGCAAGAGATCCGGCGGATGGAGCAGATCCTCTCCCGCCGGCGGAAGAACAACCCGGTCCTGATCGGAGAACCCGGGGTGGGAAAGACGGCCGTCGTCGAGGGATTGGCTCAGCGGATGGTTGCTGATGACGTCGCCGAGACGCTGAAAGGGAAAGAACTCGTGTCGCTCGACGTCGCGTCGATGGTCGCAGGTTCCAAGTTCCGCGGTGAGTTCGAGGACCGACTGAAGGCCGTGATCAAAGAGGTCGAGGCCCACTCCGGCCAGACGATCCTGTTCGTCGATGAATTACACACCCTCGTCGGGGCCGGGGCCGCCGAGGGGGCGATCGACGCGTCGAACATCCTCAAGGAGCCCCTCTCCCGCGGAAAGTTCCAGCTGATCGGGGCAACGACGCTCGACGCATATCGGGAGCACGTGGAGAAGGATTCCGCGTTCGAACGTCGCTTCCAGAAGGTCTACATCGCCGAACCGACCATCGAGGAGACGATCGACATCCTTGAAGGGCTGCGCGGGAAGCTGGAGGAGCATCACGGAATCTCGATCGCCGACGAGGCGATCGTTGCGGCGGCCCGACTGTCCGAACGGTACATCGCCGAACGGTTTCTGCCGGATAAGGCGATCGATCTCGTCGACGAGGCGGCAAGTCGCATGCGGGTCGACAGAATCGGAGACAGAGTGACCGAGGCTGAGATCGCGGCTCTCGTCTCCCAATGGACGGGGATCCCGGCTGAGCGAATGCTGGAAGAGGAGCGGTCGCGGTTGGCCAACATGGAAGAGGCGTTGCACGCCCGCGTGATCGATCAGGATGAAGGGGTACACGCGGTGGCGGAGGCTGTCCGCCATTCGCGCGCCGGACTGTCCGATCCCCGTCGCCCGATCGGCACCTTCCTGTTCCTCGGCCCCACCGGAGTCGGCAAGACCGAGCTCGCGAAGTCCCTCGCTGCGTTCCTGTTCGGGAGTGACAACGCGCTATTGCGGATCGATATGTCGGAATACATGGAACGCCACGCCGTGGCGCGCCTCATCGGCTCCCCTCCTGGATACATCGGCTACGAAGAGGGCGGTCAGTTGACCGAAGCCGTCCGGCGACGTCCGTATCAAGTGGTGTTGTTCGACGAGATCGAGAAGGCCCATCCGCAAGTCATGAACATTCTCCTGCAATTGCTCGACGAAGGGCGGCTCACCGACGGGCACGGACGGACGGTCGATTTCCGCCACACGATCCTCATTATGACGTCCAACGTCGGCAGCGAGCACTTCCAGTCCGACGCCGGGGAGGAAGTGATCCGCAGGCAAGTGCGGGAGGAGTTGAAGTCGACCTTTCGCCCCGAGTTCCTCAATCGGATCGACGAGACGATCATCTTCCATCCGCTGTCCGAAGAGGCGATCGAGAAGATCGTCGATCTCAAGATCGCTGACCTGAACGCGCGCTTGGCCGAGCAGGAGATCCGGTTAACGTTGACCGACGAGGCCAAGCACATCCTCGCGAAACAAGGATACGATCCGCATTATGGAGCACGTCCCCTGGCACGGGCGATGAAACGTCTGATCGAAAACCCGCTGGCGAGCAAGATCGTCGCCGACGAGATCTCGGAGGGGGATACCGTCAGCGTCGACGCCGCGGCGATGTCCGACGCATTGTTGATTCGAAGACAGAGCGCGAAAGATTAGACGCCCGGGAACGGCTCTCCCGGTCCCGCCGCGGGGTCGACCCCACCCAGTTCGACGAGTGCCTGTTCGAGCTGCTCGTCGGAGAGCGCGCCATGGTGCCACTTCGGGTCGTTCTCCATGAACGAAACGCCCTTTCCGAGGACGGTATGCGCGGTAATCGCCGTCGGCTTCCCGCTTCCCTTCGCCGCGAGGAACGCCGTGTACGCACCCATAATCGCGTCGTAGTCGTGCCCGTCGATCTCGTGGACGTGCCAACCGAACGCGCGGAACTTCGCCGCGAGGTCACCGACGTCCATCACGTCGGTCGTATGGCCATCAATCTGGCAGCCGTTCCAATCGACCATCACGCACAGATTGTCGACACGATGGTGAACGGCAGCCGTCGCCGCTTCCCACGGCTGCCCTTCCTGGCACTCGGCATCGGAGATGAAGGAGTAAACGCGAGAATCCCGACCGGCAAGCCTGGCGCCGATTGCCATCCCGAGTGCCACGGACAGCCCATTCCCGAGCGAGCCGCTCGAGACCTCCACACCCGGAACTCCACACGCCGTCGACGGATGTCCTTGCAGCCTGGCGCCGAGCTTGCGGAAACTCCACAGCTCCTCGCGGGGGAAGTATCCTCGGTCGGCAAGGACGGCGTAGAGGATCGGGCAGGTGTGCCCGTTGGAGAGGACAAAGCGATCTCGCCCTTCCCAGTGGGGATTGGCTGGATCATGACGAAGATATTTGTAGTAAAGGACGGTCAACAGATCGGCCATCCCCAATGCGCCGCCTGGATGCCCGGAGTTCGCGTGGGTCACGATGCGCAGGACGTCCGCTCGCAGTTTGTTCGCCTTTTCCTTCAGCCCTTCGACCTCCATACGTCCCCTCCTCACTCCAGTCCAATGATATCGATTCTGGGGGCAGATCGGTAGTTCAAGCGCGGCGGTCGTACGACCCTGCCAGCAACGACAGGAGGGCCATCCGGATCGGGACTCCATTCGCCGCCTGGCGGAAGTAAGCCGCCCCAGGATGGTCGTCGACCTCGGTGGAGATCTCGTTGACCCGCGGGAGGGGGTGCATGATCGTGACCGACGCCTTGGCCGGCTCGAGCATCGCGCGCGTGAGGACATATGCGTCCTTCAACCGATCGTACTCGGACGGGTCCTCGAACCGTTCCCGCTGGATGCGTGTCACATAGAGGATATCACACCCAGCGATCGCACGATTCAGGTCTTCGGTCTCACTGACTTCAATCCCTTTGACACGGAGTCGTTCGACGATCTCGCTCGGCATCCGCAACGCCGGCGGAGCGACGAACACAAACCGGACTTCGTAGTTCGCGAGCAACTCGGCGAGCGAATGGACGGTCCGACCGTTTTTCAGATCCCCGGCAAGCGCGATCGTCAGCCCATCGACCTTCCCCTGCTCCTTGACGATGGTGTACAGATCAAGGAGCGACTGGGTGGGGTGTTGACCGGCGCCGTCTCCGGCATTGAGGACCGGCCTGTCCGTCGCCCGCGCTGCTTCCTCCGCCGAGCCGATCCGCGGATGGCGAAGCACGATCAGGTCGGCATACCCCTCGACCGTCTTGATGGTGTCGTGAAGGGATTCGCCTTTCGCCGCCGAACTGCTCTTCGCCTCGGCGACACTGATCACTCGACCGCCCAGGCGGAGCATCGCCGTCTCGAACGAGAGTCGGGTCCGTGTGCTCGGCTCGTAGAAGAGCGTCGCGAGGATCTTTCCCTCCAGGTCGTCGAGGACTTCGTCGGTCGCCAGTCTCTCCTCGTACCTCCGTGCGGTACGCAGGATCAGATCAAGCTCGCCGCGGTTGAACTGGTCGGCCCGAAGGACGTCCTTGTTCGCCAATCTCTCCATCACGCCTCCTTAGCTTCGCTCGTCCCTTTCTACGCCAGCTCGTTGAGCTCCGCTCGACCTGCCGCGGTCGGATGGAATCGCCCCCGTCCGGTCCGCGCGACAAGTCTTCCCTCTTCAATGAGAATCTCCCCCCGTTGGATCGAGAGGATCGGTTTGCCCACGCATCGGCGGCCCTCGTAGGCGGTATACGGAGCGCGAGAATGCTGGGTCGCGTGGGTGATCGTGTGTCGGTGGACAGGGTCGAAGATCGTCAGATCGGCGTCACTCCCCGGCAGGAGGGCCCCTTTCTTGGGGTAGAGGCCGAAGATGCGGGCTGGATTCTCACTCATCGTCCGCACCAACCGCGGGAGGGAGATCCACTTGTTCCGCACCCCTTCGTCGAACACGAGCGCCAGCATGGTCTCGACCTGAGGAGACCCGTACGGCGCCTCGAAAAACGGATCGTCGTTCCGCTTCTCCTTCGGTGCGTGATCACTCGCCACCGTATCGAGGAGGCCGTCGGCCAGCGCACGCCACAAGGCGCATCGATCTTCCTCACCGCGGAGTGGGGGGCCGATTTTCAACACCGGTCCCTGCTTCAACAGATCCTCGCGAGTCAGTGTCAGGTACTGCGGACACGTCTCGGCGTAAACACGGAAGCCGTTCGCGCGGGCCGCGGCAACGACTTCGATCCCCAGCGCAGCCGTCATGTGCGGGATATACAGTGGACACCCGGCGACTCGAGCAATGGCGATGGCGCGATGGATCGCTTCGGCCTCGAGGATCGCCGGGCGCGTATCGACAAAGGCTTCCTTCGGGTCCCGTCCTTCGGCGAGTGCCCTGTCCTCCAAGTAGTCGGTGGCAAGCCCGTTCTCCGCGTGGACCACACCCAACCCTCCGGCTCGGGCGACGATGTCGAGCGTACGCATCAGTTGGTAGTCGTCGGTCATCCACCCCAGCTTGGCGTAGGTCATGAACATCTTGAACGACGTCACCCCGTCACGAAACACCGCGGGGATCTCGCCGGCCTGGTTCTCCGGGTCGAACAGCCCACCGTGTAAAGCGAAGTCGAGGAGGGAGCCGGACTCTCCTTCCTCGCGAAACCGATGGACCGTCTCCGCCAGGCTCTCGCCCGGCCGGGCATATGCGTAGTGGATCAGGGTCGTCACCCCGCCGTGGGCCGCGGTGATCGACAGGTCCTTCAGATCGTCGAGGTAGACCGGATGGGTATGGACATCGAGAATCCCGGGGAGGACGTAAGTCCCCGTCGCGTCAATCGTCCGCTCCGCTTCGGCGTTCAGACCACGGCCGACCGCAGAGACGAGGCCGGATGAGATTCCCACGTCCGCTTCAGCGATCCGGGCCCCGGTGACGACCTTCCCTCCTCGCACCAACAGGTCAAACGCCTCGTCCTTCATCCCCCTCTCCTCCCACCTTCGTACTCAACGATTCTAATCGCTGTTGCGGAATGCTCAACCGAGCGCGGTGCCACTCGATGGGACGAGGCCCGAATGAACGAAGCACCTTGACACGACACCCTCTTCCCGGAGGCGAGCATGAGGGTCGAAGCGACGGTCTGTTTCCTTCTCGGCGGGGACCCGGCCTCGTTCTCGCCGGCGTGCGTATCGAGGCGGAGTTTACGTTCGCCGAAGACAACGAGACCGTGGCCTTCTGGAAGAACCGACGTCTCGAGCGAGGCGTTAGGCGGGGTAACCTACAGTTTCTCACCCGCTGAGAAGGAGAACCCCTCCTCGCGGAACAGTCGCACGCAGGCGTCAACCGCGTCGGGGTCAAACAGAACCTCTTTCTTCTCCTCGATCTCCCCCAATGCCACGTCGCGATCCCCCGTGCCGGGCGGTACGGGCAGTGCGAGGCCATCGCTTCTACGACGTCGGCGACAGCGAGGATCTTCGCCTCGATGAGGATGTCCTTTTCCGTGAGCCCTTGTGGATAGCCGGAACCGTCGAGTCGCTCGTGATGCTGGAGGACGATCTCCGCCACCGGCCACGGGAACGCGATCACCGTCCGGTACTTCTCCTCGCTTTCGAGCAGGGCCGCTGTCTTCTTCGCGACTTCCTCTTCGAGATGTTCGCGGTAGCGGACGTTCTCCGCCTCCAGCCGCGCCCGTTCGTCGGCGAGCGCCTTGACGCGCGCGGCGCTGGCGTCAAAGACAGTAGGAGATCGTGAGGACCGACGCCGTCCCCCGCGGATCGGTACAATCAACGCGCAGGACCGTGGCCGAAGGAGAGCGATGCGCAAGCGACGAGTCGCCGACGAGCGGCGGACGAGGCTGAGAGAGGCGATCGCATCTTCCTTCGCCTTTCTCCCGGGACGGCGGAACGCGATCACCGACGTCGCCGGCGTCCACGTCGGACAGGTCACGCTCATCAAGGGAGACGACGTCCGGACCGGTGCGACGGCGATCCTTCCGCACGGCGAGAACCTGTTGCAGGACCGAGTTCCGGCCGGACTGGCGGTCGCGAACGGCCACGGGAAGATGATGGGGGCGACGCAGATCGCCGAGCTCGGCGAGATCGAGACGCCGATCGTGCTGACGAACACTCTCGCCGTTGCCCGCGCCGCCGAGGCGATCCTCGACTGGACCCTCTCCCGGTCGGAGAACGGAAAGGCCGTCTCGGTCAATCCGGTCGTCAGCGAGACGAACGACGGGAAACTGAACGCGATCGAGAAGCGCGCTCTGACCGTCGAGCGAATCCTCGGCGCGATCGAGATCGCCGCGGCCGGTCCGGTCGAGGAAGGGTGCGTCGGCGCCGGGACCGGGACCGTAGCGATGGGGTGGAAGGCGGGCATCGGGACGAGCTCGCGCGTCCTTCCCGAAGGGCTCGGCGGGAACACGGTCGGCGTCCTCGTCCAGTCGAACTTCCCCGGGAGCCTTCGGGTCTTCGGCGCCCCGATCGGTCGGCAATCCGGCGAGGAGCCGCGCGACACGGCGGACGATGCGGACTCGATCATAATCGTCATCGCCACCGACGCGCCGCTCTCCGATCGAAACCTGACGCGGCTGGC
>Ga0180434_10009284_pt1 | contig 10704 bp, 4 predicted proteins | sample SS_ome_7_FD_132453 | JGI IMG/M metagenome (GOLD analysis project Ga0180434, IMG submission 132453) | Hypersaline lake sediment archaeal communities from the Salton Sea, California, USA - SS_1_D_2 metaG | ecosystem: Environmental > Aquatic > Non-marine Saline and Alkaline > Hypersaline > Sediment... | reverse complement strand
TGTCGGACAGGTTCAAAGGCAAGTCCAAACAGGGGCTGTACGGTGATGTCATCATGGAGATCGACTGGTGTGTCGGCGAGATTCTGTCGGCGCTCAGACGGTTCGGACTTGACCGAAACACGCTCGTGGTATACAGCTCGGATAACGGTCCGTGGCTGAGCTACGGTGACCATGCCGGGTCGGCAAAGCCGCTGCGCGAGGGGAAAGGTACCACGTTCGACGGCGGTCAGCGGGAACCGACCATCATGTGGTGGCCGGGCAAAATTCCCGCCGGGACGGTCTGCCGCGAAGTTGGCGCTATGTTCGACCTGCTACCGACGTTTGCCGGTCTCGCCGGTGGCGAACTGCCCACCGACCGGGCGATCGATGGAAAAAACATCTGGCCCGTGATATCCGCTCAGCCGGGAGCGAAATCGCCGCACGACGCGTTCTTTTTCTATAGAGGTAGAGAGCTCCAAGGGGTGCGCAGCGGTAAGTGGAAGCTGCATCTTCCGCACGCGTATCGCAGCCTCGCCGAACCCGGCAGCGGCGGCCAACCCGGCCGGTACGTCCAGAAAAGGATCGGCCGGGCGCTGTTCGATCTTGAACGGGATATCGGCGAACAGCACGACGTTTCTGCTGACCGTCCGGATATTGTCAGGCGTTTAGAGGGTATAGCACGCGAGTTTGACCGCGAACTGAAAGCGACCGCCCGGCCAGCGGGGAGGGTTCCGAAGGAGGGCTGATCTGGTCGTTGCGGCAGGATGATCGGTAGAGGTGACATGGCTGCAAGAAAGGATGATCAAATGAGCGCGCATCTAAACCGTCGCGATTTTCTACAAGTCGGGGGACTCGGATTGGCAACCCTTATGGCGTCCGGAAAAGGCTTCGCCCGGGAGGCGTCCGTTAAGAAGCCGAATTTCGTTCTCATACATATTGATGACCTTGGATGGACGGATCTGGAGTCGTACGGCAGCGTCTACTTCGAGACACCGAACATCAACCGGCTGGCAAGCCAGGGTGTCCGGTTCACGAACGGGTATGCAGCCTGCGCGGTCTGCTCGCCGACACGAGCAGCGGTGATGACGGGTCGCTACCCCGCACGTCTCGGCGTGACCGACTGGATACGCGCCCGGTACCAGGGAGGTACAATACCGCCGGACAAGAAGAACCCGACCGAATCTGTCGGCGGAGCCGACAAGAAACTGTTGTGTCCGCCCAATGCGTTGTGGATGGAGCTCGACGAGGTAACGGTTGCCGAAGCGTTGAAACCGGCGGGCTACGTCACCTGCCACATCGGGAAGTGGCATCTCGGTGCTGACGACTGGTATCCGGACAGGCAGGGATTCGATTACAATATCGGCGGGTGCGACTTCGGCCAGCCACCGAGCTATTTTGACCCATACACCAGAGAGCGGCAGGGCTGCATCGCAACGCTCAAACCGCGTAAGAAAGGCGAGTATCTCACCGACCGGGAAGGTGACGAGGCAGTCCGCTTCATCAGTGAGCACCGCGACAGACCGTTCTTCCTCTATCTGGCGCACTATGCGGTGCACACACCGCTCCAGGCGAAGAAAGAGCTCATCGAGAAGTACAGAGCAAAGCCCCCTACGAACCAGAACAACCCGACGTACGCCGCGATGGTGGACAGCGTCGATCAGGCGGTCGGGAAGGTGACGACCGCTCTGGACGAGATGGGGATTGCGGACAACACGCTCGTCATCTTCACATCGGATAACGGCGGGTTGATCGGTCCGACGGACAACGCGCCGTTACGGTCGGGAAAAGGGTACCCGTACGAGGGCGGTATACGCGTGCCGGTGATCGTGCGCTGGCCGGCCGCCGTGCAGGCCGGGTGGACGTGCGACGTACCGGTCATCAGTGTGGATTATTTCCCGACAATCTGCGAGGCGGCCGGGATCAGTCTGCCGACCGACAGAGTTATCGACGGCGAGAGTCTTATGCCGGTGTTGAAGAGGGCCGGTTCGCTGAAGCGCGACACCATCTACTGGCACTTTCCCCATTACCGGCGGGAGGATGTCGTGCCTTACAGCATCGTCCGTGCGGGCGACTGGAAGCTTATCAAACGGTATGAGGGGAAGCAGTTTGAGCTGTTCTATCTGAGAGACGACCTGTCGGAAACGCACGACTTGTCGGATGGAATGTCGGAAAAGGTTCGTGAGCTCGACGGGAAGTTGCGCAAATGGCTCGTGTCCGTGGATGCGAAGCTGCCGATGCCCAATCCCGCGTACGATCCTAACTCTAGCTCAGCGCAATAGGGAATACACAATTGTGGATTGTGGCACGGGCGTCCCGTCGAAGATGCGCCGTGGCGTGCCCGTGATCTCATGGGCAAGATGCCCATGCCACGCTGGTAATGGCTCATTTTGCTAGACTTTCTAGGGTATGACGTTATGTTGAAGGAGGTTGAATTGTGTTGGGTCGAGGATCCAGACAAAGTGGGTGCGCACTTTGTGTACTCCTGTCACTGTTAGCCTTGCCCGCAACCGGTGTGTCGCAGGAGTTTGAAAGCGGTTGGCCGAAAGATGTGGAACGGGTATGGGTCGGACCTGAATACTGGGCAAACCGGTTGCAGGACTGGCGTATTTCGGGCGGGCGGCTCGAATGTCGGGAGGACACTCCGGGCAAACCGTTCCGGACGGTGCATCTGTTAACACGACGGCTGGGCGATACGCGCGGCGATCTCGCCATGAGTGTTCGAATCGGCGTCCTCGGCGAATCCGGTCGCGCATCCGATACTAGCGCTGCCGGGTTCCTCATAGGCGCCGGCGCGGACGTAGACTACCGTGCAGCGTCGCTGGTCCATCACAGCACCGGGCCGGGCGGCGGGATAGTCGCGGCTATGGACGGGCGCGGCCGTGCGGTGTTCCGCGACATGACCATACGAGGCTGCCCGATTATCGCGGCGGGAAAGGCTATACCTGCTCCTATTCCAGCGGAGTTGATACTGCGTCTGACCGGGGAACCGGTCGGAGACACGTACGAGCTGACGCTCACGGTTGAGAATCCGGAGGCGGACCTCGTGGTAAGCCGAGCAACGCTGGAACGCTTCTCCAGACACAGACTCTGCGGCAACGTCGCGTTGGTGAGTCATCCGGGCAGTTCGCGAGGGCGCACCGGCGCTCGGTACTGGTTCCGCGACTGGCAGGTTTCCGGCTCGAAGGTCGAGGGGCACGACGACCGTCTGTGCGGACCGATCGTGTCGACGCAATACACGCTGAGCCGAGGCGTCATGACAATGACGGCTCAGATGATGCCGCTCGGCGAGAATGATACGGGAACTGTCAGGCTCGAGATCGGACAGAACGGTTCGTGGAGGACGATCAGCACCGCGGAGATCATCGAGTCGGGGTACACGGCGACGTTCCGCGTGGAGGACTGGGACTCGAGCAAGGATACGCCGTACCGTGTCGTCTACAATCTGAAACAAGCCGACGGTTCGACGAAGCCGTACACGTGGCCCGGAACGGTCAGGCGTGAGCCGACGGACAAGTCCACGATAGTCGTCGCAGCCTTCACCGGGAATCATAACGTCCGGCCGAGCGGTGTGGATCGAGGCACGTTCGTATGGACGAGAGCCGGACTCTGGTTTCCGCACACCGACATCACCGATTCCGTCGGAAAGCACGACCCGGACGTGCTGTTTTTCAGCGGCGACCAGGTGTATGAGGGGGCGAGTCCAACCCGACCCGAACGAACGGCTCTCGATTACCTCTACAAATGGTACCTGTGGTGCTGGGCGTTCCGCGATCTTGCGAGAGACCGACCGTGCATTTGCATCCCCGACGATCACGACGTGTATCACGGTAACCTCTGGGGCGCAGGCGGCCGTCGCGCCGCGAGCCAGGACGACGGCGGGTACACCATGCCGGCGGAGTTCGTGAACATGGTCCAGCGGACGATGACGAGCAATCTGCCCGACCCATACGATCCGAGCCCTGTGGAGCAAGGCATCGGTGTGTACTATTGTGCGATGAACTACGGTGGGATCAGTTTCGCGGTCGTCGAGGACCGGAAGTTCAAATCGTCGCCGACGGTGGTGGTGCCGGAAGGCAAGGTCGAGAACGGCTGGTTCCAGAACCCGAATTTCGACCCGGCGAAGGAAGCGGACGTGCCCGGTGCGACGTTGATCGGTGACAGGCAACTCCGGTTCCTGCAGGATTGGGCGGCTGACTGGAGCCATGGTGCGGAGATGAAGGCCGTTCTGTCACAGACGCTTTTCTCGAACCTCGCCACGCTGCCGAGCGACGCGCCGAGCGATAGGGTGGTGCCGAGGTTGGCGATCGTGCCGGTTGGCGCGTACCCACCGGACGATAAGCGCGTTGCGGACGCCGACTCGAACGGCTGGCCGCAGACCGGCAGGAACAATGCGCTGCGCGAGATGCGACGTGGGTTCGCCCTCCATATCTGTGGCGACCAGCATCTCGGCAGCACCATCCAGTACGGCGTTGACGACTGGCGGGATGCCGGGTTCGCCCTGTGCGTGCCGTCGGTCGGGAACTTCTTCCCGAGACGGTGGTTCCCGCCGGAGCCGGGTCTCAACCGGGAGCTTGGTACGCCGAGATACACGGGGGACTACTATGACGGGTTCGGCAACCGGATGACCGTTCACGCGGTGTCGAACCCGCACGCGTACGGTCACGAACCTGCCGCTCTCTATGAGCGCGCACCCGGGTACGGTATCGTGAAGTTCAACAAGGACGACCGCACAATCACGATCGAGTGCTGGCCGCGATGGGAGGATCCATCAAAGGCTGGCGCTACGCAGTATCCCGGGTGGCCGGTCACGATTAAACAGACCGACAATTACGGTCGGAAGGCGGTCGCGTACCTGCCGACGCTGAATACCTCCGGTCTCACCGATCCGGTCGTTCAAATCGTCGACGAGAGCGACGGAGAGATCGTGTATACGCTCCGTATCAAAGGCGCTTCATTCCGGCCCAGGGTGTTCAAACGCGGCACGTACACGATCACGGTGAGCGACCCGGATCTCGGCAAGAGCCGGACGTTCCAGGCTGTACAGTCCATGTCGCCCGAGAGGCATGAAGAGTTGGAGGTGACGTTCACGGATTAGATGTTGACGTTTTGAGCATTTGCAATCGCTGGTCTCAAGAGGTAAAGGACCTCGTCATGAAGCGTCGTGATTTTCTGAAAATCGTAGGGCCGTTATCGCTGGCGTTATCTGGCTCGCTACAAGCACGCGCGGGTCAGGAAACAGATCAAGCGCCGAGCGCGAGGGGTGCGCTCGGGGAAGCCAGGAAGAAAGCCGCGCACCGCACCCGGCGGATCATCATGAATAACGACGGGAACGATTTCAGTTCCGTAACGCCTGACGAACCCAGGACGCCCGATACGTTTCTCAGCAAACGCACGGCGCCGCTGGTCGGGTCGCATGTCGATTCGATCTTTTACTGTACCGGCGTCTTCAACCTGTACACGCATCGAAGCGAGGAGACAGAACTCCGTGCCATCGACGAGACGGCCGCGAAATACGTCTACGAGCTGATCCGATACGGGACCGACTCGCTCGAGATCATGACGGACTTCTGTCACCAAAAGGGTCTGGAAGTTTTCTGGTCGATGCGGATGAACGACACGCACGACTCGGGGAATCCCGCGCTGTTCTGCAAGTGGAAGCAAGATCACCCGGAATATCTCGTGGGCAAACGTGGGGACAGGTTTCCGTACGGTGCCGGCCGCTGGTCATCGGTAGACTATGGCGTGCCGGCGGTGCGCGATAAAGTCTTCAGGATACTTGCCGACGTCTGCACCCGGTACGATGTTGACGGTGTCGAGCTGGATTTTTTCCGCCACCCGGTCCTGTTCAGACCGCAGATGACCGGAGAGCCGGTGACACAGGATCACTGCGACCGCATGACGGAATTGCTCTGTCGCATCAGGACAATGACCGACACGGTCGCCAGCAACCGCGGTCGGCCAATGCTCATCGCGATACGGATTCCGGATTCTGTCGGGTATTGCAAGGCGCTCGGTATCGACCTGATCCGATGGTTGGAGGAAGATCTCGTGGACATCGTTACCGGCGGCGGGTACTTTCATATGGAACCGTGGGAGAATCTTGTCGCGTTGGGCAGGAAGTACGACGTACCGGTTTATGCATGCCTCGTGAGACGACGCATTGAGGACGGAGGCGAACCGGAAGCCGGGTCGTCTCTGCAACGTTGGCGCGGCGAAGCGCTGAACGCGTGGAACGCCGGTGTCAACGGTATCTACACGTTCAACCGGTTCAATCCGCACGACCCCATTTTCCGCGAGCTGGGCGATCCGGAGTTGTTGAAAACGCTCGACCGTATCGACGGTACGGTATATGTGGCGGAGAACTGTTGGTCGAAGCCGGAAACCTGGCTCAAGGACGGGCGTCGCTTCGTGCGACCATGAGGGCGATGGCCACGCGTGTTTCTGTCGCCCCGTCCGGGGCTCTTCTTCTGGCGGCTGGGTGCTCCAGGGCTCGCTGCGCGTCGCCCTGGGCTATATTCTGTCGCCCCGTCCGGGGCTTCTTATTGAGTGTCGCATTCAATCAAGAAACATCACCCAAAGGTAGGGGGACGACGCGGCCATTCGAAGTGCGCAAATAGCTTCTACACACCGAGGTTGCCACGTCCGCCGCGGCGGATCCGCAATGACGACGCAGGGGAGAGCGCTTCAGTGAAATATAAGGGCTGGCAGAAAGAAGGTGGCACGGGCGGCTCGCCCGTGATTTCATGGGCTCGCCACAGGCGAGTGTTCCACACGATGCCCATGCCATGCCGGTAATGGGCGATTTTGGTAAGGGCTGTTATTTGGTTCCCCCACCTATACATGAAATCCAATCGCAAGGTAGAGCGGGGGTCTCGCCCGCCGCGGGCGCAGCAAGCCGCGCCCCTACTCCCGCGCTTCGACGACGTTCAGCTCTTGCAGGGAGGGCGTCTTCTGTTGGAGACGGGCTCGCGCCTCGTCGCTGAAATTGCCGCTGATTTCCAGGTAGCGTAACGACGGAAGACCTTCCAGATGACGCAGCCCTGCGTCGGTGAAATCGCCGGTAATCTGCAGGTATTCGAGACTGTCCTTGTTGGACAGATGCGCCAGGCTCTCGTCCGTCAAGTCACATCCCCACGCGGTGATGCGTTCAAGCGCCGTCAGGCCGGCAAGATGCGCGAATCCACCGTCGCTCACCCTCCCCTCGTGGATTTCCAGGTGCTTAAGCTGTTTCAAATTGACGAGATGAACCATGTCGTCATCGCTGACCCGGTGGCCGAAGCTGAGCCATTCCAGTCCGGTCAAATCTGCCAGATGCTTCAAACCATCCTCGCCAAGCTCGGTGTCTGAAAGATGAAGCCTGTTCAACGAAGGGAATCCTTTGAGGTGCGCTAGACCGGCCCCAGTCACCTTCGTGCGGTTGAGGAGCAACTCCTCCAGCAACTTGAGGGATCGCAACGTGGCCAGACCGGCGTCTGTGACCTCGGAATTTTGCAGCCACAAGGTCTTGAGTCCAGTCAGTTGTGCCAGATGGACCACCCCTGCGTCGGTGATGTTCGAGCCGCCGATATTGAGCTCTTCAAGCGACCGGATCTTTGCCAGGTGGGCGAGGCCTGCATCCGTCACCTTTTCCGCCGTACCGAGGTGTAGCTTCTTCAGATGTGCGAGCCCAGGCAGGTAATCCGCGGTGATAATAATGCTGGTAAACATGAGGTCATTAGGTAGCTTCTTCAGGGCTGGAAGTTCAGCCAGTTGAGCCAGTCCCTTGTCGCTGATACGATTACCCGGCAAGTACAGCGTTTCCAGGGCCTTGAGATTCTTCAGATGGACCAGCCCTCGATCGCCCACTCGGGTCCCGTCCATGCGTAAGTACTTCAGCGAGCGCATCCGGCTCAGATGAGCGAGGCCGCGATCCGTGATGTCAGTATCGCTCAGGTTCAGATGCTCCATTTTCGTGAGTTTCGACAAATGTGCGAGGCCTCTGTAGCTGATACGGGTTCCGCACAAACTCAGCCATTTCAACGATGTCAGGTCCTTGAGATGCGCCAGTCCGGCGTCGCTGACGTCGGCATTATTATGTAAGTTGAGGGTTCTGAGCGAGCGCAGATGCGCGATGTGCGCCATTCCCTCGTCCGTGATCAGCGTGGGACCGATGTTGAGCGATTCTAATGAGGTCATCCCCTTGATATTCGCCAACGCGGCATCGCCGATCTGCGTTCCGCCCAGGCGCAGGATTTTGAGCGACGTCAGCGCGTTCAGATGCTTGAGGCCGTCGTCGGTGACGAGGGTGTAACGGGCGTCGAGGACTTGAAGTCCGGTGAGGTGAGCCAGATGTTTCAGAGCGTCATCTCGTGCCTGAGTGCGCCAGAGCATCACATAGTAGAGGTCGTCCGGTTTCAGATTAGCCAGAGGCGAAAGATCTTTCGCCGCCTCCCGGCTCACCTCGAGGCGAAGCTGCTTACCGACGGGAACGTGAACAGTGCCTCGGGCGTCGCCCAAAGGCTCCCAGCCTTCGTTCCAGTGGACATATGCTCCCTCGTCCCGCACCATAAGCCTGCCCAGCGATCGATCGGCGGGAAAGTGAACGACCCGGCCCTCCGATACACCACGGTCCGAACCACTCGCTCGACCTGCAATGATCCTGCAGTTCGGAAGAAGCTTTCTAAGTTTCTCTAGGGCATCACTACTGATTTGGGTTCCCCACAGATCCAGCATCTCGAGCCGGGACATCTCTTGCAAATCCTCGACCCCCGCATCGGTCGTTTTTGTGCCGTCAAGGATTAGTTGAGAGAGCGATGGGAGTTGCTTCAGGTGCTTCATTGCGGCAGCGGTTATTGCGGTCTCAGAGAGCAGCAGGTGAGAAAGCGACGGGAGTTGCTTGAGGTGCTCCATACCGGCATCCGTGACCTGCGTTTTGCTTAGGTCCAGGAATTTCAGCGACGTCAGTGGTCGAAGATGCTGCAAACCAGCATCGCTGACCTGAGTCCCCCGAAGTGCCAGAGTCTCGATCTTCGTGAGACTTTTCAGGCAAATCAGCCCTGCATCGCTGATCTGGTTGTGGTTCAGGTGAAGTCCCCGAAGGGTACTCAGGCCTTTGAGGTTTTCCAAGCCAGCGTCCGTGATGTTCGTGTGCGTGAGCGCCAATTCTTCGAGCGCGGTGAGCTTGGCGATATGAGCCAACCCCTCGTCGCCGATATCAACATCGAAGAGGTGAAGCCGTCTGAGCGACGGTATTCTCGTGAGGTGCTCCACGCCAGCGTCGGTAATATCGGGAACTTGCTGTAAGGTAAGAGTATTGAGCAGCTCGAAGCGCGCCAGAAGTGCCAGATCTTCATCGCGCATGTTGATAAGCTCGCCGACGACATACAACCATTGCAGCGAGAGAGGATCGAGGTCCGCGAGGAAGGATGCGCTATTCACATAGGTGCTCATCGCAGTGGTCAGCCGCAATTCTTTGCCGGCGGGGACCGTTACCCGGCCCCGTGCTTCACCCAGCGGTTCCCAGTTCTCCGGCGATCCCCAATCACCAACCATCAAAGTCCCCACAGAGTGAGTCTCCGGAAATGTGACGACACGCTCAGGAAGGGGCACCGGTGTCTGCTTCTCTACGGCGGCGGGCGTTTCCTTGCGGACTGCCGCATCCGTCTGTTCCTTCGTCGTGTCCTCCTCGCGGACCAGCTTGTACCGAACCCGAAGGCCGCGGGGTTCAATCCGGTCCGAAAGCTCGAGGATCTGGAGCACGCCCATACCGCCTTCGTAGGTCTTGAATATGAATGATTTGGGGAGTTCCCCTTCTGCGCTCATGTAGATCGGTGAACCCGGTTTGCCTCCTTGTAGCCGCTTCACAACGGCCTCAGGGTCACCGTCCCACACATGGTCGGCGGCCAACACTACCATATCGAAGCAGATGATGTTTTTCGGCTTGCCGCTGACGTCAACCATTCCGTCCACGCCCTTGCCGTTCTTCGGGCTTGGATCGCCGAGGAGACCCGTATCGAAATCAATGCCGAAATCCTCGCCTGCGTCATCATCGTTGACCCACCGTTCGATCACCGGGCCAAATGTGTAGCGCCTGGCTTCCAGCGCTTCCTCGCTGGCTGAACGGGGCTCATCCGTTTCCACCCGCTCGGAGCACACGAACTTCAAACAACCGAGCCCCATCAACGTGACGCAGCCCACGGCCACCACTCCCGCGACCCATGGACGCGCCAGTGCGGCTGCTTTGATGCCGCGTTTGAGGTTGCGGAGCCGCCGGGTGATGTCCGCGCTGCGGATCATGGGTATTCCCGCGAGCGCAGGTGCGTCAACCACGAGTTCGAGCGCTGCACGCGCGAGTGTCTGCGAGTAGGTCGGGCTTCCGCCGACATACTCTGCCGCGACCGCGTCGCATACCTGTTCACAGGCCGTGACGTGTGCGGCACGGACCGTCCAGACGAGCGGATGGAACCACAACAGGACCGAGAGCCATTTCCCGACAAGGATCCAGATGAGGTCGTGCGTGCGCACATGGGCGAGTTCGTGAGCGAAAACTGCCGGGAGCTCGCCTGCGTGATGTTCGTCCATCATCCGTTCGGGCAACACGAGGATAGGGCGGATCACCCCTACAAGAAAAGGAGAGCGCAAGTCAGCGGTGACGCGAAGGTTTACGCGAGCGCGGCACTGAAGGTCGGCGGCGACTTTCTCCATGGCTCGGCGAATGCGTTCCGGTGCCGGTTTGGATGCTTTTAC
>Ga0180434_10009282_pt1 | contig 10708 bp, 6 predicted proteins | sample SS_ome_7_FD_132453 | JGI IMG/M metagenome (GOLD analysis project Ga0180434, IMG submission 132453) | Hypersaline lake sediment archaeal communities from the Salton Sea, California, USA - SS_1_D_2 metaG | ecosystem: Environmental > Aquatic > Non-marine Saline and Alkaline > Hypersaline > Sediment... | reverse complement strand
TTTTTGCGCCTCTGACTTTGACATAACAAGTGTCGAAAGGAGAGGAGGTGAATATGAACAGGGAAGAAAAAAAAGCGCTTGTTGCTGATTTTTACAGTCGCTTTTCAAAGGCAAAAGGGACTTTCCTCGTTGATTATCAGGGCCTCAATGTGGAAGCCATGAATCGACTCAGAAAAGAGCTTCGGGATGTGGATGCTGAATTCCAAGTGGTAAAAAACAGGCTCTTGAAGTTGGCTTGTAAGGAAACACACGCAGCTTCACTGGAAGCGCACATGATCGGGCCGTCCGCCGTCGCATTGACCTATGACGACGTGATTGCATCTGCGAAAGTTCTGGCGAATTTCTCCAAGGAATTCAAGCAACTGCAGATCAAGGTCGGTCAGATATCCGGGAAGCGAATCGATGCGGAAGCCATTCGAAGATTGGCGGAGTTGCCCGGCAGAGATGTGCTTCTGGCCCAAGTTTTATCTGCCATGCAGGGCGTTCCTGCGTCTTTTGTGCGGGTCTTGAATGGGCTGATAGTCAAGCTGTTGTATATACTAAAGGCTATTGAGGAAGAAAAAGCGAATTAGTGCCGGAAAGAAAAATCACGGAGGTTTAAAATTAGATATGGCAGCAGATATCAAGAAAGAAGATGTAATCGAGTATATTTCCAACATGACTGTCCTTGAGTTATCCGAACTCGTGAAAGAGCTGGAAGAGAAATTCGGCGTGAGCGCTGCAGCACCGATTGCCGTGGCGGCGGCACCGGCGGCAGAGGCGGAAGAGGCCGCTGAGCAAACGGAATTTGACGTGGTTCTCACCGCTGTGGGGGACAAGAAGATCCAGGTCATAAAAGTCGTCCGTGCCATTACGGGTCTGGGGTTGAAAGAGGCAAAGGCGGTCGTAGATGGCGTGCCGGGTCCTGTGAAAGAAGGGGTTAGCAAGGACGATGCAGAGGGCATAAAGAGTCAACTCGAGGAAGCGGGCGCCACCGCGGAGATTAAGTAGCGTCTGAACAAAAACCAGGGACTTTTTCCAAGATCAAGGGAGGTGAAAATCATAACCACAGAAATACATGGAGTATTTCGAGGGTTATAATTTGAGCCTCACCTCTCGCTATCGGCGGGAGGAAACATAACGGTATTCGATCGGGCACCATGTAGCGCCATCCGGGGCGGGGGTTGCGTTGCCCCGTGTGGGAAGTGAAAGGTGCCGTGATTGAATGAAGCAAATTTTAACGATCATTTTCGATTGCTGCCGGTAGAGCAGGGAATCGCAATGCGTCAAATTTTAGATTAGAGGAGATACCATGCCGGGAACAGATGGTGTCAAGAAGCGCATCAGAAAAACTTTCGGGAAAATTGATAAAATCATTGATATCCCGAATTTAATTGACATGCAAAAAGAATCTTATGAAAGGTTTCTGCAAAAGGACACGCCTCCTGATGAACGGCAGCTTTTTGGGCTTCAGGGTGCATTTAAGAGTGTCTTTCCAATTCATGATTTCGCGGGCACGTCCTCCTTGGAATTTGTCAGATACAAGTTTGAGGATGTCAAATACGATGAAGAAGATTGCCTGAATAAAGGAATGACCTATGAGACGCCGCTTAAGCTGACTGTCAGGTTGGCTGTGTTCGATACGGACACGGCGAACGGCACCAAAAGTATCAGAGACATCAAGGAACAGGAGATCTATTTTGGGACCCTGCCCATGATGACTGAGCGGGGAACCTTCATCATTAACGGTACCGAGCGGGTGGTCGTGAGTCAGCTACATCGATCCCCGGGGGTTTTCTTTGACCATGACAAGGGTAAGACGCATTCGAGCGGAAAGCTGCTTTACTCCGCCCGGATCATTCCGTTAAGAGGTTCCTGGCTTGATTTCGAGTTTGACCCCAAAGATATTTTGCATGTTCGGATCGATCGAAGGCGCAAATTTCCGGCCACCATACTTCTGAAGGGGCTCGGTTACTCCACCAAAGAGATCCTCCGTTATTTCTATCAAACCGAGATCATTCACATCGAGAATAACGCCCTCTGGAGAGAAGCGAAGATAGAAAACCTATATCAGAAGAGAATTACCAAGGATATCGTCGATGCAAAGACCGGAGAAATTTTAGCGAAAAAAGGGGAGAAATACACCAAACGACTGCAGAAAACCCTTGAAGGGGCGGGCGTGACACGGATCCCCATCGAAATCTCTGATGTCGAGGGTCGTATCATCGCCGATGATTTGGTTGACCCTGAAACCGGGGAGGTTTTACTCGAGGGCAATCAGCCACTCTCGGAAGAGGCGCTGGCATTGGTGAAGGACAAGGGGATCGCCGAACTGGAGTTTCTGGTGTTGGATGCCCCGGAGGTGAGCACCACGATTCGAGACACGATGTTGTTGGACAAAGTCGATACCCCTGATGAAGCGATTCTTGATATTTACAGAAAAATGCGGCCCAGCAGCCCACCCACCCAGGAGGTCGCCAACAACTTTTGTAAGAATCTGTTTTTCAACATCAACACCTATGACCTTTCAAAGGTGGGACGATTGAAACTAAACTTCCGGCTCAATTACGATGTGCCGCTCGAACAACGAACCCTGAGAAAAGAAGATATCTTGGGTACGGTCAAAGAGTTGATCCGACTGAAGAACACGGAAGCCATGGTTGATGATATCGATAACCTTGGAAACCGCCGGGTAAGAGCGGTTGGTGAACTTTTGGAGAACCAGTATCGCATCGGGCTCGTGAGAATGGAACGGGCGATCAAAGAAAGAATGAGCCTCCAGGAAGTGGAAACCTTGATGCCCCACGATTTGATTAATTCAAAACCGGTTTCAGCAGTGGTTAAGGAGTTTTTTGGAACGAGCCAGCTGTCTCAATTCATGGACCAGACCAACCCCTTATCGGAGGTTACCCACAAGCGCAGACTGAGTGCGTTGGGCCCCGGCGGTTTGACGAGGGAGCGGGCAGGTTTTGAGGTTCGGGATGTTCACCCCACGCATTATGGCCGGATTTGCCCGATTGAGACGCCGGAAGGCCCCAACATCGGTCTGATCGTTTCGTTGAGTACGTATGCAAGGGTCAATGAGTTCGGATTCATTGAAACACCCTACCGGCATGTAGAGAAAGGAACCGCAACCACTCAGATTGAATACCTGTCTGCCCTTGATGAAAGAGACTATGCAATCGCCCAAGCCAATGCGCCGCTGGACGAAAGGGGCCGCTTCATAAGAAAAGAGGCGGCTGTGAGAATTGAGGGAGAGGCCGGCAAGAGCCCCATCGCGAACGTAAAGTATATGGATGTTTCGCCGGACCAGCTCGTCAGCGTGTCTGCATCCCTGATCCCTTTCTTGGAGCATGACGATGCCAACCGAGCCCTGATGGGATCAAATATGCAGCGCCAAGCCGTTCCGCTCCTGAAGGCAAAGGCGCCGTTGGTGGGAACCGGAATCGAAAGCGTGGTCGCTCGGGACTCAGGCATTTCGGTGATTGCCAAAAGAGATGGTGTTATCGAAAATGTGGATGCCTCGCGTATCGTTGTCAGGTCCAGTGGCGGATCCGATAACGACGAACCGGAGGTGGAGATCTACAAACTAATCAAGTTTAAGAAGTCCAACCAGAATAGCTGTTACACCCAAAAGCCTATTGTCCGGAAGGGTGAGATTGTAACGAAAGGGCAGATTATCGCAGACGGCCCCGCCTCGGAGCTCGGAGAGCTCGCACTGGGTCAAAACGTGATGGTGGCGTTCATGTCCTGGGGCGGATATAATTTTGAGGATTCGATGCTTATCAGCGAAAGGGTCGTGAAAGAGGATATATACACTTCCATACACATAGAAGAATTTGAAGTGGTTTCGCGGGACACCAAGCTGGGCAAAGAAGAGATTACCAAAGATATCCCCAACGTGGGCGAAGAGGCGTTGAAGAATCTGGACGAAAGCGGGATCATCCGAATAGGAGCGGAAGTCCAGTCGGGCGATGTCCTTGTGGGAAAGATCACCCCCAAGGGGGAAACGCAGCTCTCTCCTGAAGAGAAACTTCTCAGGGCGATTTTTGGGGATAAGGCGGGAGACGTCAGAGACACCTCTTTGAGGGTCCCACCGGGTGTTCAGGGAACCGTCATTGACGCCAAGCTTTTTTCCAGGAGAGGCGTTGAGAAGGACGAGCGCACGCTTGCGGTCGAAGCCGAAGAAATGCTCCGAAATCGAAAAGACCACCAGGACGAGCTGGATGTCATCGGTCGAAGTGTAAAGGAGAAGATCGGCCATATCCTTGTCGACAACAAGCTCAAAACGGATATGTATGACAAAGACACCGGTGAAGTGCTCATGCGCGCAAATCGGAAAATAAAATGGGAAGATGTCAATCGAATTGAGATCGAGGCCTGGGCGGGTGTCGACCTGAAGGTCAGCATGGACCTGATCGAACGACTGGAGTCAATTATCGCGGCTTACACCGGCAAAGTGGCGAGCCTGAAGAAAGCGTTCGAGGATAAGATAGAGAGATTGAGCCTCGGAGATGAGTTGGCTCCCGGCGTTATCAAGATGGTCAAGGTCTACGTAGCGGTGAAACGCAAATTGTCGGTCGGCGACAAAATGGCCGGCCGTCATGGGAACAAGGGGGTCCTGTCCCGGGTCCTTCCCATTGAAGATATGCCATATTTTGCCGACGGTACGCCGGTGGACATCATCTTAAATCCCTTGGGGGTTCCCTCGCGGATGAATGTGGGACAGGTCCTGGAAACGCATTTGGGATGGGCATCCCATGGACTCGGCAAAAAGGTTCAGGTGCTTTTGGACAAAGTGAAGGATACGCATGCGTTGCGGCGAAAACTCAGGAATGTTTTTTCGCAAAAAGAATATGATAAGTTTTTTGAGAATGCATCCGATCAGGAACTCCTTGCCCGTGCCCGATTGCTGACAGATGGGGTCCCGGTGGCTTCACCGGTATTTGACGGCGCCGAGGAGGAGGAAATTAAGAAATACCTGACGGAGGCCGGGCTGCCCGTTACCGGCCAAGCGATTCTTTATGACGGACGAACCGGGGAGCCCTTCGATCAGGAGGTGACCGTCGGTGTCATGTACGTGATGAAATTGCACCACTTGGTGGACGATAAGTTGCACGCACGCTCCATCGGACCGTATTCCCTGGTTACGCAGCAACCCCTGGGAGGAAAGGCTCAGTTCGGCGGTCAGAGATTGGGCGAAATGGAGGTTTGGGCCATGGAAGCCTATGGGGCCGCCTATACCCTCCAGGAGTTTTTGACCGTTAAATCGGATGATGTCGCCGGAAGAACCCGAATGTACGAAAGGATCGTGAAAGGGAATAATGTGCTCGAGGCCGGACTTCCCGAGTCCTTCAAGGTACTCATGAAAGAACTTCAGAGCCTGGGTCTGGAGGTGCAGCTTTTCGAGGACAATCAAGCATAAAGGAGAAAAGGATTGGAAGAGGTATATAGTTTCTTCACAAAGCCTAAAGACCCGTCAAGTTTCAATGCGGTAAGAATTTCTCTTGCCTCGCCGGAGAAAATCAGAGAGTGGTCTTTCGGTGAAGTCAAAAAACCCGAAACCATCAACTATAGGACCTTCAAGCCGGAAAGAGACGGGCTCTTCTGCTCTAAGATATTTGGGCCTATCAAGGATTATGAATGTAACTGCGGCAAATACAAGCGCATGAAACACAGAGGTATCGTGTGCGAGAAATGCGGCGTCGAGGTCATTCAGTCAAAAGTTCGACGGGAACGAATGGGGCATATTGAACTTGCCGCCCCGGTGGCTCACATTTGGTTTTTGAAGTGTCTTCCTTCGAAGGTGGGGAATCTGCTCGATTTGACACTGAAGGATCTGGAACGTGTCCTTTACTTTGAATCTTATATTGTCATGGATCCGAAGGATACTCCGCTCACCAAAGGTACCCTGTTGACGGATGAACAACTTCAACAGGCAAGGGAAGACTTCGGAGATCGCTTCGAAGCCGGCATCGGCGCTGAATCGATTCAGGGCATGTTGCGGAATCTAAACCTGGATGAGCTTTCGGAAAACCTGAGAGCTGAAATGCTGGGGACCAAGTCCGAAGCGAAGCGGAAAAAGCTGGGCAAACGGCTCAAGATCATCGATGCATTCAGAGATTCGAAGAATCGACCTGAATGGACGATTTTGGATGCGATTCCGGTGTTGCCGCCCGACCTGAGACCGCTTGTGCCCCTCGACGGGGGTCGCTTTGCCACCTCCGATTTAAACGACCTGTATCGTCGGGTAATTAATCGGAACAATCGATTGAAAAGACTTTTGGAGCTCAATGCCCCGGACATTATCGTCAGGAACGAGAAGCGAATGCTTCAGGAGGCCGTGGATGTTCTTTTCGACAATGGCAGGAGGGGTAAAGTCGTCACAGGCGCAAACAAACGGCCTTTCAAGTCCCTCAGTGATATGCTGAAAGGGAAACAGGGAAGGTTCCGACAGAATTTACTCGGTAAACGCGTAGACTATTCCGGCCGATCGGTCATCGTAGTCGGACCTGACCTGCGATTGCATCAGTGTGGTCTTCCCAAGAAAATGGCGTTGGAGCTTTTTAAACCTTTCATTTACAACAAGCTGGATGAAAAAGGGCTGGTCACCACGATTAAGAGTGCAAAAAAGATGGTAGATCGAGAAACACCGGAGGTCTGGGATGCCTTGGATGAGGTGGTCAGAGAGTATTGCATCCTGCTGAACAGAGCCCCGACCTTGCATCGACTCGGAATTCAGGCCTTTGAACCAATCCTCATCGAGGGGAAAGCCATTCAGCTGCATCCTTTGGTATGTACTGCCTTTAATGCGGATTTCGATGGGGATCAGATGGCGGTCCATGTCCCCCTGTCCATCGAAGCGCAGATCGAGGCCAGGGTCTTGATGATGTCCACCAACAATATCCTATCCCCGGCCCACGGAGATCCCATCATTGTGCCCAACCAGGATATTGTCTTGGGAATCTACTACATGACCCGGGAGCGGCCGTTTGCCAAGGGAGAAGGAAAGGTGTTCTCAAATCCGCAGGAGGTCCGAATCGCTCACGATGCGGGCGAATTGGATCTGCACGCATCCATCAAAGTCAGGATTGCGGGAAAACTTGAGGAGACCACCACGGGCCGGGTAATCCTATATGAAATCCTGCCGGAATCGCTTCCTTTTTCTCTCATGAACAAGGTGATGACCAAGCGGGAACTGAGGATTTTGATCAACGAGTCCTATCGCAGGGCAGGCATCAAATCCACGGTGATTTTGGCGGACCGACTCAAGGATATGGGGTACAAATACGCGACGTTGTCGGGTATTTCGATCTCTATGAAGGACATGGTCATCCCATCGAACAAGGCGGAGATTATAGAAAAAGCGGAAAAAGAAGTCAGAAACATCGATAATCAGTACGTCAACGGCCTCATTACGGATGGGGAAAAATACAATAAGGTCGTGGATATTTGGGCTCAATCCACAGAAAACGTGGCATCGGAGATGATGAGGGAAATGGCCTTGGAAAAGCTGGAGGGGCCGAGAAAAGAAAAGATGGAGGTGAACAGTTTTAATCCCATTTACATGATGTCTGATTCGGGGGCCAGGGGAAGCAAGGATCAGATGCGGCAGCTGGCCGGAATGAGAGGCTTAATGGCGAAGCCATCCGGAGAGATCATTGAAACACCGATTACCTCTAATTTTCGGGAAGGACTCACGGTTCTACAATACTTCATCTCGACCCACGGCGCCCGGAAAGGCCTGGCGGACACTGCACTCAAAACGGCAAACTCCGGCTATTTAACACGGAGACTCGTGGACGTTGCCCAAGATGCCATTGTCACCGAAGAAGACTGCAGCACAATGGACGGCATCTGGGTGGATGCCCTTGTGGAAGGTGGTGAGATCTTACAGCGGGTTGGGGAACGCATTTTGGGTCGAGTCGCCCTGGAGGATATCTATGATCCGATGACCGGGGAACTGCTGGTGAATGCCAATGAGGAGATAGATGAAGGAAAAGTCGAAAAAATAGAAAATGCCGGTGTTGAGAGGGTCCGAATCCGATCGGTTCTGACATGTGAATCGAAACGAGGCGTCTGCAAAAAGTGCTATGGCAGGGATCTGGCGCACGGACACGAGGTCAATATCGGTCAACCCATCGGTATCATCGCTGCGCAGTCCATCGGCGAACCGGGGACTCAGCTCACCATGCGGACATTCCACATCGGCGGCACGGCCAGTCGGCGGGTGGAGCAGTCCACCATTCAGCCGAGAAACCAGGGCCAGGTGAAATTCGTTGAATTGAAAACCGTTGAAAACGATCAAGGCGACCTGGTCGTCATGAACCGGAACGGCGAAATCGCTATTTTGGGGAAGGGCGGCAGGGAAGTGGAGCGATATCCTATTATTTACGGTGCGACCCTGAAGGTACGCGACGGTGCCAATGTCAAATCCGATCAGGTTTTGGCTGAATGGGACCCCTTCACGATACCCATTATGACGGAAGTTTCCGGGGTGATTAAATTTGGGGATATCTTGGAAGGTCGCACCATGCGGGAGAAGCGCGACAAGGTCACGGGAAAGATCAGCAGGGTCATTGTTGAGGCCCGTGACGTGGACATCAGGCCGAGGATTTCCATAAAGGACGACAGCGGAAAAACAGCCGGTTTGCCCGGCAGTTCCAAGGCGAAGGCCCGTTACCATTTGCCCGTGGGGGCGATCATTATGGTCAATGAGGGAGATAAAGCAGGGCCTGGTTCCGTTTTGGCAAAGATTCCAAGAGAAACGACCAAAACAAAAGATATCACCGGAGGTCTGCCGAGAGTCGCGGAGCTGTTTGAGGTGAGAAAACCCAAGGAGACGGCTATCATCAGTGAGATCGACGGCGTTGTCTCATTCGGGAAATACACCAAGGGGAAACGCAAAATGACAATTACCCCGGAGGTGGGCGAATCGGTTGACTACTTTGTTGCTAGGGGAAAACACGTCAGTGTTCTGGAAGGCGACTATGTCCGAGCGGGTGAAGCTTTGATGGACGGTTCCGTCAATCCCCATGACATTTTGAAAATCAGGGGGATTAAAGAACTGGCAAAATATCTTGTGAATGAGGTGCAGGAGGTTTATCGTCTTCAAGGTGTGAAAATTAACGATAAGCATATTGAGGTGATTGTCAGGCAAATGCTGCGGCAGTTAAGCGTGACGGATGTGGGTGACTCCCAGTTTCTTTTGGGCGAACATGTTGAGCGGTGGCATTTTAAGGAAGAGAATGACAAAATTATAGCGGCGGGGGGGAAGCCGGCCACTGCAGAACCCCTGCTGTTGGGAATTACCAAGGCCTCCCTGAGCACGGAGAGTTTCATATCCGCCGCCTCTTTCCAGGAAACGACCAAAGTGTTATCCGATGCCAGTGTGGCCGGGAAGGTGGATTACCTCAAAGGCCTCAAGGAGAATGTGATCATGGGTCGTTTGGTTCCGGCCGGGACCGGGGTAAGGGAATACAGAGACGTTGAGGTCGGTATTGCAAGTTGATTTTTTTGGTGCGCTTTTGCGAAAAAATGTTGACAAATACAAACGTAAAAAATATACAAATCGTTTTGTGCCGAAAATGTTTTTGAGTTTGTACCCCGTTTTTTACTTGTTTGAAACGTAGGAGTAATTATGCCGACAATAAATCAGCTTGTTCGGAAGGGCCGTCGAAAACCCAAGAAAAAGGTAAAGACTCCCGCCCTCCAGCGGGCACCCCAAAAACGGGGGGTCTGTGTCCGGGTATACACCTCGACGCCGAAAAAACCCAACTCCGCATTGCGAAAAGTCGCGCGAGTCAGACTGACGAATGGAATTGAAGTGACTTCTTATATCCCGGGTATGGGCCACAACCTTCAAGAGCATTCCGTGGTGTTAATTCGCGGGGGACGGGTAAAGGATCTGCCCGGTGTCAGATATCATATTATTCGGGGTACCATGGACACAACCGGGGTGGATGATCGCCGTCAAGGTCGGTCAAAGTATGGCGCAAAACGACCCAAGAGTCTTTGAGCGGGTTATCCGGTTCCCAGTCAGGATTTTATGTTTAGTTTTTACGGAGAATTTTGATGCCAAGAAAAAGAGTGATTTCAAAGCGAGAGATTGTGTCTGACCCCAAATACAAAAGTGTACTGGTGGCCAAGTTCGTTAACAACCTGATGAAAAAGGGCAAAAAAAACACCGCACAATCGATCTTTTACAAATCATTCGATATCATATCGGAGAAAACAAAACAGGACCCGTTGGGTGTTTTTCAAAAAGCGGTTGAAAATGTTAAACCTGCCGTGGAAGTGAAATCCCGTCGCGTCGGCGGCTCCACGTACCAGGTGCCCACGGAAGTCAGGCCGACCCGGCGGCAGGCACTCAGCATTCGATGGCTTATCGGCTTTGCCGGTCAGAGAGGAGAAAAAACAATGGCTGCGAAGCTGGCCGGTGAGATCATGGATGCCGCGAATTCGAGAGGGGCCGCAATGAAGAAAAAGGATGATACACACAGAATGGCCGAAGCGAATAAAGCCTTTGCACATTACAGATGGTAAGAATATTTCAATCGCTGAGAAACCGAATGAAGCAGGTGGCGTGACGGGGTGGATTCGGGATCGTCAAGGAGGGATAAGAGATGTCGAAGAAGAAATTTGAGAGGACGAAGCCGCACATAAACGTAGGGACGATCGGGCATATCGATCATGGCAAGACGACGTTGACGGCGGCGATTACGAAGCA
>Ga0180434_10009276_pt1 | contig 10714 bp, 8 predicted proteins | sample SS_ome_7_FD_132453 | JGI IMG/M metagenome (GOLD analysis project Ga0180434, IMG submission 132453) | Hypersaline lake sediment archaeal communities from the Salton Sea, California, USA - SS_1_D_2 metaG | ecosystem: Environmental > Aquatic > Non-marine Saline and Alkaline > Hypersaline > Sediment... | reverse complement strand
TACCTTCATGAAACACTCCCTGGTCTGGATATCTTTCTTGTCGAAAGCCTAGCACTTGGGATACTGAGAGCCTATGGAATCAAAGAGCCTCCCGTTCCCATACGGAGGATGATCAAGATACAACCTCCTCTCTCCATCTTCAAGCGTCTCAATCTCCTGGAACTCCGCCTGGGACTGTACGATGTTGCCTACCGTTCTTTGCCAAATGGCTCGCGGGTGATAGTCGTTGATCTGAATTATCCATTCGCCATTCAACGAACCGGTGTAGCGCGGGAATTGTACATCGCCTTTTGTCGCTCCTCCCGCGCAGCCGAACTGCACTGGCCAGATCGCGGGCAGCCGAACGGTTGTAGCGATTTCTTCGCCCGTTGCTTGATGATGCCAGCAGCCTGGATGGAAAGGGGGCATCCTGCGAACATCTCCCCCGAGAATGTGGCGGAGCGATTTGGTGTTCCGATTCAGATAGCGTCGCAACGGTTACAGGAACTGCGGTCTTGAATGTGATTGTCTTTGCTTGCTTGATAGCGGCTGCTACTGGACTCTGGATGAGGCTGGAGGCCGTGTATTAAAGAGTACGTCGGCAAACTGCTCCATTGTACCGACCTACACCGCCAGCACTGCCTCCTGCTCCTCATTCGTCAGGTCCATACCGACTAATGCCTCGCACAGGTGATTGCTGAACATTCGTCTGCGCAAGACAGGATCGATGAATACTTTCCAGATCAACACGTCAGTTCCGCATGATATTTACCATTCTTCTCCGTCCCCGGTCCCATAGTACATTAACAAACAGAGCTATCAAAAGCCAAGTTCTTACGGGAGCCGACCTGACCGGCTGCAAAAAAGCCACTCGATTAAGCCAGCAGCGTCTGCAGCACGAGCTGGGTGGACAATCTTTCTCGCTACAATAATGTCTAGATCTGACATCTGGTTCAATTGAAATAATTCCTGGAGGAGACAGAGCGTGCTACAGACAGCGATCTAGAGTACAGAGCATAATCAACTGCAATGACAGAGTATGAGAGACACTTCCAATGAAAATGCAGCTCCTACTTACGATGCAACATCATGTTTGATGAAAGGAATGTAGAAAATGGCCCACAGAACAAAAAGATGGTTCGATTTGGAGCACGACGCACGGCACATACTGAAAGAGTTAGATCAGTTGGCTATGTCCAACACCGCTTACGATACAGCTTGGGTAGCCCGGGTACCTAGCAACAACGGCGATTCAGACCTAGCCTTTCCTGAAGCCTTAGACTGGTTGAGACGAAATCAATATTCCAATGGCAGTTGGGGGGCCAGGCTCGAATATTATCACGATCTCATTATTTCCTCCCTAGCCGCTATTGTCGCTTTGGCCGGATGCGGTAATGGTTCAAAACAAGACAGGGAAGCAATCCAACGCGGAGAGAACTACATTAAACAGAATATCCAATCCTTACACTACGATCCCTTTGAGACGGTAGGGTTCGAATTGATCCTGCCCACTATGCTGGAAAAGGCAAAGCAATTGGGCCTTGACTTGCCTTACGACGAATGCAGGAGATTCAATCGTATACGAGAGGCAAAACTAGGACTAATTCCCGAACGACTGCTCTATTCCCGTCAAGTTACAACAACCCACTCACTTGAATTTATGGGAAATCAATTGGATTTCGCTCAGATCGCAGAATTGCAGGAGAAAAATGGTTCTTTCGGCAATTCTCCCTCGGCAACAGCCTATTTTCTGGTAGAATGCCAGGAAAATCTCCACGCACGGCAGTACCTGGAACAGATAATGGCCATCGGCGAAGGTGCAGCTATGCCCGCTTATCCTACAGAGATATTCAACAAGAGCTGGGTATTGTACAACTTCGATCTGGCGGGGCTTCTCGCTGAGTTAAGGAAAGAGGCAAAATCACATCTCGATGATCTCTACAAAGCATGGGATCCAGAGCGAGGAGTGGGCTTTTCCCAACAATATTCTGTACCCGATTTGGATGACACAGCTGTAGTCTTCAAGTTACTGTATCAAGCGGGATACAATGTCGACCCGGCAGTGTTTCACTTCTACGAGAGGAACACCCACTTTGCTTGCTATCCCTATGAACGGAACCCTTCCGTTGGAGCCCACGTGCATCTGCTGGACGCATTGCACACCTGCTCAGATTATAAACATCAGCCAAAAATGGTGGAAAAAGCTCTGTCCTTCTATCGTACCCAGTTGCGCAATGCCCTCTGGTTCGACAAGTGGCACATCTCTCCATATTACGCCATGTCTCACGCCATCATTGCCACCATTGGCTACGACAATGAGTTGGCCCGAAGGATGATCAATTGCATCACTCACACCCAGCGGCAGGATGGTTCCTGGGGATACTTTGGCTCGACCAGCGAGGAGACAGCCTACTGTCTCCAAGCACTAATTCTGTATCACCGACAAGTCGAACTAATGGACAGGCCGGTGCTTTACCACGCCGCACAGTATCTGTACAATCAATACGGCTCTCAGCACCACCCTCCTCTTTGGATCGAAAAATCGCTCTACACACCTCCACACATCGTACGTTCGGTGATTGTAAGCGCATTGAGAATGTACGAGACTCTTTAAAAGGAGAACAATGACGAAGAAAAAAGTCGTACTGATCGCACCCCCCAACGATTTCGCCAGCAATGCAAATGTGACCCAGTTCACCTTGCTTCTGGCGCCTCCCCTGAGCATCCTGGCTCTGGGATCGTATCTATCGATGCACGATGTACCGATCGAACTCATTGACGTGCAAATGGATTTTGGCTTCGGTATGACCCACGCTGCTGAACAACTCGTTGCCCAACGTTTGGCTCAATACTTGTATGAACAGATCGAAGAAATTGCCTGGATCGGTATTTCGCAACTATCCAATGCGACTACCGGCATCGTGATCGCCCAGGAGATCCACGCCGCTTTGCCCGACATACCCATCATCTTTGGCGGCTATTTTCCGTCCAGCGCCTACCGCTCCTTGCTGGAAGAATATCCGTTCATCACAGCCATCGTACGCAGCGATGGCGAAGAGGCGGCACTAGCGATCAGTCATAGCCTGGAGCAGGGTCGATCTTTTCTTCGCGATGAGATACCCAACCTGGCGTGGCTGCATAACGAGAAAATTTACACGACACCCGTCCGACCAATGGCTCCGGGGAACTTGCCCATCTCAGACTTTACCCTATTACACAACCCGTCCAACTATCAAATCGTCAACATGATGACCGCACGGGGCTGCCCGTTCCAATGTAACTATTGCCTCGAAAGCAACATGCGCCCCTATGCCGTTCACCCTCCATCTTGGGTAGATCAGCAACTAGCACACCTGGAAGCTGAGATGCCTAACGATCATGTATTTATCTATGATCCGATCTTTGGCCTGAGCCGAAAAAGAACTCGCGAAATGTGTCAAGTATTGTGCGAGCGACGTTTCACCTATGGTGTGGAAAGCCGGGGCGACGTGTTGGCACCGGACCTGGTACCGACATTGCGCGAGACGGGTATCGAAACGATCTATTTGGGCATCGAATCAGCCAGCGAGGAAACATTGTTGCGGATGAACAAAGCCTCCTCTACAGCCCAGGTGCAAAAATACCTAACAGGAACCCGGGAAATATTAAAGGCCTGTTTTGAGAACGACCTGACGCCAGTTGTAGGTTTCATGCCGGGTTTTCCAGGGGATACAGAAATGGACTATCAAATCACGCTCGAGTTTGTAAAAGATATCCGACAACTTCACGACCGCGTCGTTGCCGAGACAGGGGTAATGACTGGTTTTGCGCTTTTCACCTTTTATACTAAAATCTACGAGGGCAGTTCCCTGGCAGAGCGTGTGGCCGAGGATTTTCCAGAGGCGATCTTGCGCTCTGAACCATTCATCGGGGAAAGAAGCGTGTTTTCTCCCTCTCCAGGGTTAGAAATGGATGTCATACAGCACTATCGAAACAAAATTGTGCAGCACGGTAGCTACACTCCCCTGACGCTCGAACGACTGTGGCGTTACTATAGCTTCTCACTAAATAGCTTTTTGGCGGAACACCCGGAGTTGACCAATGACGAGGGCGTGACTATGCTCGGCGACTATTTGCGACGTTTCCCACAGTCGTACAATGCCGCAGCGATGATGACCCAGTATGACAAGTCGAAAAACTGATCATCGCGGGACCAATACAGATTCATCAGGAAGAATATTTATGCCTAGTAGCACGTTCAAGCCGTCCAAGGCCGGAGAGAAGAAGTACATTGTGCAAAGAGCCGACACATTCGACACACTCAGCGCCGAGGAGAAGCAGCACATCATACAGAAGGCTGGTTCCCTCGTGGAACCGTTAAAGAAATGGGCCTCAGGATACACCGTCATACGCCCCATTCGCATACCGATGTCTGCTCTATCCACTGCAATCGCATTCGCCACAGTTATACCGCCAATGCCCCCTGTCGAATGTGTACTCCTATCGAAACTGGGTTTGTGGACCTTTGGAGTTGATGATGTGACAGATGGTCGGAAAATGCCACTGGCGGAGTTTGAACGCAAAGTTGAAACGTGGTGCTCCATTGCATCGCTTGATACAGATACAATTGATGACAATCATGATCTTACGACAATGATCTTGGAAGTTAAAAACGAACTATCAAAACACCGTCTGTTTGGGTCTTTATGCAGGCAATGGAGCTTTAGCACTCGTATTTTCCTCGAGGGGATCGCTCAAGAATATCGGCACGCGCTGGACCATGGTGCGGGACGCCTGCCCACCCTTCCCACGTTGGAGGAATACCTACGTTACAGTATAGGCAGCATCGGCGTCTTTGTCTGGTCATTCACGGCCTTTATCATTCTGGATGATCTTTCAATCAGAGAGCAACTTGAGCCGATCAGCGAAGCGCTCCGATACACCAGTTTGGCACTGCGCCTGTACAACGACCTACAGACGTTTGATAAAGAAATAGAAGAGGGCAAGATCAACTCCATCGTGATCAAGTATCACGCGATGCTAAACAAGGACCCGAACACCACAAAGGGCAGCGCGTTGGCCCAAGCCAAACAATGCGTGCTACAACTGGCAAATTCCTACGCTCAGAAATGCTATGAACTGACCGAACAGATCGAGACCGATACCGGACAGATTGAGAGAATTATATATCGTCTCGTTGCTTTTCACGCCTATTTCTATAGCCAACATGATTACCACACTACACCCCTGACCACGCTGCAGGAGATATTCGATGCGTAGATTCAAAACTTCCAGTGGAGATGCTTAAATGGAACCGTTGACAACAAGACACGAAGAAGAGGAACGGATCGACGCGCTGGTCTATGCCCGTCGGGCCCAAACCGCCCTGAGTATCAGCCGAGTTGCCGTGGGAGCGATTACTGTCTTTGTCATCCTATTGGCAGCTATCGGTCTGCTTTCCCGCGCTCCCCAGTTTCTGATCCTCGTCGTTACCAATATCCAGTTAGCGGCGGCAGCCGCCCTTTACCCCCACTTTCATAACCGAGATCAGTCAAAGACAGGAATTCAGGTATTCCTGATCTCGACCTTACTCACAGTTGCCATCTGCCTTCTCGCAATGCCCGAAGTGATGGTACCTGTAACGCTCGGTTACATTTTCATCGTGATCCTGAGCAACCAGCTCCTCGGCTACGAGGACAGTCGTCGTTTCATCGTCGTCTGTGTCCTCGTTTTTGCTATAGACGTCGTAGTGATAAAAATTCTGAATTTCCGTTGGTTCGATCCGCTGGATGACGGTGCAAGGATGCTCATTGACGCACTGCTTGACCCATTGGCTTTGGCAATCGTATCGTTCTTCATCTATCGGATCGTCGCAGACCAAGAAAGGTCTTTTCGCCAGGTACAACGAGTTAATCTGGAGATCGAAAAACAGGCAGAGGCCGAGCAGGAGCAGCGAACATACTTACAAAACACAGTTCAGAAGTACGTCGATTACATGGCCGTGGTGGGGCAGGGCAACCTGGCTACGCAACTATCCCTTGATGGCAACGCACGTGCAGACGACCCATTGATCGTGCTGGGACGACAGCTAAACGAGACGGTGGCCAACTTGCAAAGCATGCTCACTCAGATTCGTGATACAGCCAACAACCTGAACTCGGCTACCAGCGAGATACTGACCGCCGCTACTGAGCAAGCCACAGGGGCTAACGAACAATCCGCTGCCATCTCCCAAACCACCACCACCGTGGACGAGGTCAAACTCATCTCCGAGCAAGCCATCCAGCGCGCTCAAGAAGTCGTGGGCGCCTCTCAGCGCACGGTCGACATCGCCCGCTCCGGTCAAGAATCAGTCCAGGAAACGTCCGCCGGCATGGCCCAGATCAAGACGCGCGTCGAATCCATCGCCGAAAACATCCTCAGTCTTTCCGAGCAAGCTCAACAGATCGGCGAGATCATCGCCACTGTCAACGACATCGCCACCCAGTCGAATATACTCGCACTGAACGCCTCTGTGGAGGCGGCGCGAGCCGGCGAGCATGGCCAGGGCTTTGCCGTTGTCGCCTCCGAAGTGCGCAACTTGGCCGAGCAATCTCGTCAGGCCACAGCACAGATCGAGACCATCCTGCTGAACATCCAAAATGGGATCAACTCCACGGTGATGCTCACCGAAGAGGGTACGAAGGTCGTTGATGAGGGTTTGGAATTGGCGATACAGACAGGGGAAGCTATCCAGCAATTAGTAAGCGCGATCAACGAGGCAGCACAAACGGCAATACAAATGAAGGCCGGTGGACAACAGCAATCAACCGGGGTGGAACAGATCGCGCTGGCAATGCAGAATATCAACCATGCGACCGTGCAGAATCTAACCAGCACCCGCCAGACGGAAAAAGCGGCGCAAGATCTGGACGATCTGGCTCGCGATCTGACAAAAACCGTGGAGCAGTACCAGATTGGCTAGAAATCTGCCCATCTTGGTGCTGAACCTGACGCCTGCAGATTGCCGTGGTTGTCTCTTCGGCGGCGATGAGATTGGCAAAGTGCCCAATCGCGCTCAAACCTGACGGTCTCGGAGACCCGTCAGGTTTTGGGGTGGAATTCTGTCGAGCACCAACTGTTCAACTATATCAGCCTGAGTGGAGCCGGTAAGCCATTCCGTTCCTTCCAGGCGAAGTGTTGGTTAAGGAAGCAACTCACTCCAAGGTTACCTGCACCGAGGTCAAATACTGCAAGCTGTTCCCTGCAACTTGTTTGATTGCCAACTCCTCTAAAAATAACTCTGTAGGTCGGATTTACATTTGGGCCAATGGCGGTTAGCAAAACCTTCCTACATTTTCGTCCTTCAGGGTGAACCGAGTTCATGGTAACTCCTCTGGGCAGTCCAAATCGCGATTTCATCCCAGTTGGGCTTGATGACGAGACAAGCCATCGATGGTGCGGACCCTATTGTCTCAAGAGGGTATCGAAGAGAGAGATTCTCGACGCTGCAAGTATCGTCGTCAGCAACCAGCGAAGCCATGGTGCTGTTCACAGTAACATTGACCGTGTCAGTGTCTGCCAGGCCGCCAGTGTCGGTGACGATATGCATAAAGGTAAGGACAGTGGCGGATGGTGGCGCAGTGAAGGTGGGCGAGGCGGCAGAGTCATCGTTTAAGGCTACCGGTGTTCCACCCGTCTGTGTCCACAGGTAGGTCAGAGGGTCGCCGTCAGGATCGGTGCTGCCACTGCCATCGAGGATGACGGTTTCGCTAACGAGCACCGTCTGATCTACCCCTACGTTGGCCACCGGTGATTTGGTGACGATCTCAAGTCCAAATGCAGAAAAAGCGCATTCCCTCCACCACAGTGTAAGGGGTTTTCTAGGCTTGTTGTGTAGGTCGAAAAGTGCCTTACGTCGATCCCACAGAATTGCTCGACCCAACGCCAACCTCCGAAGAGCAACCATCGAACAGGTCGTAGGCTATCCCTCGTCGTCCAGCCCCTGGGCGCGCCGGATGTGCTTGATGACCTCGAGCACAGCCTTTTTGCCCTCCTCGTTCAAGTCCTTCGAGCGCAAGGCGATCCGTTGTACGCCTGCCTGGCGGAGTGCCGCTGCCAGTTCCAAGTCCTGCTCGAATGCCTCGGTCATCGGTCGGTTGGAGGAGAAATAGTCCGTGGGTACGCCAAAGAATTCGGCGAGCGCCTCGATGATCTCAAATCCCGGTTTCTGCGCGCCAGGCTTGTCGTTGCGTATCCGCCAAAGGTAAGCGGACGATGCCTTGTTGCCGATGCCTTCTGCCACCTCCCGGTGGTTGTACTCGGTTCCATCGGGCTTGGTGACCGTTCGGAAGAGCAAGTCCAGTTTCTGTCCTATCGTGTCCATTCTATCCAATTCTTTGCGTAAACAATGAGGATTTATCTATGGGTAAGGAGAGTGTGATATTCATTTCTGTAGCTAAATTATATAACACTCCCACTGAAAAGCAATCTCTCCGATCTGCTGTTCCAATCAAATAGTCCCTCGATCTAATCTCCTTGCTCCCAATTAACCCTCTTTCGCCCAACTGCACGCTGAAAAGCCAGCTCCAATCACTCATCTTCCGGTGCCTGCCTCAAACCTGCGTCCAACGCCGCCAAGTCCACCAACTGCGCCCCTACCGTCTCGGCCTTGACGCGGGCAGCGTCGGTAAACCCGGCGCGGGCGAAGAAGACGTAATACACCTGCCAATCATCCTCCGGTACCACTTGGGGTGACTTTTTCACCAGTTCTCGAACGATAGAACGCCCGACCGCATTCACGCCCCATTTACATTCGCCCAGCAAAATGGCTCTCTCCCGCCAGTTAAGCGCCGCCACATCTACCTGCACATCTTTCGACCAATGGCTGCCCACGACCTCTGGCGAGAAGGGCAACCGACCAGTGCGAGCCTGAACCAACGTCCACTCGCGGCACAACTCCTCGAACGCCGTCAGGCCCACGAAAGCGCGAAACTGCTCGGCGATGCGTTCCCAAAGCACGTTCATCAGTTCCTGTTCGACAAGTCCCAGGTTGGGTTGAATGAAACGAAAGTAAAAACGCAGATATGGGTCGGCCAGATGGTAGCGGCTGTTCCGGCTGGTCCGTCGCCGTTCCGAGGGAATGGTGGCCGGCAGGCGACGCTCGATCAACCGGAGCGACTCCAGTTGCTTGAGATAGGGGCTCAGGTACGGAGAGGTCAGGTCCAACATAGCACCGATCTCTTGCGGCGTCCTTCGGCCGGCTGCTATCGCTTTCAACACAGCCTCATACGTCTGCGTCTCGCGACGGATCACATCTCCCACCAGGATGAAAGGTTCGCTGCGGAACATCCCAGTGCGGCGCATAAACAAGCGCTGGATGTTGGTCCCTATGCTCTCGGTATCATCAAATCGCTCCAGGTAGGCCGGGATCCCTCCAGCCACTGCGTAAACGGCGACCCGTTCTGCCGTCGTATAGTGTGGGAGAAAATCGCGCAGGGCAGGGAAAGGCAGCGGATCGACCGGCAGTTGCGCAGTAAAACGCCCGTACAATGGCGCGTGATAGCCCATCAGATCCACCATCATTCCGATGTGAGAACCAGCCAATGTCAACGTCACGTTTTGATTTTTGAAGCGATGATCCCAGGCCGCTTGAAGATTGGAGGGCAAGGAGGGATCCGACTCGGCGGCGTAGGAGAATTCGTCCATAATCAGAATCACCGGTTGGTCACCAATGAGCCTGGACGCCGTCTCGAATGCCTCGGCCCAGGTATCGAAGCGGGGAACGGCTCGGCTATCAGGATAGGCCCAGGCCCACAACGCTTGCACAAAGCCCAGACGGACTTGGGCCGGCGTATCGCGGGTAGCGACCCAATAGATGACCGGTCTGCCCGTATCCTTGGCCCATTGCAAGATCAACGTCGTTTTGCCTACCCGTCGTCGGCCATAGACGAGGATAAACTGGGAACCTCCTTGGGCCAGGATGTCGTTCAACTCGGCCAATTCTCGCTGGCGACCGAAAAACCTGGGCATTGACACCCTCCTTTATAAACTGGTTATTATAAGCTATTTAGATTATAAACCACAATGAGTGATCGGTCAACTGCTCATTTCTTGGAAAGATTCCAACGAAGAGGATCGGGTTCCTTCGCTAAACGTCCGATTCGAGTGATACAACCAAAAACCCGCAGGGCTTGCGAGACCCTGCGGGTTTTGTGATCCTCAAACTACCGCATCATCTCAGCACTAGCGTAACGGTTGCGCAACCAGGAGCGAAATGTTTCCTGGAGTGCGAAAATTGAACTTTGACAACTAAACCAGCAATTCCAATTATGGCACTATCTCAGGGTTTGTGCCCCAAAAGCGGGCTTAAAATGGCCTGGATGCCCTACATGAAAAGCGTTTAGGCTGCTAAAACAGGGGTGTTGCCCCACAAGGCGGTCATAATTGGAATTGCTGCAACTAAACAAGACAAACTCTCACTATGCTGGTATGATGCGACTCACAAACCAACTAGCATAGGAGAGTTCACGATGATTATACCACATCAAAGAAAACAGCAAAGTGATGACCCGTTGGACAATGGGTTGGAAAAAGTGCTGGCGGAGATTCCTCTGCGAGTCATCCCCGTGATCCATCAAGAGAACGTGTATGAATTCACAACGAAACCAAATGGAACCAGTTCCGAAGCCCGTTACCTGCAGGACCTCAATCTGTCCGAGAATCCCCTGGCCAAGGACCCCACAGTAGTCGAAGCCTGGGACCAGGAGACATTTGT
>Ga0180434_10009275_pt1 | contig 10715 bp, 14 predicted proteins | sample SS_ome_7_FD_132453 | JGI IMG/M metagenome (GOLD analysis project Ga0180434, IMG submission 132453) | Hypersaline lake sediment archaeal communities from the Salton Sea, California, USA - SS_1_D_2 metaG | ecosystem: Environmental > Aquatic > Non-marine Saline and Alkaline > Hypersaline >... | reverse complement strand
GCAGGTTCGATTCCTGCATCGCCCATTGCGACGGTGTGGCCGAGTGGTTAGGCGCGGGTCTGCAAAGCCTGATACGCGGGTTCGACTCCCGCCGCCGTCTTCGAGAAAACGCAGGGGTCGGATTCGCCCGTTTGGAGGAGGAGCCATGCTGAAGGGAACAAGGGTCATTATGGACACGGAGGCCACGGCCTTCGTAGCGGCGATCGACTCCATGCGGAGGTGCGTTCATCTCCGCAGGATACTCTGAAGTCATCCTTCCCAGTATCTGGGGGCAGTCCCCGTTCGTGGAGAAGGCGGGCGGCGGCATACTGTCCCAGATGTACGCCTTCGGGGACAAGGCAGGCAGGCAGATTTGCCTCATTCCGGAGGCCACCGCCATCATCAGGGAACTGTACCAGTCGGGCTGGGACAGGAGCAGGCCGAAACCGGTGCGCCTGTTCTACGTGTCCCGGTGCTGGCGATACGAGCGTCCGCAGTCCGGGCGGTACCGGGAGTTCACCCAGTTCGGCGTGGAACTCCTCGGCGGGGGGGCTCCTGGCGACAAGGAGGAGGTCCTGGGGGTCCTGCGGTCGCTGATGGATGGGGCGGGGGTCGCGTACAACCTGATCCCCGGCGTCAAACGCGGCCTCGACTACTATGTGGAGGACGGCTTTGAAGTAGAGTGCCCGTGCCTGGACGCGCAGAGGCAGGTCGCGGGCGGCGGGCGGTACGATTGCGGCGTGGGGTTCGCGGTGGGCGTGGACAGGCTTCTCCTGGCCAAGTCCCGATGATACTATGGTGGCCGTAGCTCAATCGGCAGAGCGCCCGGCTGTGATCCGGGTGGTTGGCGGTTCGACTCCGCTCGGTCACATTCGATGGCGGCCGTAGCTCAGTGGCAGAGCGCCGGGTTGTGGTCCCGGAGGCGCGGGTTCGATTCCCGTCGGTCGCCCTTTGTGTTGTATGCGACCGCCCCGCCCCCGCATGCGGGCAATCACCGTCGAGATTAGCCATGAAAGGGTGGGCGTGGGCGAGGACGGGATCAGGCGCTGGGGAACTGAGGAGTATGTCGGCCGCGGCGGCAAGCTGAGGTTGCGGAAGTTCGATGTGGCTTGGCGGGCGGACGAGGACGGAATCCTGACCTTTCGTCCCACCAGGCAGACCATGCGGGTCGCCGTCATCGAGCGTGGCAACACATACTACCGCCTGCCAGCCTGATCTTTTGCGGTTTTGCTGCCTTTGCCATTGGAGGAGGTGCGGGATGGATGCTCAGCGCGCTATAACTGTGGCCGCCGCGTTCGGCGGGAGGGTGTTTGAGATAGACGGTCCGACCAATAGGTGGGTGGTGCTCATTGACCGGGAGGACGGTACGCTGGTGTGCATCTGCTCGCGCGGCATTCGGGAATATGCGTCCCGTACCGATTTCCCGGATGGGATGCCCCTCAAGACCATCTCGATTTCGCCTCGTGCATCCGGGGGGCTGATGCCCGGTTAGACATGGTAGCAGCCGCCGCAGCCGCCGCAGCCGTCGGTGTCTTTACCCTCGTCCTCGTCCGCGAGTTTGATGCAGTCGTCCTGATCTCCGCACCCTTTTTTGCACCCGTCGTCACCGCACTCGTTCTTGCAGTCCTTGGTGCAGTCGCATGGCACAGTTGTCACGACGAGTCGTATCTCGCCTGTCCCGTGACACCATTTGCATTCGGGATTCGGCTCACCCACTTCGGCCTCCGGCAATGCCCGTGTCGAAAGACTTTATTCAGTGGAATCATTTTGCGTTGCGTATAACAGAACATGAACCAGCACAAACCATCTGCGGAAGCCCTGCGGCCCATACGGGAGCCCCTCATGTGGGAGCCCGGCGAGGAGGCATTGGAGAAGTGGGTTGCGGACTCCGGCGCCGAGTATCTGGGATATCGCGAACCGGACATTGTGCCCAGCGGCACCCCGTCTTTCCGCGTCAGCGTCGGGCTGTGGCGGTGTTTGGCGATGTTCCCGATGCACCATGTGGATTGCGGCGGAGCCAGCATCCATGTGGTCGCGCATGACGGCGAGGCCGTTGTTTGGGTTGAGGACTGGTTGGGCGGTTGTTTGCCGTGCGGGTATTCAGATAAGGGCTACGGCGACCCGGTCGTCGCCCGGCACATAGAGGAGGCGGTCGGGCGCAGGGTAGCCGAAATAGACGACCTCCTGGGGCCGGAGTGGCGTCGAGTTGCGGTCGACGCCGACGCAGAAAGCGAACGCCCGGCAAGTCGGGCGATGTGGGTTAAGGTTCCTGGAACGTGATCGTCAACCCGTCCCAAGTCGCGCTTTCGGCTGCGGAGTATTCGCCATCATGCACCAGTTCGCCGTCTATGTAGGCGCGGACCGAAAAAGTGATCCTTTCGCTGACATCGTTCCAGTTGTTGCCCACATCAACTTTCACAGTGTAGACGCCGTCCCACGCAGTCCCGGACACCCACCCGATTTCGCCGCTGTTGCCCCAATCCGTGTTGGTGTGCCCGTTCGGATCAATTACGCTGAGTTGAACTGGCGCGACCGACAACGACGAGGTTTCGACCAGCAGATCGTAACCAGTGCCCCCCTCGTCTGGTTCGTCGGCATCGATAACCTCGTCATCCCCGTCTGGTTCGTCGGCATCGATGACCTCGTCATCCCCGTCTGGTTCGTCGGCATCGATGACCTCGTCATCCCCGTCTGGTTCGTCGGCATCGATAACCTCGTCATCCCCGTCTGGTTCGTCGGCATCGATAACCTCGTCATCCCCGTCGGCCTCGATAACCTCGTCATCCCCGTCGGCCTCGATAACCTCGTCATCCCCGTCGGCCTCGATAACCTCGTCATCCCCGTCTGGTTCGTCGGCCTCGATAACCTCGTCATCCCCGTCTGGTTCGTCGCCGGCCTCGCCATCCGCCTCTTCTAGTGGTTGCCAGTTATTTGGTTCGGAGGATTCCATGTCGTCGTAGTACGCGCCATCTTGCCTCGTCTGCCATATCGTGATGGCCACATCCACCCACGCTTCATCTTGCCCTTCTGGCAATGTGGAGCCCTGGAACGCCAGTGAATACGCGAGCAGCTCCTCGCTGGTCATCGCGAAATCACCGTTAGTGTCAGCCGGATGTGGGCGCTCGGTTGACTCGCCGCCATCAATCGGCTCATCCGCCTCGCTGGTGAGAGTGTCGTTGATCATGTCACCAAGCCCGTTGATGTCCCCGACATTGATGTCGCCAAAGTCAAAGTTGTTGGTCATCCCGCTGGCGTCCACCGGAATACCGCCGACATCCACGCCCCCGCAACCGAACATCGCCATGCTTAGCAGGCCGCACGCCACAAATCTCGCCATTTTCCATCCTCCACTGAGTGTTCTGACGGCTCCGCCCGGAGCCTCCAGACTGGAATGTACGATATGTCCGGTGTGTGTCAAGCGGCATGTGTATAATGCCGTATGCCTGTCGCCGCTGATGCTCTGATTGTGATTGCATGCGTTCTTGCGCTGTGGGGCGGAGCCGTGTGGCTCGTCGAGTCCGCTGGCCGTATCGCCAAGCGGCTTGGCGTCTCGGAGCTCGTGATCGGACTCACGATTGTCGCGCTGGGTACCTCGGCACCGGAGTTCGCGGTCACGATAACGGCCGCGCTGCGGGATCACGCCAACATATCTGTCAGCAACATCGTCGGCTCGAACATATTCAACTTGGGCTTCATATTAGGCGGCGTCGCTCTCGTCCACTCGGTCGCCATCCCGCGCAAGCTGGTGTTCCGGGACGGAGCCATCCTGGTGGCCGCCGCCGCGCTGCTCCTGGTGCTGATGCGGGACCTCACCATGTCCCGCTGGGAGGGAGCGACCCTGATGGTCCTGCTGGCGGCGTACCTCGCCGTGCTCTTCCGCAGCCGCGAAAGGCTGGAGGAGCCGCCCGCAGGCGACATGCGGCGATCCGATCCGCTCATCCTTCTCGGAGGCCTCGCCCTGGTACTCGCCGGCGGACACTTCCTCGTGGACTCGGCCTGCCGGCTCGCCGCGTTCGCCGGCATGTCGGAGTGGGCGATCGGCGTGACTATCGTCGCGGCCGGGACGTCGGCGCCGGAAATGGCCACTGCGCTGGTCGGCGTGCTGCGGGGACGATACGGCCTCTCGGCGGGCAGCCTCATCGGCTCCGATCTCTTCAACCTGCTCGGCGTGCTTGGCCTCGCGGCGGTGCTGCACCCGATGTCCATCGACGGCCGCGGTTTCGGCAGCCTCGTGATGCTCCTGGGCCTGGTCACCCTTGTTGTGCTGATGATGCGCACCGGGTGGCGGGTGTCCCGCAAAGAGGGGGCGTTCCTGGTGTTGCTGAACCTGATCCGCTGGATAGCGGACTTTTCCTGCTAGACTGTCCTTTTCTTTTCCTGCTAGACTGTCCTTTTCCTGCTAGACTGTCCTTTTCCGAAACACCGAAGCCGATAATCCTTGCCGATGCTCCCGCGCCGCGCCGATAATCCCGCGCCCGTTTCCGCGTCAGGGCCCTTCCGCCCCCCAAAGCCCCCCCATCCCCCGGTAGGAGGGGGAGGGCCCCTTGACTTCCGGGGTATAGTGTGGTAGTATTTTCCGTGAACATCGCTGTAACGGCGAGTGCGTTATCGAGCGTGCCGAATGTATTTTCCGTAGGCATCGCTGTAACGGCGTATGTGTTATCGAGCGGGGGCGGATGTCGCACCCGCCAAACGAGCAGTCAGACGCCGGACAGGCGGAAAACTGGGCGCTAAGGGAGGCGAAAACATGTCACTGGTCGCTTTCGAGAACAAACTGTCGGATCTTCGCACGGTGGTTATGAGTGTCGGGGAAATCGTACCGACCTGGTCCGAGAGGACGGAGAACAACGGAATCGTCAACCGGGCACTGACCTGGATCACGATACCGGGCGGCGAAAAACTCGAGGTCACCGAGCGTTTCCTCAAGTCGCTGGCGGCGAGGTTCCATGTCAGCGCGGCGTTTTTCAAGTATTTCAAGCCCGACGAGGTCTTCGCGCGAGTCCAGGAAGTCCACCCTCGCACCCGCGTGCGGCTGATGATCGACCGCAAGCGTGCGCTCGCCATGTCCAACCCGGGCAAACCGTTCGTGCAGCCGGAGGATTTGTGTCGCCTGCTCCGCGAGCAGGGCGACCGCGTGACAAGTGTCGAATACCACAGCGGCATTGTCACCAGCACCCACGCGATGGACGAGGCCGAGTGGACGGTCGGCCGGGACGCCTTCAGACAGACCTTCACGCTTGAGACGCCGATCGACGGCCTCGGCCTGCCGTCAGTATACCTGTCGCTGATCCGGCAGATATGCACCAACGGCATGGTCGGCTACGCCCCGGCGTTCCGCACCAGCATCACCATCGGCAAGGACGATCAGGACAATCCGCTCCTGCCACTCGGCAGGGCGATGGACTGCTTCAACAACGACGAGGGCTTCGACGCCCTGCGCCAGCGCCTCGACGCGGCCCTGCTGTCCGAGGCCAGCGTCTACGAGGTCCGCATGCTCGCCAAGGCAATCCACGCCGACCTCGCGGGCCGCCGCGAAGACCAGCTCCGGTACGACGACGTGTTCAAGGCGCTGGGCGAGCTGACGGGCGACGTGGCCCTCAAGTACGAGGTCGCGAGCGAGGAGGCGATCAGCCGCAAGCGCCAGAGCATGCTGGCGATGAACTGCACGGTCTACGACCTGCTCAACTTCGCGACCGAGGTCATAAGCCACCACGGCGACCTGCTTGCCCGCGGGACCACGAAGACGATCGCGTGGGTGGGGCAGACCCTCGCCCAGGAATTCGACCTTGAGCGGAGCCTTGAGACGGTCGACGACGAGAGCCAGGACGAGGGCGAGTCACGGCGGCGCGATCTCCGCGACCGCGAGGCTCCGGCGTTCCACCTCGACGGCAAGCTGCGCAACGTCCGGATGGTCCACGCAATATCCGGCGACGATACCCCGGACATGCCCGAGGTCGCGGTGGGGCGGCTGGCCGACGATTGGGATGAAACCGACGCCGATCTTGACCTATAACCAGCGGCGGGCGGGCGCCCGCCGATAAGGCGGCGCCCGTTCCGTAGGCGTTCGTTTACCTTGGCAACATGGATCGTACAAGGGAGAGACGGAATGTTGACGCTGGAGCAACTACAACAAAGGGATTACCAGGACCGCGTGGTCGCCAAGTCCCTCGACTTCATCGAGGACGGCGACACGTCAGTCCTGATCGAGTCGCCGACCGGGTCGGGCAAGACCATCATGGGCCTGCGCATCTGCCAGTACCTTGAGCGGAAGTACGGCTGGCGGACCAACTGGGTGGCCATGCGCCGGAACCTGCTGGCGCAGGTGGCCGCGGCGAACGAGCAGTTCTTCGGCATGGAGAAGCTGACCACCGTCAGCATGTTCGAGAAGAACCCGCCGCCCTGCGAGATCACGGTCGTGGACGAGGCGCAGCACGACGCGACGGCGTCGGCCGCTCACATACACGCCCAAAGCGGCAGCAAGATTATCATCGGGCTGTCGGCCACGCCGCAGCGCACGGACAACCTCAAGCTGGCGTTCAAACGGGTCGTCCGCGACGCGGGCATCCATCGGCTAATCACCGAGGGCTGGCTGTCGCCGTACGAGCACTGGTCGATCAGGAATTGGGACGTCGCGCATGTCGCGTCGGTGTACCTGAGCGACCCGGAGAAGTGGGGGAAGACCGCCGTGTTCTTCCACCGGATCGAGCAGTGCCGCGAGTTCGCGGAAATCCTGGCCGAGGCCGGGCACCACTGCGAGGTGATAACCGCCGACACCGACCGCGAGACGCAGCTTGACGAATTCGACGCCGGGAAGTTCCGCGTCGTGGCGAACGTGGCCATCCTAAACGAGGGCTTCGACTGCCCGGATCTCCGCACGGTGTTCGTCCGAGACTCGGCGAAGCTGCCGACAATCCAGATGGCTGGCCGGGCGTTTCGCCAGAGCCCGGAGACGGGCAAGACGCACTGCAACATCGTGCAGAGCGGGAACGCCAAATGGCAGTTCACCCGGACGGCTCGCCCGACCCAGTCGCACGCCCTTCGGGACGGACGGTGGCTCACGCTGGGGAACTCCGTGGTAATCGACAAGGTCGCAAGGGAAACCATCCGGAACATCGCGACGATACAGGTCGCGATGCCGAAGTACCTCACCGGGGCGGAGCAGAAGAAGCGACGCAACGCCGACAGACGCCGCGCGCGCCGCGTGACCAGACGGGGAGAGTAGGGTGGACAAACTCGAGGCGCAGAAACTGGCTCTCCGCGAGATGGTCAGGTGGAATCTGATTGACGACGGCTGGACATTCGGCTGGATGTCTCGACGGGCCACCCGGACATGCGGCCAGTGCATCTACCGCGACAAAGCCATCAGGCTGAACCCGAGGCATGTGGAGTTGAACACGCTGGAGGTGGTGCTGGACACCGTCCGGCACGAGATTGCGCACGCTATGGTCGGCTCACGAGCGAACCACGGCCCGGCTTGGCGGGAATGCGCCGTGCGCGTCGGCGCCACGCCGGAGCGGGCGGCTGGCGACGAGGTGGCGTCCGTCCCGCGACAGCCGTTCAAGTGGGCGGCGACATGCCGGGATTGCGGTGCGGTATTGCGGCGTCGGCGGCTCACGAGAAAGGCAATTTCGAGCGGGCTGCGGCACAGGGGGTGCAAATCCGAGTTGAGGTGGGAGAGGATCGGAACGAGCCGCTGGCGGGCCACATGCCCGGACTGCGGCGAGACCCTGCGAGCCGACCAGCCATCGGCCGCGGCGCACTGCCGCAGCACCCTGGTGTGGACCGAGGATTAGTTATCTGGTCGCTCGGGGGAGCCGTCCGCAAGAGTCGCTATTGCCGCGCCCAGCCCGAACATAAGGCAAATCGCGCCAGCCGTGGCGCACCATGTCGCGGCCAGCGCGAACGATGCCCCGACCCCGCCCGAGAAAGCGACGGCGGAGACAATCACCCTTTTGCGATCCGACCATTTTTCGGTGTTCGGCATTTCCGTTTGTCCAGCCAACGCCGGCAACAAATGAGAGCCACCCACATCGTTGCGAAGAAAATCACCAGCTTCGGATCGGGGAGCATCATCGCGACGCGCCTCCGGCGGGCCTATCCAGCACGCCGCCCGATCCGGGCTTGCGGGGCTCCACCTCGTCCCTGCTCCGGTTGTCGGCCCCGGAAAGCCCCCACGCCTGTCTGAGTCGGTCGGACTTTTCGCTGTCTGCGGCCCGGGCCGCCGCCTCTCTCGCCTGCGCCTCCGACTCCTCGGCCCTGGCGACCGCGGGCAGCAGGGACGTCATTTCCGCCTCCCACGCGCCAGGCACATAGCCTTCCATTTCCGAGCCGCGCTGCCGGAAAACGGTTTCGCCTACATGCTGAATGTCGACCGTCTCGTATGGCGACCTGCCCTTGGCCCTGGTCTCATCCGAGTGGGCGGTGTAGGTGACAACCAAACCCCCGCTCGCGTAGACCATGTTTACATGGAGGCCCTGCGAATCGCGCCGGCCGGGATTGCCTGTCCCGAGGGATCGCGCGATCCGCCTAGCCATGTCGAAGATGCCGCGATCGCGAGCCTGGGCTTTTCTTTCCTCAATCTGCCTTTGAAGCTCCTCATTCATGGAAATGTCCCCATCTTCGGCCCGAATCATGTTGTCTTGGCCGCAAACCGCCCTGTCTCGATTGAAAATCGCCGCATCTAGCCGTTTTTGCGGCGGCTGTCCCACCAGCACAGGAACAGGAACGCCACCACCGCCACCACCGGGATGAGCGGTGGGCACCTGAACGCCAGGAATACGCACCCCGCGGCGGCCGCCAGGCCGACCGCGATGGCGACCGGGGTGAGCAGGCCCGACAGCATTTTCAGCAGATTTCTGCCCAAGTTCCTCATGCTCATGCTTCCTCCGCTATCCGCGTCTCGACCTCGTATTCGTCGTCGTATTCGTCGTCGGCTTCCGCCACCGTATCAGGCGCGATATCCGGCGCCCCGTCCTCTTCGCCGGCGGAGAACTCCATCGGCCACCGTCCGTGCTCCTTCGCTTCGCCGGACATCTCTCTCAGCCTCTTGGCCGCCAGCGCGAAACCGTCGGCCTCGGACCGAAGCATGGCGCTGTCGAGATCCCGATTCCGGAACAGCCCCTTCTTTTTGCTTACGCCTGACAAACGGGCTCTGGCCAGCGCGTCGCTCCTCTCGGCCGCCTGTGCCAGCGCCTCGCCCACGGCCTCGGCCTGCCTCGCGGGCACGGCCTGCCGCTCCTCCTCAAGCATGTGGGTCGTTTGTTCCGCCGCCTCGTGGGATTCCCGGATACGCCGCTCGAACTCGTCTACGCGATCGGCGTGGTTGCTCTCCAGCCGGTGAACCTCGTTGCGGTGCTCCGAGTTGATCTGCTCGATCTCCGCCCGGCGCTCGCTGCGCTCGCGCTCCGCCCGGGCCATGTGTTCGTCCGCCATCTTGGATGCCTTCGTCTCGAAGTCCGCCCTGGCGGCGGCGATCTGCTCCTCGCACTCCGTCCGCGCTGCCGCTAACTGTTCCTCGCACTCCGCCCTGGCGGCGGCGGTCTCCTCCTCGCACTTCGTCCTGGCGGCGGCGAACTCTTCCTCGTACCTGGCTCTGGCGGCTTCGGATTCCTCCGCCACTTTCTTCGCCATCTCTGCGGGTTTCAGCCACGCCCGCTGCGACGCGGGCATCAGTACCAGATCCCTGAGCTCTAGCAGGAGCGGCAGGACGGCTCGGGAGGTCAGTTTGGCGCCGTACTCCTCCCAGGTGCCGGTGTCGTCGTCCAGCAGCTCCCTCAAGGCCTCTATGTCTTCCGGGCTGGTTGTGACGCAGGCCCGGAGATCGTTCAGCTCCATCTCCGGATCAAGCCCGCCCAACCTCTTCAGCAGTTCGCCAACTTTCATGTTCCCTCTCCGTGTCGGAACTCCGCCCATAACATCATACGCGCCGCCCGCACTGCGGCGCCCATCAGCCCGGGCGCCTCCTGGTTCAATGATGGTATGCGCGCCGCGGCCAATAGTCCAGCGCCGCTTCCGGCCGATAGTTCGGGCGGACGGGCGATAACATGCCCGGCCGCGGCGGGGTCGTTTGGCCCGCATTCTCGGACCCGGGGCGGATTCCTGCCCGGGCCGCTTGACTTGTGGGTTCCCGGGGCTAACATTTGGCAAATGACGGGCGGCGCGGCTGCCCAGATGTTTCCGCGGTGGACCCCGACTTTGGAGGGAAAGACATGTTCAGGAAGAAAGCGATTACCCTGTTGGCGGCATTGGCCGGCGTTACGTGTGCTGTGGGCCCGTGCCAGGTTGAGAGTTGGAATGTGGCGCTCGGCCCGGTGTTCAACGGCGATACCCTGTATGGTGGGGTGGAGCTGGAGTTCGCCAACGGCTTCGACGTCATCGTCCCGATGGCGCCGTTGGGCGACAACCTGGGGGGCGGCTGGCTCGACTAGGGTCGCGGTCGGTTTCTGGCAACGAAAACGAACTCAAACGAATTCAACGAACCCTTGGAGGAACGAAACATGAAAGCGAATACGATTCTGGCGAGCCTGTTGGCTTGCATGTGTATCGCGGCGGTGCCGAGCACCGCACAGGCGTGTCACGACCGCATCGAAACAATCACATTGAATCCGGCCGTGGCGTGCCCCGGTCAGGAGGTCACGGTCACCGTCGAGGTCGAACTCGACGGCAGGAGTTGGGACACCCGGAAGTGGGGAAGCACCAGCATCGACGGCGTGTGCTACGAGCACCCCGATCACCAG